>ENA-OQER01000630-OQER01000630.1-human-gut-metagenome-genome-assembly--contig:-NODE-630-length-18750-cov-2.838801_pt1 | contig 18750 bp, 26 predicted proteins | sample MGYA00242797_ERZ504639 | MGnify/ENA primary metagenome ERZ504639 (study PRJEB26092, sample SAMD00036306) | human gut metagenome | host: Homo sapiens | study: EMG produced TPA metagenomics assembly of...
TTTTCTCATCCTTTAAACTCTTGGCTGTGCTTCCCTGATAGTATCTAGCCATTCTTCGCTTATGTGGATTGGTACAAGGTCTGGATCAGGGAAATATCTATAATCCCGAAATGCTTCAGCCTGTTATGCGTTATGGAATCCTGAAGGAAAGAATGGCAGCTCTGATCACAGATGGTCTTCGTGCCGAGCTTCTGGAAAGCAAAGGATATGAAACCCAGCTCCTTGAATTTATCGATATGGAACATACACCAAAGAATATTCTGATCCGCGCAGTAAAAACCGGAAAGAAAAAGAGCAGGGACAGTTTTTCGGATACCATGAAGGCTCTTCATGTGGCTCCTACCCTGGACAGGCTTCTTTATCCGGAAGAGTCAGCCTCACAGAAGGGAGAATGACATGATGAAGATCCTACGTAAGGGAGCGATACTGCTGGTGATCTTTGTGGCAGTAGTAGCCGGGACCTCGTTTCTGATGAACAGCCAGTCTACAGATAACCGCTCCGATATGAACGATGCCACACTTCCGGAGGTTATGGTAAAGATCGGAAGTACCCAGGCAAATAAGATGTATGGATACAGACAGCAGATGCAGACCGATTTCATGAGGGGAAGTATTACTCCGTTGGATACTACCAAAAAAGTGTCTTTTGAGATCAACCCATATGCTGATACAGTAACAGGGCTTGCTTATGAGGTACGGACTTCAGACGGAAGTAAGGTTATGGAGAACCGTAAGATCAAGAATCTCACGAAAGAGGACAACGGCTGTTTAAGTACAGAGATTGAGATTGGCAGTGACCTTCGCATGAACCAGGAGTATTCCATGCAGATTACGCTGGATACCAGTGCGGGGGAAGTTTACTACTACACAAGAGTGGTTTCCAGAACCCAGTTGAATACAGAAGCGTATCTTCAGTTTGTCAGGGATTTTTCCACAAAGTGTCTGGACAAGGAACAGGCAGATACGCTGACCGGATATCTGGAAGCGGAGGATACTTCTGGCGGAACGAATTACAATAATATTTCCATCAATTCCGGACTTTCCAATATCAGCTGGGGATCCCTTTCTCCGAAGCTCTATATGGAAGGAGTTCCGCTGATCGATGATATCAATGAAACGACTGCAAGTATCACGCTGGATTATCAGGTTTCCGCACAGGATGATGAGGGTAAAACCGAAATTTATGATGTTACGGAATTTTACCGTATGCGTTATACAGAAACAAGGATCATGCTGCTGGATTTCAAACGTTCTGCAACGAAGGTATTTGATCCATCTCAGAAGGTAGTTTCTGATGCAGGCCTGCTTCTGGGTGTCCGTGACAAGAATGTCACCTATGCTTCAGACAGCAGTGGAAAGATCGTTGCTTTTGAGCAGGATGGGGATCTCTGGTCTTATGCCCCGTCCAGCGGAAAGATCACAAGGATCTTCAGCTTCCGCAAAGAGGAAGATAACGATTCCAGATATGTGCGCGACGAACATGATATCAAGATCATCCGAGTGGCAGATAACGGGGATGTGGACTTTGTATTGTACGGTTATATGAACCGTGGTGTTCACGAGGGATACAGCGGTGTCTGTGTTTATCACTACAATAGCGACCGCAATGTGGTGGAAGAAAAAGTATTCATACCAAGTACAGAATCCTACGAGTTCCTGAAGGAAGATCTTGGAACACTCACTTATGTAAACAAAAACAATCAGCTGTTTCTGCTGTTTGCACAGAAGCTGTATCAGGTAGATATTGAGACAGGAACCTCACAGGTTCTTGAAGAAGGGATCAAACAGAACCATTTTGTTGTGTCAGATACCAAGGCACATGCAGCATGGCTGATCGAATCCGGAGATGATGCAGGGAAGATCCGGGAAATTGAATTTGATTCTCTGAAAACAAGAGATATTTCGCCGGAAAGCGGAAAAAATCTGAGAGTTCTGGGATTTATGAATGAAGATCTGGTATATGGGATCCTTTCCGATGAGGACATTCTTACTGATGCCAACGGACATGAAACAGAGGGAATCAGCACATTCCGCATTGAAAGCTTTAAAGGAAAAGTGAAAAAAGAGTATCGTCAGGACGGCCTTTATATCACCAACGTAACGGTTGGCAGTACCATGATGGAGTTTGAACTTTCTGCAAAATCGGGGAATGCTTATACAGTCCAGAAAAAGGACAATATCATGAATAACAAAAAAGCATCCGGAAGCCAGATAGATGTAGCATTGATCACTACAAACCGTGCAGGAACGCTGATCCGTCTGACCATGACCCAGAAACCAGAGACAGACAGTCCGTTGCTTGTTTGTTCCAAGATCGAGAGTACTGAAGACTCATCGGTAACATTGGATACCACAGTTCCGCAGGGAGAACTTATTATGTTTATGCATATGGTTCTCTTGACCGTATCTATACCGATCCGGCTGCAGCTGTGAAACGCGCGGATACGCAGACTGGAGTTGTACTTAACCGTGCGCAGCAATACGTCTGGGAACGTGGAAACAAAAAAACAAAGCTTCAGATGAATATAGAGGATGTGCCGGAAAGTATACGTACAGCCAACTGGAAGAAAAAAGAACTTCAGGATAGCCTTGGCGATATGGGAACGGTGATCGATCTGACCGGCTGTACTCTTGACAATGTTCTTTATGAGTCAGTGCCCAGCGACCGGTGATCGCCAAGACAGGAGAAAATTCCAGTGTGGTGATCGTAGGCTATGATGAATATAATACCTATCTTTATGATCCGGCAACAGGACAGATCAGCCCGTATGGAATGAATGACAGTACAGCGCTGTTTGAGAGTGCCGGAAATGTATTTCTCACCTATATAGAAAACGTCACAGAGTGATGCCTACAGAGCAGGCCGGATGAAGGCCAAGGCCATGGGGCTACAGAAGGATGGCAAGACGGGAGTTCCCGTTTGGCATAAATCGGAAAACAGGAAAAACAGGTCCTGTTTTCGGGAAAAGTGCGACAGGAAAGGGGAAAAAGTAATGTTAAGTGAAAGTATTAAAAAATTGGTACAGTATGGGATGGAGAGTGGTATTACTCCGGAATGCGAAAGAATTTATGCAACAAATCTTCTTCTGGATGCTTTTGGGGAAAGCGAATATACAGAACCGGAGACAGAGTATGCTAAAATTGATCTTGAGGAGACTTTGAACGAACTTCTTGATGAGGCTGTAAAGAGGGGTATCATTGAGGACAGTATTGTGTACAGAGATCTCTTTGATACAAAGCTGATGAACTGTCTGATGCCGCGTCCTGCCCAGGTACAGAGAGAATTCTGGGATGCTTATAAAGAAGATCCGGAAAAAGCCACAGATTATTTTTATAAGCTGAGTCAGGACAGCAACTATATCAGACGTTATCGCGTAAAAAAAGATCAGAAATGGACAGTAGACAGCGAATATGGCAAGATTGATATCACGATCAACCTTTCCAAGCCGGAAAAAGATCCAAAGGCTATCGCAGCTGCCAAGCTGGTAAAATCCAGCAGCTATCCAAAATGTCTGCTTTGTCCGGAAAATGAAGGCTATGCAGGAAGAGTCAATCATCCGGCAAGGGAGAACCACAGGATCATCCGATCACCATCAATGACAGTCCATGGGGCTTCCAGTACTCTCCATATGTTTACTACAATGAACATTGTATCGTATTCAACAGTCAGCATACTCCGATGAAGATCGAGAGAAATACATTTATCAAGCTGTTTGATTTTGTAAAGCTGTTCCCGCATTATTTCCTTGGCTCCAATGCGGACCTTCCGATCGTAGGAGGTTCTATCCTCAGCCACGATCATTTCCAGGGCGGACATTATACCTTTGCATGGCAAAGGCAGAGATTGAAAAGCATGTGACGATCCCGGGATACGAAGATGTGGAAGCCGGCATTGTAAAATGGCCTCTTTCCGTACTGCGTATCCGCAGTAAAGACGAGAAGAGACTGATCGATCTGGCAACACATGTACTGGCAGGCTGGAGAGGATATACTGATGAGGCTGCATTTATCTTTGCAGAAACAGACGGAGAGCCGCATAACACCATCACACCGATCGCACGTAAAGTGGGAGATACCTTTGAACTGGATCTGACATTACGTAACAATATCACAACAGAGGAGCATCCGCTGGGGGTTTATCATCCGCATGCATGCTATCATCATATCAAGAAAGAGAATATCGGTCTTATCGAAGTTATGGGACTCGCTGTTCTTCCGGCCCGTCTGAAAGAAGAGCTGGAGCTTCTTGAAGAATACATTTTAAGCGGCAGGGATATCGCTTCCAATGAGAAAATTGAGAAACATGCTGCATGGGTTGCAGAATTTCTGCCAAAATATGAGAAACTTGATAAAGATAATATCCAGGAAGTCCTTCGCAGGGAAGTGGGCAATGTATTTGTTCATGTACTGGAGGATGCCGGTGTTTATAAATGCACACCAGAGGCAGGGATGCATTTATGAGATTTATCAATACTCTGTAAAAAGTACGGAGGCACCCGGGGATGGATATGTATTTCAGGAGGAGTTTGTTTATATGAAAAACAGGGAAAAAACCGGTAAGGTCCTTCGCATAAAATGGCTTTTGCTGGCACTTGTGGCAGCTGCACTGATCTTTGTGCCGGCTGCATCGCATAAGGTGTCGGCGGCGAAGCTTGTTTATACCGTTAAGTTCAATAATAATTCAGGTACCAGCAAAAGTAAGACGTATACTGCACTGACACGGAATGTGACATTAAATACCACGATCCGGCTTCCGGCAGTACCCAAGGCTGTGGGATATCAGAATCTCGGATGGACCACACGGAAGAGGAGCAGCAAGGTAGTATATAAAGCAGGTGCCAGCGTAAAGGTCAGAAAAGATATGACTCTGTATGCGGTCCGCAGAAAGAGTAAGTATTATACCGTAAACTTCTATCTTGGAAATGGAAGCACCAATTCCGCATATAAGAAGCTGCAGAAAAAAGTAGAAGAGGGTACATATTACACATTACCTGCAGTTCCGTCCAGATCGGGATATGTAAATCTTGGCTGGTCGACAGCAAAGAACGGCAAGGCATCTACTGCAAAAAAAGCAGGAACGAAGATTAAAATCTCCGGTAATATCAGATATTATTCCGTACAGATGCAATCAGTAAAAGTAAATCTCCGCAAGGCAAACGGAACCGTATGGAAGACAGTAACACTTGGAAAGGGCGGTTACCTTAAGCTCCCATCCGTATCCAATGCGACAGGTTATACGTTTATGGGCTGGTCTAAGACCAGACGGACCGGTTCTTCCACAGATCCGGATTATGAAGCCGGCGAACTTCTGCGGATCAGCAAAAACACCAATCTGTATGCGACGGTATTTAACCGTGCACTGGAGAAGGACATCAGTTCCGATGAGATGGCTCATCCGGCTATCGGTATGATGTACAGTAAGGTCATTTTTGTGGGAGATTCCCGTACTGCAGGAATACAGGCGACACTGAAAAAACAGATGAGCAGTTCTGTAACAAATGGGGTTTCTTTTGTTGCAAACCCAGGAAAGGGCTTGAGCTGGTTCCGGGATACAGGATATGCACAGCTTATAGAAGAGATCGACAAAACAGAAGGTTCCAAACCGATCGCCGTTATCTTTAATCTGGGTGTCAATGACCTGGGTAATGCAGGCAATTATATCAGCTATATGACCAATATCGCATCCACACTGAAAAGTAAGAACTGTAAACTCTTTTACATGTCCGTAAACCCGATCAACAGCATTATGATCACAAAAGCAGGAAGAGGTGCCCGTACAGAGGCACAGGTAAGAGAATTCAACAGCAAGATCCGTTCCGGCCTTTCTTTGTATTACAAGTATATTGATATGTACAGCGTACTTATGAAAAAAGGCTACGGGACCAATGCCCGCTATGATGGTGTGGATGACGGCGATGACGGACTTCACTACACAACAAAGACATTCAAGAGGATCTATTATTACTGCATTACTTATCTCAACACAGGAAGTATCAACGCATCTTATTATTAATGGTATAACAGACAGAAAATCCCGTCTGCCGGAGACATTCCGCCAGGCGGGATTTTTCTGTTCGGTGGCCCGCTATTTTTCTGTCCGGCAAGGCAATTACTCCTTGCACGAACCATGAGAATAGTCTATACTTAATTCGATACGGACGTTTGGAGGTCCGCAGGGACGTGTGATCCTGAATATGAGGAATGAGGTATAGATTATGAAACTGACAACAGTGAAAGAGATTTACAGAAACCGTGAACAGTATCTTGACAAAGAGATCACTGTAGGTGGATGGGTACGAAGTGTTCGTGATTCCAAGGCATTTGGATTCATCGTACTTCATGATGGAAGCTTTTTTGAAACTCTTCAGATCGTATATCACGATAACATGGAGAATTTCGCAGAGGTTTCCAAGCTGAATGTTGGAGCAGCATCATTGTCAAGGGAACACTGGTAGCTACCCTCAGGCGAAGCAGCCATTTGAGATCCAGGCAACAGAGATATCTGTAGAGGGGGCTTCCGCACCGGATTATCCACTTCAGAAGAAGAGACACAGTCTTGAATACTTAAGGACCATGACACATTTAAGACCGAGAACAAATACTTTCCAGGCTGTATTCCGTGTACGTTCTCTTTGCGCATATGCGATCCATAAATTTTTCCAGGAGAGAGGCTTTGTCTATGTGCATACACCGCTGATCACAGGAAGTGACTGTGAAGGTGCAGGAGAGATGTTCCAGGTAACAACACTGGATCCGAAGAATATTCCGCTGACAGAGGATGGAAGTGTTGATTATTCACAGGATTTCTTCGGAAAGGAGACAAACCTTACCGTAAGCGGACAGCTGAACGGAGAGACTTATGCACAGGCATTCCGCAACATTTACACATTCGGACCGACCTTCCGTGCTGAGAATTCCAACACTACCCGTCATGCAGCTGAGTTCTGGATGATCGAGCCTGAGTGTGCGTTTGCAGACCTTCAGGACGCTATGGAGCTTGCAGAGGCTATGCTGAAATACGTGATCCGTTATGTCTTTGAGAATGCACCAGAGGAAATGAATTTCTTCAATTCCTTCATTGACAAAGGGCTTCTTGACAGACTGAACCATGTGCTTAATTCTGAATTTGCACATGTGACTTATACAGAGGCTGTTGAGATCCTTGAGAAGAACAATGACAAATTTGATTACAAGGTATTCTGGGGATGTGATCTTCAGACAGAGCATGAGCGCTATCTGACAGAGCAGGTCTACAAGAGACCGGTATTTGTTACAGATTATCCGAAGGAGATCAAGGCATTCTACATGAAACTCAACGAGGATGGAAAGACAGTTGCGGCTATGGACTGTCTGGTGCCGGGAATCGGAGAGATCATCGGAGGAAGCCAGAGAGAGGATGACTACGACAAGCTGAAAACACGTATGGATGAGCTAGGTCTGAAACCGGAGGATTACGATTTCTATCTGGATCTTCGTAAATATGGTTCCACACGTCACTCCGGCTTTGGTCTTGGATTTGAGAGATGTGTCATGTACCTTACAGGTATGGGCAACATCCGTGACGTGATCCCATTCCCGAGAACTGTAAAGAACTGCGATCTTTGATCAGAACACTTTTGCACAGCAGGACGTTCTGTGCTCCTGAGATCAGCAGAAAGAAATTGGCAACAGGTATTGATATGTGTGACTGACACACAAGGGAGAACATTATGAGATTTATTCATCTTGCAGACGTGCATCTGGGCGCGGTTCCCGACAGGGGCTGCCCGTGGAGCAAAGAGCGGGAGGAAGAAATCTGGAGCACTTTCCGCCGGGTTATTGCGGGCATCCGCGAAGATCCGGTGGATTTGCTATTTATATCCGGAGATCTGTTCCACCGCCAGCCTCTTATGAGAGAGCTTAAGGAAGTAAATTATCTGTTTTCCACCATCCCGGATACCAGAGTGTATCTGATGGCAGGAAATCATGATTTTATAAGCAGAGATTCTTTTTATAATACGTTTGAGTGGAATTCCAATGTTATATTTTTCAGGAGCCGGGAACTGACCTGCGTTAAAGATCCCAGGCTTGATGTCTATGTATATGGACTGAGTTACTATGACCGGGAAATAAAAGACGGACTTTATGATCAGGCTGCCCCTGTCCAGAAAGAAGGAATCCATATTCTGTTGGCCCATGGCGGCGATGAGAAGCATATTCCTCTCAGTGCAGCAGCTCTGGCGGCGTCAGGCTTCGATTATGTGGCGTTAGGGCATATCCATAAGCCGCAGATCCTGATCCGTGACCAGGCGGCCTTTTCCGGGGCTCTGGAGCCCATTGACAGGAATGATACAGGGGAACATGGATATATGGAGGGACGACTGATCAACGGAAGGATCCGTACAGAGTTCGTTCCATTTGCCTGCCGTTCCTATCAGCAGCTGGTAATGACACTTCACGAGGAAACCACACAGATATCTCTGGAAGAAGCAATAAAATCCCAGATTTTCCGCAGAGGAGGAAGAAATATCTACAGGATCATTCTTCAGGGAATGCGTTCGCCGGATATTCTTCTGATTCCTGAGAAACTGAAAAGTCTCGGAAATGTTACCGATGTTGTGGATGAATCCTGGCCGGCGTATGATCTTGGTGAGCTCTACAAACGCTACAGCGGTACTCTGATCGGTGATTATATCGGTTATTTTCTGGCCAAAAAGGGTATGGATACCGTGGAAAAAAAGGCGCTGTATTATGGGCTTCAGGCATTGCTTGAGACAGGTAGCCGGCGATAAGGGGCATCACAGGAGGATAGCATAAGATGGTTATCAGACGTTTAAAAATAAAAAATTTCGGGAAGATCCGGGACAAGGATATGGAGCTTTCACCTGGGATCAACGTACTTTACGGTGAAAATGAGAGTGGAAAAACTACCACACATACATTTATCCGCTCCATGTTTTACGGCGTTCGCAGACTGCGGGGAAAGGCTGCTCTGAACGATACATATACAAAATATGAACCATGGGAAAATCCGGCAGAATATGGTGGGATCATGTGGTTTACAAGCAAGGGGAAGAAGTATCGTCTTACCAGGAATTTTTATAAAGAAAAGAAGCTGGGAGAGCTTCTCTGTGAAGATGATGGCAGCCTTGTAGATGCGGAACAGGGAGCTCTTGGGACTATTCTCGGAAATGTAAGTGAGGCAGTTTATGATAATACGGTGTCTGTGGCACAGCTGAAAAGTGTTACAGGAAAAGATTTCGTACGTGAACTGCAGAATTACATGGCCAGCTACCAGGGAACCGGTGACAGTTCCATTGACATGGGACGAGCCATGCAGATGCTGAAAATGTCCAGAAAAGGATATCTGACAGAAGCGGCCCGGCGAAAAAAGGAGCTGGAAAAGGAAAAAGAAAAGATTTCCGCAAATATGGAATATATCCGCAGAGAGATCCGTGAACTGGATGAGAAGCGTGAGCGGATCATGCAGCAGCAGGATGGGATGAACATAGGTACCAGAGAACGGAGTACTGAGGATCTTCTTGAGCTTCGGATCGATCGTGTAAAAAGAAGGCGGGAGCTGACAGATGCAGTTCTGACAGTTGTGCTTCTTGGAGGGATTGCCGGTACCGGCTGCCTGGCAGCTTTTTCCGGGCAGGTCATTTTCAGTGTTCTGGCAGGCGTGGCAACTGCGGCGATTTCTGTAGCGGCATTGTTTTTCCGCATACGGCTCAGCAGGGAGCTGAATAAGAGAGAACGTCAGAGAGAGCGCTGGCTTTCCAGACATGAGGAGCTGACCTGGAACCGGAACAGTCTGGACAGTGACTACGAAGAGAAGCATACAGCGCTGGAGAACCTGCAGGCAGAGTTGACGGAATGTGAAGAAAACACAGAAGTGATCACTCCGGAGGAAACGGAAATCCAGGCGCTGAATATGGCTATGGAGACTATTGAGGCACTTCCGGAAACATTACAGATCAGGTAGGGATCCGTCTGAAAAAACGTACATCTGAGATATTAAGTGAGATCACCGGTGGCAGATATCAGGAGGTTCTGATGGATGAGGCACTGCATATGTCTGTGAACACAGGGGAGCGTATCGTATCCATTGAGAGACTGAGCCGCGGGACACTGGAGCAGATTTATTTTGCCCTTCGTATGGCAGCAGGAGAGCTTTTCTGCAAAGAGGAACCGTTCCCTGTGATCCTTGATGATGTATTTGGCATGTATGATGAAGAACGTCTTGCAGCGGCTCTCAGGTGGCTGCATAAAGAAAACAGACAGGTGATCATAAGTACCTGCCATAAAAGAGAAATGGAGATCCTGGATAAAGAGAGGATTCCCTATCAGAAGCTTCCTATGTGAGCTTTTGCAGGAAGATTTCAGCATAAAGATCAAAAGCAAAGCAGACAGCAGATGCGGATCATGGATATCCGTTTGTTGCAGAAATATAAAGCGGCTGCGCTTTCTGAGAGACTGTTATATCGTTCTCAGAAGGTGCAGCCGCTTTGCGTGCGTTATGATTTATTTATTTCTCATGCTGGCTCATGTAATTTGTTACGCAGCGTTTGATTCTGTCTACCGGATTCAGAAGGTGGCTGACAGAGTTATCATGGTTCAGCGTATCAATGATCAGAGCGATATATTTGCTCATATCGCAGCTGATGTAGTATGGCTTCTCAAGAAGCTCCGGTGACTGATAAACCAGGTTAGTAGTAAGGAGCTTGTCGAAGTAGCCCTTCTTATAAGCATCGTCAAATTTATCAAGACCATCGGTAAAGAATCCGAAGGTAGAGCAGATGTAAACTCTGCCTGCTCCTTTCTCTTTCAGGAGAGACGCGATCTTAATGATTGTATCCCCGGAGGAGATCATATCATCGATCAGGATCATATCCTTGCCCTCGATCTTTGGTCCGAGGAATTCGTATGCTGCGATCGGGTGACGGCCGTTTACATATCTTGAGTAATCCAGACGTTTATAGTACATACCCATATCAACACCGAGGACATTGGCGAGATAGATCGCACGGTTCATGCTTCCTTCGTCCGGGCTGATCGTCATGAAATGATCCTTATCGATATGGAGTCCCTTTTCATTATTAAGAAGAGCCTTGATGAACTGGTAGGATGGCTGTACAGTCTCAAAACCATGAAGAGGAGTCGCATTCTGTACACGGGAATCATGTGCATCAAAGGTGATGATATTTTCAACACCCATATCGATCAGCTCATGAAGTGCATTGGCACAGTCAAGAGACTCTCTTCCGACACGTTTGTCCTGGCGGCTCTCATAGAGATATGGCATGATCACGTTGACTCTGCGGGCTTTTCCGCCTACAGCGGCGATAACACGCTTCATATCCTGGAAGTGATCATCCGGGGACATAAGATTCGTGTAAGGTCCGATCGGATAGGATAAGCTGTAATTTGTCACATCTACCATTACGTAGATATCATCACCGCGGACAGATTCGTTGATGGTACATTTACCCTCACCGGAGCCGAAACGTGGAGTCTTGGCTTCAATAATGTAAGAATCGCGCTTGTATCCCTCGAATGCAAAGGAGTCCATTCCAGGATACTGTCTTTCGGCACGCCATTTGACCAGCCAGTCATTCACCTTCGCGCCTAATGAGCTGCAGCTCTGAAGGGGAATCAGTCCAAGTCTTCCTACCGGGAGTGTGGAAAAATCTTTTGTATTTACCTGTGCCATTTTAATTTCCTCCTAAAAATATTTTCTGTATACGGATGTCCTTCCCGATCAACGATATCATCTGATAGTTGCTGGCAATTCGGGAAATGTTCTCTCGGAATAGGTATCCGAGAAATTTTTGAGCGTCAGATTCGTGGAAATGATCGTGGATTTCCTGCGCATGATCCGCTCATTGAGACAGAGAAAAAGCTGTGAAGATACGAAACTGTTGGTAAGCTCCGTTCCCAGGTCATCAATGATCAGAAGATCACAATCATAGATCAGTTCCTCGTCTGTGCCGGTATCTTTTCGGGAAAAAGAATTCGCAGCCATCATATCAAAAAGATCGTAGGCTGAAAAGTACAGAACACAGTGGTGGATCTGAGAAGCTCCCGTGCGATGCAGTGTGAAAGAAAGGTTTTTCCCACACCGGTATCACCATATAAAAACAGGTTTTCAAATTTATGGTCGAAGTTCTGCACAAAGCGTTGTGCAGTATCATAGGCCCGTCTGGCTGTTTCCAGGGCAGACAGTCCCGTGGCTTCGTTTTTTATTGTAGCAGAATAATAGTCAAATGAAAAGCTGTCAAAATTCTCTTTTTCGAGAATTTCATTCAGATTGGACTGTGCATAAAGCAGCTCGATCTCAGCTTTTTTAAAACAGGTGCATTTCCGGCTGCCGATATAGCCGGTATCCTGGCAGTCAGGGCAGGTGTAAGGCATCTCCAGATAGTCTCCGGGAAAGCCGTTTGCGACAAGAAGGGTGATCCGTTCATCGGAAAGCTCCTGAATGGCTGCCTTCAGGTCTGAAGTTCCCTTTTCTTCGCCATTTAAAAGACGTCGGACTTTGTCGCACTTAAGTTGCCACCTCGTCATCGATCTCTTTCAGACGGGGGATCTTTCCGTAGGCTTCGGCTGTGTGTTCCTCCAGAATACGGTGATTCTGTGCCTGCCGGCGGCTGTATTCTCTCATTATAGTATCATATTGAAAATTCTGTAAAGGCATAAAGCGCTCCTTCCAGTTTCTGTTACTGATTATTTAAAAGACGTTTCTCATATTCTGCAAAATCATAATCACGCTGGTGGAAATTATTGAGCGGTTGCTATTCTGAGGCTGGGCCTGGGGCTGCTTCTTCCTGGAAACAGATTTCTCAAGCTGGCGTTTTTTGTGTGCGGCATCCAGAAGCCGGATATCCTCCAGCGTATGTACGTTTTTCTTTTTCCAGCCGGAGAGGATCTTATCCGCATACTGGAAACTGGGCTGTCCGGTGGAAAGGACAGTACGGCTGCAGGCTTCCTGGATCAGCTCCAGATCAAAACCGTAGGTCTTGCGCCAGGTATCAATGTAAGTGATCTCGTTATCAACAGGGTTGCGGCCGCTGATTCCCATAGCCTTCAGGATCGTGTAATAATCCTTGGAAAAACGGGAGCTGGAATCCCGTGCCATCTCGACGGTGGTGATGCCGTCCTTTGCCCAGGCGAGTGCAACTGTTTCAATATAACGCATACTCTTGCGGCCTCTGGAAACACAGTATTCCACCAGATATTCGATGAGATCCGCAGACATATGGAGCTCATCATAGAAAAAAAGGATCTTCTGCATTTCTGTAGGCGTCAGTGTTTTGGTCAGATACTGCTCTGTGATATAGAGAAGCTGACTGATCTCTTCGTTTTGCTTAAGTTCTCTGATCCGGTCAGGAGTGAGACTGAGAATGTAATCAGCGGAGCTCGGGACTCCCGGATCCGTGTTTCCGGAAACGGAAGCAGAATTGCCGGAACCGGTGAAAGTATCCATGGAAGCGCTGCTCTCTCTATGACCGGTATCAGCAAAAGGTTCCAGCAAAGTGATCCCGGAAAGCTTCTGCTCTGCAGTATAGGCTAATGCGATCAGTTTCTCACCTTCCCAGTATTTCAGTGCACGGGAAATATCTCTTTCCGTGCAGAAAAGGCTGTCTGCCATATGCTCCAGGCTGAAAGAAGAAGGAGTGGCAGATACCATCCGGAGAAGGTAGATATATACCTTTACGAACTCCCCGTTGGCACGAGGCATGAAATTGTCAATAAAGCGATTGGAAAGAATCGTTACCCCCAGTTCAGAGGAATTCTGAAGTGAAATCAGGCTCATGATCAGCAGCTCCCTTTCTAAAATACGGCAGATATTTCAGGCGATATCCCAAAGTCCGCCATGCTAAAAAGGATTATAGCACAACCGCTTTTACTTGAGAATAGTCTATTTTCACAGAAGTTGTGCACCAATTTCCATGTGGAAAATGTGGATAGTGTGGAAAACTTTGAGGATAACATTATCAGCAACTAATAAAAACCTTAATTTTGTAAGAAAAATGCGGTATTTGTTGGATTTGGCTGTTGAATTATGTCAAGTAGGTTATACACAAAAAAATCCACATGCCAGGCACGTCTGAAATGTGCATAAGCATGTGGATAATGTGGATAATTATTTTCCGAGAAGGTGTTCTCCAATGTTTACAACGTCTCCGGCGCCCATAGTTATCAACAGATCACCATGTGCACAACTTTTTAAGAGGAAGCTCTCGATCTCATCAAAAGTCGGGAAATATTCGCAGGGGGTTCCAAGTTCCTGAATCTGTTTCTGGAGATCCTGGGAAGAAATACCAAGATTGTCTGTTTCTCGTGCGGCATAAATATCAGCCAGTACAACATGATCGGCCAGAGTCAGTGCTTTTGCAAATTCCGGAAGAAGAGCTTTGGTACGTGTGTAGGTATGAGGCTGGAATACACACCATACCTTCTGATGCGGATAATTCTTTGCAGCATGAAGGGTTGCCTCGATCTCGGTTGGATGATGAGCGTAATCATCAATGATGGTGACACCGCCGATCTCGCCTTTATACTGGAAACGACGGTCTGTACCGGTAAAGCTTCCGAGACCTTTGACGATCACATCATCCGGAAGGTCCAGAAGGCGTCCTATGGCAATAGCAGCCAGCGCATTGGATACATTGTGGATGCCCGGTACACGAAGGTAATAGCTGCCGATCTTTTTGCCCCGGAAGAGAACGGAGAAGGAAGGATGTCCGTATTTATCCCAGGTAATGTCTGCCGCGGTGTAATCGGCATCGTGCTCCAGACCATAGGTAAGAACATTGCATGGAAGCTCCCGGGTGATCGTCTCATACTTCGGTGTGTCGGCGTTGATGATCAGAGTACCGTCAGCAGGGAGAAGCTCTGCAAATTCCGGAAGGAATGGCGGATGTCATCGATGTCCTTGAAGAAATCCAGATGATCGGCATCCATGTTCAGGATCACACTGATCTTAGGGAAGAAGCTTAAAAAGCTGTTGGTGTATTCGCATGCCTCTGTGATAAAGGTCTCAGAATTTCCAACGCGGATATTTCCGTGGATAGCAGGAAGGATTCCGCCAACACTGATGGTAGGATCACAGTCGCCTCAAGAAGGATATGAGAAACCATGGAAGTAGTAGTGGTTTTTCCGTGGGTTCCGGAAATTGCGATCGGTGTATCGTAGTTCCGCATGATCTGTCCCAGAAGCTCTGCACGGGTGAGCATTGGAAGCCCTTTTTCTTTCACACAGGCAAATTCCGGGTTGTCCGGGTGGATCGCTGCTGTATAGACAACCACATCTACATCATCCTTGATGTTGGAAGCACGCTGTCCGTAATAGATCACAGCGCCACGTTCTTCCAGTGTGCGGGTCAGCGGGCTGGATTTGGCATCGGAACCGGAAATCCGGAAATTTTCTTCCAGAAGGATCTCGGCAAGGCCGCTCATGCTGATGCCTCCGATTCCGATGAAATGAATATGGAGCGGTTTATGAAAGTCTATCTGATACATAATAATCTCCTTATATATATGTTATTTTCGTAGCTCTTTTGTCTGTTTTATTATAACGCCAACAGAAACAATTGAAAAGTGGTTCTTTTGGCTAAAAAAGCGGTTTTTTCCGGAATATAAAAGTAACCAGAAAATAACATCGAAAAATGTTGAAAATTACCAGAGGAATGAAAAAAATGATGAGTCTTACCAATTATAATATACAATAGCGATAAAAAAAGTAAAATACAGCTAAAATAATTGTAAAAAATGTTCACTAACACAGTAAAGTATGCTATAATGGAATAATCATAACATACAAGAGGTGATCGCATGATTAAGAAAGAGATGATTGCCATGCTCTTGGCCGGTGGGCAAGGCAGCAGGTTAGGAGTTTTGACAGAAAAGGTTGCAAAGCCGGCAGTCGCTTTTGGTGGTAAATATCGTATCATCGATTTTCCACTGAGCAATTGTATTAACTCGGGAATTGACACGGTGGGTGTGCTGACACAGTACCAGCTCTCCGCCTGAATACACATATCGGTATCGGTATTCCGTGGGATCTTGACCGCAATGAAGGCGGTGTCACAGTCCTTCCTCCGTATGAGAAGAGCACAAGCAGTGAATGGTACACAGGAACTGCCAATGCGATCTATCAGAATCTGGCTTATATGGAGCAGTATAACCCGGATTATGTACTGATCCTTTCCGGTGATCATATCTATAAGATGGATTACGAAGTGATGCTGGATTTCCACAAGGCGAACAAGGCAGATATTACAATTGCGTGTATGCCGGTTCCCATTGAGGAAGCCAGCCGTTTTGGTATTATGGTTACTGATGAGAGCAGCCGTATTACTGAGTTTGAGGAGAAACCGGAGCATCCAAGCAGCAATCTTGCATCCATGGGTATCTATATTTTCTCATGGCCGGTTCTTAAGGAAGCACTGATCGCCCTGAAGGATCAGAATGGCTGCGACTTCGGTAAACATATCCTTCCGTACTGTAAAGAGAAAGGACAGCGCCTTTTTGCTTACGAGTACAACGGCTATTGGAAAGATGTAGGAACTCTTGGTTCTTACTGGGAAGCAAATATGGAGCTGATCGATATCATTCCGGAGTTTAATCTTTATGAGGAATTCTGGAGGATATACACCAAGGGAGATGTGATCCCGCCACAGTATATTTCCGCAGATGCAGTTGTGGACAAGTGTATCATCGGTGAGGGAACAGAAATCTATGGTGAAGTACATAATTCAGTGATCGGTCCGAATGTTATCATCGGCAAGGGCAGTGTGATACGTGATTCTATTATCATGAAGAATACAGCAGTTGGTGAGAATGTTGTTATGGATAAAGCTATCGTGGCAGAAGATGTTGTCATCGGAAATAATGTTGTGATCGGATGCGGCGAGGAAGTACCGAATGTTCTGAAACCGGCTGTATATTCCTTTGGACTTGTGGCTATCGGCGAAAACAGCGTGATTCCGGACAGTGTCAAAATCGGTAAGAATACCGCTATCGCCGGTGTTACAACAAAAGAAGACTACCCTGACGGAGAACTGGCAGCCGGCCAGGTAATTGCAGCAAAGGACGGTGGGAAAGAATGAGAGCGATAGGTATTATTTTGGCAGGCGGTAATAATAACCGCATGAGAGAATTATCAAACAAAAGAGCAATCGCGGCAATGCCTATTGCAGGAAGTTACCGCGCGATCGACTTTGCCCTCAGCAACATGGCAAATTCACATATCCAGAAGGTTGCTGTGCTGACACAGTATAATGCCCGTTCCCTTAACGAGCATTTGAGTTCATCCAATGGTGGGATTTCGGAAGAAAACAGGGAGGACTTTATGTCTTTACTCCAACCATTACCAGAGACAACAGCTTATGGTATCAGGGTACTGCAGATGCTATCTATCAGAACCTGAGCTTTTTAAAGAACAGTCATGAACCTATGTGGTGATCGCTTCCGGTGATGGAATCTACAAGCTGGATTACAATAAAGTCCTGGAGTATCATATCGCAAAGCGGGCAGATGTTACCGTTGTATGTACTACATGCAAGGATCAGAGCCAGGTTGAAAGATTTGGTGTTCTCCGCATGAATGAGGACTGTCGGATCGAGGAATTTGAAGAGAAACCGATCGTTTCCTCCTATAATACAGTATCTACTGGTATCTATGTCATCCGAAGAAGGCAGCTGATTGAACTGATCGAGCGTGCTGCCCAGGAAGGAAGGCATGATTTTGTAAATGATATTCTTATCCGTTACAAAATCTGAAGAGGATTTACGGATATAAGATCGATAACTACTGGAATAATATCTCTACTGCAGAGGCTTATTATCAGACAAACATGGATTTCCTGAAACCGGAAATCAGGAACTATTTCTTCAAACAGGAGCCGGCGATCAAGACCAAGATCGCAGATGTACCTCCTGCTAAGTACAATCCGGGTGCAACTGTGAAGAACAGTCTGGTATCCAGCGGATGTATCATCAACGGAACCGTGGAGAACTCTGTTCTGTTCCGTGATGTATTTGTAGGAAATAACTGTGTGATCAAAAACTCTGTGATCCTTAATGACGTATATCTTGGAGATAATACGCATATTGAGAATTGCATTGTTGAGAGCCGGGATACCATCCGGGCGAATTCATATTACAGCGGCGAAGAAGGAGAAGTGAAGATCGTCGTAGAGAAAAACGAACGCTACGTATTATAAATGCGGAAGATCAGATTTCCGCAGATACGGTTAGCGAAATGAAAGGGGCAAGTAGCAATGAATATTACAGATGTACGTGTGAGGAAGGTAGCGAAAGAAGGGAAAATGAAGGCCGTTGTGTCTGTCACAATAGATGATGAGTTTGTGGTACATGACATCAAAGTGATCGAAGGCGAGAAGGGGCTGTTCATGCAATGCCAAGCCGTAAGGCAAGCGACGGTGAATATCGTGACATCGCTCATCCGATCAATTCAGCAACAAGAGAGCAGATCCAGACGATCATCCTGGACAAGTATCAGGAAGTAATGGCTGAGGAAGCTGAGAATGAGGTTCTTATGGAGGCTGCGGAGTAAGAGAAGCAGCTTCAGGGGGGATTACATCAGAGAAGTATTCTCGTAGCTGATGATTTTTGAATTGGAACAGCATAGAATAAAAACTGCCGTTTTACAGATAAATCTGTGAGAGGGCAGTTTTTTCATGCTCCGGAAAACAAAAAAACGCTTTCCAGTTCATAAATATTTAAATTATTACGTATTTGTTACA
>ENA-OQER01000631-OQER01000631.1-human-gut-metagenome-genome-assembly--contig:-NODE-631-length-18745-cov-4.565904_pt1 | contig 18745 bp, 23 predicted proteins | sample MGYA00242797_ERZ504639 | MGnify/ENA primary metagenome ERZ504639 (study PRJEB26092, sample SAMD00036306) | human gut metagenome | host: Homo sapiens | study: EMG produced TPA metagenomics assembly of...
TCCGGCATCATCAAGGAATACCATTCCGATGAATGTCTGGATTATGCCAAAGTACAGGAAACCCTTGCAACCATTTATCTGATGACCGCCAATCTTTCACAAGCCAAAACACATTTTAAAAGAGCTTTCAAAATATATGAAAAGATCTGCTGATGAGCCTGAAATGATTGAAGCAAAATATCGGGAGATTCAGGAGTTATATCCACAGATTGGATTTTCCATTGGAAAAACTCTATCTGGTCTTTTAACATAATACGTGCAATTAAGGCGGGCAACTTGCCCGCCTTAAATCTTTAAATTATGCTTTGATTTTTCCAGAAAATATTTTACTTACTTTGTTTTTCATGAGTATGAATACAATTTTTACTTATTTCCGTATCTGCGAAAACTCTTATAAATAAAAGGCAGTAAGGCTATTGCCATCACTGTATACATTACCATTACAAGCGGAATTTGTCGAAATACACAATTCCCAATCTGATAAATAAGTGGGACTTTTACACTTGCCTGTACATTTGTCAAAATTGTTGGTATCAAATTGAAAAGCGTTGTATACCCAGAAAGTGCCCGTCCTATAAATGGCAATAAGCAATATAAAAAGAACGGAATGCAAACAGCGACACTAATTGTATGCATTTTAGCCGCTACTAACATAGACACTGAAGCCGCCAGCATACTGGCTATAAATCCACATACAACTGTCAACAAATAGTATTGTCCATATGACATAATGTAAATACTATATGCCTGATACATTTGATAGGGTGTATTCATACCACTGGTTCCCATAATTCCAAAACAAATCACACTAAGTAATATAATTCCCATACAATAAATCATAACTGTCGTAGCTATTCCTGCCAGTATTTTTGTTTTAACAGCTTTTGTACGTCCATACTTTGTAGAGAAAAATACTGCATCTGCTTTTGTCTGAAAATCATCTGCAAATATTCCAGCACAAATAAAACCAACTATGATTGCCAGAATAATAGAATACGTTTCTACATACATAATCATAGTATCCCATGAACTATAAGATTCGTATTCTACTGGTAATTTTATTTCATTATATTTCTTTTCCAAGTATTTTTTCTGAACAGCAGTCTTTCCATATTCTTCTGCCATCTTTTCCATATTTTTATGATAAGTGTCATAGAACTCTTGCACATTTTCTTCTGTAATTTGATTCAGAACACTTTCATCATATTCTGCATCCGGTGTTAATACCGATATTATAAAACCCCTAATATCATCTATCGGTTGTAATGTCGTTCCGTAAATCGCATTTTCTTCTGAGGATTGTGTCATCGCATTTTTATTTTGTTCTATAACTTTTCCAAGTTCATCTTCTGTCAATGTACCTTTCCATGCTCGTCTGTTATCTGTAAGTTTTCTTGTTGCCATAATTCCAGTACTAGCATTTCCATTCTCATCCACATAGCGATTACTTGTAACTGCAAATCCGCTAAAAATGACAGCAAGTATCAATGCCAATCCGATTGCAAATACATTAATTTTCTTTGAAAAAATTCGTTTTAATTCTAATTTAAGCATCTTGTTTTTCCTCCGATTTTTCTCCAAAATAAAATAGAAATGCATCTTCCAGATTTTTTTCTACAGCCACAGCATCTTCTGTTGGCTTTTCTATTGAAATAATTCTAAGCTCTGCTCCGGTTTTTTGTTGTTTTTATATTTCCAACCAAATATTCATTCATATATTTGTCTATCATACTTCTCGAAACATTACATTGCCATACCTTTTCTTTCATAGAAGATACTAAATCTTCCGCAGTACCTGCATAAAAAAGTTCTCCATCTTTCATTAACATAATGTTATTCGCAATGTACTCAATATCCGATACAATATGTGTAGACAAGAGCACCAAACGTTCTTCCGACAATTCACTAATTAAATTACGAAAACGTATTCTTTCATTCGGGTCTAATCCAGCGGTAGGTTCGTCCAGGACAAGAATTTGCGGATCGTTTAACATCGCCTGTGCTATTCCTACACGTCTAACCATTCCTCCAGACAAATTCTTCATTTTTCTTTTACTAAATTTTTCCATTCCTACTTGATTTAATAATTGCTTCACTTTTTTTCTGGCAAACGGCATTTTTAACCCTTTTATAGAAGAAATGTACATCATATAATCATATACGGTCAAATCTGGATAATATCCAAAATCCTGTGGTAAATATCCCAGAACTTCTCGGTATTCACCTCCTAGTTTCCATATATCTTTACCATTCCATAATATTTGTCCTTCTGATGGTTGAACAATCGTACAAAGCATACGCATTAATGTGGTCTTTCCTGCTCCATTACTCCAAGCAGTCCATAAATTCCTTTTTCCATAACACAATTCACTTTATTAACAGCATTTACTTCTCCGTATTGTTTTGTTACATTTTTAAATTCTAATTTCATACGTGTAATCCTCCAAAATTTTTTCATCAAATAGCAATGACTTCTGAACACAAAAAATAAAATATACAAAAGTCAATATCAGCATAGCCACCCATACCGGAGTTACAATTTTCTGATAAATAACATCATTTGCAACAATCATCATCCATAAACCAACCCATACCAGACAAGAAAGCACTGCTATATATTCTGATTTTTCCCATCTGCTGTACAATACACGAAAACATATACAACATGAAACATTTACCGGAAGCAAAAAATTAACCACCAAATCACTTAACGAGAGTATTGTTGTTTGATATGTAATTGCCAAAAACACCATAACGATCACCAGATCCACTACTCCAAACATTAACATTCTTGCTGTACAAATCTGACGCAGTGTGTAATAAGACGCCTGCTCAATCTCAATCGCACCATTCTTCTGTTTTTCCAAATTTCCGGGATAATCAGAACCACAAATATTGTGGCAGATATTCCCATAATCCTCATCATATCTTTTATGTCTGACGTATAATTACTCAACCATATCCATAGACACATAAGAATACAACCTTGTAAAATCCACCATCTTTTTTTTATGAATTTTGTCTGCTCATACAAAAAATTCAAAATAAGATGTTCTATGCGATTGTTTCGATAAAATTGACTCTGACAAAATATTCTGACATGCTTTTACTGTTCTGTTTTCTGCTTCAATCCTTACATATTTTTTTTCAATCTCCTCTTTATATTCCTTTATTTGTTGCTTATAATTCTTCATCTTTTTTCACCTCCAACTCTTTCATTAAAAGTTCTTTTGCTCTTCCGATTCGATATTTTACAAGAGAAAGTTTGATATGAAGTAATTCTGCAATTTCTCTTTGCTTCAATTCCTGAAAAAAATATAAAACTGCCGTTTCTCTAATTTCTTCCGGTAACTTTCTCACTGCCTGTTCAATAGTTAATCGGACTCCTAGCTCTTCTACATGATTTTTACTACAGTCCTCTGATTTTAGCAGTTCCTCTGATGGAATATCTTTTTTCTTTTTGTAATAATTTTTAACGGTATTTCCGGCAATTGTATAAAGATAATTCTTAACTTTTCCATATTCTTTATATCTATATAAATTGGAAAAGAAACGTGTAAATACTTCTTGTGTCAAATCCTCTGCCTCATAGGGATCATTGATATGTAGCAAACAATATTGATATATACTTGAGTAATATTTTTTGACCAGTTTTTCACACGCATCTTCATCTCCTGCTCTTGCTAGATGTACTAACAAAGAATCAGTTTTGTATTCCATTCGCAAATTTGCCTCCTCTGTTTTCTATATAATATAACAATCCTACTATAAAAAAAGTTAGGATTTTCTTTTGTTTTTATTTATATTTTTCTAAATATTCTTCCAAACATAAATTTTCTTCTTTCATTATTTTAGCGACAGTCGTTCCAACATAACGGTAATGCCATGGTTCATTACTAATTCCTGTTATATCCGTGAATCTACTTTTTTACCATTCGATAATTCTGTCAATTCTACTTGATAATTATTTGGAATATAATGATTTCGATCGACCAAAATAAGATCCATTCACCCGAAGTGTCTGCAAAGGACTTTTCTGACTGCAAAATTTTCGGTAATGTTAATTCTCCAACCTGCACATCGATTTTTATTGTTCTCCACATTACAACGGTTATTATGATAGTCATTAAAAGAATGAATACTTGTAAAATATTCTTTCTTCTGCGATTGCTGTATCTTCTTTTGTTCATTTTCTCTCCCACACTTTCATTATCAAAATATTTCTACTTTTAATATAATTAACAACCAAAACGACAAAAGAGTTAGTATCTAAACTTATTTATCAATAAAAAGTTTATTTTTTCTCAATTCCAGCTCAATTTCCCCTCAATGCCTTTTTCCTCCGATTTTCGTATGCTTATCCCACAGCAGAGCAGTACCACACCGGTACGACCTGCTGAATCAATCAATACGAAAACGGAGGTATTTTTTATGCGAGAACTCAGAAACACAAAAATCATTGCTGTAGATCATGGCTACGGCAATATGAAAACAGCAAACACCGTCACCCCAACCGGCATCAAAGCCTATGAAACTGAACCAATCTTCACCGGGAATATTCTGGAATACAACGGCATTTACTACCGGATCGGCGAAGGGACACAAAGAATTTATCCCGGATAAAGCTATGGACGAAGAATATTATCTTCTGACACTAATGGCTATTGCAAGGGAACTGAATGTCTTTTCCATCCGTGAAGCAGATGTTCATCTGGCTGCCGGACTTTCTCTCACATGGATCAGAAATCAAAGAGAAGCTTTTCGTTCCTATCTGCTCCAGAATCCAGAAGTCCATTACCTTTTTAACGGCAAAGAGTATCATCTCCGCTTTGTGGGATGCACCTTTACCCACAGGGGTATCCGGCTATCGTAAACCAACTAGGAAATTTCAAGGGAACCAATCTCCTTGCAGATATCGGAAACGGAACCATGAACATTCTGTATGTCAACAATAAGAAAGCGCAGGAGAGCCGATGCTGGACAGAAAAACTTGGTGTAAACCAGTGCATGATTGCCGCAAAGAACGCTGTTCTGGACAAATTCGGAGTGAAAATTGAAGAATCCACAGTAGAACAGATTCTGCGGTTTGGAACAGCTGATATTTCAGCACCATATCTGGATTGTATCAGTTCTATTGCCAGACAGTATGTGGCAGAACTTTTTTCCACGCTCCGCAAATATGAATACAATCCTGACCTGATGCGCCTGTATGTAGTTGGCGGCGGTGGATGCCTGATCCGTAACTTCGGAACGTATGACAAATCACGAGTCACAATCATTGATGACATCTGCGCCACTGCCAAAGGTTACGAATCTCTGGCTTATATGAGCCTGAAAAGGAGGGGATAAACCATGCAGAACAATATCCGCAACACAAACCTGCGCTTTAATCTGGACAAAGAACAGCAGCGGAGAGCCTGGGAATATTTACAGACGATGGACAGGCAGGATTTTAAATCTTACAGTCAGGTAATCTCTCTTGCACTGGTAGATTATTTTGACCGCTACTACCGCACACAGCTGATCCTTATCTGGAAACAAGAGAACGGGAAGAACTTTTTGTGAAACAGATTGTAGATGCAGTGGAAAACAGTCTGAAACAGGCATTGCCACTTTTTCTTTCCGGACTGACTGCAGGCATAGCGCAAAGGGAGCCCCAAATCAGGTAATGTCATGATGCCAAGGTCAAAAGGTCTAAATCCACATGAGCTTGCTCATAAGTGGATGAAAGGCCTTGGGACCCGCCCCAATATGAGCCTAAAAGTGGGATGACAATCCCACGATATGCGAGAGGCTCGTCCGATAACATAACGGAGAGGATCCCCAACCGCTCAATTCCCACCGTATTCCAGAAATCCGCCCCGCTGTCCGCCTTTTTCCGCTCAAAGGACACAACGCCCACCGGCCGGAGCATCCTGTGCTTCAGCACAGGCTTTAATTTTTCAGCCTTGCCCAAAAAAGAATCATTGTTTTTTACCTGTCCCATACTGTCATTTCTCCTGTTCTCCCACGCTTTCGGACATGCCGCACCGCGGCACAAACAACAGTTGAAATCCGTGAAGAGCAAATCAACATTTCCGATGCTCCTCCCAGAATGCGACTGCATCCCGCAGCCAGCCCTCTGCCGCAGTATCTATCCCCAGGCCAAAGCCATGACCCAGCTTATCATACATGACGATATCGACATTTTCCTGCCCCAGCGCTTTCCTGATGTCCGGGATGATCTTCTCCACGGCCGCAAAACCGGTAGGGTCATCCCGCCCGACCCTGGAAAATATAGCAAGCCCCTTGTCCTCCTCGTGAACCTTAAGCTCCCAGTGCAGGCCATAGATGGGGAAGATGGCGGCGGGCCTTGGCAGATTATGTTTATGGCAGCAGTCCTTATAATCAGAAAATGCGTAGGCTGTCGTCATCAGGCCTCCAGCGGAGAACCCGAACATACCAAAGCCGTCCATCGTATAGCCGTACTCTGCCTGATGCCCTATCAGATACCTTACCGCCGGCAGCACATCCTTGGATGCCTCCCCGCCCTTGGCCTGCGGTTCGGTTTCATGCAGCTCCACATTCACACGGTAGACCAGCACAAACGCACTGTATCCCCTCCTGTGCAGCTCCATGGCTGCCGGGATGCTCTCCAAATAAGAGGCTACGCCGTCAAACCCGCCGCCCGCAATCAGCACAGCCACGGGCTTCCCTGGCTCCCCCTGGAACAGGATCCCCTGTACCTTTCCCTTGTCGGGATCACGCCTTACCTCATCCTCCGCATAAAGCCCGCTGATGAAATGCACCTTTTTCAGCCCTTTCTGCTCCACGACATAGTTGAAACCATCCACGATGCTCTGCGCCTGTGCGGGCTGCCCGATAAGATTGCACAAACCATGGACGCTCATGCCTGACATGGCATATATTTCCTTTGGCGACCCGGTCTTCATAAAAAGCTCCGGCCTGCCTCCCATACGGGATGCTGCAGGAAGAACGCAATCTTGTCATTGATCGTAGCCCTGCGGAACCCTCCCGCGACATTGTAAAACTCCGATTCCTTTACCTTCGGCATATGCTTGACGCCTAAGATTGCCGGCCAGAACAGCCCTTTGTACTTACCCATGTTTTTTTCCTCCTTATCTATTTCAGAACGGTCTCGGAAACTCCATAAAACCCGAATCTCCGCTCTTTTTGTACTTGTTACTTTTTTCGTTTTCTCCCATTTTCAGAGAGGGATTTTAAATTTTTTCAGCAAATTTCCAAAAAACTATTGTCATTTCTCGTGAATTGTGCGCCATTCACTACACGTTGATATTCCACTCCTTTTGCGGTTTACCAGTGCCAAAAGACATGATTCTGTCAGTTTTCTGGTAGCTTTCCATGAATTTGAAAAACACATGCCCGACCTGCACATATCAAATATGTGCCTTGATTCTGCCATGGATAACTATCCAACATATAAGCGGACTCTTTCCCCAATAGCGTTTGTTTCAGCTCTCATTCAAGATGGCTGCTTACCATGTCTTTTTTTTACTGCAGCTCTTCTAAACATCATCTCCTCGCTCGCAAACCACTGTATTACTGATTGCTGGAATACTCTCTGAATTATATCAATTATTTATTGAGTTTCCGAGACTACTCTGCGAATAATTGGGAGGATTGTGGGAGTGCAAAGCACGGAACAATCCGTAGGCATCATAGTTGGGGGCTTTTGACCCCAACATCTTTAAAAAAGGTCAGATGTTTTATAATTTTATAAAACACTTGACCTCTCAAAATTCACTCTTCCTGTTCTTGAAAAAATTATTTCCGATGTGCCTCCCAGAATTCCACTGCCTCTTCAAACCAATGAGGTACTATGTATTGGAACCAATACCAAATCCATGTCCGAGATTATCGTAAATCCGTACAGACACATTGTCCTCACCCAACACGGATTTCAATTGCGGAAGTCTCTTCTCTACATTTCCGAATCCGTATTCATCCTCGCGCCCTGCGATGGAAAATACCGCCAGTCCCTTATCCTGCTCAAGCGCTTTCACATTCCAGTCCAGACCATACATCGGGAAAATCACTTTCGGTCTCGGCAGTTTTACTTTGTGACAGCAGTCCTCGTAATTTGCGAAGGAATATGCCGTAGTCATCATGCCGCCTGCCGAGAAACCGAATATCGCATAGTCATCCATATCCACAGACAGTTCCTGCTCATGCTCCTTCAGATAACGGATTACCTGCACCAGCTCCCTGACCGCTGCCTGCCCCTGTTTTTCATGTTCCGTTTCTCCCAGCTGTTTGCCAATCGGGTAACTGATTACCAATACGGAGTACCCCAACTTGTGTAATTTCATTGCCACGGGATATCCCTCGCAGTCCGTCACATTACTGATAAATCCACCTCCGGGAACGACCACCGCCAACGGTTTTCCTTGCTTTCCTTTGTAAAACATTCCGGTCAAATGAGACTGATATGGATTCTGTTCTATCATTTCTTTCGAGTTAATATCGGAAATCAACTGCGCCTCTCCACTTTCCACAAGCCGGGTCAGGTAATTAAAAGCCTCCAGTGCATTTTCCATCTGATCACTTTTGCCCTGCGCTTTTAGAAAATCTGCATATTTTGCCGGGGCAATCGCTTTTAACACGTTATCCTCAACATTAAAAAACATATGCTTATAGCCGCCAAACACCGGATGCTGCATAAAAAATGCCATTTTATCATCTTTTTCCGCTTTCCGGAATGTTCCGTCTGCCTGATAATAATCTTTCTTTTTTATATTCGGAAAACCGCCGATGCCAAACAGTGCCGGCAGAAACATCGCATTTTTCTTATAAACATACCCCACAAAGCCGACTGCTAAAATGAGCAGCACGAGCATTATCATTGCCAGAATTTTCATATGTTCTTTTCCTCCTTATCTCTTGCCCAAAATTGTCCTGCGTGCGCCACTGCCGTAAAATCTTCCGGCTTTACCGGAGCATCACATATCACTCTCACATAGCGGAAACCATGATATGTAAAATGCGGTCTGTACTCTGCGGGTTTCCCGTTAGATATATATACATCCGTCTGTGTATGACCTGTCATGTCAGCACCAGCTATATTATTAAAATAATTCCCCTGAGAATCCTTGGTCTCAAAGTGATCTAGTATCAACTTTGTTCCTGCGGGCAAATCCACCTTTACCCGCAGTACACCTGCCAGATTCTGACCGAAATCGATAATGGTCTCTCCCTTTGGGCTTACCTCCATACCGACCGCCTCCACTTCTTTCACCGGCCGCACAGGTTCACCATACTGTACCATCGGCAACTTTCAACTTATCGTCAGAGAGAACTGTCTCAAATGTGCCGTCTTCATACTCAATTCTCGTTTCAAACAACACTGCGCACTCCACTCCCTTTTCATAAAACCTGTTTCAAAGGAGGATGTGGCGGTGGCGGTATCACCGGTGTTATCCGTCGCTGTGGTTGTTTACTTTTAATCTTGACAGTTCCATCGCATTCTCCTTCAATATGTTACTTATTGCTGCGCGCTGCGATTGCCGTGTGCATTTCCTCTACTGCTTTTTTATCCAACGTATACTGTGTACCAAAAAGAATCGCCCCTGCGGCAGTCAGGATAGTCGGAAGTATCAGTACGCAGAGGATAATTCCTGTATTGATACTCTCCGGCTGGGCAACCGAGCCGGTAACAAAACCTGTAGCTGCCAATACATACCCCGGAATCGCTCCTCCGAGTCCCTGCGCCACTTTTGTAATAAAAGATGTAAGCGATGCGATCGCCGCTTCTGCACGTTTTCCGGTTTTATACTGCACGTAAGTAGTATTATCTGCCTGTATACTGGTTGTCAGCGGTGCTATACATCCGCCTGCCACACCTCCTGCCACTGTACTAATATAGATCAAAAGCATAGATCTCACATCAATCAAACGCAGTGCGGAAAACAGGATGGATACGACGATTGCCATTACAAAAATCTGTTTCTTTCCAAACCGGTTTGCCAGAATTGGTCCAAGGAAAATTCCCACCAGAGCAGTTATCATTGAAACAAGTGACACCCCTGACATAAGCGTCATATCACCCAATATATATGTGTAAAAATAAGCGCCGGCTCCTCCTGCTATATTACTGCCCACCCCGACTACCAGTGCCACTAAAAACAGTGCCCAGACAGGTTTATACCGCAAAAACTGTAACAATTCCCTGAATGTATAACTTTCTTCTTTTTTTCCTTCAAAAGCTACTCTTTCCTTTACACAAAGAGCCCCTGCAATAGATAAAACCAACACCATGGCCATGAACCGAAAATTAACACGTAATAGTTCTGTAACGTTCCTTCCGCCACAAGAATCGGTGCTGCCACAGCCAGTACCGCGCTACCTATCATTGTTCCCAACGCGTTGAAAAGTGACAAACTGTTTCTCTCCTTGTCATCCGCGCTCATGACCGGGAGCAAACTGTTCTTGGAGATATCCATAATATCAAACGTCCAGCCCAGCAGCAGATACGTCACATACACAATCACATATTTTCCGACCGGAATCCAGACTGCGCCAAACCACAGTAAAATATAATTTATAACACAGATGATTGTTCCCAGAATAATCATAGGGCGAAATTTTCCCATTTTTGTTACCGGAAATTTGTCCAGAAAATATCCCATAATCGGGTCGCTGATTCCATCCACCACCTTGGATATTAAAAACAGGGTCGCCAGTGCTGCCGGTTCCAGACCAACCACATTCGTATAGTAAATCATAAAGAATCCTGACAATAATCCCATCAGTGGAATATTTCCCGCACATACCATAAATAAGCCCATTTTTTCCACGATACTAACCTTTTGTTTTTACTCTTCTCACTCATTTGTTCTCTCCTCGTTAATATTGTGATAATGCTGTATTCAACATCTCTGTCTGCCCTTCATCCATCGGTCCGGAAAACATCTCCGCCACCTGTCGAAACGACAGTCCATAGACCGCATCCGGTATCATATCCACCTCGGTCATCGTCGACAAAAATGCCCGTATCTGCGGATGGTTCAGCAAATCTTCCAGCTTTGACTCCACGCTGTATATTTTCTTTAACTTCTCAGTTGCCTCATATACGACTTCATAGTTTCCTGCAGTGATATAACAAATACCGTTCACCACTGTTGCGAATAGTGGATTTGTCTTATCTTCAAACAGAATCTCCGGAGCATGCGGCAATCGCACCTCGCCTTCTCCGCCAAACGGAATCGTAATTTTGATTCTAATCCTGTTATCCTCCATAATTTCCCAGCTGCATGCATACTGTCCGACGGCCGAATCATACACTGCCTCTGCCCTTCTCAAATCATAATGGACATTCGGACAAATTGCAATCCTTCTTCCTCCCGGAGATTCTTCCAAAAGATGGATTCCTCCCACATGGCGGAACATCCATTCCAGAATCGCCCCGTAAGAATAATGATTGAGACTGTTCATTCCGGTACTGGATATCTTACCGTCTTCATCCAGTGAATTCCATCGTTCCCAGACTGTGGTGGCTCCCAGTTTCACTTCGTGCAGCCACCCCGGATACTCCTCGTTCAAAAGCAGGCGGTAGGCGGTATCCGTCATTCCGTTATCGGTCAACACATTGCACAAAAGAGAGGTTCCCACAAATCCGGTATTCAATTTGTTTCTGCTCTCGCGGAAAGTTTCTTTAACATCTCTCTGGTCAGCTCTTCGTCCTCTGACAAATGATATTTCAGAGCCAGCAGAAGACCCGTCTGTGTCTTTTCCGCGCATCTTCCGTCGGGGTAAAATATTCTTCTTTTACCACACGCCATTGTTTTTCGGCGATTTCCCGATATTGTTTTTCCTCTTCCTTTCGCCCGAGAACCGCCGCTGCCTTCGCTGTAAGCTCCGCGCTTGCCGCATAATAAATATCCGCAATATAGCCTTCATCGGTCGCTCCGTATACATTTCCCGCCGCGGCTCCCACCGGTCAAGCGCCAGCCAGTCTCCGTAATGGAAGGAATGTCTCCATCCGTGGTGCTCTCCGTCCACCTTACGGATATAGTCCACCCAAGCCTTCATACTGTCAAACTGCTGTTCCAATATGGCAGCATCCCCGCTGAACAGATAGACATTCCACGGAACGATACAGGCCGCATCGCCCCATGCACAGGAACATTTCGACGGACCGAAGGTCGGCACCACCTCCGGAACCATCCCTCCGGCAATCAGCTGTTCCTTATACAAATCGTACAGATATTTTCTGTAAAATGCATAGGTATCCGCCAGATAACATGCCGTACCCGAAAACACCTGTGTGTCGCCTGTCCATCCCATGCGCTCATCTCTCTGCGGACAGTCTGTCGGCACATCTAAGAAATTATCCTTCATGCCCCATTCCACATTGGAAATCAACTGATTTACCAGTTCATTTCCTGTCTGTATACTACCGGTACCTTCGTAATCACTGTAGAGTGCCATTCCCGTAAAATCTTCACAGGAGACATTGGTTACCCCGCTGATTTTTACATACCGGTATCCGTAAAATGTAAAATGCGGAACAATGTCTTTTTCTTCCCCGTCAGAGATATACACATATTCCGACAAAGCGGTTCTTAAGTTTTCGTTATAAAAACATCCGTCCTGCAGGATTTCGCCTGTCTGGATTCTGATTTCTTTTCCTTTCGGCTCATGGACATGAAGTTTGAAAATCCCGGTAATCTCCTGCCCTAAGTCAAACACCCATTCATCCTTCGGGGTGTGAATCAGTTCCTTCGGTGTAAACTGTTCATGCACAGTCACCGGAAGGGACAGCCGCTCCGTCAGTCGCCCCTGCGGCGCCTCCGCAAGCTGCGCGCTGACAGGTTCGACAGGTTCCAAGGTATCATCCCGTTTCTCCCCGTCATATATATTGGAAAAAAACAGATTGCTCCTTGTCACTTCCCATGTGTCATCCGTGCCGATTATCTCTTGTGTGCCATCCTCATATTCCAGATGCACCTCTACCAGCAGTTTCCACTCGTCGCCGTAAAATCCTTTCTGTTCTGTCTGATTGAGTCCGAACCTCCCTTTGTACCACCCATTCCCCAAAAGAACGGACAACACACCTTCGCGCTGCATCTGCGCGGTCACATCATACGTCTGATACTGTAACCACTGATTGTAGTTATTGCAGTACGGGGTCAGATATTCTTCCCCAATTTTCGCGGATTTTAAAATATCTGTTTCGGTTTTCTCTCCATCCGTAAAATATGCCTCATAAAGCCCCAGTCCGCAGAGATAGAGACGGGCTTTTTTTACCTTTCCACGGGGAATGATTCGCTTTGAGAAAATGGGATGGCGTTCCATCCTGCTGTCGCAGGTAATCCATTTTCCCACCCACGGCTCGTCCCTCTTTGCCGTCTCAAAGAACTGTACGTCGGACTCCAGCACTTCGTCTGCGTCCGTAGTAACGATTACCTTCCAGTAATATCTGGTACAAGGCTCCAGATTCATCTCCGCTTTTACAGCCAGACTGTCGAGCTTTGCCTCCCCGGTGTCCCAAAGAACATCCGCGAAGGTTTCATCCTTTGCCACAAGGATTCTGGCACATCTCTGGTTCTTTCCCCTGCATTCTCTGACCTTCCACGAAAAAACCACCGGATTCAGTAAAAATCCCACCGGATTCGTGATATGATTTGTTTTTGCTGCGTAAATCTGATTCATATTGCCGTTTTCTAAGCTCCTTCCTTTTTTCATTGTGTACACTGTAATTCGAGTATAATGGATTTGCCTCATAAAATCATTTACGGAATTTCATCATTTTACCTACCAAGCTTAAGATTTCAGCTCTTTGTTTACCTGTAAATCAATTCTTTCAACACAATCTCTTCTGCCATATTACGAATACCATTTACCGCTACCTCATCCTCAATTATCCTATTGTGCAAGTAAACAATTCAGCTGCCCGATCAGCTGTTCCACCTGCTCTCCCGGCATCTGCCCCAGCAGAGATTTCAGCGGCATTTCCCGGATAACTTGCTCTCCCAGCTTCTTGTATTCGTCACTCATCCCTTCTGCTGATGCGGCCGCTGCTGCCAAAGGCGCCAGCAGTTCCGTAATAACGGGAGCGGTTTTCGTATGATCCAATAATTCTCCGAACGTTGTTGTGAAATCTACGCGAAGGGGCAATTTTTTCTTTATTTCAAACACAACATCAGCATGTAAGCGGATGTCATCAGAAGCATGGCCGATCAGGATCCGATATGTTCCGGATGGCGCATACCAGTCCCCAAGACGTTCTTCATAATAGGATAGATTCCTCGCCGAAATTTCCATCGACACCGTTTTCTCCTCTCCCGGCAGGAGATGAACTTTGGCAAATCCTTTCAATTCCTTGACCGGTCTCTCCGATATGCCGCACAGGTCAGCCACGTACAACTGTACGACTTCTTTTCCTTCTGTCTTTCCTGAATTTTTCACCTTGAGAGAGACTGTCAGTATATCCTCATCCGTCATTTGAGCCGATGACAAAGTCAGGTCCCCATAAGTAAATTCCGTGTAAGACAGCCCATGTCCGAATGCATACCGCACCGGAACCTTCTTTGTATCATAATAACGGTATCCGACAAAGATATCCTCGCCATATAACACCCGCTTTCCATTTCCCGGAAAATGAAGGAAGCTCGGATTATCTTCCAGCCGGTACGGGAATGTCTCTGCCAGCCTGCCGGACGGATTTGCTTCCCCGAATAACAGCCGGTCGCAGGCTTCGCCAACGCCCTGACCTCCTAGATACATTTCAAGGATCGCGCTTACCCGGTCTGCCCATGGCAGTTCTACCGGACTTCCATTGTGGAGTACCACTACAACATTAGGCTGTACTTTCAACACTTCTTCGATCAGCCGGTCCTGGCATTTTGGCAGCTTCATGGATGTTCTGTCATACCCTTCCGACTCAAATATCTCAGGCAGCCCGGCAAAGATTACCGCGACGTCTGCTTCTGCAGCAGTCCGAAGCGCTTTTTCCAGCTCTTGTTCCGTCATCGAGTCATTTTCGTTAGAAAATCCTTTTGCATAAGTCACGCTACGCCCTTTTTCTCCGGCAGCATCCAATGCCGAAACAACCCTGAACGGATTGATATGGCTGGAGCCGCCGCCCTGATACCGCGGCTTTTCGGCAAATTCCCCTATATAGGCAACCTTTCTGTCTGTATTCAGCGGAAGTATACCGTTATTTTCCAGCAGGACCGCACATTCCGTCTCAATATCAGCTGCTTTTTTATGATCTGTTTCCTTATCAGATATATCTTCCGGACGATGCTGCTCTTCACCGGCAAACACAACATTCAATACCCGCTCCACCGCTTCATCCAGCACAGCTTCGTCCAGTCTTCCCTCCTGTACTGCTTTCACAATCTGTCTGTCATTGTATCCTCCGGAATAAGGCATCTCCAGATCCAGTCCGGCCTGCAGTCCTTTCACACGGTTATTTACAGCGCCCCAGTCACTGACGACGCAGCCTTTGTATCCCCATTCTTTTCTCAGGATATCTGTCAGAAGATATCTGTTTTCCGAAGCATATTCTCCATTTATTTTGTTGTAGCTACACATGACGGTTCTTGGAGCTGATTCTTTCACCGCTTCCTCAAACGCAGGCAGGTAGATTTCCCTGAGCGCACGTTCTGACACTTCGGAAGATATCGTCATACGGAGTGTTTCCTGGTTATTCAGTGCGAAGTGCTTAATGCTTGTCCCCACGCCCTGACTCTGTACTCCGCGGATATATGCCGATGCCATCCTACCTGCCAGATATGGATCCTCCGACAGATACTCAAAGTTCCGCCCACATAACGGGCTCCTTTTAATATTCACCGCCGGGCCAAGCAGTATGCTTACATTCTCGGCCTGACACTCCGCTCCCAGCGTCTCTCCCATCCGTTCCATCAGGTCAACATCAAAGCTGGAGGCTGTTGCACAGCTGCCGGGAAACAAACGGCCTTCACACTTTCATTCAATCCCAGATGATCCGTTTCCCCTTCCTGCTTTCTCAGTCCGTGAGGGCCGTCCACCATCATAACTGACGGAATGTTCAGTCGTTTGATTTCTTTCGTATGCCAGTTATCAGCGCCCGAGCAGAGACTTGCCTTCTCTTCCAGCGTCATTTTTGAAATCAGTTCCTTTATTCTGTCCATCGCAAAAGTCCTCCTTTCTTTTCTTAATACTGATTGATCATCTGTGCCTCTGCTTCTTCACGGCTGATCTCACCATTATTGCATTTTGCCATCAGCTGGACATCATGGTCATTAAGCTTGTAAAGACGAAGTATAAGCAGAGTGCAAATACCCCCGATAATGCTGCCAAGACAGCTGAATGTCCATAATTTATCGGCAAATCCTGCCGCCTGAACAACGCCTTCTCCCTCTCGGAAGCCGATTACAGTTAACGCAAACACACTGACTGCTGTTGCGATCGCTCCACTTAATTTTGTAAAAAATGTCTGCGCCGCAAACGTTACACCACGCATTTTTAATCCTGTCTTGTACTGTCCATACTCGTAGCAGTCCGGCGTAAACTGATACTGCAGTATAACTGCTATTCCCAGCGGAATTCCTCCTAAGGCATTTAAAATCACATACACCATCATATTCTCATACCCGGCTATGAATCTTACAATTCCCAGAAGTAACGCGAAAATATATGAAATATAGAAGACTTTAAATTTATCATATTTTTTGCATAATTCTACTGCCATAACCGCACCGATTAAGGTCGGAATAATTACCGCCATCGAAACATATGAGGCAGCTTCTTCACCGCCAAGGCAGTACCGGCAACGTATAAGCCCCAATTTGCACCAACATTAAGCAGGCTGCTGATGAGCGGAGCCGCAAAGAAAAGCAATAAATATTTGTTCTTCCGCAGACATTCTACCATATCTCGCAATGTATAACTTTCTTCTGCCCCGTCATTCTGGACTCTTTCTTTTTCAATTACTCTCTCCCTTGCGAACAGACAAATCGGAATCATCATAACACATGACAAAAGAGATAACACAATTACTGTTGTTGACCAGCCGCCTAACCGCTGCCGTACCAACGGCAGGGCAATTCCTGTAACAATACCTGCAAAAATAGCAAACAATCTTCCTATGCTGTTTAGTGAAACACGTTCCTTCTGGTCTATTGTCATCGTGGTAACAATACCAAAAATCGGTACATCGCAAAGGGTATAGGCTGTATCCCATAACATATAAGCAAGTGTTGCCCATATGATTTTAGCCGTCATGGAAATCCCGGTAGGTATTATAAAAAGAAGAATAGTTGCCACCGGAATCGCTATGACAGATATTCGAAGCCACGGCAGGAATTTCCCTTTCTTAAAATTCACCTTATCCATGATCATACCGAAGATCGGATCGTTGATGGCATCCCACACTTTCGTGATAAGCGCCACGATCGCAACCAATGCTGCCGTTATGCCGATATCTGTAAAATATGTAGTCATATATCCTACCAGTCCATAGAATACATTCTGTCCCATAAAATACAAACCATAACTGATTTTTTCTCTTTTTGTAACTGAATTTTCCATTTCGTTATCCGTCCTTTCATTGTTTGATTCAATTATAAATAATTCCAAAGGGCAAATCACCAACGATATATAAGCAGTTTACCGACGAAACTTAATATAATAATCATCTTTCTAAAAACTGATATAAGTATTCTTCCATCTTAGGCGTCCACCATTCCAGATATCCTGCCTGCGTCGGATGAACCGGATCTGCCATATAAACTTCATATTCTTTTTCAGAAACGTCATTCATCTCCTCGTCATTCCAAAGGTCGATCACGCCTATTCCATATTTATCCTGAAGCTCAAACAATACATCTACCATCTGCTGATACTGTTTACTGTCATATTTTGTTCCGGTATAAAAGATCACGGGACAATTCCATGTCTGCTTTGCATATACAATGATATATTCCATTGCTCCTGTTATCGTCTGTGTATCAAAATCCTCCAGATTTTCTGAACTGCTGATTTCTCCCATCGGCATTTCCTTCGACGCGTCATTCGTGGAAAGCTGACAGACAAATGCATCGAATTTCTCATCTGTACCGATATTATTTTTCATCCTTTGGATATAAGACGTCTTTCCGTTATCCACTAAAGTAGTACCGCTTACAGCTTCTTTTACATACTCACAGCCATTTCTGTAAGAGATATAATCTGCGAAAGAAACATCCATTGAGTACAGACCTAAGGTTACAGATGATCCAAGGTAGCAGATACGCTTCCCTTCAAGAGGGCTGTTTTCTAACGGTTCTATATTTTCCAGACTGTATTTTTCTGCGTTTCCCGGCATTTTTTTCAGTTTGTTCTTCCAGACAAAATCAAACGGTCCTCCACCGCCTGCTGCTCCTACTAAATATGTCAGGCCGATTCCCACAGCCAGAATCAGAATTAAAACGATACTTAAGATAATCTTCAATATTTTCTTTTTCATAATCCCTAACTCCTTATTATTTTCAACTTTCATATTAAGAGAACTAACCGTCTGTATTTACCGGTCAGTTCTCGCAAATACTGTCATTTTGTTTTCTTTGATTCTTTATTCAAACTGATACATTCCGCTTCCTACCTTGTATAATCTGCCATCCGGCATCTTTACAACGCAGTCGTGTTGCAGGGGATTTTTACTTTCAGCTTAAATTTCCCTTCGTCATACTCCACCTGACTGCGATTTCCCCGTACTCACTTATATAAGTACGTTTTTACACTGGTAAACGCATTGTCC
>ENA-OQER01000632-OQER01000632.1-human-gut-metagenome-genome-assembly--contig:-NODE-632-length-18733-cov-1.913952_pt1 | contig 18733 bp, 25 predicted proteins | sample MGYA00242797_ERZ504639 | MGnify/ENA primary metagenome ERZ504639 (study PRJEB26092, sample SAMD00036306) | human gut metagenome | host: Homo sapiens | study: EMG produced TPA metagenomics assembly of...
GCGCGGCGGAATGCCATTGTTCCGCGGGGAAAAGACTGCGAGCCCAAGTGCGGCAGTGGCCTCCCATGGTGCCGGGTCGGATGGCGGAACATCCTCGACCGCGAACTGTACCGGTTGCCACCAGTTCGGGCCATGCATCGTTGAGCCTACGGATCTGAGCCACCAGCATGTCGTCGAACATACCGCTTCTTGTACGATAACGTGGAAGTCTGGTACCGAACATGGGAGTGCGGGTCCCACGACCATGACGGTTTCTATACACTGTTGATTCCCAAGGCAATTGATACATGGCTTCTACCATATCAGGGCCTTGCGCGAATCATGCGATAGCATATTGTTCATTGCATCGACACAGGAGGAAACGATCATGACGGATATTTCCGTGCCCTGTTGGAACGACGTGGATATCGAGGAATTGTGCAATGGAGTACGCCTTATCGCCTTCGATCTCGACAACACGTTGGCAAGGTCAAAAAAGCCAATGAAGGACGACATGGCCGAATGCTTCTCCGCATTGACATCGTTGATTGATGTCGCAGTGATCACCGGTGGCAAGTATGCATTGCTGAAAAGTCAGGTGGTGGAACGGTTGACAGGTCAAGCCAATCGGTCGCATCTGCATCTTATGCCGACCAGCGGCACCCGATACTACCGTTGGGGCGGATCGGATTGGGCGCCGGTCTTCGCCCATGACCTCAGCGCGGATGATCGTGCGAAAGCTTACGAATCGTTGGAACGCAATGCGCGCGAACAGGGTATCTGGCTCACGCACGTTTGGGGTGAACGTATCGAGGATCGTGGCAGCCAGATCACATTCTCCGCATTAGGCAGCTTGCGCCCATCGAAGCCAAGGAGGCGTGGGATCCAACCAACGAGAAGAAGAATCGTCTGGCACGAGCGGTTGCCGCCGATCTACCGCATTTGGAGGTACGGCCGGGCGGCGCCAGCAGCGTCGATATCTCCGAAAAAAACGTCGACAAGTCGTTCGCTGTTCGAGAATTGGCCGATATTCTCGGCATTACGGTGGCGCAGATTGTTTTTGTGGGAGACCGTATGGATCCGGACGGTAACGATTATCCCGCGGCAAAGGCAGGCACCAGGGCGGTGAAGGTTACCTGTCCGAACGATACCGTGAAATTGTGCGGTGGAATCATCGCCAGTCTATCGCGATAGAACCTGTTGGGAGGTTTCGCATGAACTCAATGGCGAGGGCATGCTCGATGGTGGTTAATCTGCTGTTTCCCCGGGCTGCGCCGGGTGCGACAAACCGGATGAAGTGCTATGCGAAGCTTGCAGGGCATTGTTTTCCCAGCCGACCGCACAGTCGTTTGACGGTGTGGCGATGCAACGCTGGTTCGCATGCGGATGGTACCGTGGCACGGTCAGAAGGGCGGTTCTCGCGTGGAAGGATCACGCGACGAGGAATGTGACCGTGCGTTGCCGATGCGATATGCGCCCTTGCAAAAGCGTCTGGCGTTATTGACTTCGTTCGTGATAGGCATGGTTCATGCCATGATGTTGTTGTGGTTCCCGCGCCTTCGTCTCCCGCTTCAATACGTCGTCGCGGACGTAAACATATGATGCCGATCGCCAAACATCTGGCAGGTTTTCTACGTGAGGAAACAGGCTGCGAGGTGACGGTGCGTGACGCGTTGGAGAACAGGGGGGTCAAAGGGAAATCAGTGCAGACCAGCGGTGCGGCGCAACGGTCGCAACGTTTGAAGGGGCATGTTTCGGTGCGTCCTTCGGTTTCCTTGCGCAATACGATGGTGATTCTGGTGGACGATATTGTCACGACCGGTGCGACCATGCGCAGTTGCGTCGAAACGATGCGGAAGGAGGGTGCTACGGTCGTGACCGTGCTTGCTTTGGCTCACACTCCGGCGGGAACGCAGAAGGTTGGCCCAACGCAAGCATGGTCACGCACGCAAGTGCAGTGACGTGAGAAATCCTCTATTCGTCATCCGTAACATGGTATTTCGGCAGAATGATTTCAAAATCGGCTCCACGCGGGTCATCGACGACCCGCACCGAACCACCGTGCAACTGGGCGGCCCAACGTGCGATGGACAATCCCAAGCCGGTTCCGCCCGATTCGGTGCCCGGACCTGTTTTTCCTTTGACGAAACGGCGGAAAATGTCGGAACGCGCCTCTTGCGGAATCTGCGATCCGAAATTGACGACATTGGTGACGATGGTGCCGAAATCCTTGTTTTCGTGTGCTTCGATAAGCACCGTGGTATTGTCCGCGGAATGCTTGAGTGCGTTCGCGATGATATTGGTGAACAGTTGGCGCAGGCGGTCCTGATCGCCTGCCATCTCGATATCGTCGGGCACATGCATTTCGATGTCATGCGCATGCCCGGCATCGGCGATTTCCAAAGGTTCCACGGTTTCGTCAAGAAAATCGGCGAAATTGAACATTTCGATTTGCAGGCTTGCCGCGCCGGCTTCCATGCGGGAAAGATCAAGAAGGAACGCGATCAGATCGGACAGGCGGTGCGTCTGATTGAGGATGCTTTCCAGATTTGATGGCGTAGGGTCGATCACGCCATCCGCCATGTTTTCGACCATGGCTTGAAGCGCTGATACGGGCGTGCGTAATTCGTGGCTTACGTTGCTACCATGTCCCGGCGCATCTGTCGGCATGCTGAAGCTCTTCCGCCATTTCGTTGAAGGTGAGGGCGAGCTGGCCGACTTCATCGCGACTATTGGAGTCGACATGGACACGCACGGTGTAATCGCCTTCCGCCATCGCTTCGGCGGCGTCGCGCATTTGGCGCAGGGGAGAGGTGAGTCCTCTGGAGAAGAAATATGTGATTCCTAAAGCCACGGCGAGGGTAATGGGCATGGCGATCCATACGCTGAGCCCTACTTTGAGCAGGAACCACGCCATGATGAACGCAATGGCGGTGGAGATGGTGATCAGAACGCTCAATTCAATTTTGAGCGATGAGAACAAACCAATAGGACGTTCGGTTTCCAATGGATTCACCGACGCCCTGGTTTTGTATCGGTAGTACGCATACCACCGAATTTTAGCGTATTAGTCTTGGACTTCTGGCGGTTCGAACGCGTAACCGACGCCATGCACGGTACGAATGGTCTTCGAACCGAGCTTATGGCGCAATGCCTTGACGTGCGAATCGACGGTGCGAGTGCCGGAAGCATCCACCCAATCCCACACTTCCTCGAGCAGTTTCTCGCGAGTGAGCACGGACTTCGGCTTGCGGGCCAGCGTGGCCAGCAAATCGAATTCCGTAGGGGTCAGGTGCACCTGCTTGCCATTGACGGTGACGATACGTTGCGCGGGATCGATGACCAAGGAGCGAAATCGAGAAGCTTCTCGTTTTCGGAGTTTTTGGCGATGACCTTGGCACGATCTACACGGCGCAGCAACGCCTTGCAACGGGCGATGAGTTCGCGCATGGAGAACGGCTTGGTCATGTAGTCATCGGCTCCGGCACCGAGGCCGATGACCTTATCGGCCTCGTCGTCTCGTGCCGTCAGGATCAGCACTGGCACAGGGCGCTCCGCCACGATGCGTTTCGTGGCCTCAAGACCATCCATCACGGGCAACATGATGTCCATGATGACCAGATCCGGACGCAACGTAGTCGCGGCCTGAACCGCACTGGCGCCGTCGGATGCCACGCGCGCCGTCCAGCCTTCCGCTGTGATGCGCTGCGCGATGGCAGTGGCCAGTGTCGCTCGTCTTCGACCACCAGAACGGTGCGTGGAGCCGCTGTGGGTTGTGCTGATGAGTTGAGCATAGCTTTCCGCCTTTCTCAGAGTTCCGGCTTCAAGAATACTGCGCCCAGTGCCGGAACGGTGATTTTCGCGGACCAATCACGTGAATGGTATTCGCCTTCGACCGCTTCGACCGTGCCATTGTGAATGCCGGAACCGCCGTAGATCTCATCATCCGTGGTCAGCACTTCGGTCCATTTGCCGCCCTTGGTGAGCGGTACCTGATAGTCGGTCCATGCCTCGCCGGAGAAGTTCACCACAACCACCATTTGCTCTCCGTCCTTGCCGATACGCACGAAGCTGAGCGTGTTGTGATCGGCGTCATCGCTGGTGAGCCACTGGAAGCCGGCCGGGTCGAAGTCTTGGCTCCAAAGTGCAGGGGAAGCCTTGTACAGCGTGTTCAAATCCGCGACAAGCTTTTGCACACCCTGGTGGTCCGGCCATTCAAGCGCGGCCCAATCCACGGAACCATCATGATCCCACTCGCCGTACTGGGCGATCTCATTGCCCATGAAGGTGAGGTTCTTGCCCGGGTGGGCCCACTGGTAGGCGAACAGCGCGCGGACACCGGCATACTTCTGCCAATCATTGCCCGGCATCTTGCCGAACATGGATCCCTTGCCGTACACAACCTCATCGTGGCTGATCGGCAGCACATAATGCTCCGAATAGGCGTACACCATGGAGAACGTGATCTCGTTGTGGTGCCACTTGCGGTTAATCGGCTCCTCATGCAGATACTGCAGGGTGTCGTGCATCCAACCCATGTTCCACTTGAGGCCGAATCCCAAACCACCGGCGTCGGTCGCGCAGTGATGCCTGGGTAAGCCGTGGATTCCTCGGCGATCATCATGATGCCCGGATTGTTCTTGTATGCCGTGGCGTTGGCTTCCTTGAGGAAGTCGATGGCTTCGAGATTCTCGCGGCCGCCGTAGATGTTCGGATGCCACTGGCCGGCCTCACGGCTGTAGTCCAGGTACAGCATCGAGGAGACCGCGTCCACACGAAGCGCGTCGATATGGAACTCATCCAGCCAGAAGCAGGCGTTGGCCACCAGGAAGTTACGGACCTCGCGACGTCCGAAATTGACACGTACGTGCCCCAATCCGGGTGCTCGCCACGAGTCGGATCCGGATCCTCATACAACGGCGTGCCGTCGAAGCGGCCCAGTGCGAACGCATCCTTCGGGAAGTGGGCCGGAACCCAATCCATGATCACACCGATGCCGGCCTCGTGCAATTTCTCAACAAGATACTTGAAATCGTCGGGGCCGCCCAAACGCGAATCGATCGCGTAGTAGCCGGTCACCTGATAACCCCAGGATCCTGCGAACGGATGTTCCGCCAACGGCATGAACTCCACGTGCGTGAAGCCTTCCTTCTGCACGTAGGGAACCAGCTTGTCGGCAAGCTCACGGTAGTCGTTCACGTCCTTGCGCCAGCTGGAGGCGTTCACCTCATAGATGCTGACCGGTCCGTTATGCGGGTCGCTGGCCGCGCGTTCGGCCATCCAATCGGCATCATCATTCATGGGTGGATTCGACCACGATGGATCCGGTGCGCGGCGGAATCTCGTGGGAGCGCTCCATCGGATCGGCCTTCATGGTCCATTCGTTATTGGCGTTGAGGATTTCATACTTGTAGATTTCGCCGGCCTCAATGCCTGGGATGAACAGTTCCCAAATGCCGGAAGAACCAAGTTCGCGCATGGCGTGGGTACGTCCGTTCCAGCCATTGAAATCGCCGACCACGCGCACGGCATGCGCGTTTGGCGCCCATACGGTGAACGCGGTGCCAACACCTGCTCGCCATCTACGCCTTCAGAAGAACCCATCGGATCGTCATAGCGGAGCACATGTGCGCCAAGTGCCTCCCACAGCGCTCGTGACGGCCTTCGCCGAATAGATACATGTCCATCTCGCCGATGGTCGGCAGATAACGATAGGGATCGTCAGACACCACAACGGAACCGTCTTCATACTCCGTGCGAATACGGTAATCTGGCACGCCGTACCCCTCTTCTGCTGCGGCGGCGGGAACGAGTGCCATGAAGACGCCATTGTATTCATGGATTGCGAGCGTTTTGACCTTGTTCAGTGATAATCGTCACGGATTTTGCCAACGGACGCAAGACTCGGATCGTGACGACATCCGCATGCTTGCCGGAACCGAGGTGCCCGCCGAGCACCTCGTGAGGATTGTAGAACGTACCGTTGCTTACTGCATCCAGTGTGCCCTGGGGAACAGGAACAGCAACGACATCTTCATTGATCTTGGATTCTGTAGCCATGGCAAAAGTGTAAGCATGAAACGGAAGAAAAGTGGCCCGTGTCGCGCCTATTTTTCCGTTTTTCAAGTGTTTTTGGCCAGTCCACCCCTGATGGCACAATAATTCGGGTTTTGTGTAAGCTTTTCACGGAGGATTCATGGGTTACAAGGTCGGCGACATGGTCGTCTATCCACGTCACGGCGCTGCGAAGGTGGAGGCCATCACCGAACGGACAGTCAAGGGAATCACCCGCGAATATCTGCAGCTGTCGGTGCTTTCGTCTGACGGTCTGGTCATCAACGTTCCTGTTGATAATGCCAAAAAGGTTGGTGTGCGAGATATCGTCGACGCCAACGAAGTGGCCAAGGTGTTCGAGATTCTGCGCACTCCGATCATTGAGAAGGAGATGAACTGGTCTCGTCGCTACAAGCTGAATGTCGAGAAGATCGCCACCGGCGATGTCAATAAAATTGCGGAAGTGGTGCGTGACCTTGCGCAGCGTGATGTTGACGAGCATGGTCTGTCGGCTGGTGAGAAGCGCATGCTTACCAAGGCCCGTAGCATTCTGACTTCCGAGATTTCGCTGTCCGAACACCTTGATGAAGCCGAGGCCCAGCGTTTGCTGGACGTGAACCTTGGGTATGAGCCGGCCCAGCCCGGCGATGAGGAGCATCATACCGAGGCTCCCGAGGAGGCTGCCATGGATACGCTGGCCCGAGTTGAGGCCGAAAGCAAGAAGTCCAAGAAGAGGTAAGGCGTTTCATGCGTATCGGTCAGGGTTTTGACGCTCATCGATTCGCATCTCACGATGCAGGCAAGCCGTTATGGCTTGCTGTTTGCGTTGGGAGGGCGATGGCATCGAGGGCGATTCGGATGGCGATGTCGCCGCTCATGCGTTGATTGACGCATTGCTTTCCGCGGCCGGTCTTGGTGATATCGGCACCTTGTTCGGTGTCGGCTCGCAGTCCGATGGCGCGGGCAAGCATGGCGCCGAAATGTTGCGGACCACGGTCGATTATCTGAACGAACGTGGTATGAAGCCAGTGAGTGCCAGCGTGGTCGTGATCGCCAATCGGCCGAAAATCGGAAAACACAGGGAAGAAGCCGAACGAGCGTTGTCTGAAGCCATAGGTTGTGAGGTGTCCATGACCGCCACCACAACGGATGGCATGGGATTCACTGGTTCGGGCGAAGGCGTCGCCGCGATTGCCGATGCTTTGGTGGAACCTGTTGATCCATCGACTCGTCAGGCAGTCTGATTTCGCCCGCTGACGGCTTTCCGATACTTCTTTCTGCTACTTCTTTTGAAGGATTCAATAGCCTTCGCAACCGCCCAAAACAACGTCGAAATTGTCACGATGATGAAGCTCGGGGGAGCGGGGAACATGGCGGAAATCACGAGCCTCCCCAAATCGAAATCAGGCAGATCACCGTGGCGACGACCATCGCCTTGAATGGTGAGCGGGCGATGATGTTGGCGGTGGCGGCGGGGGTGATCGCCAACGCGAAGATCAGCAATGTGCCGACTGCGGGAACGGCAATGGTAATGACGCCGGCCATAATTGTCATAAAGCAAATGTTCATGAAACCGACGGGCACGCCTTTTGCCTGTGCCACCTGCTCGTCAAGCGAACTGAACAATAGCGGGCGGTAGATCACTGCCAGAACAGCCAAAAGCAGCACGTCGAAAATCGCGAAACCAATGATCTGACCGTCGTGATCGTCAGAATCGAGCCGAACAGAATCGACTGCATCTGCTGCGAAGCCGAGCTTGACATGCGTGCGAAAAAGAGACCAAGGCCGGTGGCGAAAGCGAGTACGGTTCCAGTGGCGATCTCACGCTGTGAAGCCTTCTTGCCAAGCGCGCCGATCACCAGTGCTCCGCCGAGAGCGAACACGCCAAGACCTGCGGAAACAGGCAGGCCGAGCAATACGGCTCCGGTGGCACCTGGCAGTCCGATATGTGCCAAGGCGTGGGCTGCGAATGTGGAATGTCTGGCGATGGTGAAATAACCCATCACGCCGGCTGCCAATGCGATGCACAGCCGGCGAGAAACGCGTTCGTCATGAATGGGGCGTTGAGCGTGGAAACCCAATCCGGGTCGAAAGCGAATACGGTACCGTCCATGCTCAGTCCTCCTGCGTGGTGTGGCTGTGATGGTGAAATTGCGCGATTTCTTCTGGAGCATGCGCATCGATGCTCATGTTTTCAGACTCGTCCTCGCTTGGCGTCACGAACATATCTCCTTGCGGAGTGGTGACCACCTGTACGGTCGTGCCATATAAATGCGTGAGTAGATGGGAATCCAGCACCTCGTTCATGCCTGCATAGTGTGGATGTCCGTCAAGCAGATAGACGGCTCCAGTGAGGATGGGCAGAAGCATATTAAGGTCGTGCGCCACCACTTGGATGGTCATGCCGAGTTCGCGGTTGAGTTTGGCGAGTACGTGCACAGTGGCGCGTTGACTCGCCAGATCAAGGTTGGCGAGAGGCTCGTCCAGCATCAGCAGTTTCGGGTCATCCACGAGCGCCTGCGCGATGGCGACCCTTTGGCGCAGTCCGCCCGAAGTTCGGATAGGCGATAATTCGCTTTGTCTTGCAACTCGACGAAGTCCATGGCCTTGCGGGCTTTCTCGCGAAGTGTTTTGGTGACGGGATGAATGCCGAATCGAGTTCCCGTCAAGCCGAGAAGCACCGACTGTTCCGCGGTGATGTTCGATTCGATGTCGGATGCGTAGCTTTGCGGCACGTAGCCGATGCGCCGGTTTGCGGAGCCTGCAGGCTGTCCGAGTACCTTGATGCTGCCGTGCGCGGTTGGAATCAATCCCAGCTCGGCCTTCATCATGGTGGTTTTGCCCGCGCCGTTGGTACCGACGATTGCGGTTACCGAGCCTTGCGGAATGCTGAACGTGCCGTGTTGCCAGATGACGTGACCGCCTCGTTTGACGCAGGCGTCGTCGAATTCGATGCAGGCAGGTGTCTCGTCGTGCATGGCTTCTCCTTGATTTGAATGCACGTACATACTCGCAAATGGTGTTGACAATCATTCTCAATAAGGATTGTCGTTGAAACCGTCGTAACGATCAGACGAGAGGCTTTGCGTAAAAAGCAAAACGTCAGGCAAACAAAAAGACCATCCCGCATTCAGTTGGACGCAGGATGGTCTTGGCAAAAGCGATTACCGATCGATTGTTCGGCAATCGCTTTTGCCGAACAATCATTTCACCGGATTTGGTTGCGGCGCATCGTTCGATCCGTTCGTTGTCTGATCGTTGTCTTGCGTCGAGGAATCTGCGGTTGATTCCAAGGAATCCGCGTTTTCCGACGTGCTGTCGGAACTTGTTGCATCCTGATCGTCGGCATCGGATTGTTCATCGAACATATCGGTCAACGACAGGATAAGAGCGCGGATCCACGATGTCAGGCTGGTGTAATCGGAGGGCATCTGTTCGCTGACATCAAGCACGGGAACGTCGGATTTGTAAGCAATGCCGGTCAGCGTGTTCGTGGCGTCGCTTGTGGATTGTGTGTCGTTGATCAGCACCTCGACTTTATGCTTTTCCAGCAATTCCTGAAATTCCTGAAGATCGGTGGGGGTTGGCTCGGAATTCGTGCTGGACGATTGCAGATACCCCTCCGGCGTGTTGTCGGTGAACCCCATGTCGCTGAGCAGATAGTAGGCCACCGGTTCGGTGGCGGCGTAGGAGACGTTCTTATGCGAGTCGCTGAACGCCTTCATGTCCTTTTCTATTTTCTTCTCCCGCCTGTTCCACGCGGTGAGTTTGTTGTTGAAATATTTCTTTTGCGCGGGCATGATGCGGCTATATGTGTCGGCCAATTCCTTGGCCATGGCGTTTCGGGCGTCACTGGAGAACCATAAATGCGGATTGTCTCCCTCGACGGCGCCCACCATTTGTGCTGCGGAAACGGAAACCATGGTCTTACTGAGGTTCTTGGTGGCCCAAGTGTCATAGCCGGCACCATTGGACACTACGACCTGTGCCTGCTGAAGTTTGTCGATATCGTCGGTTTTCGGCTCGAAATCATGCGCATTGACATCGGTTGAAGAGAGAACCGACGTGACCTTCACATGGACGCCACCGATCTGCTCGGCAAGAGAACCCCATTGATTGACCGAGGCGACCACTTCGATTGGAGTGATCTGTTCGGTTGGGGTTTCGGAGTCGGCGGAGGCGTCATTCTCCTGCGAAGTTGACCCTCCGGAACATGCTGCCGTGCCGAACGCCACGCAAAGCGCGATTCCCGCAGCGAAAGCGCGTAACAAAGAACGTTTGTGCAAGCGCATGTCGATTGCCCTCTTCCTGAACCGCCCTAATCGTGTTCATCTCATAAATACGTGTGCGACTTACGACTGAAACCAAGATAGCCTACGATACATGCAAATGCCAATACAACAATGAGACAACGAAAAGGGGAGTGGCCGGCATGGCGGTGAAAATCGATGGAAAGATGGTGTCCGCGCAGATCAAAGCGAATCTCGCCGAGCGAGTCGCAGCGCTGAAAGAGCAGGGGGTTAACCCCGGTCTTGGAACTATCCTGGTTGGTTCCGATGCCGGATCCGTCAAATATGTTGCCGGAAAGCATGCCGATTGCGCTGAAATCGGTGTGAACTCCATTAAGAAGGAGTTGCCTGCCGACGCAACATTCGAACAAATCGCCGAAGTCGTACAGGAGCTTAACGCCGATCCTGCCTGCACCGGCTACATCGTGCAGTTGCCGTTGCCGAAGGGCATCGACGAGAACGCCATCATCGATCTGATCGACCCCAAGAAAGACGCCGATGGTATGCACCCATATAATCTTGGCGAACTCGTGTTGCATGCGCGCGGCGAGATCACTACTCCGCTGCCATGCACTCCGCGAGGCGTGATCGAACTGCTCAAAGCCTACGACATTGACCTGGACGGCAAAGAGGTCTGCGTGCTCGGCCGAGGCATCACCATCGGCCGCACTATTGGTCTCATGCTGACTCGCAAGGCGGTGAATGCCACGGTCACGCTGTGCCATACCGGTACCAAGGACGTGCGCAAGCATATGCGTGAGGCCGATATCATCGTTGCGGCCATGGGCTCCGCCGGTTTCGTCAAGCCGGAAGATATCAAGGAAGGCGCGGTGTTGGTCGATGTCGGTGTTTCTCGCGTGTTCGACGAGGAGGTCGGCCGTTATCGCGTGAAGGGCGATGTCGATAAAGCCTGTTATGAGAAGGCCTTGGCATACACGCCGAATCCAGGCGGTGTAGGCCCTATGACCCGCGCCATGCTGCTGGAAAACGTGGTCGAGATGGCCGAGCGTCAGCTGTAATTGCGCTCTGTGTGTGAAAATATGAAGTAATTTCGGGCGTGTCGCGGGTTGCGGCACGCCTTTTTGTGCATGGTCCCATGTAAACTTACGCCTTGCGTGTGTTATATCGCACGCACATAATTGAAGACCGATTTTATCCACCCACTATTTGTAAGAAACCAAATTAATGGCAGAGAACAATAACGAAGTCGCCAAGGTCGCCATCAACGACATCGGCACCGAAGAGGACTTCATCAAGGCAGTCGATTCCACCATCAAGAACTTCGATGATGGTGATCTGGTCGAAGGTACCGTCGTCAAGGTCGATCACGACGAGGTCCTGCTCGACATCGGCTACAAGACTGAGGGTGTCATCCCCTCCCGTGAGCTTTCCATCAAGAAGGACGTTGATCCGGACGAAGTCGTCGAGGTCGGCGACACCATTGAGCCCTTGTCGTCACTAAGGAAGACAAGGAAGGCCGTCTGATTCTGTCCAAGAAGCGTGCACAGTACGAGCGCGCTTGGGGAGACATCGAGAAGATTAAGGAAGCCGATGGCGTTGTCGAAGGCACCGTCATCGAAGCTGTCAAGGGTGGCCTCATCGTCGACATCGGTCTGCGCGGCTTCCTGCCGGCATCCTTGGTCGAAATGCGTCGCGTCCGCGACCTGTCCCCGTACATTGGCCAGACCATCAAGGCCAAGATCCTCGAGCTCGACAAGAACCGCAACAATGTGGTGCTCTCCCGTCGTCAGTACCTCGAAGAGACCCAGTCCGAAGTGCGCGAAACCTTCCTGTCCCAGCTCAAGAAGGGCCAGATTCGCGAAGGCGTCGTGTCCTCCATCGTCAACTTCGGTGCATTCGTTGATCTGGGCGGCGTTGACGGCTGATCCACGTTTCCGAGCTGTCTTGGAAGCACATCGACCACCCGTCCGAGGTTGTCAAGGTCGGCGACAAGGTTACCGTCGAGGTGCTCGACGTTGACCTCGATCGTGAGCGCATCTCCCTGTCCCTCAAGGCTACCCAGGAAGATCCGTGGCAGCGCTTCGCTCGCACCCACGTTCCTGGCCAGATCGTCAAGGGCAAGGTCACCAAGATCGTCCAGTTCGGTGTCTTCATCTCCGTCGAAGAGGCATCGAAGGCCTCGTGCACATCTCCGAGCTGGCCAACCGCCACGTGGAGAACCCGGAGACCGTCGTCAAGCCGGGCGAAGAAGTCTTCGTCAAGGTGATTGACGTTGATCTCGATCGTCGCCGCATCTCCCTGTCCCTCAAGCAGGCCAACGACTCCGTCGATCCGGCTTCCGAGGACTTCGATCCGGCTCTGTACGGCATGCCGGCAGAGTACGACGAGCAGGGCAACTACAAGTATCCGGAAGGCTTCGACCCGGCAACAACGAGTGGATCGCTGGTTACGAGAAGCAGCGTGAGGAGTGGGAGTCCCAGTACGCCACCGCTCACGATCTGTGGGAGCAGCATAAGGAATTTGTGGCCAAGGAGCTCGAGAACGCTGAAGCTTCCGCCGCTGAAGATGGCCAGGCTCCGAAGGAAGAGAAGGTCGAAGAGGTGTCTTCCAACTACTCCTCCGAGAACACTTCCGCCGGCACCCTCGCCGACTCCGACCAGCTCGCCGCTCTGCGCGACCAGCTGCTCGGCAAGTGATTGTATCCTGAGCTAGGATCCAATCCAGCTCAGGCTAGATTTTAGAAAAGACCCCGTTCCTGATTCAGGTTCGGGGTCTTTTCGTATGTGCATGGCAAGCGCGCATGCGAAGCGCATTACAATGGCGGTTGTGGTGATTCGAATAGGATTGACCGGCGGCATAGCGGCTGGCAAAAGCACGGTATCCGCAAGACTGCGTGAGCTTGGTGCAGTACTTGTCGATTATGATCTGCTTGCGCGTCAAGTGGTGGAACCAGGCAGCATCGGCCTTCAGCGTATAGTGGAATGTTTCGGTTCCGATGCTTTGACCGATCGAGGCGAGCTCAATCGAGCGTGGATGGCAGAGCATGTGTTTTCCGGCGCTGATGCGGAACGAAAACGCAAGATGCTGGACGGAATCGAGCATCCACTGATTTATGAACTTGCAGTGCAACTCGAACATGAGGCTGTTGAAGTTGATTGCCAAGCAGTAGTGGTGCATGACATACCGTTACTCGCCGAAGTAATTGACAGCATTCCTTTTGAATTCGACCATATCGTAACTGTTGAAGCGCCTGAACAGGTGAGGGTCAGCAGAATGATGTCAACGCGAGGCATGAGCGAAAGCCAGGCATGGAATCGTGTGAACCATCAATCCAGCGTGGAACAGCGTCTTGCCATTGCCGATGAGATCATCGATTCCACACAGTCGTTGGAACAAATGTTCGAGCATATTGATATGCTAATGAAACAATGGCGCACGGAAGCGAGGTAGGTATGGGATTCAATATTGAACGCACGAACAAGCCGTTTGTGGTCAAATCGCCATATAAGCCGAGCGGCGACCAGCCTAAAGCGATTGAAGAGCTTGCGGAACGCATTGAAAACGGTGAGAACGATGTGGTGTCATGGGCGCTACCGGAACTGGCAAAACTGCCACCACGGCATGGCTTATTGAACGTCTGCAACGCCCGACGTTGATCATCGAACCGAATAAAACGTTGGCAGCGCAGCTGTGCGCCGAGTTCCGTGAACTCATGCCAGACAATGCGGTGAGCTATTTCGTTTCGTACTACGACTACTACCAGCCGGAAGCCTATATTCCGCAAACAGATACGTATATCGAAAAGGATTCCAACATCAATGACGACGTGGAACGGCTTCGCCATGCGGCCACGGCGAACCTGCTGACGCGTCGTGATTGCGTGGTCGTGGCAACGGTTTCCTGTATTTACGGCCTTGGTACGCCGGAAGAATATGCCGGGCGTATGCTGTTTCTCGAGGAAGGCCAGCAGATCGACCGTGACGACTTGCTGCGTACTTTCGTCGCCATGCAGTACAAGCGCAACGATATCGCCTTCACCCGAGGCACTTTCCGTGTGCGCGGCGATACCGTCGAAATCATTCCCGTATATGAGGAACTGGCCATCCGCATCGAATTCTTCGGTGATGAAATCGACCGTATTTCAACCCTGCATCCACTTACCGGAGATGTGATCGGGCATCAATCGCAAGTCCATATTTTCCCTGCATCGCACTATGTGGCGGGGCCGCAACGTATGGAGCGAGCGTTGTCTACCATTCAGCAGGAACTTGATCAACGTACCGCCGAACTGCGCAAGCAAGGCAAGGAACTTGAGGCGCAGCGTCTTACCATGCGTACCACATACGATTTGGAGATGCTCTCTCAAGTTGGCGTCTGCTCCGGAGTGGAAAACTACTCAAGGCATTTCGATGGCCGTGAGCCGGGCACGCCGCCGCATACGTTATTGGATTTCTTTCCTGACGATTTCCTACTCGTCATTGACGAATCGCATGTTACCGTGCCGCAGATCGGCGCCATGTACGAAGCGATGCCAGTCGCAAACGCACGTTGGTCGAACATGGCTTCCGTTTGCCTTCGGCGATGGATAACCGACCGCTCAAATGGCCGGAATTCCAGGAACGCGTCGGCCAGACGGTCTACCTTTCCGCCACTCCTGGCGATTATGAGCTTGGCTTGAGTGACGGTGTGGTCGAACAGATTATTCGACCGACAGGATTGGTCGATCCGCAAATCGATGTGCGCCCGGTTGACGGCAGATCGATGATCTGCTTGCTGAAATCAAGGATCGTGTGGCTCGTAATGAACGTGCGTTGGTGACTACGTTGACCAAGAAGATGGCCGAAGATCTTACCGATTATCTGCTGGAACGTGGCATCAAAGTCGAATACCTGCACTCCGATGTGGACACTTTGCGGCGTGTCGAATTGTTGCGCGAACTGCGCGAAGGCAAGATCGACGTCATCGTCGGCATCAACCTGTTGCGTGAGGGTCTTGATTTGCCGGAAGTGTCGTTGGTCGCGATTCTTGACGCCGATAAGGAAGGTTTCCTGCGTTCCTACCGTTCCCTCATCCAGACGATTGGTCGCGCCGCGAGAAATGTGTCCGGAACCGTCATCATGTATGCCGACGACATCACCGACGCCATGCACAAGGCCATCGACGAGACCAATCGCCGCCGTGACATCCAGATCGCCTACAACAAGGAACATGGCATCGATCCGAAGCCGCTCATCAAGAAGATCTCCGATGTCAACGACATGCTTGCCAAAGAGGACGTCGACACCCAGACATTGCTCGGTACCGGATACCGCAACGCGGACAAAGCCGGCAACTCGCATCTTGGCGTGCCTGCTACCAGCAAGGAGGAATCCGATAGACGGCACGAGGAGATTCTCAAGGCCGGATTGCCCGCGCAGGATCTGGCAGATCTGATTCGCCAGCTTTCCGAGCAGATGCATACCGCTGCCGAACAACTGCAATTCGAGCTTGCGGCTCGTTTGCGTGACGAGATCCGCGACCTGAAAAAGGAACTTCGGCAGATGACGGAGGCGAGCAAATAGTTCCGACCGGTCATACGGCATCCGTACCATAGTGGATTATGGCTGAAACACCACTTGTTTTTGAAATCGCCACGTTCGCGGTGCTTGCCGTCTTCTTCGTGGTTGACTTGTTTATCATCGGACGTAAGCCCCATGTGCCCTCCACCAAGGAATGCGTGCAGCATATCGCGTTCTTTGTAGTCATGGCGTTGATCTTCGGCGGACTTATGTGGTTCTTCGCAGGTTCGAAGCCGGCCATCGAATTTTATTCGGGCTGGCTTACGGAATATTCGCTGAGTATTGACAATCTATTCGTCTTCGTCATCATTATGTCGAATTTTGCGGTGCCAAAACAGCTGCAGAAATTCGTGCTGTCCATCGGCATCACGATCGCATTGGTGTTGCGCGGCGTGTTCATCCTCATCGGCGCGGCCATTATCTCCCGCTTCACCTGGGTGTTCTTCCTGTTCGGCGCATTTCTTATCGTCACCGCCATCAAGTTGGTCACTGGGGGAGACGAAGATGAGGAATATCATGAGAATGGCTTGATTCGTGCATTGCGCAAGGTGATCAAGATCACCGATGAGTATGACGGAGAAAAGTTGCGTACCGTCAAAAACGGTGCCAAGTATTGGACTCCGATGCTGATCGTCTTTCTGACCATCGGCACCACCGATGTGATGTTTGCCTTTGACTCCATTCCTGCGATTTTCGGTTTGACGAAGGATCCGTTCATTGTGTTCACGTCCAATGTGTTCGCATTGCTCGGCTTGCAGCAGCTGTACTTCCTGCTTGGCGAGCTGCTCGACAAGCTGGTGTATCTGCCTCTTGGACTTTCCGTGGTGCTGGGCTTCATTGGAGTCAAGCTCATTATGGAGGCATTGCACGGCAATTCGTTGCCGTTCATCAATGGCGGTCAACCGATCGCTTGGGTACCTGAAGTGCTACATGGCTGTCTTTGGCGGTGATCGTTGTGGCGATTGGTGGTGCCGCATTGGCCAGCGTACTGAAGATGCGTGCTATCGAAGCAAAGGAAAAGTGACGATTTGAGAAACCGCATGGAAACATGCGGTTTCTTTTTATCAAAAAATGTGAGCGCTCACAACACGCCTCGTTTCAGGGTGGAAGTGAGCGCTTTTTGCTAGTAGACTGGTCGGTTGGAAACAGGGTCGTCAGATCCAAAATCAATATCAACAAGAATAGCAGGCATTCATGCGTAAAGCCAAGATCGTAGATACCATCGGTCCAGCTACCGAGTCCCAGGAAGCATCACCAGCCTTGTCGAAGCAGGTATGGACGTTGCTCGTCTGAACCGCTCCCACGGCACTCCGGAAGACCACCTCAAGGTCTACAACAACCTCCGCGCCGCCGCCAAGGCCACCGGCCGCAACGTCGCAGCCCTGGTTGATCTGCAGGGTCCGAAGATCCGTTGTGGTTGGTTCAAGAGACGCCGACGGCGAAGACAAGGTCCAGCTGACCGAAGGCCAGGAGTTCGTCATCACCACCGACGATATCGAGGGCGACGAGCATATCACCTCCACCACCTTCAAGGGCCTGCCGGGCGATTGCCACGCTGGCGACCCGATCCTCATCGATGACGGCAAGGTTCGTCTCGAGGTCACCAAGGTCGAAGGCAACAACGTGTACACCAAGGTTGTCGTGGCCGGACCGGTTTCCAGCCACAAGGGCATCAACCTGCCGGGTGTCGCGGTGTCCCTGCCGGCTCTGACCGAGAAGGACGAAGCCGATCTGCGTTGGGCTATCCGCACCGGCGCGACATCATCGCCATGTCCTTCGTGCGTTTCGCCACCGACATCGACCGCGCCCACGAGATCATGGACGAGGAAGGCCGTCGCATCCCGGTCGTCGCCAAGATCGAGAAGCCGCAGGCTCTTGAGAACCTTGAAGAGATCGTCAAGGCCTTCGACGGCATCATGGTTGCCGTGGCGACATGCTGTCGAGTGCCCGCTGGAAGAGGTCCCGCTGGCTACCAAGCGTTGCATCGAGCTGGCTCGTCAGTACGCCAAGCCGGTCATCGTGGCTACCGAAGTCCTCGGCTCCATGGTCAATTCCCCGGTTCCGACCCGTGCAGAGGCATCTGACTGCGCTAACGCCGTCCTCGACGGTGCCGACGCGACCATGACCTCCAATGAGACCGCCGTCGGCAAGTACCCGGCAGTCACCGTGAACACCATGAGCCGCATCTCCTCCTTCGCTACCGAGCACGGTTTCGACCGTATCCCGGAGCTGAAGAACCTGGATATGTCTTCCACCGGCGCCGTGTCTTCCGCAGCTGTGGATTTGGCTGACAAGCTGAACGCCAAGGCCATCGTTGCCTACACCCAGACCGGTTCCACCGTGCACCGCGTGTCCCGCGAACGCCCGGCCACCCCGATCTATGGCATCACCAACAACGAGCACACCTATCACTGGCTGGCTCTGTCTTGGGGCACCGAGTCCTTCCTGCTCGATGAGGATTACCACGACAAGTCCCGCAAGGACCTGATGATCTTCACCGATAAGATCCTGAAGGATGCCGGCAAGGTCACCGATGGCGACAAGATCGTCGTGCTGAGCTCCGCCCAGGGCGAGCACCAGCCGGGTCGCACCGATTCCATCTACGTCCACACCGTTGGTGCTTGCGACTGAGATGCGTTTCGGTCAGTGGCTGACTGATTAGCGAATAGGAGGCTTCCGTCCGTTTGGATGGAAGCCCTCCCGTTGTTTTTGGATGATGTGATATGTTGCCGATTTGCAGACTGCGACAGGTTGCGATCAAGGTGTCGAGTATGGCGCGAAACGCCGACTGCTCAAGGACTTTGCAAAATCATTTTTCTGTGTTAATATGGCCAAGTTGTGCGAAGGCCCCTGTATCCCAATTGGTAGAGGAGACAGCCTCAAAATCTGTAC
>ENA-OQER01000633-OQER01000633.1-human-gut-metagenome-genome-assembly--contig:-NODE-633-length-18717-cov-4.990048_pt1 | contig 18717 bp, 15 predicted proteins | sample MGYA00242797_ERZ504639 | MGnify/ENA primary metagenome ERZ504639 (study PRJEB26092, sample SAMD00036306) | human gut metagenome | host: Homo sapiens | study: EMG produced TPA metagenomics assembly of...
GAACAGAATAGATCATGGTATTTATACAGACTGGGTTGATTTAGTATTACGTAAAGGCTTCCAAACCAGCAATACCATTACAGCTTCAGGCGGCGATGATAAAGGAACTTTCTCTATCGGTTTGGGACAATTAAAAGAAAACGGAACAATTGAAGGGCAGGATTATGATCGATATAATATGCATCTGAATATCAACCGGAAATTTACAGATAAATGGGAAGCAGGAGGAAGTTTGTATTTCACTTACAGCATTCAAAATGAAGGGAGTTATGAAACATTGCGTTCCGCCTTCCGGTTACCTTCCGTAGCGGCTCCATACGATGACGAAGGAAACATGTTATTTCGCGTATTCCGTAATGATGCCGTAACTAATCCCCTTTATGAAAGTACAGAAGATGGTGAATGGCGTGAAAAAAAACGATTCCGCGCTTTCGGTAATATCTACCTGAAATTCGAACCCATCAAAGGATTGAACTTCCGCACTCAATTCTCGCCACAAATGTTGAACAAACGCAATGGAGAATATTATGGTATGTGGTGCAAGAATGGAGGAGCTGGAAAAACCGACAATACAAGTGCCGTATATGAAACCAACAACCATTGGGGATATGTATGGGACAATCAAGCGACTTATGACAAACGTTTCGGAAAACATAGTCTGAATGTAAACCTTGTCCAAAGCATTCAATACCAACAATGGGAATCCTCTTATCAAAAAGCAAGAAACTTACCTTATAATAGTAAGTGGTATAACTTGGACGCAGTTGCATCAACCGATATTCAAGCATCACAAACAGACTATCAGCAGACTAGTCTTGCCTCATTTTTAGGTCGTATTCAATATTCATTTATGGATAAATATCTTTTCACTGTTTCGGGACGTTATGACGGCTCATCCAGATTGGCCGATGGTAATAAATGGGCACTTTTCCCCTCAGCCGCATTTGCATGGATGTTGGGTGAAGAGGAATTTATAAAGAAAGTGGATTTCATCAGTAGTTTAAAGTTGCGTCTTAGCTATGGTGTTACGGGCAACGATGCTGTTAGTATTTATGGGACACAGTCTAATGTGTCAAATAGGAATTACGATTTTGGAGGTGATGTTTCAACTTCTTATTATAAAAACGGTCTTGCTAATAGTAAATTAACTTGGGAACGGACACAGGAATTCAACATCGGTTTAGATTTTGGTTTCTTCAGAAACCGTATTAATGGTTCATTGGACGTATATCAACGCACCTCTAAAGATCTGATTATGGAACGCCAGTTACCTAGCACCACAGGATGGACTTCTGTTTGGGACAATATTGGAAAGGTGAGAAATACAGGGCTTGAGTTATCTATAAATACAATAAATGTCCAAACAAGTGATTTTTCCTGGCAGACAAATATAATTTTTGATACCAATAAAAATGAAATCCTTGAATTGTACGGAGGGAAAAGATGATATCGGTAACAAATGGTTTATTGGAGAGGCTATCAATGTAAATTATGACTATGAATTTGATGGAATATGGCAGACATCCGAAGCCGATAAAGCAGCCATATATGGCCAGACACCGGGACAAGTAAAGGTGAAAGATCAAAATCATGATAATGTCATTGATGCAAAAGATAAAGTGATTCTAGGGCAACAGCTACCCAAATGGACAGGAAGTATCACCAATACATTTACTTATAAAAACTGGGATTTGGCTTTCAATGTATATACCCGTCAAGGTGCCCAGTTAAACAGTACATTTGTTTCTTCGTTTATGGCATATGATGGTAATTACAACCAAGCTAAAGTTGATTATTGGACTGAAACCAATCCGACAAATAAATACCCTCAACCAGGAAATAAAGGAAAATATTTTTCTTCCATGTGCTATCAAGATGTATCTTTCGTAAGAGTAGGATATATCACACTAGGATATACTTTCCCCATGTCGCTGCTGAAACCTATAGGAATTAAAAGGCTGAAATTATATGCTACAGCCAACAATCCATTCCTTTTCACTTCTTTCAAAGGATTTGATCCAGAATGGGCAACTCAAAATACGTGGGGAGAAGCTACAAGTACAAGAACTTTTTTATTTGGTGTAAAACTTGCATTCTAAAAAAACAACAATATGAAAACAAAAATAAAATTATCTGCTCTACTATTCATCGCTTCTATAACTGTATCTTGTGACAACTTTCTAGAAGAAAAGAACCAGAGCAATATAACTGCAGAAAATTATTTCGTAACAGCTGACGGATACCGTTCTTTAGTAAACGCTGCTTATTCTACTTTAAGAACAGTTTGGGGAGACGAGCCTTGGTTGTATTGTCTAGGTACAGATATATTTACTCGCGGTGAAAGTGAATTAATTGGAGGTAGTTACGGAGGACGAGACACCCAAAGCCGCCAACTGAACGAATATGCAGAATTGGATGCCGAAAACCCTTGTGTAAAAGACCATTATGCAGACTTATATTATTCCATACAAGCATGTAATACAGCTCTAGCCCGAGCAAACGCAGTAAACGGAATTTCAGAAACAGAAATAGTTCAATCAAATGCCGAAGTAAGATTCCTTCGTGCTTATTATTATTTTCTTTTAGTTGAACAGTTCGGTGACGTACCTTTGGTTGAGGATGAAATTACATCAGCCATTACACACTTTGACCGCATTCCCGAGGCTGATATATATAAATACATCATCAATGAGCTAAGTGTAGTAGTCAGTAAGCTTCCGATTAAAGCTGCTGAGTTTGGCCGTGCCACTCAAGGAGCATGCAAAAACTTATTAAGCCTGGTTTATTTAACTCGAGGTTATAAAGCTATGCTGATTCCGATGATTTCACTAAAGCTGCATCACTAGCGGACGAAGTAATCAATAGTGGAGAATATCGTCTTCTCCCTTCCTTCCAGGAAGTATTCAAAGAAGGTAATGAAATAAATGACGAAATTATCTTTTCAGTTCAATATGATGCCAAATCTTTAGGTGGAGATATTAATAATGGAAGCGGTCAGAATGCGATGTTCGGATGGGAACTATGGAGCAAAATTCCTAGTGGTTTCGAAATATACAATACAACCTATAACTGGCATAAACCGCAATTTACGCCCACACAATTTCTCTATTCACTCTACAATACAGACTCTGACTCACGCTATGATGTTACTTTTTTAAGTGAATATTATGCAACAAAAGATGATGGAAAAGTAAAAGCTGGCGATTTAAGAGTCTATTTTCCACATTATGACAAAGAATTTACAGTGAACGATTCTTTAGCCATCATGGCTGAACATCCCAATGCTATCATCATAACCAAAGAACTTTGGAAACAGGATATTGAAAATATAGGTGGTAGCGGAATTTTCCCCATGATATGGAAGTTTTTTGATTCAACAGCTCCTTGGCCATCCAACAATCAATCCTATTCAGGCACACGGGACATCTTCCTATTCCGGCTAGCAGAAACGTATTTGATTGCTTCAGAAGCCTATTTGCAGGCAGGTGATAAATCAAAAGCTGCCGAACGCCTTAACGCTGTACGCAAAAGAGCTGCCATCCCCGGTCACGAAAAAGATATGATCATAAATGAAGTAGATATTGATATAAATACGATTCTGGATGAACGTGCACGTGAACTAGCTGGTGAATACAAGCGTTGGCCTGATTTAAAACGTACCAATACACTTATTGAACGTACATTAAAACATAATAATCTAGCAAAGAAAACAAACAAAATGGATAACCATATTTTATTAAGACCAATTCCACAAACTGTTATTGATCAAGATTCGGAAGGAATAGAGCAAAATGCAGGCTATTGATAGGATTATTAATAAATAAATTTATACACAAAAGGCATATCAAAACATATTGATAAAATTTCAGAGCATACAATATTTTTGATATGCCCTTTTTAAGTATCAGAAAAAGACCAATCAAGGAAAGTTGTTGTTGGAAAATTAATAATTTAAAACAGAATATGCGACATACAATCATACATCTATTATTATTAATGATAGTAGTAAAGGCCAACGGTTTTGAACTGAAAAGTGGGTACACAATTCATATAGCTTGTGATACAACAGAAATGGAACCGGTAGTAAAATCAGCACTTAAAATGCTAGTAAATGATTTCCAAGCAGTATTGTCATCGGATGTCTGTATAGGAAAAGAAGGTAATATTATTATTAATAAAGACACCACCCTGTTAGATAAACGTAAAGAAGCTTTCCAACTTAAAGTTTCGGATGACCAACTTTATGTAACGGGAAGTGATGCACATGGCGTCGCATATGGAATACTGGAAATTTCCGGCTGATAGGCGTGTCACCTTGGGAATGGTGGGCTGATGTTATGCCTCTAAAACGATCATCCTTTTCGCTTGCAAACGGCTACGTAAATCTGCAAGCTCCTTCCGTAGAATTTCGCGGTATCTTTATCAATGATGAAGATTGGGGATTAATGCCATGGTCAAGCCTACACTACGAACCTTGGCACAAACCCGGTCGTATTGGTCCCAAGACCAATGCGCGCATTTTCGAATTAATGTTACGCTTACGTGCAAATACCTATTGGCCTGCCATGCATGAATGTACGCAACCTTTTTTCTTAACACAAGGAAATCGTGAAGTAGCTGAACAATACGGTATCTACATTGGAGGTTCACACTGCGAACCAATGGCTTCAAGCACAGCCGGTGAATGGAGAAAACGAGGAAAAGGAGAATACGATTATGTGAACAACAGCAAAAATGTTTATGAATTTTGGGAACAAAGAGTAAAGGAAGTGGCAAACCAACCCATACTTTATACTATAGGTATGCGTGGAGTACACGACGGAGCTATGAATGGTGCAAAAACGATAAAGGAACAGAAAGCCGTGTTGCAACATGTATTTGCTGACCAACGTCATTTACTACAACAATATGTTAACCAAGACGTAACAAAAGTTCCACAAGTCTTTATTCCTTATAAAGAAGTTATGGATATATATGACGCAGGACTTGAAGTTCCTGAAGATGTATGCTTGATGTGGTGCGATGACAACTATGGATATATTCATCATTTTCCTACGGATGAAGAACGTCAGCGGAAAGGAGGAAACGGTGTGTATTACCACATATCTTATTGGGGACGCCCACATGATTATCTATGGTTGGGTACTTTCTCACCCGCACTACTCTATCAACAAATGACGACCGCCTATGATAGTGGCATACAAAAATTATGGGTATTGAATGTAGGTGACATCAAGCCTGCTGAATATCAGATAGAATTATTCATGGATATGGCTTGGGACATTCACTCCGTCAGAAAACAGGGTATCACAAAGCATCTCAGCCATTTCCTACAAAGAGAATTCGGTAACCAGTTGGGCAAACGTCTTTTACCTCTGATGAAAGAACATTATCGATTAGCATATATCCGCAAGCCGGAATTCATGGGAAATACTCGTGAAGAAGAGTATCACACCAACGATTATCGTATTATAAAAGATATGCCATGGAGCGAAAAATATATTGACACACGTTTAGCGGCCTATCAAAAATTGGAAGATGAGGTAGAAACTTGCTTTAATAAAGTTATTCCGGAACGTCAAGACGCCTATTTCCAATTAGTCAAATACCCTTTGCAGGCATCAGCGGAAATGAATAAAAAAATACTTTATGCTCAAAAAGCTCGCCACGGGCTGGAATCATGGTCAAAAAGTGATGCAGCATTTGATAGTATTGCTTCACTAACACGTATCTATAATATAGGTTTCCATAATAATAGTAAATGGCATAGAATGATGGATTTTCAACCTAGGCGTTTACCAGTATTTGAACCTGTAGATCATAAAGCTGCGACTTCTCCTATAATAAAAGAACGCAAGTACATTGCCAAATGGAATGGAGCAGACTGCACAAATGGGGATTACTCCCCCTGTGAAGGCCTCGGTTATGAAGAAAAAGCCATAACCATCCCGAAAAATAAGAGTGTAAACTATACATTTGACGCAATAAATACTGATTCTGTAGAGATTGAAGTACATTTACTTCCTTGTCATCCTATTGAAGGAAAGTCAATTCGCATTGCGCTTTCACTTGACGGGCAGCAGATTCCTGCAAGTAATTACGAAACATATGGGCGAAGTGAAATATGGAAAGAAAATGTATTAAGAAACAAAGCAATCTTACATTTCACCCTCCCACTTTCCCAAAATGAGAAACATTGTCTTCAAGTAAAAGCAATAGATAAAGGAGTCATTCTTGACCAACTATTTGTTTTTCCAAAAACACAATGATCCTCAAAAAAATTATGAATATCTCTTTTTCTATTTATCACTTATAAACAAACAGATTGAAGATATGGTTTTTTGTACAAAAACACAGGAATTGAAATCAAAATCCATTTGTTCTCTATTTTGATATTACGATCTTTGCATAATAATAAAAATAGATAGCGTAAAGATTCCAACCTATAATTTTTATATTAATGTTCAAGATAGAACATTAGTGCATTATTGAATAAATAAAATATGAATATACAATAAGAACATGATGAAATATTTACTATTCTTGTTGTTCCTCTTATTGAAAGCAGGAGCAGCTACAGCTCAAAACAATTTAGTAGTCAACGGTATTCCATGGTTTGATGACAAGGGAAAATATTGTCAATGCACATGGCGCTTGTATTGTGGAAGAAAATGGAAGATATTATCTTTTCGGAGAATGGAAATCGGACAAAAGTAACGCTTTCCCCGGCTTCTCATGTTATTCTTCGGATGACCTTGTAAACTGGAAATTCGAGAACATTGTCCTTAGAGTCCAACCCGAAGGCATCCTCGGTCCCAATCGCGTAGGTGAGCGTGTAAAAGTGATGAAATGCCTAAGACGGGCGAGTATATCATGCTGATGCATGCCGATGATATGGGATACAAGGACCTTATATCGGTTTAGCCACCTGCAAAACGATTGCAGGTGACTATCAGTTGCAGGGACCGTTACTCTATAAGGGACAACCTGTAAAACGCTGGGATATGGGAACCTTTCAGGACACCGATGGAAAAGGATATTTACTGATTCATCATGGCCCTGTTTATCGGTTAAGCGATGATTACCGTTCGATAGAGGCTGAAGTGGCCACATTAAAGGCATGGGCGAATCACCGGCCATGTTCAAAAAGAACGGTGTCTATTTCATGCTTACCTCAAACCTGACCAGTTGGGAGAAAAATGACAACTTCTATTTTACGGCTCCCCAGATAGAAGGTCCTTGGACGAAACAAGGGCTGTTCTGCCCGGAAGGCAAGCTGACCTACAATTCGCAAAGTACATTTGTATTCCCGTTGAAATGCGGTAATGATACCATACCTATGTTTATGGGGGATCGTTGGTCTTATCCGCATCAGCCTCAGCCGCCACTTATGTATGGATGCCTTTACAAGTGGATGGAACAAAAATATCCATCCCTGAATATTGGCAAGCATGGGACATCAGGAAGCTAAAACCGGCAGACGCTCTGAACAAAGGGAAAAAGTTGTACGGGGCATGGAAGTCCAATCAAAAAGGAGACGTGTTGGAGATAGCGTTCAAAGGAACTCATGCCGCTATTGTTGGAGAAACAAACCCTCATGGCGGATATGCAAAGTAAGTGTATTAAATGCCGAGAAAGATACTGTATATTCTTCATTGGTAGATTTCTACAGCAAGTATCCGGAAAAAGCAATTCGAATTATAACACCGAAAATGTCGAAGGCAAATTATACCTTACAGGTTGAAGTAACAGGAATACGACCGGTATGGACAGACAAGACTAAAACAATCTATGGAAGTGACGACACTTTCGTAACGATAGACAATGTCTATCACTTTTGAGCTATTCCATATCTTATGCAAAAGGGCTGAGACACAGAATTAACCATGCAAAAGACAGAAGAAATGTAACACTGGAAAATTTGAAGTATAATAATTGCTAATATATTAAATAACGATGAGAAATATTATAATAACGCGCAGTTTCATATTTCTAAACAGAAAAATAAAAAGATTACTTTTACTGTTAGTTACTATTTTTTTGTGTGCAAGAATGATGGGAGAAACGATTATTCCGGATTCCATTTCCAATCCCATTCGCACGGGATTCCATCCAGATCCTTCCATCTGCCGGGTAGGAGAAGATTATTATTTAGTCACTTCATCATTCACATGGTTTCCCGGACTTCCTATTTATCACAGCCGTGACCTGACTAACTGGTCGCTTATCGGTCATGCATTAACCAATCCCAAGGCTATCGACTTTAACGGTATGACGGATAATGACGGCATCTGGGCCCCCACTTTGCGTTATCATAATGGAACATTCTATCTTATCACCACAGCTCATGGCTGTGGTGGCAATTTTTACATGACAGCCAAGAATCCGGCCGTCCCTGGTCGGATCCGGTGTGGCTGAAAGATGCTCCCGGCATTGACCCTTCTCTTTTTTTTGATGAGGACGGACGCTGTTATTATACAGGCAATCGCTGGGATTTTAAGAGCGCATGGCCTGCCCAGTGTGCTGTATGGATGCAGGAGCTGGACCTCCAAAAAAGATGTCTGGTCGGAGAACGAAAAACATTGGCCTATGGCCATGCGGCTAATGCAAAATACGCCGAAGGACCTCATTTATACAAAATAAAGGACCACTATCTATTGTTGATGGCTGAAGGAGGATCGGATTATAACCATGCTGTTACCGCCCTCACTGCTAAATCCCTCTGGGGACCGTATGTACCTTGTACCGTCAATCCCGTATTGACACACCGCCATCTTGGCAAGGATTACCCTGTGCAGTCTCTCGGACATGCCGATCTGGTACAGACACCGACCGGAGATTGGTATGCTGTGTTTCTCGGTAAACGAATTGTGGAAGGAGGACTGGTGCCTTTAGGACGCGAAACCTTTCTTTGTGAGGTGAGTTTTCAAAACGGTGAACCTATCTTCAATCCCGGCATTGGTGTTATCGGAAACCGGTTGAAATGTCCACCTTTACCATGGACGCCGGTGTCGAAGACAGATAAACAGAATGATTTTGAAAGTTCTGCTTTATCACTGGAATGGGCTACAATGCGTATCCCTGAGCAACCTTTCCATCATTTTGCCGATGGCAACTTGTTTTTGTCTCTCCGACCTGAGATGGCAGACAGTCTGGTATGTCCCTCCATGCTTCTGCGCCGTGTACATTCTCATAATTTTTCTGCCACCACGACAATGAGTTTCTCCACCCGTCGGGTGAACGAATGGGCGGGCTTGGTTCTGTATCGTACAGCTAAAGGCTATTATTCATTACTGAAGGGAAAGAATGAAATCCGTTTGACAAAAGTACTTCTAGGCAAAAAAACAATAATTGCGACACTGCCTTGGAAGGAAAAATCTGTCATATTACGCTTGGTAGCCAAAGGAGCTACATTAACATTCTATGCCGGTTTGTCAAATGATATGCTTTATCAAGTGGGAGAGGTACAAAGTGTAGATGCTGTGTCGGATAATAAGGTCAACCGCTTTAATGGTACGGGAGTCGGAATATATGCGACAAGTAATGGAAAACAATCGATAAATAAAGCATCATACCAATGGTTTGAATATAAGGAAGAGAATTAGTCTTAAAACAAGAAAAAATTACTATTGAACCTATTTCTTACAATTAAAAGACATATTCAGATATCATACAAAATTAGTTCTAGAGATACACAAGAGAAATACATAATGATTATCTTTGCAAACGAATATTATGGGATTAATCCACATTTAGGTAACACCATATATCTTGGAAGAGCACATAGAAAATATAGAACGACACTTGATTCATGACTTAAAACAAGGATCGCATAAGGCATTTGACAAAATTTATCAAATGTACTCCAAACGCCTGTATGCTTATAGTTTACAATTTACCAAATCTTCCGAAGAATCAGAGGAAATCGTACAAGAAGTTTTTGTAAAACTGTGGTCTAACCGTATAAATATAAGACAAGATGAAACATTACGTTCTCTACTTTTTATTATGGCTAAACACCGTCTCATCAATGCATACCGTCAGAAAATAAACCATCCCATATATGAAGAATACATTTATCATATAGATACCCTGTCAACCGAGGACACTCATTACAAGCTGGAATATAATGAATTCCTATTCAGATTCCTCAAAACAATAGAAAAGCTCCCAGACACTCAGCAAAAAGTAATTCGTCTATCCCGGTTCAAACAGTTATCCAATAAAGAAATAGCAGAAAAACTTCTTTAAGCGAACAAACCGTAAAAAACCAGCTTTCACTAGGACTTAAGACCCTAAAGGAGAAATTAAACAAAATATGGTTACTTCTAATGTTACTTTTTATTAATTAGAAAATAAAATTCGGTACTATCAACATAAATGGATGTCATAAATAGAAAAAAATAAATGAAGAAACTTGAAACCAAATATAGGAATGACGAACTATCCCCGGCGGAGTTACAGGAACTCAGAAATAGAATTAAATCCATGTCGGACTATGAAATAGGGGAAGAAATGTATCAAACTTGGATGAATGAAAAAATTGATGTCACTTCCGTTCCCGACAAACAAATAGACAAAATAAAGGCACAGATCGAAAATTCCATAAAAGAAGAAAAAAGCAATGGCTTCGATTTTAGTCGTATAATCCAGATTGCCGCTACTATATTATTGCCTGTATTCATTATACTTTCCGGCTATCTGTATTATGAGAACAGACAAATTGCCACCAAAGAAATGATTGTCTGTACAGCTCGAGGAGAACGGGCAAGTGTCACTCTTCCGGACGGCACCGCTGTTTCTCTGAATTCAGAATCCAGGTTAGCATACTTCCCCCAAACCTATAACAAAAAAGAAAGGAAAATCAGCTTTGATGGAGAAGGTTATTTTCAGATCGATAAAAACAAGGAAGTACCTTTTATCATAGATGCCCAAGGACTACAAGTAAAGGTACTGGGAACTACTTTTAATCTTTTAGTACGAAAGGATCATAAAACAGCCGAACTGGCCCTAGAGGAAGGAAGCGTATGGCTTGGTGCAACTCAAAGTCATAAGAATGTAATCCTTCACCCGAAACAAAAGGCAATATTAGACCAATCAACAGGTAATATTTTCATCATTGCAGAAGAGGACACCCAAAAAATATCAGCATGGAGACATGGCAACATGATATTCAGAAATACTAAATTCTCTGAAGTCATCCATACTATTGAACAAAGCTATAATGTTCGAATCAACATCACCTGTAAAAACTGTCCCACCGACACTTTTACCGGTACACTACCTCTTACCAATTTAAACGAAGTGCTGGAAGTAATTGAAAAGTCCTATCATCTTAAGGCGCAAATCAAAGGCAAAGAAATTATTTTGACTGACATTTGAATCAAATCCAATCAATATCAAAACCGACTTTCTTTCTAAATTGAGAGAAAGCGGCTTCGTTTTGTATGCTTTATAACATATCTTATCTTCGGTACTTCTATAAAAATACATTGTCTTTACTTACGACAATGCCCACAGGCCTAACATTAATCTAAAATTTACTATCGTATGAAAAACAAACACGCACAACTGAAGTTGTTCACTTTGTTTTCGTTATTGCTTCTTTTCTGTACATTCGAATCTATGGCACAGGAAAAACTAATAACGATAAACGTAAAAAATGTATCATTAAAAGAGATCTTTAACATTATCGAGAATCAAACGCCCTATCGTTTTTCTTATCGTAGTGTTGTTCTAGATGCTGACCGAAATATTTCGATATCAGCGGAAAATATTTCGGTCACTACCGTTCTGAATCAAGCTTTAAAAGACAGAAATCTAGAATATAGTATTGTTTCACCTAAAACAATCGTTATTTCGGACAAGCAAACCGGCAATGTAAAATCATCTGAAACAAAAAAAATATCCGGCATCATTAAAGATGTGAATGGCGAACCGATTATAGGTGCTAACGTAAAAATTAAAGGACAATCTATAGGCACGATTACAGATATAGACGGACGGTTTGTACTAGATGCCTCAACCGATGCGACATTGCAAATTTCCTACATTGGATATGCCTCACTGGAAATGAACACCGGAAATAAAAAAGAACTAAATATTGTTTTAAAAGAAGATACTGAAACTTTAGAAGAAGTAGTAGTGGTCGGATACGGTGTACAAAAAAAGGCCAACCTGACAGGAGCAGTAAGCAGTGTAAAAATGGATGAAATATTGGGGGATCGGCCTGTTACTTCGGTAAGTAATGTACTGATGGGAGCAATGCCGGGATTGCAAGTAACAGGTACATCAGGCAACCCGGTGCTGAAATGTCTTTCAATATCCGGGGAGTAAACAGCATCAATGAAGGTGCCCCGCTCGTATTAGTTGACAATGTAGAGATGGACATAAATATGCTGGATCCTAATGATATTGAATCTATCTCTGTATTGAAAGATGCCGCATCATCGGCTATTTACGGTGCACGCGCTGCATTCGGAGTTATCCTAGTCACCACTAAAAAGGGAATGAAAGACACTCGCTTCTCTATCAACTACTCTAATAACTTCTCATTCAGTAAGCCTAGTAATTTACCCCACAAAGCAACTCCGTTACAAACAGTACAAGCTTATAAAGATATGGGAACAGTATCATATCAAACAGGACAAAATGTAGATACCTGGTTGGAGTTATTGAAAGAATATGATACTAATTCAGGCAATTATCCTGACGGTTATGCCGTAGTAGACGGACTTCGATACAGTTTACAAGAAACGGATCTCTTAAACGATATGATGGAAACAGGTTTTCAACAAACACATAATATTTCTGTTGGAGGAGGTAATAAATCAATATCTTACAGAATGTCAGCTGGGATGGTGGATCAAAACGGAATTCTTGTTACAGATAAAGACTCATACAAACGTTATAATATATCATCTTACATCCGTTCCGATATTCATTCCTGGATTACTCCGGAATTAGACATCAAATATGCGAATTCACATTCAGAACTTCCCTATACTTCAGCTTCTTATGGTATTTGGGGAGCAGCAGTAGCCTTTCCATCTTATTTTCCATTAGGTAATATGGAACTAGACGGTGAAATCTTGCCTATCAATACTCCTCATAATTTCATTAATCTGTCAGCACCTAAGGAAAATGACAGAAACGACTTACGCATCTTTGGCAAGCTGACTATTACTCCGTTCAAAGATCTGAAAATAATCGGTGAATATACATTTAATAGAAAGACTAGAGAAATCACAACTTCGATAAGAAATTTAATTATGCTCACGGAGCTAACTTCCGCAAGGAACAGTCTGTTTCAAATTCGAAATATGAAATAGAAAATCGGGCGACCAATTATAATGCTTTTAATGTATATGCCAATTACAACAAAACATTAGGTAAACATGACATTGGAATTATGGCTGGTTTCAATCAGGAAAGCAATGCCTATAAGATGATGAAAGCGTCACGCACAGATATGATTAACGAAGATTTACCCTCATTATCACAAGCTACAGGAGATTATAAAAACAGTGATGAATTTGAGGAATACCATGTCAGAGGAGTATTCTATAGGATAAATTACTCTTATGCCGGTAAATATTTACTCGAAACAAACGGGCGTTATGATGGTTCTTCGAAATTCCCTAAAGAAAATCGTTTCGGCTTCTTTCCTTCTGTTTCCATAGGCTGGCGTGTCAGTGAAGAGCAATTTATGGAATGGAGTAAAGTTTTTCTTTCTAACTTAAAATTGAGAGGTTCTTATGGTAATATCGGTAATCAAAGTATAGAACCTTATGCTTTTATTCCTGGCATGGATTCTCCATTGGCTAATTGGGTTGTAAACGGACAAGCTACTACAACATTGGCCCCTCCAGCTCTAGTCAGCAATAGTTTCACTTGGGAAAAAGTTAGTACTTTGGATTTCGGGTTTGACCTAGGCTGTTTAATAACCGCCTAAATGTTGTATTTGATTGGTACCAACGGGATACAAAAGGAATGTTGGCTCCAGGTATGGAACTTCCAGGAGTATTGGGTGCCAAAGCCCCATTACAAAACTCTGCCGATTTACGCGCCAAAGGTTGGGAAATATCCTTGGATTGGAATGACCGTATCGGCAATGTGCAATATTATTTAGGTTTTAACCTATATGACTCGCGTACGAAAATCACAAAATACGACAATGAGGTAGGCTTACTAGGAAAAGATTCGGATGGCAATCTGATTTACCGAAAAGGAATGGAATTAGGTGAAATATGGGGGTATACTACAGACCGCTTATATACTACCGAAGATTTTGACAGTCAAGGAAAGTTAAAAAACAATATTCCCAAAATGGAAGGTTATAATCCCAATCCGGGAGATATACTTTATGTGGATTTTGATGGAAATGGTATTATAAACAATGGTAAAAACACGTCAAACGAACCAGGCGATACTCATATTATCGGTAATGATACTCGCAGATATCAGTACGGAATTCGTGGTGGCGCAGCATGGAAAGGTATTTCATTGTCATTTATTTTACAAGGAGTCGGCAAACGGGATCTTTGGCTTATGAATGAGCTATTCTATCCACATTACGATGCTTACTCAACTTTGTTTGACTCTCAATTGAATTACTGGACTCCAGAACATACAAATAGTTATTTTCCACGTTTATATGAAAAGGCAGAAGGAAATACTAAAGCCAATCAAAAAACACAAACCCGTTTTTTGCAAAATGGGGCGTATTTGAGCATACGCAATATCAGTTTATCATATACCTTCCCCATAAAACTGATCAAGCCACTGGGTATTACTAACTTATCAGTATTTTTTAGTGGAGAAAACCTCTTTACATTTGATCATCTGCAAAGGGATAGATGCTGAACGTGTAGTAACAGACAATTTGGGACAACGTGGATTTACTTATCCTTATATGCGTCAATTCTCATTTGGTATTAATTTAAGTTTATAATAAAAGCTGACATTATGAAAAAATATATAGTAGGAGTAGGACTCTTCCTGTTGATGAATTCTTGTTTAAATAATGATTTTATGGAGGTATATCCCAAAGATCAACAAACGGAATTAACCTCTTTCCGATCATATGAAAACTTCAAGACTTACGCTTGGGGACTGTATAACGTCTTTTTCGGCTATGCATATAAAACAGGACAAACTGATGAGATTTTTAAAGGAGATTATGAAGCTGACAATATGATCAAGCATGTCTCAGGCAATGAAAGTCAATGGGCGTATCAGAAAGCTAAGGTACCTGCGTCTTCTGATTCATGGGACTATGAATATATCCGCCGGGTGAATTTAATGTTGGACAATATAGACCAGTCATCCATGAATGATGCAGAAAAAGCACATTGGAGAAGTGTTGGATATTTTTTTCGCGCTTATAAATATTTTAAAATGCTATCTCTATATGGAGATTTACCATGGGTAGAACATGCTTTATCAGAAGACAGCGAGGAACTATATTCCCCTAGAGACCCACGGGATGTTGTAGCCCAAAATATTCTGAATAACTTGAAATATGCAGAAGAACATATCAAGGTAGACGGAGATGGCAATAATACGATCAATCGAGCTGTAGTACAATCATTAATTTCCCGTTTTTGTTTATTTGAAGGTACATGGAGAAAATATCATGCCCTACAAAATGCCACAACCTATTTAGAAGAATGTACACGGGCTTCCAAGGAAGTCATGAATAAATATACTACCCTACATCCCAACTATGAAGAACTTTTCAACTCAGAGTCTTTAGATGGCATAAATGGAATTATTCTATACAAAGAGTATGCTACCAGCCAGCTATGCCATGGGCTCACACGTATGGTAAGAACCGGCGAATCACAAATAGAAGCAACCAAAGATGCTGTAGACAGTTATTTGTGCAGTGACGGACATCCTATCAAAAACAGTTCCACATACGGAGGTGATAAAGATGTATATGCACAGTTCCGCAACCGGGATTATCGTTTATATCACACAGTATGTCCTCCCTATATGGTAAGTCTAGCAAGTGCCTCTACCACTCAATGGAAGTTCACAGACAATCCCTCTGAACGTGAATATATTGACTTGATGGCAACAATTTCTAAAGAAACTTATCACCGGTTGCGACATCTAATTTCAAAGGTTTTATAACCAAAGGGCAACCTCATTTCAAAAATGTCAATTGGGGACAGGGATGGAATGCCAGCCAAATGGTTTCTGGGTATGGAAATACTATAATACTCATACCGATGCCAGCACTGCCAATGGAGTTTGTACTACAGACGCTCCCCTATTCAGACTCGGTGAGATACTGTTGAATTATGCCGAAGCAATGTATGAACTAGGGCAATTCGATCAATCTATAGCAGATGAAACTATTAATAAACTGAGAAAACGTGCTCACGTGGCCGATATGGTCTTGACAGATATTACCACAGATTTTGATCCTGACAGAGATCAAGATGTAAATCCGTTACTATGGGAAATCCGCCGTGAACGCCGCGTTGAATTAATGGGTGAAGGAACTCGTTTGGACGATTTACGCCGCTGGAAAAAAGGACATTACGTAGACAAACAACCTACTGGGGTCTATTTAAAAAATGCAAGTGAATTTAATGTAAAAGTTATGAATGGTCCCTCCAACAATGAAGGATATGTATATTATTTTGAGAAACCCCTAGGATGGTTGGAACATTACTATCTAAATCCAATTCCTCTAAATCAATTGGCACTCAATCCTGCTCTAGAACAAAATCCTGGATGGGAAAACAATAAATAAAATTATGCAGTTAAAATATACTTTGTTTTCAAGCATTTCAATGCTTGCCTTCTCTTCTCTGTCTGTATTTTCACAGACAGAGAAAATGAACGTTCTATTCTTGATGGCAGACGATATGCGCCCTGAGTTAGGATGCTATGGAGTAAAAGAAGTAAAGACCCCCAATATCGATCGTTTTGCCGCCAGCGGGTTATTATTTCAGAACGCTTACTGTAATATCCCAGTAAGTGGAGCTTCACGCGCCAGTTTATTGACAGGAGTGTATCCACACTATCCAGATCGCTTTGTCAACTATTCCGCTTATGCCAGCAAAGATTGCCCAACCGCAATTCCGATATCAAGATGGTTTACATCACATGGCTATTACACAATCTCAAACGGCAAGGTTTTCCACCATCTTTCAGATCATGCTAATTCATGGAGTGAACCTCCTTACCGTAAACATCCCGACGGATATGATGTATATTGGGCAGAATACAATAAATGGGAATTATGGATGAATGAAGCTCCGCACGAACTATCAATCCCAAAACAATGCGAGGACCTTTTTGTGAGTGGGCTGAAGTACCTGACACCGCTTATGATGACGGAAAACTGGCATTAAAAGCCATTGCAGACTTAAAACGTTTAAAAGAACAAGGAAAACCTTTCTTTATGGCATGTGGATTTTGGAAGCCACATTTACCTTTTAATGCCCCTAAAAAATATTGGGATTTATATGACCGAGAGAAAATTCCAGTTGCCAATAATCGTTTTCGCCCTGCAGGCTTGCCGGATGAAGTTAAAAACTCTGGAGAAATCTAGCTTACGCACGTACTACCACAGCAGATGATATCTATTTTCAGAAAGAAGCCAAACACGGATATTATGCCTGTTTAAGCTATGTTGACGCCCAAATAGGAAAAGTGCTGGATGCCCTGGATGAGCTAGGTTTAGCAAATAATACCATCGTTGTATTACTAGGAGACCATGGCTGGCATCTAGGGGAACACAACTTTCTCGGTAAGCATAATTTAATGGATCGTTCTACTCACGTTCCTTTAATTGTACGTGTTCCCGGATTGAAAAAAGGAAAAACTAAGTCCATGGTAGAATTCGTAGATTTATATCCAACACTATGTGAACTTTGTCATTTGCCCATACCAAAGAATCAATTAAATGGCACTAGTTTTGTTCCTATTTTAACAAATTTAAAAGCAAAAATAAAAGACCAAGTATATATCCAATGGGAAGGGGGAGACAATGCTGTTAGCAATAGATACAACTATGCGGAATGGAAACAAAAAGAAAAGATTCATTCCCGAATGTTGTTTGACCATCACATAGATCCAGAAGAAAATAAGAACAGGGTCAACGAACGAAAGTATAGAAGCGAAATAAATAAGCTCTCTTCATTTTTAAAGGCTAAAAAAGAAACTTTAATGAAATCACAATGAAAAAACTTTCTGGTTTACCTGCTCTAACCACCGAGATTAGATTATAACTGAAAGACATTTGACGATTGTTTTTTGTAAAATAAGAAGTGATAGGCATATTTTAGTGAGAGAATATACTTCAACCAGTATATCTTTCACTAAAATATCATCGGAAACTGTTTATCATTATTCCTCTAAAATAATCACTACATAAACCGTCATACTCAATTATGCCGGGAATTCATATACGCCTTCACCTGCTCACTAATCTGCTTCATCCCTTTCACCGAAGGATGTCCGCTCATTTTATCAAGCCCTTTCAGTTCAATGCAATCTATCTGATAATGTTTGCAAATCGTTCTGACCGATTCACTGATTTCCTCTCCCAAACCATCATTCAATAGAAAATAAATCTCCACATTAGGATAATAATCAATCATTGTATCCAGCATATAAGCCATAGCAGGGCGGAAAGAATATAAATCTTTTTGGACAATCCGCATACTGATACTCTCCTAAGGTGATTTCGCCCAA
>ENA-OQER01000635-OQER01000635.1-human-gut-metagenome-genome-assembly--contig:-NODE-635-length-18690-cov-2.560793_pt1 | contig 18690 bp, 31 predicted proteins | sample MGYA00242797_ERZ504639 | MGnify/ENA primary metagenome ERZ504639 (study PRJEB26092, sample SAMD00036306) | human gut metagenome | host: Homo sapiens | study: EMG produced TPA metagenomics assembly of...
GGTTCAACGCCGAGCACTTCATTCAAATTTGCATTTGCATCTGCATCTACAGCTAAAACCGGATGTTTTCCATTTTCACATAAGTATTGAATCAACAACCCACAAAGGGTTGTTTTCCCTACACCGCCTTTTCCTGATACAGCAATTACATGTCCCATATTTCCTCCTAAAATTCTGAACAATCTGTTGACTTTTTACTTAAGCCTCATTATAGTTGTCATTATATAAATTACAATAATCAATCTATAAAATCTGTTCTGTTCCTCAACACATTCCAAAAACTGTTGAGAAATGATACATTGTAAAGCATACATTCAATGGAGGCCATTATGTCGGAAAAAACAAGCAAGCAAGACCGCCGTACTAGATATACCAGGCAAAGCATAAAGGAAACTTTTTTAGAATTATTAAAGCAAAAAAATTTCACAAAAATCACGGTCACTGAAATCTGTAAAATTTCTGAAATAAACAGAGGTACTTTTTATCTGCATTATTACGATATCCATGACGTGTTGGAAGATATTTTAAATGATATAACACAGGATATGAAAACAACGGTAGAACATTTATTTTGCCCAAACCAGAAAAACTGTTCCTATCCCTTCTGCCAAAAGATTCAGATGGAAACAAAATACAGATCTCTGTTTCTGGATGATACAATTGCTCCCATTCTTCTGGAAAAAATAGCAGAAAATACAAAAAGAAGGCTATGTGACCTGGCTTATGTCACACAGCCTCCTGACCTTTGAGCAGGCAGAATCGGTTTTTTATTTTCAAATGAATGGCTGTCTTTCCATCAACAGACTGATGCTCCGCAATCACTGTAATGACTGGAAACAGATTCAGACAACAATTGACAAATTTATCAAAGCCGGACTGGAAAGTTTTCTGATTCATGATCAGAGGGAAGAAAATGCTTCCGATAATTTTTGCAGCAAAATTTCTCCAACTGTTACCGCATCTTCTACACTTAGATAATGATCGGCATGATCCTGAAGAAATATTTTTCCAGATACAGGAAATTCTTCATCTGCAAACCATATCTTTAAAGTTACCGGATATCTTGGCAGAACTGGAAAAACAGCACACAGATCCGCCGTTGTCTCTGTGAATTCTGCACCTAGGTTTTTACATGCTTTCTGAATTTTCTCAGGATCTTTGTCCTGCAAAAGCTTTTCCAGTTTCTGCTCTGCAGTCCGGTCAAACTTGGTTCCCCGGATCAATCCATCTTTCAGGTTACCAAAAGTAATGAGCTTCTGTGAGCCTTCTGTGCCATCGGCCATATCCAGATAATGCAGCAATGTCAGATAATGCCATTCATCTATGTCTGAGTTAATATAGAATTCAGGAAGTTGAATTTTAATCGTTTCATAAAAACTCATTATCTCAAGTACATTTCGGCTGCTATGAAAAACAGCCCCGCTTTTTGCAGCAATCTCCTCTCCGGAACGATTTTGTAACCGTTTTACTGCTGCCTGCAACATTTCCTGAAATGCACGATTTTCTGTTTGATTTTTGTATTCCATAACTTCTCCTTTGCGAACATTTTATCGCATCATATAATAATCAATGTTTATGCAAGAATTTGGGTGGTTTCATAAATCTGGCTTTGTCCGGATTCTCTTTCATCCATTCCCGGGCAAAATCCATTACCTCAGTCATAGTTTCATAATCTTTTCCACAAAAACAGCAACTTGGGCATGTTGGACATGGCCATCCCTTATTTTTGAATCTGCATGCGTCTAAATGTCGGTATGCTCTTAATAAATTTGCTTCATATTCTTCTTTAGACTGTGAAGCTTCCCTGTTTTCACGATAATAAAGGTGATACATTTTTTTTAGTCATATGTTTTTTGATTCTGGTATATAAATTTCCTTTTAATTTGTCCACAATCAGCATATTATACAATCCTCCGTAAGTTTTATTACTATGTTGACTTTTCCTTTAAATTTCATTATAGTTGTAATTATATTATTTACAATCATCAAAATAAAAAATATGTACAATTTCTCAACACATTAAAAAGAGCTGTTGAGAACTTGGGATGTTTTTGACAAACCAGAAATATTTTCGCCTCAAAAACGTGAAACCAAAATCATTATATCATACTACAAGGAGTTTCTTATCATGAAATACTCAACGAAATTAAGCGATACTGTTCATGTGATGGTTCTGATTGCCATCAACAAGGAAAAATCTCTCTCCAGTGCCTCAATTGCAGAAAGTGTCCATACAAATCCCGGATTTGTACGCCAGCTTATGTTAAAACTAAAAAAAGCGGGACTTATGACCAGTGTAGCCGGACATGCCCGTCCTTCTCTTTCAAAATCAGCAGATCAGATTACATTGCTGGATATTTATAAAGCAGTTGAAGGTGAGAAACCATTGCTTCATTTAGATACTCATACCAATCCAGAATGTGGCGTTGGCATTAACATTCAGTTATCTTTGCAGGGATTTTATAATGAAATTCAAAAGACTGCCGAAGAAAAAATGAATACGATTACTTTACAGGATATCATAGATACCTACTATCAGCGGATATCTATAGAAAACAACTTATAAAATATCATTTAACAGGAGAACATTTTCATGTACCTTCAGCAAATACGAAATGCCACCATTTTTTTATATTATGGTGGAAAAACATTTTTAATTGATCCTATATAAGTCAGTTTCATATTATCATGACCTCGCTTTCGTTTGATTCTTATTTCATTAACTGTCCATAACAGAACTGCTGGTTCATGTTACGTCATTGCTACAAAAGGTGCTTTCCATATCATTTTGCGTCCAACCCGAGCAGATTTTCTTCAAAATTATGGAAAGTGCTTCGTTTCTGTGTTGGGAAAATGAACGGAAACACTTGATTTTACTGACTTTCTTCAATGTGACCTTATTATAACGTTCTCCCCCCATCCCACCTCCACATTCGGATACTCCTCATACCCGCCCACACGCTGTGCACCTTTCCGCAGGTAGGCCTTCACCTTTTCCCCCATAAAGAAACGGATCATTTCCTTTCACGATCCCCCACTCCATAAGCAGAGCTGCGCTTCCGCTGACAAAGGGTGCCGCAAAAGAGGTTCCGGTAACAGTGGCGTAGCTTCCGCCGGGAACCGGGGCGGAGATGGATACACCGGGAGCTGCGAGGTCAGGCTTCCGGATCGGCAGGAACTGACTTCCCCTTCCGGAAAAATCTGCGTAGGCATTCTGTCTGGAATCATAAGCTCCAACAGAAATAACTTTTCCGGCAGTGGAAGGAATCGTCAAAGTTCCCACAGCCCGAGGAGAATAAAACCCGGTTCCGCGATTCAGTACATTTCCACCCGGCAGCCAGAGGAAATACTGTCCGGAGCGCACACGTTTTCCACTTAAAAGAACTTTCCAGACACCGCTGTCCACATAATTACCCTCAGGAATGAAATCTATGTAGATTTCCTGTGACAACTGATAGGGACCGGGTTTTCCATAATAGATCAGAAGCTCTGTATTTTCCAGCAGATGCCGCTGTGGGCCCAGCCTTTCATATAATGGACCGATCCGTTCTCCGGACGGACTTTCCAGATAAATTTCCATCTCATCTTCATAATCCTTCCATAACTGTACATTTAATGTGGGTTCAAAAACTCCCACCGCCAATTGGATTTCTTCTGTTTTCCCCTGCTGCAGGATTCCTCCTGCATGCCAGGCTGGCTGCCGTTATTTCCGGTTCCTGTAACGATCAGAGCTCCGCCCCATGGCCGCAACTGTATAATATAGTTTTCCAGAAGGGAGTCTCCTCTGTGAGACCCATAATTATTCCCAAAACTCAGATTGATCACCAACGGCCGATTCAGTTCCAGCGCCTTCCTCATCAGATAGTCGATTCCCTGGATCAGTTCCGTTGTCCTGGGAAAAGAATTCTCCTTTGGAATTCCCATTTTCACAACCAGGAGATCACTTTCATAGGCAACGCCTCTGTTCACACCACCGGAAGCCCTTCCGTTTCCGGCTGCGATTCCAAGCACAGCAGTCCCGTGTCCGCTGATATCCACAGACGGAACAAGGCGTCTGCCCTGGTTTTCTCCAAGTGCAAGCGCCTCATCAATTTCTTCTTTCGTATATTCTGTTCCTGCCCCATATCCTGCCGGTGGTTTTCCCGGAATTCCCTGATCCCATAGATACAGGATCCGGCTGCTTCCATCCTCATTTCGAAAATCAGGGTGGAAATAATCGACACCGGAATCCACGATTCCCATAAGGATTCCTTCTCCGGTCAACCCTTCCGCTCCGGTCTGTACCGCCTGGATGCAGCTGGCTGTTTTCCCTGAAACACTTCAAAATAAAGTTGTTTTGGTTTTTCCATAAAGATCACATTTTCTCGGTCAGAATAGCTGTCGATCTCACGCTCCGGAAAAGTAACAACTGCATAGTTTCCCAGAAGCGGAACTGCCTGTATTCCCTCTCCGGAAAGCTCCTCCTCCCTGCCTGTGTATTTCACGATCACATCCCAGGTTTTCCCAGCAGGATCATATCCTGTGTTCAGATTTCCGGATTTCTGGCGTTCCTCTTCTGTAGCATCCAGGGCTAGATTTAAAAGATTGTCAATTTTCTGATCTGGCATGATAAGCTCGCTTCTTTGATTCCTTACTTTACTATACACAGTTAGCCCACATTAATTAACTTGAAAAGCTTATCAGATTACATGACAATTTCCAGTTCTCATTCTTAACACTGTCAGGATATCACGCTTCATTTCTGTTGTAGTTTCTTTTATGCAGTGCTATAATTCCAGGTAAAATTTACAACCTTCGGGAGAACTATTATGCAAATCACGAAACCTACTTTTTGTAATGAATTTTCCTGCATCGCAGGCAGCTGTCCGGATACCTGCTGTGCCGGCTGGCAGATCATGATCGATCAAAACAGTCTCAAAAAATACCGCCACTGCAAAGGAGCTTTTCGCAACCGCCTTCTGAATGACATCGACTGGAAGGAACATTCTTTCCGTCATTATCAAAAACGCTGTGCATTTCTGAACGAAGATAATCTCTGTGATATCTACAGCGAAGCGGGCAAAGATATGCTCTGCGATACCTGCCGTAAATATCCGAGGCATATCGAAGAATTTGAGGGACTTCGGGAATTGTCTCTGTCTCTTTCCTGCCCGGAAGCCGCCAGAATCTTTCTCAGCCACAAAGAAAAAATCACATTCCGGACTGTGGAAAAGGAAACTCCAGAAGAGACTTATGACGACTTCGACTATTTCCTTTTCACCGCGCTGATGGACACCAGAGACTATCTCTTCTCCGTGATCCAGGACCGTTCCGTTCCCTGTGCGTTACGCCGCCGGAAGCTTCTGGCCTGCGGCCATGATTTTCAGCTCTGTCTGGACCGGAACAAATTGTTTCAATGGGAAACGATCCGCAGTCGTCATCAAAATTCTGCTTTCGGAGATTCCTTCCAGAAAAAACTCCACAAGTGGATCACTGCCAAAAAGCCTTCTGCTGACCTGCGAAAAAACATATGGAAAACCATCATTCCTCAAATGGAAGTTCTCCGCTCTGGCTGGCATGATTACCTCTTGGAAACCTTAACCCCGTTATATACCGCCTGTGATACCGAACAACAATACCAGGATGTCTGTCTTGAATTCGAAACCTTTTATCCGGACTGGAAGATTCAGGAAGAACAGCTCCTGCTCTATTGGATCTACACGTATTTCTGCGGGGCCGTATATGATGAACAGATCTTCGCCAAAGTAAAAATGGCAGTTATCTGCACCTTCATGATCCACGAGCTGGCAATGGGAACCTGGCTTTTGCAGCAAAAGCAGTTTTCCTTTCCAGATCTGGTCTCAATCTGTTACCGTTTTTCCAGGGAGCTGGAACACTCTGACCAGAATCTTAATAAAATGGAAGAACTTCTTGATTGGGAATCAATTTTTCTCTGGAAAATCTGCTGGAAATATAAAGGGTAATCAAAGTTGTTGAGGGGCTCTCTTCGTGAGGGGCAAACTTGAGGGTGTTGCTAGAATAGCCTGCCAGAACGCCAATTTTGTACCAAATATCGTTTTTACCAGCCACAGAACCGATTCCATTCTGGACATGGTGACTAATCAGGCCTGTGTGGCCCTGCTGATGGATGTTCACGTCCAGCTTCCCGAAAACGGTCCCAGACCCAGCTACTCTCCCTGGCGTGCCATTCCCATCACACCAGCGATCTCTTCACAGCTGTCCCTGTGCTACCGCAGCGACAGACCTCTTTCCAGAACAGCCCAGCTGTTTGTGGATCTCTGTAATGATAAACTGTTTAAAAAATAAAATAACAGCCCCGCAGAAGGCATGGCATACAATAACCGTATGCAGTCTTCAGCGAGGCTGTTTTCATAAAGCCAGGAGCTGACCGGATACTTAAAACTGATTTTTATAATACTCCAGATCCATATCCTTAAACACATTAAAGATCACCCGGTCAAAAGCATCTCCATGTTTTTCCAGAAAGGCTTCTGTGGTGTTCACAGCGATCTCTGCTGCTTCTTTGTTGGGAAATGGAACTCTCCGGTGGAGATACAGCAGAACGCTACGGACCGGATATTGTTTTCCAGGCAGCAGTTCAGCACACTTTCGTAACAGTTTTTCAGATCCTGCCGTAACTTGTCCGTGACTTCGTAGTAAACAATAGGCCCCACCGTATGGATCACATGCTCCGCCGGAAGGTTATAGCCACCGGTCACCATGGCCTGGCCGGTTGGTTCTTCATAGGATCTTCCGTAGCGGATCCGTTTCTGGTTCATCTGGCGGCTGCACTCTGCACGAAGCTCCACTCCCGCAGCCGAATGGATCGCGTTGTCAATACATCTGTGGCAGGCACAAAACAGCCCAGCATCTGGGAGTTGGCTGCATTGACGATAGCTCCCACCTGAAGTCTGGTGATATCGCCCTGCAGATAGAGATTTTTCCGCAAAAGGCACAGTACTGTGTACGCCTCTTTTACCGTCGGGATCTGATCCAGGGTCACGATTCCTTTTTCCCTGGCATCTTCCTTCAGGAATTCATCCTGCACCTTCAGGATTTCTTCATCCATATGCCGGGGCATGCGAATGTTCATGAGAGAACGAAGGATTCTTCTTTTTTTCTACATCGTTGTCCGAAACCTTAAGGTTCCTGTATTCTCCGGAATCTTCTTTGAATTTTTTCCACAAGATAATCAAGACGCTGTTTCTGATCCATATGTCCTCCTTCTGTTATTTACCAGTTCTGTTTTGACCTGCCAGTAACACTTCCGCAGATTTTTCCCATTGGGCACTTTGGTTTCTGTTGGGTTTTATATCAGTTGTCCTGCAAATGATCTGCGGATATCTTTTTTATTTCTATTGTAATATCCCGTAAGCTGTCGCACAAGTCACGATTGATTCCGATCCCCCGGTCTCCGAAGCTTTCCGGTATCACAGCCTCGTCTCTGTTCAGGCGGATCAGCTCTGTATTTTTGTGCTCACGTACCATTTTTTCAAAAGGAAAGCGAATAATAGATGGTGTGTTAAAACCAACGCCCAGCTCCAGCAGTACAGCCTTGCCTTTTTTCAGCTGTTTCAGATACTTTCCATAATTTTCCGCAGCCTCATTCCACTGCTCATCCTCCACAAAATACTGGTCGCATCGGAGATTCATAGCCATAGGGCCGCCGCATACCGGACATTTCGGCACCATATAAGAAGGAATCTTACAGTCCTTTTCTGCCTGAACCATCTGGCAAACATGGAAACGGCATCATAGGTCCTGGGATGACATCCCTTCATGCACTGGATCCGGCCATAATCTCCCTGTGTGGCAAAGATCCTCTCTTCCAAAAATCCGGCTTTCTGAAACTGGTGATCCACATTGGTGGTCAGCACAAAATAGTCTTTTTCTTTCACCAGGTCAAAAAGCTGCTGATACAGTAGCAAAGCCGGTGGTTTGATACGGTTTACATAAGAATGTCTGCACCAGTAACCACAGCGCTCTTCCTCTGTCTGAAATGGATAAAAACCGGCAGAATACATATCCTGCAGCCCGTATTTTTTTATAAAATCGCTGAAATTTTCCTGAAAACGTTTCCCGCTGTAGGTAAGACCGGCCGCTGCAGAAAGGCCGGCACCTGCTCCGATCAGCACATGATCTGCTTCCTTCAGATATGCCGAAGCCTGTGTGATCTGTTCCTCATAGGCTCTTTCTGAAATATATAATCTCTTGCGGGTATCCCGCATAAAAACTGTGCCCAGTCCACTTTTTTCTGCCTCCTTACGATATGAAGATGTTTACGGATCTCCATAGCTTACCTTCTTTCCACTGCTCCGAAAGGACAGACCTCCTTGCAGTTCCTGTGAAATGTATCTGTTGTAAATGTCCGCTTTTTATGTATTGGAAATGTTACTGTCCACAGAGTGAACAGTAACCAGGAATTCCTGCGTCCATTGAATGAGAAATGAATGCAGGAATTTGCCTTGGTGCTATCGGGAGTCTGTTATGACATAGAATCAATTGGGTGTTGATTCAATTAGAATTCATATGGCGGGTTTCCGGAGAAGTCTGCGATCAGACCATGTGGGTTTTCAAGGTAAAATACCTCAAAGATCGGGTTCTCAGCAGTCTCATACTGACCTTTGACAATAGGATTCTCCATGCAGGCTACCTTTACTTCATGGTTGTCCTCAAAAACAGCTTTTCCGTGAAGACGGATCCATGCGTACTCCGGATTGGATACGGAAACCTCGATCTCCGGGTTTGCCTGCATATCCTTGTAAACATCCTTGGTATTGTTTGTGCAAAACCAGAGCTTTCCGTCTTTCTCAAAACAGAACATGAACGGGCGGCATTTCGCCTTTCCATCGCGTCCTACAGTTGCCAGATACTGTACCGGGTTTGCCTGTAAAAATTCTACTACTTTTTTCATGATCGTTCTCTCCTTTATTCTTATTATTCGCTTAAATAACATTTTCTTATAATCATGACCGGCCAGTCATTGTTGTAACCTTCTTCATTACATCAAGCAATATAGCATCGTTTTATTGTAATGTCAATAGTTACAACTAGATTTTTATATTTTTTTCTCAAGTGCTTTTTTATACCATGAAATATCACTGAGCAATTTCCCAAAATATAAAAAACCGCTACTCAGCAGATTTCATAACTTCTCTGCTTGGTAGCGGCTTATCATTTCTGTGATGCGCTTTCGCGATTCTGTTCTGTTTTATCTTTTACTACTGAAGATATTTCTCCAGATCTTCTTTCACATCCTCCAAAGTGATAGACTGAAGCTCCCGCTCCATTGCGTCCTGCACCTGCTGCAGCTTATCATCCAGGATATTGTGGATATTTTTTCCTACCGGACACTGCGGGTTGGGACTCTCGTGGAAGTGAAAGAGCTTGTTGTCTTCCACACACTCCACCGCTTTATATATATCCAGAAATGTGATTTCTGATAACGGTCTGGTAATGGTAGTTCCGCCGGTTCCCCTGGCAACCTGCACCAGACCGGCAGCCTTCAGCTGCAGAAGGATCTTGCGGATGATCACAGGATTTACATTGGTACTGCCCGCAATAAAATCACTGGTTACTTTATATTCATTCTGAAACGTATCAATGCATGTAAAAATGTGCACTGCTAACGTAAATCTGCTGGATATCTGCATTCTTCTTCACCTCTTCTGTTTTTTCTTATCATATATCCTTCCCGTTGTAATGTCAATGATTACAGTAAGGTGAAGATCAAAATCACCTCGTCATCTGATAAAATGAGTAAATGCCCGTTCTTCTGTTTCCGGAAGCCCGAATTTTTCTTTTCCCAGGGCAATGCTCTTCATGAGGAATGTCATGTTTCTGGCGAGGACACGCATGGTCTGCTTACCTTCCTCATCCTGTTCTGCTTCTCCCTGCTCCCGTCCATGAATGGAATTCCAGTACTGGCTGGATGCGATGCATATTTGAGATGGTGAAAAATTTGTTCAGCTCATCAAAGGTGGCGGAACATCCGCCACGTCTTGCACAGACAACGCTGGCACCTACCTTCATGGTCTTGTCAAAATGGGTGCTGTAAAAAAGTCTGGTAAGAACAGCAACCAGTGTGGCATTGGCAGAAGCAAAATAGACCGGACTGGCAACTACAAGACCGTCTGCTTCTTCAAATTTCAGCGCCAGTTCATTTACGATGTCATCAAAAACACATTTTCCAAGCTCGTAGCAGCGCTGACAGGCAATGCAGCTCCGGACCTCTTTATGACCTACCCGCACGATCTCGACTTCCACGCCTTCCTGTTCGAAGACCTTTTTCATTTCTTCCAGAGCAAGTGCTGTATTTCCCTTTACCCTGGGACTTCCGTTAAGCATTAATACTTTCATGTTTTGTTCCTCCTTATACATAACTGCCTTCCATTTCGACAAAAAACAGCATCTGCAGCTTTCTTTTCTGCAGACGCTTGTTTTTATTCTGTAAATGTATATCTTACCATGTAACCGTTTCCGTCACCGGTTACGATCACCACATCCCCGTCCGGATTCTGCGCCGTATCGATCACCGGAAATCTTCCGTTCTGTTTCACATAAGCTTCCGGGCTCTCAATCTCCGCTTCAATGATCTCCTGCTGGGAATGACGCTCGCCGCCGCATGGATTGATCGTTTCAATAATGATCTCGTATTCTTTCATGTTATCCACCTCTTCCTGTTTTCTTAACTTACTACGATAAATGCCTGTTTGAATTTTATACAGATTCTATCTTTTATTTTACCGCAGAAAAGTTTTTCTGCAAAAGGCTTCTTTCACAAAACACCCTTCTCAGCATTGGTGATTTTTACTATTCTTATACTTCTTCCGCTTCCATCTCTTTCTGAATCTCATCTTCGCTGTCTGCCATGGCCTGCAGTGTCATGGTAAGAAGCTTGGCAAGATCCCATCCCAGCTGATCAGCACCACGCTGGATCACCTCTCTGGAGCAGCCGACTGCGAAGCCTTTGCTCTTATATTTCTTTTTGAGGGATTTCAGTTCCATGTCCTTGGTGCTTTTTGACGGACGCATCAGCGCTGCTGCCCAGATCAGTCCTGTCAGCTCATCTGCCGCAAAGAGAACTTTTTCCATTTCATGCTCCGGTTCCGTCTCAATGGTTTTTCCACAGCCAACGGTAATTCCGTAGCCATGGGAAACCACTGCATGAATGATATCCTCTCCCACACCAGCCTCACGAAGAAGCTCCGGTGCTTTCAGACAGTGTTCCTCCGGATAAAGTTCAAAATCAATGTCATGGAACAGTCCTACAATGCCCCAGTACTCTGCGTCATCTCCATATCCCAGCTCTTTTGCGTACCACTTCATCACTGCCTCAACTGTCAGTGCGTGCTGAATATGAAAAGGGTCTTTGTTGTATTTTTTTAATAAAACAAATGCTTCATCTCTTGCGATATGTTCCATTTTTTGTTCCTCGATTCTGTCATTATGTTTCTTCACAGTCAGCTGTTTTATTCCACGAAATGGATCCTGCTTTCATCAAACCGGTTCTGCTGTTCTCTTTTTTCTGCCGGATAGCCCAGGGCAAACAGAGAAAATACCTCCACGTTTTCCGGAAGCTCCAGCATGTCATGAACCTCATCCATGCGGTCCTGCATCGGTGCGATTCCGATCCACACACCGCCAAGTCCCAGAGCATCGGTTTCCAGCCAGATATTCTCCTGGGCAATGGACATATCGATCTGTGCCATAGACTGTACCACCAGGCCTTCTTTGCGATATACCGGAACGATCACAACAGGCGCACCTGCCGCGCAGCCGGAATAAGGCGTCGCACCGGAAAGCTTCCTGATCTTCTCTTTATCTGTTACCACATAAAATTCCCAGGCTGCTGATTGCACGCGCTTGGGGCCTGCATACCTGCTTTCAGGATCTGCAGGATCTTTTCTTTCTCTACCGGTCTGTCTTCATATTTTCGGATACTTACTCTGTGAAAAATATTCTCCATGATGATTCCTCCCGTACAAAATTTTTATTTATTTTATCATAATTATAAAAGAATCAACAGTGCATATTTCTGAAAACGTTTTCTGTTTTTCTACAGTGCCGTTCCCTCCTTCGGAACAAAAAATCCGGTCATATCTGTTTTTTCCAGTTTCAGAAGCGCGATCTTCTTGTCGATCCCGCCGGCATATCCGGTGAGACTTCCGTTACTTCCCACCACACGGTGGCAGGGAATGATAATGGATATCTTGTTATGACCCACCGCTCCTCCTACCGCCTGCGCGGACATTTTTTTCACACCCCGCTGTGCGGCAAGCTGTCCGGCGATCTCACCGTAGGTGATCGTCCGGCCGTAAGGAATCCTGCGCAGGATCTCCCACACCGCACACTGAAATTCTGTTCCCACCGGATGAAGCGCCGGCATAAAATCCGGCTCTTTTCCCTGAAAATAAATATCCAGCCAGCGTTCTGTATCCTTCAATACCGGCGTTTCTTCCTGCCTGCATTCTTCTTTTTTTATCTGGGCAGCATAGTATTTCTGCCCTTCCAGCCACAGACCGGTAAGACCTTTTTCATCTGCCGCAAGAAAGATCGTTCCCAGTGGTGACTGATAATCCGTTGTATAAACCATAGCATTTTCCTCTTTTTTCATATAAGTACATTTCCATTACCATAATAATCCCGTACCATATCACTTTATACACGCTGCTTCTTTTTCAGATACAGCATGCAGTCAATGGCATAGGCTTTCAGATAATCTGCCGCCACATCAATAACCATGGTATCCGATGAGAAGATTCCCGCCAGAGCACCTCCATGGAAAAATGACAGGAAAAACATTCCCACGCCGATGGCAAAAGAAACTGCCACCCCATAATGCAGTGCTTTTTTGCACGGTCCATCTGTCCCGCGCCGTAATTCTGAGCCACAAAAGCAGAGATGGACTGCATAAATGCTGAGGAGATCAGCATGATAACGCGCAGACTTTTCCGCAACTCCCACTCCTGCGGAAGCTGTCACAACCCATGGAATTCACGATGGCAAGAATGATCAGGAAGGAAATACTTACCAGCAGATCCGTACATAATCCACAGTCTTGTCAAAAGCTTCTTCCGGCGCATTCATGATACTGCTGACCTGAGGCGCAAAAATCACAAGGATCACAGTCATGATCAGCGCGATCACTCCGAACATCACGATAGCTGTTCCCACCGTCCGACCTCCCTTTTTCCGCTCTCCACAGCCAATCTGCTGCCCCAGCAGAACCGTAGTTCCCATGGCAAAGCTGCTCACAAGATTAATCAGCGGCTTCAGGATCTTGCCCTGGGTGATTGAACCGCCAAAGAAGCCTATTGTCAGCTCTTCTCCTCTTTCGGCGCGCTGCATACAGCGAAAAAGTCTGCTGAAATCTTATTTTACCGTATCCATTTTTCTATCTCCCCTGCTGCATTTTTATTCATCTTCCTTATACGCCTGTCGGCTAAACAATTTCTAAACATTCTTATATTTATTGACGATATTTTTTTATCATATCACAAACTGCTCCGCCTGTCGTCCCATATAAAACTGCTTTGAAAAATTTCACTCAAAAGTAACACTCTGCAAACCATTGACATATCTTTTCTTTGCGATATAATGTTAGTTAAAAACTAATTTAAAAATAAAACCATTTTGCCGGAGGAACTATGCCACTGAATTTAGCTGATATCAACACAGATTATATCATTCAAAAATATGCGGCAATGAAAACGAACGCCATCATCTGGAAACGCTTGGTTTTCTTGAAGGAGCAACGGTACGGATTCTGTCGATTCTTTTCGGCTCTTATATTGTACGAATCCAGGAAAGCAAGATCGGCATCAATCAGGACTTTGCCAAAATGATCATCGTGCAAGTCTGAAATACTCTGCCATTTTATCAGTAAACAACAAGGAGATTTATTTAATTTATGAAAAAAGAAAAAAGTGTACTTCATCTTTGTGAATGCATCCTGCTGGCGCTTGTAATCCTGCTGATCATTGACCTGTATCTCCTGAAATTTCTTCAGAACCCGGTGTTTCTTATTATCCTATGCTCCGGCTTATGGAAATTGCACTGGCTCTGCTTGTGGTGACTCTTGCCCTTTCCCTGATTCAGAGAGAGCTGCTTTCCCGCCTTATCGTAAAAGCCTTCCGTGATATCACCGGTGTCCACAATAAAACTTCCCTGGAAAAACTGATTCTGGAGCTAAATAACCGTCCGAGTACCTTTGGCATCGGTGTCATGATGTTCGATCTGAATGATCTGAAATATGTCAATGACACTACGGGCATGAAAAAGGAGACGAATTTATCCAGTCCTTCTCCTACTGTCTGACGCGCATCCTTGATTCTGACAGTTTCCTTGCCCGTTACGGAGGAGATGAATTTATCATCATCCAACAAAATACTTCAGAAGCCTCTCTTCGACAGATGGCCCGAAAACTGAATTCCCTTGTACAGGAATATAATAGCAGAACCACCCTTCCGCTAAGCTATGCCATCGGTTACGAGGTCAGCTATCAAAATCACTACTTTATGATGCAGGATCTTATTAATGCGGCAGATCAGAAAATGTATCAGGATAAAGCGCATAAGAAAATTGCAGCAAATAAAAAATTTTCTTCCCGTTCCGTTTGTGCAGGCACTGCAATTCCCACGATTTCTTCTGAAACTCTTTCCGAAAAGATTCGGCAGATTCAGAGTAATACCGGAAACACCCATTCCCTTGCTCTGATCTCCATTGATGTGGAAAACTTTCATTTTATCAATGATAAATATGGATATTCCCTGGGAAATGAGATTCTGAACATGGTCTATGAAGAAATTGCCGGTGCACCTTTTACCATTTTTACCACTCGTTTTTTCTCGGATGTTTTTATCAGCATTGCAGATATTTCTGATCTTACAAATGATGCATTTCTTTCAGAGATCCAAGCTCTTGACCGAAAAATCTGCAAGCGTATGAGAAATACCTTCCATGTAAATTTTTTCCGTACCAACTCCGGAATCTGCCTTGTTCCTGATGCCGATACCACTCCGGAAACTATCCTTTCCTGTGCAAATGTAGCCCGTAGACTTTCCAAAAAAATGCTTTCTCCTTGCTGTATTTATTCTGATGAGATCGACCGCCAGGAAAAAATGCAGGCCGAGATTCTCCACTCTTTTCATCAGGCACTGAAAAACGAGGAATTTCAAATATATTTTCAGCCCAAAGTAACTCCCCAAAATGGAAATATCTCCAGTGCGGAAGTCTGGTTCGATGGATTCGTGACCAAAAAATGCTATGGTCACCAGCTGTATATATTCCTCTTTTTGAGCAAAACGGCTTTGTGATCCGCCTGGATTATTATGTTTATGAAAAAACCTTCCGTTGGCTTCAGGAATCTGTGGAATTTCTTCCCGAAAATTTTCGGCTGTCCTTAAATGTTTCTCCTCTTCATTTCGAAGAACCGGAAAACTTTGTAAAAAAGATCTGCGAGCTGATACATACCTATCAGGTGGATACTTCCAGGCTGACCTTTGAGATCACAGAATCCACTTATGTAAATAATACAGAAGCTGTCAATCAGGTGATCCGACGCCTGAAGCAGCTGAATATCCAAATCTCCATGGATGATTTCGGTTCTGGTTATTCCTCATTAAATACACTGAAAGATCTGCTCTTTAATGAAGTTAAGATCGACCGAAAATTCCTGGGGGATTCTCTGACCGAAAACACCCAGATCGTTCTCCAGGAAGTTTCCATATGCTGAAACGTATGGGAAAATCTATCGTATGCGAAGGTGTGGAAACAAAAGAAATTGCAGAATTTTTAAAAGCAGAGGGCTGTGACGAAATCCAAGGCTTTCTGTATTACCGACTATGTGCCAAAAGGATTTTGAAACACTTCTCCATATATAAAGCAAAGCTCCCGGACAGCCACATCCGGGAGCTTTTATGGTTCTCATATTATCCTCTTTTTCCATGTTTCAGATCTTCCACGATCTCATTGTATCTTTTTCTGTTCAATCTGTAGAAGAACAGCACCACTGCCGTAACGATCCACAGGATTCCGGGGATCGTGGTAAAGGAATGTTTCATGATGCTGAGCACGGCTGAATTCTGGGCCTGGTTTGCCACATAACCGTATTTTCCCAGAAGCGCCGCAAGGAGCGCTGTTCCGATCGCCATTCCAATCTTGTTTCCGAGGGATACGAACGCATACTGGAAACCATCGTTGCGAAGACCTGTTTTCCATTCTCCGTATTCCACGCAGTCCGGTATGATCGCATAGATTGCCGTGTTAAATCCGGAGAAAAAGAACTGTGTGATTCCTGCCAGGGCGTAAAAGGCAGCCGGAGATTCTTTTACATTAAAGAAATACATGGCAAGCATGGAAATTCCGGTAAGGAGCGCAAACAGAGACGCTGTCCGCCCTTTGTTGTTCAGTTTCCGGAAGACCGGCTGAAAGCAGGCAGCTCCGATAATGGACGGAATGATGATACACATGGAGTAAGTTGTATAGTAAGACGCGTTTCCCTCCACATAGGTAAAGTAATACAGAACATCCGCGTTTCTTCCGTAAAGAGTGAAACCAAACAGTACCTGTCCCACCAGTGCCAGAAGATATGGCCGGTTCTGCATGACTGCTTTCAGCTGAACCCGGATGGAGATCTTTTCTTTTTCCGGTGTGGTCACCTGCTCCTTTGTTTTTGCAAAGCAGAAAATATGACATGCCGCAAAAATGCATCCGTAAATGATAGCTACCAAAAGATAACCTGTCTTCTGACTGCTGCTTCCCAGTTTTCCGATCAAAGGCACAGTAATGATGTTGATAATTCCGATAGCGATCATAGCCGCAACCGAACGGGACGTGTTGATCTTCGCCCGCTCATCAATGTCCTGTGTCATTGCGCCGCAAAGCGTTCCGTATGGAATGTTTACACAGGTATATCCCAACACCAGCAGGCAGTATGTGATCACCATATAGATGATCTTGGATGTATCCGACCAGTCCGGATGTGCCCAGAACGTCATCATCAGAAGGATCGCTGTAACAGGCGCCGCAATGAGCAGCCACGGACGGTACCGTCCCCATCTGTCTTCGTCTTATCCGTAAGTCCTCCGACAATGGGATCGTTGATCGCATCCCAGAATCTTGAGAACAGCATCAGTGCTGAAACAGCCGTCATACTGATCCCGAATACATCTGTGTAAAATATCATCAAAAAATTACTGACAAACATCCAGCTGAAATTACAGCCTACATCACCAAAGCCATACGCGATCTTACTGATCAGCGGTACCTTTCCGTATCTGTCTTCACTACCCATAACTCCTCCTGTTTTTCGTTACTCCTCGTTTACTGCTTATCGCTTATATCTCTCCCGGACATCCACATCCGGGAGATTTCCTGTTAGTACATTTCCTGGTGTTATTTCTCCTGCACGTTGATGATAACCTTCATGGTTGTCTCACGGTTGGCATCAATATACTGGTAAGCCTTGAGATAATCCTTAAAGGCAAAGGTCTTGGAAATCAGCGGTCTTAAATGAACCTTCTCTGCGTTCACAAGATCGATGGCATCCACATAGTCATCATGACGGTACATCATCGTGCTCTTGATATCCAGCTCATGGTCATTGGCAACTGCCAGGTCAATGGTGGCCATATCCGCAAAAACAGCTACCAGCACGATCACGCTGCCTTTTCTTGCGTATTTGATCGCCTGTCCCATGGTGATGTTATTTCCGGCACAGTCATAGATCACATCTGCTTTATCCGGGCCAAAAGCTTCCACCATAGCCTCACCAAAATCTTTCTCCTTGGTATTTACGCACACATCAATACCGCACTCTTTCGCTTTCTCAAGGCGAAGATCACTGACATCCGTGATCATAACCTTCGCAGCGCCCATTCCTTTGGCACTCTGTGCCACCAGATTTCCAATGGGGCCGGCACCAAGAACAGCAATATTCATCCCCTTCACATCGCCCATCTGTTTCACTGCGTGAACAGCAACTGCCAGAGCTCGATCATCGCACCTTCCTCATAAGACATTTCCTCCGGGATCGGTGTGACCTTGGAAGCGTCTACCGCAAAATACTCGGAAGCTGTTCCTGTTGTCTGGAAGCCCATAACCTTCAGCTCTTCGCAGAGATTATATTTGCCGTGGCGGCATGGATAACAATGTCCGCAGTATACCTGTGGCTCGATCGTTACCTTCTGTCCTACCTGAAAGCCTGTGACATTCTTTCCCAGCTCTGTAATCTCACCGGACACCTCATGTCCCTGTGTCACCGGATACTTGGTAAAAGGATGCTTGCCGTGATATACATGAATATCGGAACCGCAGATACCAATGTTCATGATCTTAACGAGAACCTGGTCATCTCCCACCTTCGGAACCGGAACCTCTCTGAAAATAATCTCTCCTGGATTTGTCATTACCTGCTGGATCATAATGTTTTTCCTCCTTGTTTATTATGTATTATCTTTTATTAATTGTTTTATTAAAGTAATTACATTATTGTTCTTTTGAGAGGATTCGATCGATGTACAGCTACGTACGTCTGAGCATCGATCGATGTACAGCTACGTACGTCTGAGCATCGATCGATGTACAGCTACGTACGTCTGAGCATTCGATCGATGTACAGCTACGTACGTCTGAGCATCGATCGATGTACAGCTACGTACGTCTGAGCATCGATCGATGTACAGCTAC
>ENA-OQER01000636-OQER01000636.1-human-gut-metagenome-genome-assembly--contig:-NODE-636-length-18689-cov-2.801368_pt1 | contig 18689 bp, 21 predicted proteins | sample MGYA00242797_ERZ504639 | MGnify/ENA primary metagenome ERZ504639 (study PRJEB26092, sample SAMD00036306) | human gut metagenome | host: Homo sapiens | study: EMG produced TPA metagenomics assembly of...
GTAATAATACAAAATGTAAAAACATTAATATATTTGAATTAGTTGTTGACAAATTATTAGCTGGGTGATATCTTATCGTTATCGGGATTAGCACTCAAAAGAAATGAGTGCTAACAAACAAAATTAAAGTAATGATAAAGATAGCTGCCACATACATGTCAGACAGCGGAAAGGTGGATTATATTATGAAGTTAGTACCATTAGGAGACAGAGTTGTAATTAAAGCATTAGTTGCGGAAGAAACTACAAGTCAGGCATTGTATTACCAGGACAGGCAAAGGAAAAGCCATCACAGGCGGAAGTAGTTGCAGTAGGACCTGGTGGAGTTGTTGATGGCAAGGAAGTTACAATGCAGGTTAAGCCTGGAGATAAGGTAATATATTCTAAGTATGCAGGAACAGAAGTTAAGCTTGATGAAGAAGAATATATCGTAGTTAAGCAGAATGATATCCTTGCAGTAATTGAGGATTAATTATAAATATTCATTATAGTGTTGATTATATCATTGATTTTATTTGGAGGTAATAACAATGGCAAAGGAAATTAAGTACGGAATCGAAGCAAGAAAAGCTCTTGAAGAGGGCGTTAATAAGTTAGCTAATACAGTAAGAGTTACAATCGGACCAAAGGGACGTAACGTAGTTCTTGATAAGTCATATGGCGCACCACTTATCACTAATGATGGTGTTACAATAGCTAAGGATATCGAGCTTGAAGATGCGTTTGAGAATCAGGGCGCACAGCTTGTAAAGGAAGTTGCTACTAAGACTAACGATGTAGCAGGTGATGGTACAACAACAGCTACTGTTCTTGCACAGGCTATGGTAAATGCAGGTATGAAGAACTTAGCTGCAGGTGCTAATCCAATTATCTTAAGAAAAGGTATGAAGAAGGCAACTGATTGTGCAGTAGAAGCTATAGCACAGATGAGCGAAAAGGTTACAGGCAAGGATCAGATTGCAAAGGTTGCATCTATCTCAGCAGGTGACGAAGAAGTAGGTCAGATGGTAGCAGATGCTATGGAAAAAGTTTCTAATGATGGCGTAATAACAATCGAAGAATCTAAGACAATGAAGACAGAACTTGACCTTGTAGAAGGTATGCAGTTCGACAGAGGTTATATATCAGCATATATGGCAACAGATATGGATAAGATGGAAGCTAACCTTGATAATCCATACATCCTTATCACAGATAAGAAGATATCTAATATTCAGGAAATCTTACCAGTTCTTGAGCAGATTGTACAGAATGGTGCTAAGCTTCTTATTATCGCTGAGGATGTTGAAGGTGAGGCACTTACAACACTTATCGTTAACAAGTTAAGAGGTACATTCAATGTAGTAGCTGTCAAGCTCCTGGATATGGTGACAGACGTAAGGAAATGCTTAAGGATATCGCTATTCTTACAGGTGGTCAGGTTATCTCAGAAGAACTTGGTCTTGAGCTTAAGGATACAACACTTGATATGCTTGGTAGAGCTAAGTCAGTTAAGGTTCAGAAGGAAAATACAGTTATCGTTGATGGCGAAGGTGCTAAGGAAGATATCGAAGCAAGAGTTGCACAGATTCGTGCACAGCTTGAAGAAACAACATCTGATTTCGATAAGGAAAAGTTACAGGAAAGACTTGCTAAGCTTGCAGGTGGCGTAGCTGTTATCAGAGTTGGTGCTGCAACAGAAACTGAAATGAAGGAAGCTAAGCTTCGTATGGAAGATGCTCTTAATGCAACAAGAGCAGCAGTAGAAGAAGGTGTTATCTCAGGTGGTGGTTCAGCTTATATACACGCATCTAAGAAGGTTGCAGAGCTTGCTGCTACACTTAGCGGAGATGAAAAGACAGGTGCAGAGATTATCCTTAAGGCTCTTGAAGCTCCATTATTCCACATTGCTAACAATGCTGGTCTTGAAGGTGCAGTTATCATCAACAAGGTAAGAGAATCAGAAGTCGGAACAGGTTATGATGCACTTAACGATAAGTACGTTAATATGGTTGATGCAGGTATCCTTGATCCAGCTAAGGTACAAGAAGCGCATTACAGAATGCTACAAGTGTTGCATCTACACTTCTTACAACAGAAGCAGTTGTTACAACTATTAAGGAAGATGCACCAGCTATGCCAGCAGGAGCTGCCAGTATGGGCGGAATGATGTAATAAGTAATAATTTGCTATACATCAGTAAGTTGATAAAATAAATTTAACATTTACATCATATTAAAAAAGTCCCTTTGCTTATGTTTTATATTCATAAACAAGGGGGCTTTTTGTTGTGTAATGTATAAGGAAACATGTTATGCTATCAAGGCTATTAAGTGAATTGCAGCAGATTGAGCAGATTCATATATGTCAGGAGAGCTTGGTTTATGCTTATTAATAGATAGTTGTTTCTATTTAAAAAAGTTAAGGGGTATGTTATAATACTTTCATATTGGGTTTTAGTTGTCACGCAGGAGGAATGGTAATGGCTGATATTGATGAGCTTAAAAAGAAACTTGAAGATGGATGGATAAAGGGTGAACCTTATGTATTTGTAAGTTATGCAAGTAAGGATAAAGAGAAGGTTTACGAATTTGTATATGAACTTAGAAAACGCGGAATTAATGTATATATAGATATAGAGCTTCAGGAGAATATTTCTAAGAACTGGTTACAGAATATTAAGGAGCGTTTATATGATGTTGATTGTGTTGCTATGATTTCATTTCTTAGTCTTAACTATTTCCGTAGTTATGCCTGCCTTATAGAACAGCTTGTAACACGTTCAGAGGATTTAAAGATGGAAAAAGGCAAGTATCTTGAGAATTTTTATATTGCCTTGGATGATAATATGTCTACAATACAAAAAATGGAAGATGCAGTGTATGATAATACAGTTGCAAAAGAAAGTCAGAGTATGGCAATAAAGATGGTTCCAGAGGAAGTAAATGTCCTTAAAGATGTTATGGAAGATAATATTGCAGTAAAGAGCAAATTAAAGAAAGATGTCAGGTCAACTATAGATGGTCTGAATACAGCACATAGAGTTGCGATAAGTATGCTTAGTTATATTTTTAAAGAGTCAAGCTATAGTATTCAGAAATATGGAACAGCTGGTGATTGCGCACAGTTAATGTATAACAATTTTACGAATGACAAGAATGACAAAATTAATATTGATGTATTGGAGAAACTTAAAGAAAAGTACAACAATGATAGTGTTGCTGATAAAAATAACATAGCAATAGACAGTGTTGCTGCAGATGATTCTGTAACAGCAGTAGATAACACCAATATAACAGATAATACCAGGACAAGACAGGCTACAAGTACAGGTGATATCAGATTTATGCTTTATGGCAAGGAGTATGAGCTTAATCAGTCAGATATGATGCTTACATTTTTTGCACACGTTCTTAATAAACATCAGGATATTGTGGACGAACTTCCTTCATATAATGGGATGACCTGCGTATCTGATGTTGATTATAGTCTTCCTAATAATCGTAAGGCAGATATGCCTACATATTTCAGAAGCTGCGAATTCTTTGAATTCGCTAATGGAAGCCATATATGCGTCGGAACATCATATTCAGTAGTAGACAAGTTAAAGAAAATGGCACTTCTGCTTAATATATGTGGTGAAAGTCCGGAAATATTCAGCTCAGAACAGGTTGAACTTCCAGCGGTAAAGGTCAGAGGTGGTTCTTCTGCTGTCGGCAAGGGAAGTGGAGCACTTGTGAAATTCAGCGTATATGGCAATAAATACGAGCAGAATCAGACAGATATGCTTGGAACAATATGCAGTTCTGTTATAGCTAAGCACCCAGACAAGTTAGAGGAAGCAGCAGATGCTTTATTGTGTTTGGATGTTAAAGATTATACAGATGTTGCAAAAGAGGACAGACCAGTATATTTCTCATCAATGAACAGATATGAAGTAAATGGCACAGCTTATAGTGTTGGTGGAAGCTTCGGAATGAAAGAAAAGCTTAAAATGATTGCCAGATTACTTATAATGTGTGACGAAAGCAAGGATATAATTGATATAGAAGACTATGAGATACCAGATGTAAAGGTTAAGGCAGCAGCAGGCACTAAGAAGAAAATTAATTACTTTGATTAATTGGAAGTATTACAAGATAGGAGGCTTTATGTTTGATATAGCAGTAGAACAGATAGTGAAGGTAAAACCACCTAAGACAGCAGTTGTTTATAAGACATTGCTTATAATAGGCTGTATTGTGGCGGCTACAACCATACCACAGACAAGAACATTTGGAATAATTGTGCTTGCATTATTTGCGGTGATGACATTTTTAGTATTCCAGTATTATAATGCAGAGCTTGAGTATTCGATAGTGGATGATACGCTTACGATTGACAGGATTATGGCAAAATCAGCAAGAAAAAGATGTGGGGTGTATACACTTTCAAGAGCAAAGCTTGTGGCAAGAGCTGATTCGCAGGATGCACTCCGTATGAACCATATGGACGTTAAGACTTATGATTATTCAGTTGGTGCAAGCAATCATGATTCAGTTGTCATATATGCGTATAATGAACATAACGAATTAGTCAGGGTATTTATATATCCTGATGAACGTGTTCTTCACAGCATACAAAATGTTGTTGAAAAAGATGTGTTTAAGTTATTGACTTTTAAAAAATGCTCTGATACAATCTTAATATTATAAACAAAAGGAATATGATAGAGCGTTTATCAGATTTCTCCACACAGAAATGTCCGAATTGAGTATTCGATTTTTTTGTATAATCCTATGATGTATCTGTTGTCAGGTTAAGTGATGTAGTATTAATACACACCGCTTTATAATACATCATAGCATTAGAAGCATATTACAAGAACAAGAAAGCGAGGACAAAGGAAAATGGGTACAATTATTGGCGAGGGCATTACATTTGACGATGTGTTATTAGTTCCACAGTATTCAGAAGTAACACCTAATATGATCGATTTAACAACTAATCTTACAAAGAATATTAAGCTTAATATTCCTTTGATGAGTGCAGGTATGGACACAGTTACTGAACATAGAATGGCAATCGCTATGGCAAGACAGGGTGGTATAGGTATTATCCACAAGAATATGTCTATTGAGCAGCAGGCAGAAGAGGTAGATAAGGTAAAGAGATCAGAGAATGGAGTTATCACAGATCCATTTTACTTACATCCAGACAATACATTAAAAGAAGCTAACGAGCTTATGGGAAAGTTCAGAATATCAGGTGTACCTATCGTAGATGAGAACAAGAAGCTTGTTGGTATAATCACTAACAGAGATCTTAAGTTCGAAGAGGATTTCTCAAGACCTATCAAGGAATGTATGACAAGTGAGAATCTTGTAACAGCAGAGGAAGGCATCACACTTGAAGAAGCTAAGAAGATTCTTGGCAAGGCAAGAAAGGAAAAGCTTCCTATTGTTGATAAGGATTTCAAGCTGACAGGTCTTATTACAATAAAGGATATTGAGAAGTCTATCAAGTATCCTGCATCTGCACATGATTCGCAGGGAAGACTTCTTGCAGGTGCTGCTGTTGGTATAACTTCTAATGTTATGGACAGAGTAGAAGCACTTGTTAATGCAAGTGTTGACTGTATTGTTATAGATTCAGCTCATGGTCATTCAAAGAATATTATTACAACTTTAAAGGAAATCAAGGCTGCATATCCAGAACTTCAGGTTATTGCAGGTAACATAGCTACAGGAGCTGCTGCCAAAGCTTTATGTGAAGCAGGCGTAGATGCTGTTAAGGTTGGTATTGGACCTGGTTCTATATGTACAACAAGAGTTGTTGCCGGTATTGGTGTACCTCAGGTAACAGCAGTTATGGATGCATATGCTGAGGCTAAAAAGTATGGTATTCCAGTTATCGCTGATGGCGGTATAAAGTTCTCAGGAGATATAGTTAAGGCGATAGCAGCAGGTGGTAATGTATGTATGCTTGGAAGTCTTTTAGCAGGCTGTGACGAAGCTCCTGGTTCATTTGAGTTATTCCAGGGCAGAAAGTATAAGGTTTATAGAGGTATGGGTTCTATTGCAGCTATGGAGAATGGTAGTAAAGACAGATACTTCCAGACAGATGCAAAGAAACTTGTTCCAGAAGGTGTTGAAGGACGAGTTGCATATAAAGGACTTGTTGAAGATACTATATTCCAGCTTATGGGAGGACTCCGTTCAGGTATGGGTTACTGTGGAGCACAGACTATTCCAGTACTTCAGGAGACAGCTAAGTTTATAAAAGATGTCATCTGCAGCTTTAAGAGAAAGTCATCCACATGACATTCATATTACTAAAGAAGCTCCTAACTATTCTGTTGAGAATGCTTAAATAATATAATTGATATAAGGGTTAAAAGTAACCTCTTATCATATTTAAAGTGTAAAATAAGTTTCCGGCATGGCAAAAGTGTGACTAGCTGTGCCGGTTTTATTATGTGTAGTAGTTAAGAACGTGAAGTTTTTTCTAAAATAACAGAAAACAGCAAGTAATATATCAATTTTCAATCAATTAAATAAAATAAATGATTGCTAACTTGTATCTTAATGATGTATAATGAATTAAAAGTTAAATGAATCGAAAAATTATAATTGACAGATAATCAGATATGAGGAGAGCGATGATATGCGGGACAAGATGATTAACAAATATATTGCCAAAAATCACGCTGGAACTGTTTTTACTGATAGTGAACTGAAGGTTATCAAAGAAGGTAACATAGATGATATGGTTACAACATTTCTTGATATGAACACAGAATACTACAACAAGCAGATGCAGAGTGTACTTAAGATATTTACTCAGTTTATAGGTAGTGATATGGAACTGGAAAGAATTATATATCAAAAGGAGTACGAGGGAAAGTTTGTAGGCTGCCAGCTTATGGACGGAGATATAGATGTATTTCTTGGCATAGCGGGAGATGATGACGATCTTTTATGTGTTGCATCAGTATTTTCACAGGAAGAGCTGAGTGAGTTTGATTCAGATGCTTATGATTCAATATGTGAGCTTATTAACGTGATTAATGGTGCGTATGCAACAAAGCTCAGCTATGAAGACATAGAAGTTGCATTGCATCCACCAGTATTTTATAAGGATACACAGATTAAGGCAGATAATGGAATGTATGTAGTTACATTTTCAATGAAGGGTCATAGATTTAATCTGATTATGGTGGCAGATGATAAGATTAAGCTGGAAGTTTAAGGTGTAAGCATATACCAGATTATAAAGTGGGAACGGAGGACGATTATGGCTAGAATATTGATAGTAGATGATTCTAAGACATCAAGGAAATTCTTAAGAAATATGCTTGAACAGGCAGGACATGAGATAGTTGCAGAAGCAGTAGATGGTGCAGAGGGTGTTGAAAAATTTAAAATATACAGACCTGATATTACAACAATGGATATTACAATGCCAAAGCTTGGTGGAATTGATGCAGTTAAAGAGATAATAGATGACGATCCGGATGCTAAGGTTATCATGGTTACAGCAGCGGGACAAAAGGCTAATATGATAGAGGCGCTTAAGATGGGTGCAGCTGATTTTATACAGAAGCCTTTTGAGATGGATGTTATCGTTAATACAGTTGAAAAGGTTATGGAAGAATAATGTATAATTATAAGTTACAGATTCAATATGATGGTGGCAGATATGATGGATGGCAGCGTCTGGGTAAAGATTCATCATCCAATACGATAGAAGTTAAGATTAAAGAAATAATTAAAAAAATGACTGGCGAGGATATAGATATATATGTTGGCTGCAGGACAGAAAAGGGTGTTCATGCACTTGCGCAAACAGCTAACTTTAAGTTAAATGACAGGTATCAGGCTATTGAGATTAAGAATTATCTTAACAGGTACCTTCCAAGAGATATTGCAATCAATCGTGTTGAAGAAGTGGATGAAAGATTTCATAGCCAGTTGAATGCAAAGGGAAAAACATATGTATACAGGCTAGATATGGCTAATGTAGCAGATGTGTTTACAAGAAAATATGCATATCATACATTCGATGTGCCAGATATATCAGCCATGAGAACAGCGGCACAGTATTTTATCGGAAGTCATGACTTAAAGCATTTACAACTGCTAAAAAGAGCAAGTCTACAGTAAAGAATGTCAAGTCAGTAGATATAGATGTAGAAGGTGATAAATGCAATATTACAATAACAGCTGATGATTTTCTTCATAATATGGCAAGATATATGATAGGAATGCTTCTTGATGTTGGTAACGGATTAAAGAAGACCTCAGATATAGAAGCTGCACTTGATGGAAGGGATGTTGTTATGTCACTTCCAGCTGAGAGCTATGGACTTTTTCTTGAAAGTGTCTTATACTAAACTAAATACAGCTTTATATATTATTGTTCAGAATAGTTGAAAACCTAAAACTGAGCAGTGATGTAGTAGTGTTTTATATGGAAGCTGTCGCAACGTAAGTAGTTTATATATCAATATATAATCAACTTAGTGCAACAGCTTCTTTTTTATATTTATTATATATGCATCAGGTGATATAACAACTGAAAAGCAAATAAAATCAGGAGTGGAGATTATATGAAGACCATAATAGAACTTATGACAGAACAATTCCATAAAGCGTTTGAGGAATGTGGATATTCAAAAGATTATGCAAGGATAACAGTATCTAACAGACCAGACTTATGTGAGTATCAGTGTAATGGTGCTATGGCAGCAGCAAAGGCATATAAAAAGGCACCTTTTATGATAGCAGATGAAGTTGTTTCTAAGCTTGCAGATAACAGACTTTTCTCATCTGTTGAAGTGTTAAACCGGGCTTTATCAATATAAAGATTAGTCCTGAATATCTTGCTGGTTATATGAATGATATGGCAGCTTCTGATAAGTATGGTTATCAGAACAATGAACAGGTTAAGACTGTTATTGTAGATTTTGGTGGTGCTAATGCGGCTAAGCCACTTCATGTAGGTCATTTAAGATCAGCTGTCATTGGTGAAAGCGTTAAAAGAATTAACAGATTTGTTGGCAACAGGACAATAGGTGATGTGCATCTTGGTGACTGGGGACTTCAGATGGGACTTATTATAGAAGAATTAAGGGATAGAAAGCCGGAACTGCCATATTTTGATGCTTCATTTACAGGTGAATATCCTAAAGAAGCACCATTTACAATAGCAGAGCTGGAGGAGATATATCCAGCAGCAAGTGCTAAGTCCAAGGAGGATGAAGCTTTTGCTAAAAGGGCGCACGAGGCAACACTTAAGCTTCAAAATGGTGATAAGGCATGCAGAGCTATTTGGAATCATATTATGACGGTTTCAAAGAAAGATCTGAAGAAGAATTATGATAATCTTAATGTATCCTTTGATCTTTGGAAAGGTGAAAGTGATGCACAGCCATATATAGATGAAATGGTAGATAAGATGGTTGATGATGGCATAGCATATGAAAGCCAGGGGGCTACTGTTGTAGATATAGCAGAAGATACAGATACTAAAGAACTGCCTCCATGTATCGTAAGAAAGTCAGATGGTGCGGCACTTTATGCTACATCGGACCTTGCAACTATAGTAGAAAGAGAAAAACTTTATAAGCCGGACACATATATATATCTTGCAGATAAAAGACAGGAGCTTCACTTTACACAGGTATTCAGAACCGCAAAGAAAGCAGGCATCGTAAGACCTGATGTTAATATGACATTTGTCGGATTTGGAACTATGAATGGAAAGGATGGCAAGCCATTTAAGACACGTTCAGGCGGTGTTATGAGATTAGAGCATCTTATTGCTGATATTGATAATGCAGTACTTAACAAGATAAAGGAAAATCGTTCAGTATCTGATGAAGAAGCAGAAGAAACATCAAAGATAGTAGGGCTTGCTGCACTTAAGTATGGAGATCTTTCTAACCAGGCATCAAAGGATTATGTTTTTGATATAGACAGATTTGCTTCTTTTGAGGGAAATACAGGTCCTTATATTCTGTATACAATCGTAAGAATAAAGTCTATACTTGCAAAATACAAGGAAAATGGTGGAAGTTCTGAAAATATTAATATACTACCTGCAAAAGAAGCTTCAGAAAAAAACGCTTGCATTGTCACTTATTAAGTTTTCAGATGTGATAGAAAGTGCATACAAAGATAATGCACCACATAGAATATGTCAGTACATATATGAAGTATCTAATGAATTCAATGGCTTCTATCATAATACGAAGATACTTGCAGAAGAGAACGAAGAACAGAAAAAGGGTTATATAGCACTTATTACACTTACAAAAAATATTCTTGAAACATGCACAGACCTTCTTGGCATCAAGTGTCCAGACCGCATGTGATACCCCAGGGTCGAAAGTGTGGCCGCTGTTCGTGCTTGCACGAAAAAGCGGCAACTTTTCGACCCGTACAAACATGAGGAAGAAGCAAAACGATTTTTTTGAAATTAAATAGGAGAGATTATACATATGAAGTTATTATCATTTGCAATTCCATGTTATAACTCAGCAGAATATATGGAAAAATGTATTAAATCATGCCTTGCAGGAGGGGATGATATTGAGGTTATCATAGTGGATGATGGTTCTACGAAGGATAACACTTTAGAAATAGCTAAAAAGTATGAAGAACAGTATCCAGGCATCGTTAAAGCTGTTCACCAGGAGAATGGTGGGCATGGTCAGGCTGTTAACACAGGACTTGCCAATGCTACAGGAGTGTTCTTTAAGGTAGTTGATAGTGATGACTGGGTAGACATAAAAAGTTATAGAAAAATACTTACAAAGCTTAAGGAATTCGTAGAAAAAGATGACCTTCCTGATATGGTTATAGCTAACTATGTATATGAAAAAGTAGGCGCTAAAAGAAAAAAAGTTATTCATTATGAGAACGCACTCCCAGTTGATAAGATGTTTGGATGGGATGATATGGGGCATTTTAAAGTTGACCAGTACATACTTATGCATTCAGTTATATATAGGACACAGCTTATTAAAGATTGTGGATTAGAACTTCCAAAGCATACATTTTACGTGGATAATGTGTTTGTGTTTGAACCATTACCTTATGTTAAGAAAATGTATTACATTAATACTAATTTCTACAGATATTTCATAGGACGTGATGACCAGTCAGTTAACGAAAAGGTTATGATATCAAGAATAGATCAGCAGTTAAGAGTTACAAGAAGGCTTATAGATTCATATCTTTCTGAGAAACCAGAGAATGAGAAATGTAGAAAATATATGAGAACATATTTAAGAATTATGATGGAGGTTTCATCAATATTCTTAATAATATCCGGAACAGAGGAGAATCTTAACAAAAAGAAGGAACTCTGGAGGTATGTTAAAGACACAGATAAGCAGCTCTATAAGGAACTAAGATATAGTCTTTTAGGAAGTACAGTTAATATTCCCGGACGTATAGGAAGAGGAATATCCAAGACAGGATATAAGGTTATGAATAAGCTGATAGGATTTAACTAACTGCAATGAGCATTGTTTAGTTGTTATTTATTGAAGATTTATTTCAGAATTAATGCAGCAGATAACAGGAAATATAAGGAAAGAGAGAGTATATGATATTAGATTTATTTAAGTTAGATAATAAGGTGGCAGTTGTTACGGGTGCCAATACAGGACTTGGACAGGGAATGTGTATTGCGCTTGCACAGGCAGGAGCTAAGGTGCTTGGAGTTGCAAGACGTCATGCGAAGAAACTAAAGCTAAAATAGAGGCAGATGGTGGTATATTTACCGAAGTATTAGCTGATCTTTCAGACATGAATTCTATATCTAAGGTTATGACAGCTGCTATGGATGTATACGGAAGAGTTGATATACTTGTTAATAATGCAGGTCTTATCAAAAGACAGGATGCTATAGATTTCACAGAGGAAAATTGGGATTCAGTCATACAGGTAAATGAAAAGATGGTATTCTTCTTAAGTCAGGCATTTGCAAAGCAGCTTATAAAGCAGGGTGAAGGCGGCAAGATTATCAATGTATGCTCTATGCTTTCATATCAGGGCGGAATAAGAGTACCTTCATATACAGCAAGTAAGAGTGCTGTTATAGGTCTTACAAGAGCCATGGCTAATGAATGGGCAAAGTATAACATCAATGTTAATGGAATAGCACCAGGTTATATGGCTACTAACAATACAGCCAGTTAAGGGATGATGCAGACAGAAGTGAAGCTATTCTTGACAGGATACCTGCTGGAAGATGGGGAACACCAGAGGATATGGAAGGTGCAGTAGTGTATCTTGCATCTAAGGCATCAGACTATGTTAATGGTTTCACACTTGCAGTTGATGGAGGCTGGCTTGCTCGTTAGTTAAATGCGGGTCTGTCAGTACTGATTAAAGTGCTGGCATAAGCTGCATTGATGAGGAGTAGAATTGTATGAGGAGTAGAATTGTATGAGGATAGCATTGTGCGAAGATGATAGTGTACAGGCAGATATGTTTGTCAGGCTTCTTGATAAGACAGCGGATAAGCTTGGAATAAAAGCAGAAACAGATGTATATAACTGTGCAGAGGATATGAAAGAAGAACTTAATGATAAGAATATATCATATGATGTGTATTTTCTTGATATAGAGCTTGGCGATGATAATGGAATAAGTCTTGCAAAGTGGATAAAGGCGGGATATAAGAAGGCTGTTATAGTATTTATAACAAGCCATACGGATTATATGCAGAAAGCATTTGATGTACATGCATTTAACTACATAGTAAAGCCGGCAGGTGAAGAACGTCTTAGTATGATACTCAGCGAGATTAACGAGTTGTATATAGGTGATGGCAGCAAGTTCATATTTCATATAGGAAAGTCTGTATACAGGATAGACTATAATGATATAGTGTGCATATATTCAGATATGCGGTATATCAATATCGTAACATCTGGTAAAGAATACAGGACATATGGAAAGATAAAGGATATCAAAGAAGAATTCCCTTCTGATATGTTTGGAATGGCAGGCAGTTCAATGCTTATAAACTATAAGTATATATCAAGAATAAAGTCAGATATGGTATGGTATAAGACAGGGCGTGAAAGCGAGGAAGTTCCGGTTTCGATAGCAAGACGTTACAGCAGGGAATTCGTTGATGGCTTTAATAAATATGTGTCTGCAATATAAGCGTGGAGAGTACTGATGGTGTGGGAATATTGGTTTATACTTCTTGGAATAACTGAATACATAATATATAGAAGCTTTATCAAGTCCCTGAAATATACAGGCGAATATGATACAGATAACAGTATACAGGAAGGAATACATCACAACATAAGATGGCTGATAGCCATTGATACAAAGCAGCTGTTAAAAAGCATAATAATAATGGCAGCGATAAGTGTGAGCCTGTACAGACTTATATTATATGATGATTATATAGTGTGTGCTGTACTTGCGGTTATTCTTATTATATTGAATATATCGGACATTCCCCTGCTGTATAAAAATATATCGGCAGTACTTATATATGTAAATATGCTTATTAATATATCAGTTGTCATAAAAGCTGTATGGAGCATAAAACGTAACAGTATAGTGTATACTGAGGAAACAGCATCGATTTATATAATTCCATTTATTATATTTGTAAGTATAATAATGTTGTTTACATTTATCAGATATAACAATTATAGAAAAGTAAGCGTAAGCAGGATTACGGATATAGCTGTTATAATGACGGTTGTCGTACAGAATATAATTCTTATGATGGTGTATAAGTTAATGCCGCAGCAGATAAATGACAGGTATGTAGTATATGTAATACTTATGATTGTGATATGCATAGCCAAGGATATTGTATGCATAAGTATGATAGAGATAGACACAAGCGCACGCCATAGCTATGAGGAAGATATTCTTAAGATACAGATAGACACGAATAACAGGCTGTATGGTAATATCAAAGAGGCACAGGAGGAGCTTAAGGACATAAGACACGACCTTAAGAACAGACTGAATACGCTCAGTTATGCCATACAGTTAAGGGATTATGATGAAGCCGAAAAAGAACTTGATAATATACTTGATAATATTAACACAGCCGGGCAGCCAAAGTACTGTACGAACTTAAGGGTCAACAGTATATTGTCGTATAAGTTATCAGAAGTGCCAGAAGGTGTAAATATAACCTATGACGTGAAAGTGCCAGAGGAGCTGGATGTCGATTATAGTGACCTTGGCGTGATTATAGGCAACCTTATAGATAACAGCAAACATGCTGTAAGCCGTGTACTTGAGAATAATATGGATGCATATATAGATATTAAGCTTATATGTCACGTAGATAATATAGTATTTATTATAAAGAATAATTATATAAACACGCCGGAAGTCAGAAACATAGATTATTATAAAAATCACGGCAGAGGTATAGGCAGTGTCAGGAAGATAATAAAGAAATATGATGGAATGTATGATGTCAAAAAAACAGAATATGAGTATGTAACAAGTGTGTCGGTCGGAGTAAGGAATATGAGAATGTAAGTATAGGGATATATTTTATATACCAGCCTAGGGATGTCAGGGGAAGTATCTGATGTTGAAAGGGCTGGTATTTTTATGTTAATTACATATATTATACATATAAAAATATGAAATAAAGTATATAAAATTGGATTAAATATACTGAAAAATAACATTTATTGACCAAATATTACAATAAAACCTACCAATTATTACAAATTGAAAAAATAGATGTTTTTGTGTGGTAGAATAAATACAACGGAACCGGTTCTATAAAGTTACTTATTAACAAGGGGGTTACTGATGATTAAATCAGAAGCTTGAAAGAGTAAAAGAAGTAAAGCTTACTTCTTAATCGGTTGGGGATAATAATTCCCAACCGATTGAATTATAAAGAGAAAAGGATAGGGGGAAGAATGAGTTTATGAAGAAAAAAAAGCGCAATTATTATGATAAGCATTACAATCTTAACTTCACTTACTGGATGCAGATTAACTAATATAGATGATGTATATTCAATGGCAGATATAGAGGATGAAAAGAAAACAACTGCAGTTGTTGATAATAAGGAGTCTAAATGGCATGATGATAATAAGTATTATACTATACCTGAAGGGGTAGATATACCGCCGATGGTAAATATGGATGATACAATAAATGAAACTAGTAATAAGAATAAACTTGAATGTAAAATAGAGGAAGCATATGTTACAAATGATTTTACGGATGTATATTTATATGAGGATAGTGAAAGCATAGAACAGTTAATAATATTCTTAAATAAAATGAAGAAAAATGAGTATATAGATGAAGCTGCTAATATATGTAGTAGTCCCAAAGGGATAGATTGGCAAATGATTATATTCAGACTTAATATAACTAATACAGGGAATGAAGATAGTCAGTTTTTAACAAGTGATTTTAATTTTTATGATATAAAATATGATAATAATAACCTGCAATATAATACTATACATGATAATAATTTTAAGGGGTTCTTTATAAAACCTGATGGATGGGGAGAACATGAATTGCAGGGCAACAATAAAAGCAAAAGAAAGCAGAGAAATTATTTTATTATGTTTTGTGGAGAAGTATAAAGTTACAAGATATAGAGGGAAGAATGTAACAGGATATAAATATGTGTATGAGGATGTAGAAACAGATGGATTAATGCTTGATAATGATATATACATAGGAACTAATCACGGAAGTGATGCTAAAACAGGTAGTCCAGAAATATGGAATGAAGATAAATTACTAAAGCTTGATTTTACATATTCAGACAAGCTTAAGTAAGTAGTTGATATTCTGTATGTAATAATGTATATGGCTGGGAGGTTGATAGAATGAAGCAGATGCTAAAGATTGAAATGGAGCGGGCACTAAAAGGAGCAGCTTTTAAGATTGCGCTTATTATAGGAATGATAATAGTTACAGTGCAGTTTGTCAAAGTGGGGTTGCATAATGCACTTAATCCGCTGGAGTTTTTTGAATATGGGGGACTAACTCTTCCATATACCGTTATTTATACGTGGATAGGTGGAAGTTTTAATACTTATTATACGTTGTATATAAGATTACTTCCGATAATGGTAGTTCTGCCATATGCAGCTACATATTATACGGACAGGCGTACAGGAATTATAAAAAATTATTATTGCAGAACGAAAAAGATTAATTACCTTATAGCCAAGTTTACAGCCGTATTTACGACAGGTGGAATAGTGGCAGTTCTTCCATTGCTTGTTAATCTTTTAGCAACAGCTATGCTGCTTCCTTCTATGATATGGAATAATGGTACATTTTGTTATTCGGCTAATTCTATGTGGAGCAGTATATTATTTACGCATCCTTATGTATATTATCTGTTGTACTTTATATTGCAGTTTATATGTGGTGGATTACTGGCGACAGTTTCGCTTATGGTATCTTTATGGGTGAATAATACATTTATAGTATTACTTTTTCCTGTAGTGCTATGTGAATTCCTGAATGTAGCTTCAAGCTGGATTCCATATATGAAAGTAAGAGCGATTGCTCCATACAGGCTGTTTAGTATGAGCCAGCTTGCCACGAATTACTGGGAAAGTTATGTTTTATTTATAGTGATGATAGTTGTACTTGATGTTGTTTTGTATATATGGCGGGGGTTGAAGAATGATACATTTTAAAAATAAAAAAGTAAAGTATGGCATATTATTATGTGTGGCACTTGTTTTGGTTATAGTGTTTATATTAGCTTACAGAAATGCCAACACAAGACTGCCTGCTCCAGTTGAGGAGTACTATGAAGCAGGGGACGTTGTAGAGCATAATGGATTAGAAATATGCGTAGCTAATCTTTATTTTGGCAATATGAATGATATTGTTGATAAGAAAAATATGCCGGAAGAGATGAGAAGCGATAATAATGGATTGGTCATTGTTTTTGATGTTACAAACAAAAAAGAGGAGAATGTCAATCTGGCAGCTGATTTTGTACCCAATGTAGAGCTTGTGGCATATCCTATAGGATATGATAATCAGGGAGCGATATATGCAGTAGATGAAGAAGGAGATACTATATTAAAACCAGAGGAAACTAAAACATTTGCTATACGCTTTGGTATGTCTGATGGTCTGGTAAGACAGGAACGCAGGGCAAGATTTATAAAGTCAGACTTTTACTTTGATATGGCATTATATCCGGTACATAAGGCGATTATAATACATGGAGCTGAAAAGGTATGAGAAAGATAAGGGAATTACTGAGTGTCAATGACAAGGGAATGTCCATAGTAATGCTTGTTGTTATAACTATACTGCTGCCTAATACAATATTAAGAGGGCTGGGTATTCCGTCTGATACAGAAGCATGCCTGTATGATGTGTATATAGGTATTGGCATATATTATGTGAGCAGACTGCTTACAATATGTTCATTGTTTTATATATTGTATGTACAGAGATATAATTTTTCAGTAATGATGATTACGAGGCATAAACATATATATAGTATATGGAAAAGATGTGTGAAGGACCTTGCAATACTTAGTGCAGTCATCGCTGTATACATATATATAGCAACAACTATAGCAGGCATATGTATAAAACGAAAGATATATAACTGGGAAGATGAGGCAAGTACATGTTATAGCGCTATACATATGCCATGTGAGGCAGCACCTTCATTTGCACTTATAAGTGCAGTTTTTATATTACAGGCATTTGCAGTTATATTCGTTATGGGACTGATTATGCTTGCGGTATGGTGGATAACGGATAAGAAATGGGCTGGCTATCTTGCAGCTATGGTTATAGTGAGCGTTGAATATTATGATGCCGATGGTGCTATAAGCACTGGTCTTCTATGGCGTAAGTATGTGATGACTTATTCTGTATATAAAAAGGGGATATTATTAGGAAAAAATATTCTTATGCCGATAGTTGTGTGTATAGCGATGCTGCTTGTCACAAGTCTTATAGTCAGATTGAAGAAGAAGGAATTCATAAATAGCCGATAGAATGTGATGATTGCAGAAAGTGTCGTAATCCCAATATAAAAAGAGCCGTGACACGGCTCTTTTTTATTCTGTATACAGTTAAAAATGCGTTATACTAATAATAGTTAATATGCTAACTTACACTTATTAAGATCCACATGTTCTTTGATAAACTATCCAGTAATTGCTTTAATATCTTCTGGCATATCTTTTGTGTTAAGCATAACAATTCTCTTTTTTTAGCAAAATAGTTTACAAAGTTCAGAAAAATAGTTTATAAAGTATTGTTAAAAGATTACAAAAATGGTAATATATATCAATGTTAGAAACATATTAAGTGGGGCGTTCCCCACAAGAACCAATAGGGAGGTTTACAAGTTTATGAGAAAGACAGTTAAAAAACTTACTGCTGTAGGTTTAACACTTACTTCAGTAATGGGGCTTGTTGCATGTGGAAACAACAATGCTTCAACAGAAAACAAATCAACAGTAGATTGGGCAAGCGTAGAAAAGCCAGAAGCTTTCACTGTTATGGTTGATGGTACAGTTCCTAAGATGGCAGATTGGGGTGACAAGTTTGATGAACAGCTCAAGGAATTAACAGGCCTTGACTTCACAGTAGTTCGTCCAGACCACAGCTCATACTATGATGCAGTAGCAAACTCAATGCTTGATGCAAACTCTATGCCAGATGTTCTTATTCTTTCATCTGACTACTTAG
>ENA-OQER01000638-OQER01000638.1-human-gut-metagenome-genome-assembly--contig:-NODE-638-length-18682-cov-2.855996_pt1 | contig 18682 bp, 23 predicted proteins | sample MGYA00242797_ERZ504639 | MGnify/ENA primary metagenome ERZ504639 (study PRJEB26092, sample SAMD00036306) | human gut metagenome | host: Homo sapiens | study: EMG produced TPA metagenomics assembly of...
TGCATCTTTTATATTCCGGGAAATCCCCAGCATTATCAGGCTGTACGAAAATTTCGGAACAGTTATGTCCATTTTCCTGCGGAGAAAACCTGGCAAAACGGTTCGGACTTCCCTGCAACGAAATTTTTACCCCAGTGACTGCCAGGAGATCGATCACTGTATCCAGAAGCTGCAGCATGAATATCTGAACAGAGAAGTTTTTTCCCAGGACTACGAGTATGCCCTGCTCTGCCAGCTGATGATCACAGCCTCACGGGAACTCCGCAGTACAGATACAGGCAAGTCTGCAGACTCGGAGCTCTGCAGACTGTTCCAAAAAATCCGTCTGGAAATGCTTACAAATTACGAAAAGCCATGGACAACAGAAAAGCTCTGCGCCATGGCTAATCTCGAAAAAAGTCAGTTTTATTCCTGTTACCGGAATTTTTTTGACAGCACCCCTCATGCTGACCTGAATCTGCTCCGTCTGGAAAAAGCCAAAAATCTGCTCACCAACGAAGCTCTGCCTGTTCAACAGGTGGCTCTGCTGTGCGGATTTTCAAATCTCTCCCACTTCAGCCGGTATTTCCGGAAGAACTGTGGCTGTTCACCCAGTGAGTGGACGCGCCGCCCCTGACCAAAAGGATATTCATACTCTGCATCCACTGCGCAGGCAGCTTGTCTGATCTGATCACCGTGCCGCATTACACTTCTCATAAGCAAACAGTGCCGCACCAAGCGCACCACAAAGCTGTGCCTCATCACAGATATAAAGCTTCGCCCCCAGCTTCTCCTCCAGTGCCTGGATGATACCTTTATTTCTGGCAACACCACCGGTCATCATGTATTCCCCCGGATTCTTTTTGCCAAGGCGGGCTGCAAGAGCTCCTACCTTGGAAGCAACAGATACATTCAGACCATGGATGATATCTGCCACGTCCTTATTCTGGGCAACTAGGGAAACTACCTCGGACTCTGCAAATACAGTACACATGCTTGAGATCACTACGTTCTCTTTCCACTCCAGGCCACGGGTACTCATCTCCTCCAGGGAAAGTCCAAGAGTACGGGCCATCATTCCAGGAATCGTCCGGTTCCTGCTGCACCATTTATCGTTCATCAGGAAATTTTTTACCGCACCGTTCTCGTCAATGCTGATCGCCTTGATATCCTGACCGCCGATGTCGATAACTGTACGCACATTCGGATTCAGATAATGGGCTCCCTTTGCGTGACAGGTAATCTCTGTGATACTGTCATCACCACTGTCAATATAGGCACGTCCATATCCGGTAGTAACAATACGCACGATATCTTCTTTCCTGATCCCTGCTTTTTCCACGGCCATCTCCAGCTCTTCTCTGCACTCATCATAGCACCGCCGCCTGTGGGAATGATCATGGTCGATTTAATTTTTCCGTCTTTATCCAGGATCACAACATCCGTACTTGTGGAACCGCTGTCGATCCCTGCCACATAATAAACTCCTGATTCCATTTTTTTCCTTATCTCCTCGCTGATTCCTTTGATGGGTCCATATCCTCAGAGCCTTCCAGGGTCTCCGCAAAAGCCTGCACTCTGGTAAGGAGCTGTCCTGCACTCTGGCTTGTAAAATCTGTCTCGATCTTCAGAAGTGGTACCTTGATATCACGCTTGATGCTTGCATACTCAAATCCGTAATAGTCGCAGAATTTAATAGTATGATAAATGATCCCCTTCAGGTTCGGATCCAGATACAGCCGGTTTCTTCGGGTGCTGTTGTTCATACGGAAACAGGGCATCTGTGAAAGAAGTGCATCCGCATAAGCCAGGAACATGGCATCGTCTTCCATTTTTTCCAGCTCCTCACGGATCACTGCAAGACGTCTTCCACCTGTACAGGTCAGGTTTTCCACATCCATGCGGATATTATCCCGGATCATTTTTTCCAGGATGCCGCTGACACGGACACCCAGAACACCGATATACGGCTGGTTATCCACAGTCTCATGGGAAAAAGCATTCAGAAATCCACTTCTGTCGAAGGTTTTCCCCGAAAATTTCTCATAAGCTTTCTTCAGACGGTGGATGCCCTGGCAAGCTTCACCTTTTCACAGTCGTTATCCTCATGAGGCATGTCCAGCATGTACAGAAATTTACATTTACCAGTACTTTCCACAATGTCGTACACACGGCGCATGGAATCACAGCAGTTAACAAGAACAAGCTGCTCTACCTTTCCCTCCAGCACTGCCTGGATCACAGATTTTCCGAAGCCACAGAGATTAGCATGGGCGATCTGGTCCGAAAGCTCAAAATTCTCCGGCATTTCCTCAAGAACCGCACATTCCTCGCCAAAGCCCTTAAACAGCTCCAGCGGTGTATATTTACAGACGTAATGTATCATGACCGTTTTTCCTCCTTACCTTCTAACAGCATTTCCAGATATGCCTGAAGTCGTGTGGATACCTGGCCGTCACTGGAATTGGCCGGGTTACAGCCGTCACCGTCCAGGACCATGGTTGGAAGTCCTGCATTTTCCAGAGAATTTTTGATCAGGCTGGAAGCTCCGATGGTTCCCTTGCAGCCCCAATGTGCAAAAAGGATCCCGCCGTCTGCCTCTGTAAGGTCCGCCAGCTCCTGGGCGCGCCGGATTCTCTGCTTCACACTTCCGTTGTAAATACAGTTGACCATTTTTTCCGCAAGGGCCTCATAAGGATCCGAGGCCTGCATCCGCTGAAAGCCGTCTGCAACAAAATCACAGGCACGGATATGCACGTTCTGGCTGTAATTAAATACATCCTTTACCGGCTCCTGCAAAAACGGCATCATATGCATCCACAAAATATGAAGACCTTCCCCCTTTGGTGCCTTCTTCACATCCTCAAGAAGCATTTTTGTATATTTCAGGGATTCCTCTGAGCCCGCCAGAAGATGGCACATAAAGATCGCATACAGCTCATTTGTCAGGGAAGTCACCGGATCGTGATCCTTTCTGAGGGCAAGCTGGCTATTGTAATAGGAGGCCGCTTCATTGCTGTTGGCAACTGCACGCTGTACCGACTGCTCGGAGATTTTTTTCCCGCCTACATCCTCCAGGAATTTCTTCAGCTCGCGGAGCTGATCTGCAACATAGCTGATGGAATCCTGATTTTTTTCATAGGTACGTCAATATAAAAGCCCGGGATCTGATATTTCTGTTTCAGATAAGGAAACGTCATCATGTTTCCATCGCAGGCAAGGTTTGTGTAGATGGTACATTTGGGCTTCGGTACCAATCCTGTCATGGACGCTCCCAAAAAAACTCTGTGATAGGAGCACATGGTTTCCGGAAAGCCCTCTGATTCCGTCTGTGCCAGAAATGCCTGCTCACATCTGGTTCCAGCGATGAAGCAGGACATTGCCTCCACGGAATACGGAGTGATCCCTGCTGCTGTCAGAAGCTCTCCCGGTACAAAAATGCTCACCAGAGCGGTATCGTCCGGTTTTGCAAGGGCTTTGATAATATTCTGCATGACTATACGGGCTACATACTGTCCCGAAGCCGGAAGTTTCCTGTCAGGAAAAAGCTGCAGACGTTTTTTCCTGAAGCCGGTATCCAGTGAGAAGAAGTTTTCGTGCTTTTTCCGGGTTCCTGATGGATTCCTCTCCCACATATCCCCAAATTTCTTTATAATATCCAATCTGTCACACCCTCCATCAAGTCAAAAATCTATTATAAGTCTGTCAGACGCTTACCCGAAATTTTGTCTCAGCCAAAATCCTGTAGCATTATCATCGTCTGGATGGTATAAAGGTTCTACCTGTCAGACCAATATTTTTATTATAAAGATATTTTTTTCAAATGTAAACACGCCAATTTTTACAAATTTGAAGCCTTTTGCACATATCAAAACATCAAAATGCAGATTTTCCCCAAAACTCTCATTCCTTTTCGTGGAAAACCTGCATTTGTCTTATCACCATATTTTCTGCTCTATTTTTCCATTACTCTATGTCACATCTGATGACGTACCACCTTATATTCATCTCCGGAACGATAATACGGACATTCCTTGTAATCACTGCTCACAAAACGATAATATTCATCCTCATCCAGATTGACATCACAGTAATATTCATCACACTCTTCATCATATGTATAGTTTGCACAGTATTCGCAGCTGGTTCCCTTCATGTTTGTTTCTCCTCTCTTTGCAGAAAAGTATTTCTCCCTGCTGTTCTCCTGATTATATAATAAAAAAAAGGAAGAATTCCATTACTGAAATCCTCCCTTTTTTATATATCAGAACATTCCGTTCGCAGTCTTATATTTGTAAAGCATCTCCGCATGATTCTGCTCTTCCACCTGGATATCTGCCAGAAGCTTCCTCACACCACTGTCTTCAAAAGCAAAAACCTCCGAGTTGTATTCTCCGGAAATCAGCTTTTCTGTTCCGATACAGTCTGTTGCAAGAAAAGCATCGTGTTCCTTATCCTCTGAGGACATCACAGATGTGTAAGTAGCCTTTGGCTGGTAATCACGGCCGTCACTGTCATTACAGTTTACCTGTGGAACTGTGCCGGAAAGCACCTGGCTCAGGGAATCGTAATGCTCCTGCTCTTTTTTCTGAAGAGTCTGAAATAAGCTTTTAAGCTCCGGATCCCTGGCCTGCTGTGCGTATTTTCCGTATTTTTCAATGCAGCTTTTTTCCTGTGTCTGAAGATCCTGGATCACTGTGCGTTCTTTTTCCTTTAATATCATTATGATCATCCTTTCTTTTGATAATAATGATAGTATGGTTTGGAAACGCGATTTTATTCATATTTTACGCAGTCAGAATCTCCATCAGTGCTCCGTAAAGATCCTTTTCCAGTTCCATAGACTGAAGCTCCGACAGAAGAACCGGCAGCTTCTTTCCGGCTGTGATCAGCTGATATAATCTGTCCTTCAGCACAAAACCAATCTCTGCCTGGTTCAGGAAATCAAAGATACGTTTCTCTATACGATTATCCGCTACATCTCCTGCGAGAATGATCTGCACCTCTGCCGCTGTATCTGCTGCCACTTCCACACAGATCTTCTGAAGCTTCTCCTCATATTTTACAGCAGCCTCAGTCTCTTCTCCGTTAACCAGAACCTTCACAGTATCTGTGCCTGTTTTCGCAAAATTACAGAACTCCACGGTATAAGTTCTCTTTGCCGGGATCAGCTCTGTTTTTCCCTGTGCGGGATGAATGGTAAACACTCCCTGATCCTTTTCCTTATAATCCATTTCCGTAAATACACAGGCACCATTTTCGTAAGCACAGGTTTCGTTGTCATCCTCATACAATCGGAAGCTTCCGTCAGCCCCCGGGAATACCCGGATATTCAGGCTTTCCGGATTCTTTTCCGCCTCTGTTCCACGGATCTCATCGGTCATCACCAGAATGCCGCCTGCTTTTGCAAGAACCGGGATACTGTCCAGAGTACGGTACATATCCACCATTCGTCCACCCTCATAGCGCAGGCCTGTATAAATATCATACCATACCCCGTCCGGCAGCCATACTGCCGTCTTCGCTACATTAAGGCCTTTTACTCTCGGTGTTGTCACAGCCGCTACCATCAGCTGGTCTCCGAAAAAGTACTGATTTTTTACTGCATATGCCTCCGGTGCCTCCGGATATTCGTAATACATCGGCTCCACCAGAGGAAGATCTTCCTGGTAGCTTCTGTAGTTCATTGTATAAAGATACGGCATCATTCTGTGACGCTCACGGAGAGCTTCTTCCATGACAACCTCTGTCTCCTTTTTGAAACGCCACGGCTCTTTTCCGTTGAAGTCACTGCATGAACTGTGGAGACGCATGATCGGAGAAAAGATACCGTACTGTGTCCAGCGGGCGGTCATCTCGTCATCCTTATATCCAAGCATATGTCCACCGATATCATGACTCCACCATCCATAACCGATGTTGGAGGCTGTGGATGTAAAGTATGGCTGAAAATCAAGGGAATCCCAGGTAATATGAGTATCTCCGGAAAATCCTATCGGATATCTGTGGCTTCCGGGACCTGCATATCTGGAGAAGGTCATGGGACGTTTTCCGTTTCTGGCGCTGTCCAGGAAATGGAAGTGATTGAAGATCCAAAGAGGATCAAGACCCTCGATCTTACAATTGCTTCCCTGCTGCCAGTCGATCCACCAGAAATCCACACCTTCTTCCTCTCTCGGATGATGAAGATATTTGAAATAGGCTTCTATAAATTTCGGACTTGCCGGATCGCATACTACCGGATCTTCATTTTCATAATCCACACCCATGGCCTTTGCCATGTCCTCATACATTTCTTCACAGCCCTGTACGCCGTCTGCAGGATGTACATTTAATGTGGTACGCATTCCTCTTTTATGTAAACCATCCAGAAAACGCTTCGGGTCCGGGAAGAGCTCTTTATTCCAGGTATATCCGGTCCAGCCACTTCCGTATTTCGGGTCAACATCGGTCACATGCCAGTCCATATCAATGACTGCAACCGTAAATGGGATATTTTTTTCCTGGAATTTATCCATCAGCTCATTGTAGCTTTCTTCAGAATATTTATAATATCTGCTCCACCAGTTTCCGAGAGCAAACCTTGGAAGCATCGGTGTTTTTCCGCAGAGTCTGTAAAATCATGAAGTGCTTCTTTGTAGTCATGTCCGTATCCGAAGAAGTACAGATCCTTGATGCCCTTTCTTCTTGGCTCGATCCAGCCGTCCGGCAAAAGCACCTGCGACCTGCTGTCGTCCACCAGAGAATATCCGAACCTGGAAAGAATACCATGCTCCAGCTCTGTAGCTCCGTTCACCATATCCAATGTTCTGGCAGTTCCCTTCAGATCATGGATCTCTTCTCCGTAGTGCCAGATGCTGTGATAGGCACTTAGGTTTCCTTTTACCTGAATGCTTAATCCCCAGCTGGTAAATTCCTTCTCATTGTAAATAAGATGGATTCTTTTCGTATGGACCTCGATCCCATCCTCTGTACGCACTACACGATAGTCCGTTTTCGGAAAATCCCTAAAAAACACCATCTGCGTGGGGCGATCCTCAAATACGCCCTCCTCATCATACTCCAGACGGATCAATCCCTCTGTGAGAAACGTAATCCTGTATTTATCCCCTGTGATCATATTTTCACTTAACGCCAGAGGATGCGTTTCTACTTATATATGTCCTGCATTTATGTTCCTCCGTTTATTATCTGTATGCCATCATCCCTTTACAGCAGAAGCTGCAATTCCGGCGATAAACTGTTTCTGGAAAAACAGATAGATCAGAAGTACCGGGATGATAGAAATGGCAGTTGCTGCAAACAGTGCACCATAATCTGTGGAATACTGTCCGTTAAACATCTTAAGACCAACGGCAAGAAGCTGTTTGTCTTTGTTTGTAATTACCAGGTATGGCCACAGGAAATCCTCCCATGCCCAAAGGAACTGGAAGATCGCAATACTGAAGATTCCGTTTTTTGACATCGGTAATACGATCTTGTGGAAAATATAAAACTCATTGGCTCCGTCAATTCTTGCCGCCTCCAGGATCTCATCCGGAAGTGCGGAGATATGCTGCTTCATCATGAAGATTCCGAAGCCGCTGAACATAGCCGGGATGATCAGTGCTTTGTAGCTGTCCATCCAGCCAAATGCCTGGATCATGGAATACTTCGGGATAATGGTAACACACCACGGGATCATCATAGTAGAAAGTACGAATCCGAAAAGAATATTTCTTCCTTTAAATTTGTATTTACTCAGTACAAAACCACAGATAGTACTTGTATAAATTACGATCAGAGTGATCACTACCGTAATAACAATACTGTTTAAAAAGAAACGGACAAAATTAAAATGTGCGTTCATATTGATGTAGTTATCAATGATGAATTTCTGCGGAAGGAGATGCTGCTCCAGAGCCATGATCTCCTGATTTTCCTTGAAGGATGAAAAATCATCCATACAAAAGGATATACGGTAACCACTCCAAGGATCAGAAGGAGTGCATTTAAAGCAATACTACTGACTTTTCTTTTCATGAATGTTTTCCTCCTTTAATCTTCTGTTCCGGAAACACGGAATGATAACCAGGTAAATACTGCTGTGATAACGAACAATACAAAGGACAGTGCAGATGCATATCCGAAGTTGTATTTTACAAACGCTTCATCATAGATGATGTAGGATGCAAGGTAAGTTGCTGTTCCGGGGCCACCTTCCGTCATGATCAGGATCTGAACATATGCCTGAAGGTAGGAAATAATAGAAGTGATGATAACGAACAGTGTCATAGGCTTCAGCAGCGGAAGTGTGATGTAACGGAACGTCTGCCATGCGTTGGCGCCATCTACTTTTGCGGCCTCAAGAGCATCTGTCGGAAGAGAATAGAGACCTGCCATGTACATAACAACTGCGTATCCGAAATCCTTCCAGATGGTCATGATCATAATTGCAAGAAGGGCAGTTTTCGGATTCATCAGCCAGTTACATCCAGTCCAAAGATCTGATTGATAGTACCGATCTGAGGATTGTACATAAATTTCCATACAAAGGCTACGGCTACCATAGGAGTTACAACCGGCATATAATATACAGCTCTGAAAAAGCTTTTATATTTTATCAGTGTGGAATAAATTGCATAGGCGATTCCAAGTCCAAGACCTACACGAAAGAAAATAACTACTGCAGAGAAGATCACTGTGTTCAGCATGGATTTTCCAAACAGAGCACTGGTAAATACTTCCTTATAATTCTCAAGTCCCAGGAACCGGTAAGTACCGCTTAACGGGTTCCACTCATGAAAGCTTCCTGCAAAAGCGATTCCAATAGGTACGATCAGAAATACCGTGAAGAAGATCACCATTGCCAGAACAACGATATTTCTCAAAATGATCTCGCTTTTGCTCTGCAGCGGATTTGTTTTTTTAAACATCGATGCATCCTCCTTATCTTTTCGATACACATCTTTTTGCTGAGAAAGGCGCACCCTTTTCCAAGTGCGCCTTTCTGCTCTGATACCTGCGGATTGCTCACGGCATCTTTTTATTTTGCATACTCATAAAGGTTTTCTACAGATTTGAATGTACTGTTCTTCATATCCTTTGTGATGTTGGCTTCTGCCTCGTCCAGGGCAGTATCAATGTCAACACCGTTGAAGAATACATCCTCTCCTGCTTTTTTCAGAGAAGTCTCCATAGTTGCAGGCATCGGGCCCGGCCAGATATAGTGGTCAATGTGCTCGGAAAGAACCTTCAGAGAAGGATTCTCAAGGATCTTCTCATTATCTGCCAGAGATTTCTTAGCCGGGAATGTACTCATTGCCAGGTTAAATGCGATCTGTGCGTCATCGTTTGCCAGGAAATATTTTACGAAGTCCTGTGCAACTGCCTGCTGGTCAGCCGGAGCGTTTTTGTTTACGCCAAAGGTAGACTCACCGTTGTAACGGTTGTAAGCATATGGCTCGCCGTCAAAGGTCGGGATCTCAAATACGCCAAAGTCGATGTTGCTCCATGTTGTTTTCAGAGTGTTGTAGTAGTGTCCCCACTGGATGACCATGGCTGACTGTCCCTGTCCGAAGCTGTCTGCTGCTTTCTCACCGAAGTCCTTGGAACCGATGCCATCTACGTCATACATATCTACCAGCATCTGCATTACCTTCTTCATTGCATCAGAGTTTACATTCGGAGTAACTCCGTCTTCCTTGAAGAGGTTTTCTCCCAGCTGATAATTCAGGCCAAGGAGGTAATTCTGATGGAAATCATCGTTGAAGTTCAGACCTGCCTGAACGATCTTGTCACCGTCTTTAATAGTAAGCTTTTTGGCAACCTCGATCATCTCGTCCCAGGTCTTCGGGATATCAGCATCTGTCAGACCTGCTTTCTCCCACATATCTTTGTTGTAGTATACAGATCCGGTCATCATACCGTAATCAATATAGTAAACCTTTCCATCGATCACATGGGCGCTTACACCATTGAAATCTGCCTCCAGATCCTCTGTGGGAATATCAAGAGGAGCCATGTAATTGATCAGGTTCTCATGGTAGCTGTTATGTACGTTGAAAATAGCCGGTCCGTTATTTCCATCCAGTGCAAGAGGAAGCTTGGTCCAGTAATCCTCCCATGGGTTATCAACAAGATTGATGGTTACATTTGGATGAATGGCTGTGTATCCGTCGATGATCTGCTGGAACAGCTCGTCACTGCCCCACTCCCAAAGCTCTACGGTGATGTCTTTTCCATCATTGATCTCCACGCTTGGGTCATATTTGACCGTATCTCCGAAAGGCTCTGTAGGTGCCTCTGCCTTGGCTTCGGATTTGCTGTCACTTCCGGCAGAACTTCCTGTACTGCCACATCCTGTAAATGCAGTTACAACCATTGCTGCAGCAACTACCGCTGCAAAAACTCTCTTTTTCATGCATTACCTCTTTCTTTCCGGTATTTTCCTGTTTTCTGACTACGTTTTCCGTTCCTTTTGGTTTAGCGTTAAATCTATTGTTAATCTATCACGCGCATAGAGATTCGTCAATATAATTTTATTATTTCGTCGATTTTTCTAGTATTTATATGAGTTTTTTGTGCATTTTTCATATTCCAAGGCTGCATTTTTTTATTTTCCCGCAATCATACATTGATTTTTTCACTATGTTGGACTATAATATATATAGTTTATAAACCGTTTTTTTCGAACATTTATATTTCGTGTTTAAACCTTGTAAACCTGTAATAATGTAATAAGAGGATACATGAATTCTGGATTTTTCATTGTATTTTTATTTTTACCTGAGAAATGTGTCAGAATTTTTTATATATATGTATGACAGCAGTTTCCTTCCCGGAAACTGCTATGGAAGAACAGAGGTGTGTAGTATGACATTAAAAGATATCGCAGACCTGGCCGGTGTCAGTATGATGACCGTCTCCAATGTGATCAACGGCAAAACCAGCCGCGTTTCCCAGAAAACCAGAGACAAGGTCAATGCGATCATAGAAGAATACGGATATGTTCCCAACCTGAATGCCCGGAGCTTATCCAATAAAAAATCCCATATCATCGGCATCATCATTTCCCTCGATGAAAAAGATGTGCTCCTGGGAACCAACTATTTTGAGAACCCTTATGTCAGCACCATGGTCGGTGCTATCGAAAGAGAGCTGCAGAAGAATGAATATTTCACCATGATCCGCTCTGTATCAAAAAATGCGGACATCATTTCTCTTCTGAAGAATTGGAATGTAGACGGAATCATCATTCTTTATCCTGCCGCCGGCGAATACATGGCAAGCTGATGGATTCTGCCACCTGCCCCATCGCCACCTTTGACTGTGAACTGGAACACCCCAATCTTATCAATATCACTTCCAATGATGAGAAGGTCTTTACCTTTCCACAAAATATATGATCAATCACGGTCATTCCGCCATTGCCTTTGTGGCCGATTACAAAAACAACCACGTTCTTACCAGCCGTTTCAATGGCTATAAACGGGCGCTGGAGGAGAACCATATTACTTTTAACCCGGATTATGTTTATGAGTACTCTCCTTCCTATGAGGGCGGTATCCAGGCCGGCCGTGAGATCGCATCCAACAGCTCTCCAGTTACCGCTGCGGTAACTACGGCGGATATCTGTGCTATCGGAATTATGGAGGGTGCCCGCCTGGGCGGCTACCGCATTCCTGTGGATCTTTCTGTGATCGGATATGATAACCTGACTCTCTGCCAGTACACCCTGCCAAAACTGACTTCGGTTTCCCAGAACATCCCCCAGAAGGCAAAGCTGGCCACCAGCCTTCTTCTGGAAAAGATCCGCACCGGTTCTGTCAGCTCCTCCTGCCAGGCCGCCTTGGATGTTGAGATCGTGGACAGCAGTCGGTGATCTCTTTGTATTAAGTACAGGGATTCTACCTCTTATTTTTTGATGTTGGATCCCTGTTACTGTTCACCGATAATGTTCTGCGAAGTGTTTTTGTGAACTCAGCATCTGAACCCCCAAAGGTATCTGTTCATGAACCAGGATCAAATCAAAAAATCCCGGAACTGCTGCAGTGCTTCTGATCCGCCAGCACTGGCACAGCTCCGGGATTTCCGTTACAAACCCTCCTGATACACGCTGTTGATCGTAGCCTGGGCGTGCTCCAGCTCTTTTTCCGGACGATGGCTTCCCTGTCACTTAAGATCGCCAGCATCTCATCGATCACATCCTCCACTCTGGGACTTGTCACCCTGTATAAATACCCCAGCATCCGTGTAGCTGTGTAATCGGTATTCATATGTTTATAGGCGATTTCCCGGCACAGCTCATCGGAGTAGCCTTATCCTGAAGCGCTCTGTAAAGCTCATCTGTTCTTGTATCTGCCATATGCTCCTGAGATTCCTTTCCTGTTTTTATTATAATTTCGCCAAGCGGATATTCGCGATCCGCTTTCACTGGTTCCAGCCATATTCAGTACAATAAATCGGACATTCGCCTTCCACTCTGCTGCATAGTCACAAATGCGACCACTTCACGATTTATCCTCCTCATCCATGCCAGTTTCTTTACCAGCCTTATATATCCCCCGGATCCCCAGGAGTAATGTTACGAAAATCCCTGCGATCAGTATCCACACCGGCCACATAGGTGCCGTTCCCAGATTCCCGCTGATTCCGGCATAAAGACATACTCCAATGGATAACAGCTTGATCACAGACATCATTTTTGACGCGATCTCAAAGATATGCTCTCTGTTTTCCTCTGTCACCTCAACCGGATAATTCCACCACTGTGGAAATCTCTGACAGAACATCAGAAGTGCCAGGATCAGCAGCCCCAAAATCGGCTCCAGAAGAAGGCTGCCCTTCTTCCCGTACCGGTCCGGGATCCCATGCGCATTAAAATGGATCGGCACCCTCTCCGGCAGATTTCCCCAGGTGGCTACAAGGTACATCACGTACCCAAGGATCATCAGAAAACAGAGCACATCTGTAATATTCCGCAGTTTTTTCTCAGACATTATCCACTCTCCCTTCATCACAAAATAAACCTGTCTGCAGATCGAATACTCTCTTTCCTGTATTTTACACACAAATTGCCTGCTTGTAAAAGTATTTTGCCAAAAATCACCTTACATAACATTATCTGTTAAGCACTAACGATTGCACACAAAATTTTTATATGATAAAATAGACATGTTGTCCAAAAACATATTTAAGAAAGGGAAAGAAATATGTTAGAAAAAATCTTCAAGCTGTCCGCAAATAAAACGGACGCCAAAACTGAGGTTCTGGCAGGTATCACCACCTTCATGACAATGGCCTATATCCTGGCAGTTAACCCGAACATCCTGTCTGCGACCGGCATGGATTCCGGAGCTGTATTCACAGCTACCGCACTGGCAGCCTTCCTGGGAACGCTGCTGATGGCAATCTTCGCCAACTACCCGTTCGCACTGGCACCCGGAATGGGTCTGAACGCATACTTTGCCTATACAGTTGTCATCGGTATGGGATACAGCTGGCAGTATGCACTGACTGCAGTTTTTGCAGAAGGTATCGTATTTATCGTTCTTTCACTTACCAATGTACGTGAAGCGATCTTCAATGCGATCCCTCTGAACCTGAAATCCGCAGTCAGCGTTGGTATCGGTCTTTTCATCGCATTTGTAGGATTACAGAATGCCAATATCGTGATCGGCGGCTCCACTCTGCTGCAGCTTTTCTCTGTAGATGGCTACAACGCAGCCAAGGGTGTAGAGGCTTCCTTCAACAATGTTGGAATCACCGTTATCCTGGCTCTGATCGGTATCATCGTAACAGGAATCCTTGTTGTAAAAAATGTCAAAGGAAACATCCTCTGGGGTATCCTGATCACATGGGGTCTTGGCATCATCTGTCAGTTCGCCGGACTTTATGTTCCGAACCCGGAGATTGGTTTCTACAACCTGCTTCCGGATTTCAGCAACGGACTTTCCATCCCGAGTCTTTCTCCGATCTTTGCAAAACTGCAGTTTGACGGAGTTTTCTCACTGGATTTCCTTGTTATCCTGTTTGCGTTTTTATTTGTAGATCTTTTTGATACTCTTGGAACTCTCGTTGGTGTATCTTCCAAAGCCGGCATGCTGGACGAAGAAGGCAAGCTCCCGAACATCAAGGGTGCTCTTCTTGCAGATGCAGTTGCTACAACTGCTGGTGCAGTTCTTGGTACATCCACAACTACAACTTTCGTAGAGAGTGCTTCCGGTGTATCTGAAGGAGGAAGAACCGGACTTACCGCAGTGACAACAGCCATCTTATTTGGTCTGTCCCTGTTCCTGTCCCCGATCTTCCTGGCAATCCCGTCCTTCGCCACAGCTCCGGCACTGATCATCGTTGGTCTGTACATGCTCAGCAACGTAATCAGCATTGACTTCAGCGACATGGCCGAAGCGATCCCGTGTTATGTATGTATCATCGCAATGCCGTTCTTCTACAGCATTTCCGAAGGTATCTCCATGGGAGTTATCACATACGTAGCCATCAACCTGATCACAGGCAAAGCCAAAGAAAAGAAGATCAGTGCTCTGATGTATGTACTGGCAGTGCTGTTTATCCTGAAATATATTTTCCTGTAAAATATGGCAAAAAAATTCCCGGGCCTTTTGTCCCGGGAGTTTTTTTATTCCAGCAAAATATTTTTATTTCTTCGGCTGATACCGCATATTCGATACATTATAAACCGTGATAAACGCTTTCGGGTCCTCCTGGTTTATAAACTTCATCAGCTTCTGATATTCACCTTTATCTACAATGGTTATGATCTCATGGCGTTTTTCCATTTTATAGGCTCCGATGGCTTCATAGATCGTGGCTCCGCTGTGCAGGTCATGAACAATAAACTGCCTCAGCTCCTCTTCCTTCTTCGTGATGATGCAGACACGCCGCTTGATGTTATGATCAAAAATAAAATGATCCAGAACGATTCCGTTAAAATACGTTCCCAGAATACTCAAAACTACTGTCTTTTTATCGTAGACAAGTGCCGCGGAAAGTGCCACGCACATACCGGAAAGGGACATGGCTTTTCCAAGTTCCATGTGGAGATACTTATTCATGATCTTCGCTACGATATCCAGTCCGCCTGAGGATGCATTCCTGTTAAAAAGAATGCTAAGTCCCACACTCACTACCAGAACATAACACAGAACATCCAGTTCCTGGCTATCTGTCATGGAACCGAAATTTGGAAAAATGATCTCAAACAATCCCAGAAACAACGGCAGCATTACACTGGTATAAACCGTCTTAACTCCAAACTCTCTTCCACAGGTAAAAAATCCAATGATCAGCAATACCACATTCAGGATCATGGTAATCGCCGACAGCTGCAGCGGCACAAAGTTGGAAAGCACGATTCCAAGACCGGAAATACTGCTGACCGACGTATGGCTTGGCACCAGGAAAAAATATACCGCTGCTGCGATGATCACCACTGCCACGGTCAGAATCACCGTTTCTTTGATGATATTTATATAATTCAGTTTCTTTTTCATGGCATCAGATACTCTTCCCACTCTTTTTCTTTGGCACCGACCAGAATTTTATCCTCTGCTACAAGAATCGGACGTTTCACAAGCATTCCGTCTGTTGCAAGAAGTGCAAGCTGTTCCTCTTCGCTCATCTCCGGAAGTTTATCTTTCAGTTTCATCTCTTTATAAATATTTCCACTGGTATTGAAGAAACGCTTCAGCGGAAGACCGCTTTTTTCCCACCAGGCTTTCAGTTCCTCTGCAGTTGGATTGTCCGTCTTGATATCACGCAACGTATATTCCACATTGCTCTCATCCAGCCATTTCTGAGCCTTTTTACAGGTACTGCATTTTGGATAGCATACAAATAACATGTTGTGTCCCTCCTGTTCTTCAGCAGTAAATAAATTCACTGCTGTCTGTTTTTGTCGCCTGCAGCACAGAATTTTTATAGAACTTTTTTTACTGTACTGTCCAGGTTTTATTTTAACATAGACGATGCGGTATTTCTATCCTGTATCTGCTCATCTTCCTGAATTTGCCTGATTTTGCCAGTGAACAGTACCTTTGCCTGTTTCCATTTAACCAGAGTGAATAAATCCTTTGTGAATTACAAATCTCTACCTGATTCATAAACAGAGTTTTATTCTATTGTTCCGACCATATCAGCTTCGATTCCTGTTTCATTTCGTCCACAATTTTCTCCGCTGCATCCAGATCTCCCTTTACTTCCAGCTCTGTTAATTCCAGGCTCTTCTTTTGGGCTTCCTCGCTCATATAATAAACTTCTTTTACCGTCTCCGGGGTGCTGTCATCCTCCGGTGATAGCTCCTCTGTCTTTTTGGAAAATCCTGAAGCAGCATATCATTACCTTTCAGTTCCAGAGTTCCTGCATAGGGTGCGTCAATGGCGTAGACAAACTCTGTTTTTCCATCTTCTGTGTATTGTACTTTCATTCGGTTGATGAGATTATTGGAAGAATACAGACAGTTGTCTTTTACGTACATTCCGCTGTCTTCCAGAGTCATGTATTTTTCATTGAAATACCAGTGGTTATAACCTGCTGCCGCAACGATGAGTGTCAGGATGACTGCCACTGCTGCTGTCAGCACTCTGCGTATTATTAATTTTTTCCGGATTTTTTTAAGTGCGTCTGCACTTCCGATATTTTCCGTTTCACCAGCTCTGCGTCGTGCTCCGGAGGCTGCAGATGATATCATTTGAGCCTGCTCTTTTCCCTGCTCCTCTTTCATAATCTCCAACATTTTTCTGCATTCCTTACAAGCTTCCATATGCTCTTTTACCAACGCCTGACTGTCTTCACTTAAAATGCCGTCCACATAAGATGGCATCAGATCCTGTATTACATCACATGTGATCCTCATTGCTCCAACTCCTCTCTGATCTTTACTCTTGCACGGTAATAAGTCACCCTCGCCCAGTTTTCACTTTTTCCGAAAAGCATTCCGATCTCACTAAACTTAAGCTCTCCGAAGGTCCGCAGGGAAAAAACTTCTTTATACGGTTCCGAAAGTCTATGCAGAACTTTGTGGATCTCCATAGCCTGCTCCGCTGCGCCAGCTTTTCCTCCAGAAGCTCTCCGCCATCACTTTCTGCTTCTTCCAGCTTCTCATCCCCGAGAAGTTGCTTCTTCTGTTTTTTCAGATGATCGTACAACGTATTTTTTGCAATCTGACAGAGCCACACACGCACATCACAGTCACCCCGGAACTGGTCTATCTTTTCCAGAGCTTTAAAAAACGTTTCCTGTGTCACTTCCTCAGCCAGCGCTCCATCCTGTGAGATAGAACGGATATACCGATATACAATGTCAAAATATGTCCGGTAAAGTTCCTCTATGTTCATCGGTTTTTCTCTTTCCTCCCTTCTCACTTATAAGACGAACCCGTTTCAAAAATGTTACAAAAAATCCCAGAAAAATTTTACCCGGATTTCCAGCTCTTTCTTCCATTACAAACGAAATGCCCGATATAAAAATACCGGGCACAACATAATCAGAAACTTTTTCCTGTTCTTATCGTTATTTCTTTTTTTCGTACAAACAAGCACAATTGAACCTGTCGCTGCTCTTCTGATCAACTATACAAACGGCAGCGTCAGCTGCTCATACTCCGGTTCCTTCGCTTTCTTCCCGGAAGCTGAAGCCAAACTTTTCGACGGCCGGTATCCTTCCATCTGCCGGTCGATCCAGGTCATCAGCACATCCACAACGTATTCCTGTTCTTCGCCGGTCAGTTCACGCCCTTTTGGTATCCCGTGCCACTTCTCTAGGCAGCCACGGCAGCAACAGGCGCAGGCATGCTGGGCCAGAATACAGGATGGCCTTTCATCGGCGTCTGTTTCCCGTCATTGGGGATCACTGCAGGCGCCAGACGCATACGGATGAAATCCTGTGCATGCTTTTCTATTTTTTCTCTGCCTTTGTCTGCTGCATAAGCCTTATCTTTTTCTTTCAGATAAAAACCGCTGCGGAATTTCGACTGTGCCAGCCGGTCAAACAACTCCATGTTCCTCATAATATTTCTTCTTTTCCTCATACATAAGATCATCTGCTCTTCTCAGCATTGTCTCAAGCTCCGAAGAGCTTTTCTCCCAGACAGCGCCAACAGAAACACTGATCCTTTTAGCAGCAATGCCGTCACAGATATCCCGGACCTTACTCCGAAAAATCTTCTCATCCATGTCAAAACAGATGAGTACAAATTCATCGCCACCTACCGGTAAGCATTCTCCGGCAGAATCGCAAGCATGGAACGCGCTGTATTTATGATCAGCCTGTCTCCGGCCTCATGTCCGTAAAGATCATTCACCCGTTTCAGACCATTGATATCAATATATGCTACTCCTGTTTTTATCACTGTTTTTGCCTGCATGCCTTCCAGAACCTGAATATACCTGTTCCTGTTATACAAGGTCGTCAGCATATCACGGTAGCTCATGTACTGCAGACGCGCCTTACGCTCCTTGGCTTTCAGGCTGTCCGGTGACATGCTCCCACCACTTAAATCTTACGATTTTGAAGTGGGGGCTTCCTGCTCGATTACCCTTTAGGGCAAAGCTAAAACAGGCTATCCCCGCGTGTCCCGCGGTTTTGTTTTTATGTTTATCCGGTTACGGAATTTTTTCTTGTGCCGTCAGGCACATTCTTTATAGATTCTTTTTCCTTCTTCACGATGTTGACTGCTGCATTCACATCCCGGTCCATCCTATTT
>ENA-OQER01000639-OQER01000639.1-human-gut-metagenome-genome-assembly--contig:-NODE-639-length-18670-cov-2.487893_pt1 | contig 18670 bp, 28 predicted proteins | sample MGYA00242797_ERZ504639 | MGnify/ENA primary metagenome ERZ504639 (study PRJEB26092, sample SAMD00036306) | human gut metagenome | host: Homo sapiens | study: EMG produced TPA metagenomics assembly of...
TCGATGATGCTGTCCGGGCGGGAGAAATAGATGAACTCGAACACGCACATCTGGGTGTCCGGCCGACCGCAGTGATCCTTGATGCTACGCAGCTCGCCGGTTTTGCGTCTGCCACCACGATCTCGCCGGGCTCCACGTCCCGCAGCAGGGTGGCACCGGCAGCGTCCAGTGCACAGCTCTCGCTGGCAAACACGTAGCCGCCGCCGGGCAGGGTGCCGATGCACAGGGGCCGGTAGCCGCGGGGGTCGCGCACTGCAATGAGTTTGGTGGCCGACATGATCACCAGACTGTAGGCACCCTCCAGCACATCCATCGTCTTGCTGATGGCGGTCTCGATGCTGCCCATGCGCAGGCGGTTGCGGGTGATCAGGTAGCAGATCACCTCGGTATCGGAGGAGCCGTGGAAGATAGCACCTTCATTTTCCAGCTGACGGCGCAGCTCGATGGCGTTGGTCAGGTTGCCGTTGTGGCACAGTGCCATGGTGCCGCGGCCATGGCGCACGATCATGGGCTGTGCGTTGGCCCGCACGCGGCTGCCAGCAGTGGCGTAGCGCACATGGCCGGTAGCCATGTGCGCATTGGGGTTTGCCAGACTTGCCAGCACCGCCGGGGTGAACACCTCGTTCACAAGGCCGAGGTCGCGGTGGCCGTTGATCACGCCATCATCGTTCACGGCGATGCCGCAGCTCTCCTGACCACGGTGCTGCAGGGCATACAGAGCCGAGTAGCCGCAGCGGCCACATCCTCGGTACCGGCACGGTCGTAAATGCCGAAAACGCCGCATTCTTCGTGCAGCGGATATGCAAAATCAGACATTGGTTCTCCTTTACAGCTGGGCGATCTCAGCCTGCAGCTTTTCCTCTTTGGCAGCGATCTGTGCGGCCATGGCGGTGCGCTCTGCTGCCAGCTTTTCGGCCAGAGCGTCGTCGCTCAAAGCCAGAATTTCCGCAGCCAGCCATGCGGCGTTCTTGGCACCGTTCAGAGCCACCGTTGCCACCGGGATGCCGCTGGGCATCTGCACCGTGGCAAGCAGGGCATCCATGCCGTCCATGGCACCGCCCTTCATGGGAATGCCGATCACCGGCAGGGTGGTGTTGGCAGCAAAGGCACCCGCCAGATGTGCTGCCATGCCTGCTGCGCACAGGATCACGCCGAAGCCGTTGGCACGGGCGCTTTTGGCAAACTCCGCTGCCTCGGCAGGGGTGCGGTGTGCCGAAAGGATGTGCGCCTCAAAAGGGATGTCCAGCGCTTTCAGCTGGGCACATGCGCCCTTTACCACCGACCAATCGCTGTCAGAACCCATGATCACAGCCACTTTACGAACCATATCCAAACCTCTCTTTCTCAACCGACAAACAAAAAAGGCTGCGGTACACCCGTACCACGGCCTTTAATTCTGCGTATGCTCTCCCGACGCTTTGCACAAGTTGCACGATGCCCCTGACATGCCCGAATGTTGTTTCGACCCATGAGACCCGGCAGCATCTTCATCATTGAAGTTCTCCTCCGCAGTTCCTTGTGCTTGCGTTTTCAGGCGGCGGAAAAGCCCTTTCTGCGGGCCGCCGTCCCTGTACTACATACAGTTTACGGCAAAAAAACATCTTTGAAAAGAGTGTTCCCACAAATTCTACCTTGTGTTTTCATGCCGTCAAAAAACTTTCAAAAGTTTTGTGCAGTTTCGACATTGTTTTTCTTTTTAAGTATGACTTATAGTTTAAGTATATTTTATGTAAATAGGATGCGTTAACTTTTTGTACAATAGACGGACTTTTTTAAAAATAATTTTTGCTGTAATTGCCCGTGCAGCACGATGAGGTCCGCCGGGGCACAGCACACCTGCGTGCCGATGCGCCCGCCGGAGACATAGACCTTCTCCTGCGTCAGCACGCTCTCATCGAACACAGTCTTATACTGCTTTTTCATGCCTACCGGGCTGCAGCCGCCGCGCACATAGCCGGTGACCTTGTTGATATCGGCCACATGGATCATGGCAACGCTTTTTTCGCCCACACTGCGGGCAGCGGCTTTCAGATCCAGCTCTGCTGCCACCGGAATGACGAACACAAAATAGTTTTTGCTATTGCCCTGCGTCACCAGCGTCTTATACACGCAGGCAGGGTCTTCGCCCATGCTGCCTGCCACATCCACACCTGCCACGGCAACGCCCTCTTCATGAGCGTACTCGTGGGCGGTGTAGGGCACCTTCTCGCGCTCCAGAATGCGCATGGCATTGGTTTTTGCTTCTTTTCCCATTGTGGTATTCCCCTTTATATTTAGCTGGTTCTATTCTTAAGTATGATGGCATTGGGTCAGCGTCCTCGCCTCTCCGTCATTGCTAACGCAATGCCACCTCTCCCAAAGTGAGAGGCTTTGGCAATCCACGCAAAGTTTCCGTTTTTGCCAAGGGCTCCCCCTTTGGGGGAGCTGCTGAGCGCAAGCGAAGCTGAGAGGGCGAGCCTGCTTTCCTTTTCCTGCCCCCATTCTACCACTTTCTTCAAAAAATTCAAAATTCTCTTGACTTCAGTTTCCTGAAGTGATATCATAGCGTCACACACTTCAGAACCCTGAAGTTTGACACTGCAAGCTGCGGCAAAGGAGCCGGTCTCCCTCGCCGTTTCACACGATAAGGCAAAGGAGACAAAGCACTATGATCATCGTACTCAAACAGAACGCACCTGAGGTACAGGTACGCGAGTTCTGCCACGAACTGCAGGATATGGGCCTGCAGATCAACGATTCCAAGGGCAGTGAGAGCCACATTCTGGGCCTGATCGGCGACACCAAGGCCGTGGCCGAGAGCTGGGTGCTGGCAAACCCGGTGGTGGAGACCTGCCGCCGCGTGACCGAGCCTTATAAGAAGGCCAACCGCAAGTTCCACCCGGACGACAGCGTGATCGATGTGGACGGCGTAAAGATCGGCGGCGGAAACTTTGCGGTGATCGCCGGCCCCTGCAGCATTGAGAGCGAGGAGCAGATCACCTACTGCGCACAGCGCGTGAAGGCTGCGGGTGCTTCCCTGCTGCGCGGCGGCGCATTCAAGCCCCGCACCTCGCCTTACTCCTTTCAGGGTATGCGCAGCGAGGGCCTCGACCTGCTCAAACTGGCACGCCGCGCCACCGGTGCTCCCATCGTGACCGAGATCATGAACACCGAGCACCTGCCCCTGTTCGAGAATGTAGACCTCATTCAGGTGGGTGCCCGCAATATGCAGAACTTTGAGCTGCTCAAGCGTCGGCCGTCAGAAGAAGCCAGTGCTGCTCAAGCGCGGCCTTGCCAATACGCTGGAAGAGTTCGTGATGAGCGCCGAGTACATCATGGCTGAGGGCAACGAGAACGTCATCCTCTGCGAGCGCGGCATCCGCACCTTTGAGACCAGCATGCGCAACACCCTCGACCTTGCCGGTGTGGTGATGCTGCACAAGATGACCCACCTGCCCGTTATTGTGGACCCCAGCCATGCCTGCGGCCACGCATGGATGGTGCCGGATCTGGCAAAGGCCGCTGTTGCTGCCGGTGCCGACGGCCTGATGATCGAAGTGCACAACAACCCCGCCAAGGCAAAGTGCGATGGTGCCCAGAGCCTGACCCCCGACCAGTTCGATGAGCTGATGCAGTTCATCGGCAAAGAGGTGGAGTTCTTTGGCAAGAAGCTGAACTGATGATTTGAACTATCCTCTGCGGAATTATTATTTTGTGTTTGCAACGAGGAAGATCCTGCGGGATCTTCCTCGTTGCTTTTTTCACACTGCATCTTCCGGTTCTGCCCCTTTTCCTGTGAAAAAAACAACCCCGGGGCGCTTGCGGTCACCCCGGGGTTGTTACAAGAATGATCTACTTTTCAGGAGATCAGGCTCTCTTCCTTGGCCTTATCCCAGACAAGGCAGGTTTGGAGCTTGGTCACATAGCGATAGGGGCGGAACTCGTTTTCCTTCACATCGTCCATCAGACCCTTCTCTTCCATCCAGCTGGCAGCCTGCCGCAGATGAAGGTCGGCGTCATCGATGTCGCTGAAGCTCTTCACCGTCTGCGGTTCCGGGCAGCCGGCCTTTTCCCAGATCAGGGTCGCCAGACCGGCGCGGTTGGAGGGCATGGGGACGCCGGGCATATTCAGCACGCGATAGATGCCGGTTCCGGCTTCGTAAATGCCCACGCCGCTGCACCGGTCAAAGCCACCGCCGCAATGCCGGCCACCGCATCGCTGCTGCCGCCGCCGCTCGGGTTGTCGATGTCACCATTTCCACCCTGATACAGCGCTTCGACGGTCACATTGCAGTCGGGCATTGTAAAGGTGATGGTCTGGGGGTCGTCCCTAGCCGGAGTCCAGTCCAGCTCTTTGCCATCGTCACGCACGGCGCTCCAGCCGAGGAACTCTGCGCCCTCTGCGCCCTCCGGGAGGTTTGCCGTCACGGTCACGAGGGTGTTTTCCGGCACAACGGTGGTAGTATCCAGCTCCTGCTCCCCGGCACCGATGTTAGCGGTTGCTTCGCATTTTCAGCGGTGACGATTTTGCCGTTGGCCGGGGCAAGATAGCGGTATTCCACGCCATCATCGCCGCGCTTATAGCCGATGATGTATCTGGGATCCACGCTGACGAGTTTCAGCTTGTTCTGATAGCTGAGATCCTCGTTTTCCAGCGTGATATGACGGCCGAGGCTTGGATCGTCGGTCAGGATCTTTGCCGTGCCGGTAAAGGTCTTTTTTGATGTTGATCTTCTGCCGGCACCAGATGGATATTGCTTTGGGTGTTGTCCTCAAAGGTCGCCTGCTTCAGGGTCACTCCGGAGCTGCCAAGATCCTTCAGAAGGATGCCGTCTTTGCCGCCCTTGATGGTGCCGCCGTTGATCCACGTATCGCCGAAATTGCCGGTGCAGTCAATGACCGTGCCTTCCGCATTCGAGGTAGCCACCGTGCCGCCGTTCATGCGCAGGCTGCCGCGGTTTTTGATGGTGCAGTCGGCATCCGAGGTAATGGTGCCGCCGTTGATCTCCACACGGCCCCAGCTGTTTTGGATGCAGCTGGCACCGGTGGCTATAAAAGTGCCGTCCTTAATTATAAATAGACCCGCATCATTTTTTATGCAATTGTAGTTCTGTCCCGAAGTGTAGTTACCGCCATCAACTGTCATTGTGGCAGAATTTCCGTTTGTAATGGCTCCTTCTGTTGAAACAATCTTTACATTGTTTAACGTCATTGTGGCAGAGTTATTGACAGCCGCATATTTATTGCCAGACACGCCCGTGTGATGGAACTGACTATCCATCACATGAACGTTGGCTGCACTGGTCAACGCACTGGCTTGTTCTGCCCATGCATCCACGTTTTTCAAAGTCAATTGTCCGCTGAAAGCCATGATTAAAAAAGTCCCGCCTCCAGTCTTATAAATACCGCCATCTACGGTCACGTCTGCTGGAGTATAGGTATACAGAAAATGACGGTTTTTACAGTTCACCGTAAAACCGTTATTGTTAATCTCTAGTTTTCCAGATCCCTGTGCTAACACAAATGGATCACCTGTACTAGTCACATTTCCGGTAATGTTTATGGTTACCGGTTCACTGGAAGTAACTATAATGCTACGTGTATAGGTGTCTCCCTTTACTTCATAAATGCCACCCTTAGTATGGTCATCCCCGTAGTCGGGATCGGTATGGCTGCGGTATCTTCCTGCGCATTTACGCCATTTTCAGGCGTACCCCCCCCAGAGCAAGTGCATTGACCGGAAGGACAGATGTCATCATGCATGCCGCAAGCACTGCACTGATGAGCCGCATCTTCTGTTTTTTCATCCTCAAAACCTCTGCTTTCTGTTAAATTTCTGAGACTTATGTCTCGCATTTTTAGTATAGCACCCCTATTTTCTGCATACAATCTTCACCTGTACTGAAATTTTCCTTGTAATTTCTTCTAATTTTTGTTACTTTTGTTTGAAACTTTCAGAAACTTCAACCGGTAGTTCCGGAACAGTTCCCGCGCATTCCTTTTTTTACGCTTTTGTGTTATACTATAGTGTATTTGCAATCCACCCTGAAATGAGGTTTTTTTATGAAAGCACATATCGCACGCAACCAGAACGCCGGTGTCCCGCTGATTCTGGGCTGGAACCTTTCCCCCGCCGACCGCGGCAAGCTGGAAGCATGGCTCCTGCTTTTGGCATGAAGGTGCTGCTCATCTCCCCTGCCGATGCGGGCAAGACCGTGGCACAGCTGCTGGGCGAGGTGGACGACCAAGGCGCCCCGCACGCGTGGTGCTGGAACCGGGTGCTACCCGCCGGCAGTGTTCTGGCCAACTTCAAGGAGAAGGACGTAGACACCCTGCTGGATCTGATGAAGCAGGCACAGGTCACCATTCCGCTCAAGGCCGTTGTGACTCCCTCCAACCGCAGCTGGGTGTTCGGCGATCTGCTGGCCCACCTGCAGGAGGAGCACGCCGCCTTTACCGCCGCAAAGGAGAACCACACCGTATGAAGACCCGCGCAAAACGTTTCGTCAGCGCCCTGCTGGCCGGGGTGCTCTGCCTGAGCCTGCTGGCAGGCTGTGCCTCCAAAAAGAAAGAGCTTACCCGCTATTCCACCGTTTTTTATGATGTGTTCGATACCGTAACGCAGGTGATCGCCTACTGCGAGAGCGAGGAAGAATTCAACACCCAGATGGATGCCCTGCACGCAGACCTTATTACCTATAACCAGCTGTATGATATCTACAACGATTACCCCGGCGTGACCAACGTCAAGACCATCAACGACAATGCCGGCAGCGCTCCGGTGGAGGTGGACGACCGCATCCTCTCCATGCTGGAGCTGGCCGACCAGATGTACCAGACCACCAACGGCAAGCTGAACATTGCCATGGGCAGCGTGCTGAATATCTGGCACAATTACCGCGAAGCTGCCGAAGCCGCCGAGACGGATGCCGACAACAAGCTGCCCACCATGGAAGAGCTGGAAGCAGCCGCCCAGCACTGTGATATCAACAACGTGATCATCGACGCGGATGCCAAGACCGTTTATCTGGCCGACCCGGAAATGTTGCTGGATGTGGGCAGCGTGGGCAAGGCTACGCCGTGGAAATGGTGTGTCAGGCTGCCGAGCCCGCGCCTGACCAGCGCTCTGGTGAGCGTGGGCGGCAACCTGCGCGCCATTGGTGTAAAACCGGACGGCAGCCAGTGGACCGGCGGCGTGGAAAACCCGTGGAGCTCTTCGGATGTATACACCTCGGATTCCATGCTGGACGGTGCCATCAACATGAGCGATATGGCCCTTGTGACCAGCGGCGACTACCAGCGCTACTACGTGGTGGACGGCAAGCGCTACCACCACCTGATCGACCCGGACACCCTGTTCCCCGCCGCCTACTTTAACGGCGTGACCGTGCTGTGCAGCGACTCCGGCCTTGCCGACTGCCTGACCACCGGCCTGTTCTGCCAGCCGCTGGAGGACGGGATGAAGATCGTGGAAAGTCTGGACGGCGTGGAAGCCATGTGGTGCACACCGGATCAGCAGGTCATCACCTCTTCCGGCTGGGATTCCCATTTGAAAAAGTAACCCTTAAAACGGCAAAAGGCCGACGCAGTGCTGCGTCGGCCTTTTGCTGTTTTATCAGATGGTGAACTGCACCACACAGAATGCCGCGTAGATGCACAGCAGCGCAATGCCCTGCGGGCGGCTCAGCTTGCCTTGAAGAGGGCGGGCAAGGTGAGCAGCAGCATCACGGCGAACATGACCGGGAACTCCAGCACCAGCGATGCATTGTGGCCGAAGAGCAGGGAGTTCTGCGGGATGGTAAAGGGTGCCACCGTGGCGGAAACACCGCTCACCAGCACCAGATTGAACACGTTTGCACCAATGACATTGCCCAGCGAAAGTGCACCGTGGCCCTTTGCCAGCGAGGTGATGGCCGTTACCAGCTCCGGCAGCGAGGTGCCCAGTGCCACGAAGGTGAGCGCGATCACCGACTCCGGCACGCCCAGTGCCTGTGCGATCAGGGTGCCGTTGTCCACCAGCAGGTTGGCACCCACGGCAATGAGCACTGCGCCCACGGCCAGCAGACCCAGCTCCTTGGCAAAGGATGCATTTTCTTCCGGTTCCTCCGCTTCTTCCGGGGCGGGGGCGTTCTTCATGGCCATCACGTTGCAGATGATATATGCTACGAACATGGCCAGAAGGATCAGGCCCACCGGGCGGGAGAAGTAGCCGGTGGTGTAGGCCACACCGGCATAGAAGGCCGCTGCCACAAAGAAAAACAGCACCGGCGTGCGCAGGCTCTTGGGGTCTACCTTGCCCGGCTTCACCGCAATGGTGAGGGCCGCAATGAGCGATGCATTGCAGATGATCGAACCGATGGCGTTGCCATAGGCGATCTCGCCGTGGCCGGTGAGAGCCGAGGTGGTGGAGACCATCACCTCCGGCAGGGTGGTGCCGATGGACACCACGGTGGCACCGATGAGCAGCTCCGGCACATGGAAGCGGCGGGCAATGCCCGTGGCACCATCCACGAACCAGTCACCGCCCTTGATGAGCACAGCAGGCCCACGATGAACAGCAAAACAGGAATGAGCATAGTTTTCTCCTTTTGTTTTTGGCAGAGCAGCAATAAAAAAGAGGCCCTTATTACATCCTGCCCAGAAACGGGAAAGTGTAATAAAAGTCTCAAGCTTCCGGTGACACAGCGGGCATTTCTGCCGGGATGTCGCTGCGCCACAGCGCACCGTTTTTGCAAAACGAGCGCCCTTTACTCCCTTTTATCCGAAAAATATTATACCGGTTTTTGCACCAAAGTGCAAGAGGAGCGTTGAAATTTCATCCGGCCTTGGTCACTTTCTTCGCGTTGGGATAAATACGCTCCATGCGGGCATCGTCAAAATGCGCATCCAGCAGCATATCGATGCTGCTTTTGGGCGCTTCACCGCTGGTGCGGGCATCGTAGCGGGCCAGCGCCAGCGCACTGGTGAGCATGTTCACCGCCATGAATACGGCCAGCAGGACGGTCATCCATGGGCGGACGCGGTGCGCACCTTCTTCATGCCTCTGAGCACCAGCGGATAGCCGTAGCGCATCCATACCACCGCCGCAATGCCCCAGAAAAAGCAGTACAGCAGGTTGATGCGCCCGCCCAGATTGAACTTGAACTTGCTGTAGTCCCAGAACACGGTGCCGAACAGCAGCTCGGTGACGGCGCTGCACACGTATTCGTACACACCGCCCATGACGGTGCCAAAGGCGAACAAATAGCGGTCGCTCCGGTCCTTTTCCTGACGCAGCAGCACCGTTGCCAGCACCAGCGCCAGACCCCACACCACGCTGAACGGCCCCCAGACCAGACTGGAGCGGCTCATCCAGACCCCGGCGGTCACGCGGCAGAACACCGTCTCCACCATGTCGCCCAGAAACGCGCCGATCACGAACAGCCACAGCAGGTCGGACACGCTGAGGAAGTTCTTTTCCCCCTTCCGGAGCGCAGTCTGCTCCTGCCGGGCCGCAGCCGGGTAAGCATACTGGATGCGTTTTTCAATGTAAAGCGCGATCCTGCGGCGCAGCGTATCCGACCGCTCCCCCAGTCTCTGGTTGAGCTGCTCCAGCATCGGGTGCCGGGCCGCATACTGCTGCACCAGCACCGCCGAACCGATCTGGTCCAGCACCGCCACCGTCAGCGAGACCCATACTGCCGGACGCAGCAGCCAGACCGGGATATGCGCACACAGCCGCAGCAGCACATTATTGCCCCACAGCACACTTGCCGTGCCCAGCGCACCCCACAGCAGCGAATACTGCAGGCACACATAGCCGTTCAGATTGAATTTTTTTCCGGAATAGTCCCACCACTTGCGGCGGTGCAGGCGTTCCAGCAGCTTGGCGGTGATCCATTCCATCACCGTTGCCGCCATCATACAGGCAAAGAACAGGTAGACCGGCTCGGTGCGCAGGTCGCCGAAACTCACGGCCAGCAGCACGCCGGTGGTACCGTAGATAAAGCAGAACGGGCCTGCCGCCGCACCGCGGTTGGCAAACCTTCCGCCCCGGATGGTCGCGACTACCGTCTCAGCCACCCAGCCAGAAAGGAATATACTAGATAAATAACACCCAGAGTATAGAAGTTCAGCGTCATAAGGTTCCTTTCGCTTCCAGTTTTTTCTTACTGCATTGATTGTACCTGTTTTGGGCGCTGTGTACAAGAGCCGTGCAGAAATTTTGTCACTCTGCGACGCGGCAGGCTCTCCGGGCATCTCTGAAAAGACGAAGATCCAGCCTGTTGCTTTGTTTTCAGATACATCTTAGAAAAAAGGCCCTGCCATCCCGAAGGACAGCAGGCCCAAAATTACAGCTTGAATTTACAGAGCGGAATCACAGCTGGCTCTTATACAGCTCCACGATCTCTTCCACGCTGGTGTCGCGGGGATTGCCGGGACGGCAGGCATCCGCAAATGCGGACTCGGCGAGGAACTGGATATCCTCTTCCTTCAGGATGCCGTGCAGATTTGCGGGGATGCCCACATCTGCGCTCAGCTGCTTGACGGCGGCGATGGTGGCGTCAGCGGCTTCCACATCGTTCATCTCGTCGATGCCCACAACGCCCATGGCCTTGCCGACTGCGCGGTAGCGCTCACCGGCAACGCTCTTGTTGTACTCCAGACCCACCGGCAGCAGGATGGCGCAGGCCACACCGTGCGGGGTGTCGTACAGAGCGGACAGGCCGTGTGCCATGGAGTGCACGATGCCCAGACCCACATTGGAGAAGCCCATGCCGGCGATGTACTGGCCCAGAGCCATGCCCTCGCGGCCTTCCGGGGTGTTCTGCACTGCGCCGCGCAGGCTCTGGCTGATGAGCTTGATGGCTTCCAGATGGAACATATCGGAGATGACGCAGTGGCCCTTGGTGATGTAGCCCTCGATGGCGTGGGTCAGAGCATCCATACCGGTGGCGGCAGTCAGGCCCTTGGGCATGGAGGACATCATATCGGGATCGACCACGGCGATCTCGGGAATATCGTTGGTATCCACGCAGACGAACTTGCGCTTCTTGTCCACATCGGTGATGACGTAGTTGATGGTGACCTCGGCAGCAGTGCCGGCGGTGGTGGGAACAGCGATGGTGAACACCGCGTGCTTCTTGGTGGGAGCAACACCTTCCAGAGAGCGGACATCCGCAAACTCGGGGTTATTGATGATGATGCCGATGGCCTTTGCGGTATCCATGGAGGAGCCGCCGCCGATGGTCACGATGCAGTCAGCCTCTGCGGCCTTGAAAGCGGCCACGCCGTCCTGCACGTTGGCGATGGTGGGGTTGGGCTTGATCTCGCTGTAAACAGCGTAGGCAAAGTTTGCAGCATCCAGCAGGTCGGTGACCTTCTTGGTGACGCCGAACTTGATCAGGTCGGGATCGGAGCAGACGAATGCCTTCTTGTAGCCGCGGGCGGTCAGTTCGGGAACGATGTTCTCAATGGCACCGTGGCCATGGTAGGAGATGGTATTCAGAACGATGCGGTCAGCCATAGTTATTTTTCCTCCAAATCTCTTTTCCGCCGCTTTCCGGGCGGAGCTCTCTGTTTTTCAGCATAGCACATTGTCAAAAGCTTTGCAATGTGAAATTGTTTGAATTTATTGTAATTTTTTATCAATGTGCAGTGTTTTATGGGCACTTTTTCCAACTTCCCACAGTTTTATGGTGTTTTTTCTTTTTCCCCTTGACAAACAAAGCAAATCGTGTATTATTGTATCAAGCGCTTAATACAGCAAGACAAGGAGATGATACCATGGGCGAACAGTTTGATGCCAGCCGCCCGATCTATGCCCAGCTTGTGGAACGGCTGAAGGCCCGGATCCTGGCCGGCACCTACCGCCGGGCGGGCATCTGGATTCGGTACGTGATCTGGCCGCAGCCGCCGGGGTGAACCCAAACACGATGCAGCGGGCCCTTGCCCAGCTGGAGACGGAAGGTCTGGTGCGCACCGAACGCACCGCAGGCCGCTACGTTACGGAGGATACTGCATTGATCGAACAGCTTCGCGCCGACACCGCCCGGACGCTGGCGTCGGATTTTCTGGAAAAGATGCGCGGCATCGGCTACAGTCCCGCACAGGCAGCCGCGCTTTTGGAGCACTGGGACGCAAAGGAGGATCGCAATGAATGAACTTTTGAGCTGTGAAGCACTGACCAAGTGCTACCAGAAGGATAAGGCCGCACTGGAAAATGTAGACCTGCACATCGGCTTTGGCCGCATCGTGGGGCTGCTTGGCCCCAACGGCAGCGGCAAGACCACCCTCATCAAGCTGGCGAACGGTCTGCTGCAGCCCAGTGCAGGCAGCATCCGGATCGCCGGCATGACCCCCGGGCCGGACACCAAAGCCATCGTGTCCTATCTGCGGACGCGACTGGCTGCCGGGACTGGATGCGTGTGGAGCAGCTGGTGGAAATGTTCCACGAATTTATGCCGATTTTGACCCCGCTAAGGCAAACGAAATGCTGGCCCGGCTGGAACTGGAACCGAAGGCGCGGCTCAAGACCCTCTCCAAGGGCAGCAAGGAAAAGGTGCAGCTGATCCTGGCCATGAGCCGCGCCGCAAAGCTCTACCTGCTGGATGAGCCCATTGGCGGCGTGGACCCTGCGCCCGGGACTATATCCTGAGCACCATCCTGAACAACTACAGCCGGGATGCGACCGTCATTCTTTCCACCCACCTCATCGGCGATATCGAGCCCATTCTGGACGAAGCCGTCTTTTTGAAGGATGGCCGGGTGTTCGCCCACCGCAATGCCGAAGAGCTGCGCGAGACCGAGGGCATGAGCGTGGATGCATATTTCCGGGAGGTATTCAAATGCTGAAACAACTGTTAAAATATGAATTCAAGGCCACCGGCCGCACCTACGGCGGGCTGTATCTGGCCCTTGTTGCGCTGGCAGTGCTGAGCGGCTTTTCCCTGCGCAGCTCTTCCAAGGACAACTTTGCATCTCTGCTGCTGTTCGCCTACATGGTCGTAGCCGTTGCGGTGGCAGTGGTGTCCGTGATGACCATTGTCACCCGCTTCACCCGCAATCTGCTGGGCCGCGAAGGCTACCTGATGCACACCCTGCCGGTGACGGAAAGCCAGCTCATCCTTTCCAAGCTGATCTCCAGCGTGGTTTGGATGCTTTGCAGCAGCATCGTGGGTATTTTCTCCTTTGCGGTGATGCTGCTGGCTCTGTCTCTGAACAGCGCGGCCCTGCAGCAGCTGCCGGAGCTGTGGCAGAAAGTGGTAGAGATCTTCCGAGAGATCTTCCGCATGACCGGCAGCTCCGGGTGGCTCTGGCTGGTCTTTGAAACGCTGAACGGGCTGGTGGCACTGGTGTCCAGCATCCTGTGCATCTATGCCGCTTGCATGATCGGCCACCAGTTCAAAAAGCACATGGTCCGGCCGGTATTCTGGCATTTTTCCTGCTGTCCTTCCTGCAGAACTGGCTGAGCTCCGGTGTCAGCAGTGCCGACATGCTGCAGGCTGTTTCCGATCCCACCCTTGGCGGTGTAGATGTTTCTATTGCTGCGCCCAGTGCGTTCACCACCCTGTTCGGCTGGCGGTCAGCATCGCCTTTGCCGCAGGATACTTTCTGCTGACCCGCTGGCTGATGGAGCATAAGCTGAATCTGGAATGATCTTCATGTCCTCCGCTTTCGTTCTGGGCATTTTCAGCGAAACTACTTCTTAATTGCAATTTGTAAAAGGCCGAACCATAAACTTCATCTGATACAAAAAACATCTGCAAGCTGCCCCATTCCGGGCAAAGCTTGCAGATGTTTTTCTTGTTATAAAGTGTTCAGCACTCGTCGTACTGCTTTTTCAGGTAGTTCAGGCATTCCACCGCGTTTTCCGGGGTGGTATTCTCCAGCGTTGCAAAGATATAGGGCTTTTCCTGCTTTGCAAACCGCAGGATGGTGCGGTAGTCCTCCATGCCTCCCTGCCCTGCACCCGTAGCAGCCAGCTGGCCGCCTGCATCCTTGCGCAGGAAATCCTTGAAGTGGATCATGGCGATATCCTTCCCCAGAAGCTCGATGGCCTCGGCGAACACTTCCTCGCGGCGGTCCACATTTTCCATGTTCAGCAGGTTGACGGGGTCGAACAGGATCTGCAGGTTCGGGCTGCCGATCTCGTCCAGCACGATGCGGGCGCGTCTGGCATCGTACACGATGTGCTTGACCACCGGCTCAATGGCAATGGTCACGCCGTACTGCTCGGCACAGCGCACCACTGGCTTGAAGTTCCGGATAAAAGTAGCAAGGGCTTCGTCGCTGCGGCACTCCGGACAGAATTTGTACTCCGCGTTGGGCGCACCGGTCTCGGTGCCCACCATGCCGCAGCCCAGAAGACTTGCAAAGCGGATATGGGCATAGTATTTTTCCTGAATGGCGTGCAGGGCATCCGCATCCGGGTGGGCAAGGTTCAGGTAGTTGCCCAGCACGGCAATGTCGATGCCGTTTTTCTCAAACAGATGCCGCAGATACAGCGCATAGCCGGGGGTCAGGGCGCTGGGGGTGCAGGGCAGCTCCTTGAAGGATTTGCTCAGAGCCACATGGGCGCAGGTAAAGCCTTTCTGGCGCACCAGCGGCAGCACCTGTTCAACGGGCAGCTTTTCCGCGTCATGCAGACGCAGGCCGAATTGGATCATGGAAAACCTCCTCCTTTCCCGCACAACACGCGGGGTTGCATTGACTTTATTATACACGAAAGCTGCGTTCCATGGAACAGCCTGAAACAAAAAGAGCATCACTTGCACCCTCACCGGATACAAATGATGCTCTTTTTTCAAATCTGGTCCTGGCAGATGCGGCTCATTCTCAGCGCCGGTACTTTGCAGCGGCCTGCAGGCGCTGCATCGCACGGTCGAGCGCGATCTTGCTCTGATAATATTCATGCATGCTCTGCTGATGCTGCAAACGCTCCTCGGCACGGATGCGGGCAGCCTCGGCACGGTTCTTGTCGATATCCTCCGGACGCTCGGCGCTGTCCACCAGCACCATCACGTAGGCAGGCGTCACCTCGGCAATGCCATCGCCTACCAGGATGTCCTGGCTTTCACCGTTCACCTCAAAGTGCAGGATGCCCATGTGGATGGCCACCAGCACCGGGCTGTGTCCGGCCTGTATGCCGTACACGCCATCGCTGATGGGCAGCACAAGGTCTTCGCAATCGCCCTGATAGTACTCACCGCTGGACGCAGTGATGTTCAGCATGAACTTGTTCATCAGACGGCACCGCCCTTTTCCTCAGCCAGCTTTTCCGCTGCCTTCTGGCGGGCATCTTCCAGCGTACCAACGTTGAAGAAAGCCCACTCCGGCAGATCATCGGCCTCGCCGTCCACAATGGCGGCAAAGCCGCGCACGGTATCCTGCAGCGGCACATACTTGCCCTTCAGGCCGGTAAAGTTCTCGGCCACAGCAAAGGGCTGGGACAGGAACTTCTGCAGCTTGCGGGCGCGGGCAACGGTGAGCTTGTCGTTCTCGTCCAGCTCGTCCATGCCCAGAATGGCGATGATGTCCTGCAGTTCCTGATAGCGCTGCAGAATGGACTGCACCTTGCGGGCCACGCGATAGTGCTCCTCGCCCACGATATCCGCTTCCAGAATGCGGGAGGTGGATGCCAGCGGGTCCACGGCCGGGTAAATGCCCTGCTCCACGATCTTACGGGACAGCACGGTAGTGGCATCCAGATGTGCAAAGGTGGTGGCGGGGGCCGGGTCGGTCAGGTCGTCGGCGGGGACGTAGACGGCCTGCACAGAGGTGATGGAGCCTTCCTTGGTGGAGGTGATGCGCTCCTGCAGAGCGCCCAGCTCGTTGGCCAGAGTGGGCTGGTAACCCACAGCAGAGGCATACGGCCCATCAGAGCGGACACCTCGGAGCCTGCCTGCACGAAACGGAAGATGTTATCAATGAACAGCAGCACGTCCTTGTGGGTCTCCTCACGGAAGTACTCTGCCATGGTCAGGCCGGTCTCAGCAACACGCATACGTGCTCCTGGGGCTCGTTCATCTGACCAAAGACCAGTGCGGTCTTATTCAGAACACCGGACTCGTTCATCTCGCCCCAAAGGTCGCAGCCCTCGCGGGAGCGCTCGCCCACGCCGGTGAAGATGGAGTAGCCGCCGTGCTCGGTGGCCACGTTGTGGATCAGTTCCTGGATCAGCACGGTCTTGCCGACGCCTGCACCGCCGAACAGACCGATCTTGCCGCCCTTTGCATAGGGGGCCAGCAGGTCGATGACCTTGATGCCGGTCTCCAGGATCTCGGTCGCGGGCTTCTGCTCTGCAAAGCTGGGGGCCTTGCGGTGGATGGGCCAATGCGGCACATCATCCACAGAGCCCTTGCCGTCGATGGGTCTGCCCAGCGGGTCGAACATGCGGCCCAGCGTGGCTTCGCCCACCGGTGCGGTCAGGCCGTGGCCGGTAGCGGTCACGGTCATGCCCTTGCCCAGACCCTCGCTGGCGGAAAGCATGATGCAGCGCACAGTGGTCTCGTTGACATGCTGTGTCACTTCCATCGTGCGCTCGGTGCCCTCGGCGGTCACGGTAAGCGCTTCCTGCAGGGCAGGCAGCTTGCCTGCGGTGAACTGCACGTCCACCACAGGGCCGGCTACGCGAATAATAGTTCCCTGTATCATACGATTGCCTCTATACTAATTTGTAAATACGTTTTATTCCGCCCGGTTCTGCACGGCAGCCGCACCGCCGATGATCTCGGTGATCTCCTGTGTAATGGAGCTGACGGGTGCGGTTGTATTCCAGCTGCAGCTCCCGGATCATATCGTTGGCGTTCTTGGTGGCGGAATCCATGGCGGTCATGCGGGCGCTCTGCTCTGCGCAGAAGCTCTCGGTCATGGCACCAAAGATCATGCCGTGCATATAAATGGGCGCGATCTGTTCAAACACCGTCCATGCAGACGGGAACATCTCCACATCGCCCTTCGGATCGCCCAGACCCTTGGGGGCAGGCTGCAGATGGGCGCGGTCCAGCGGCAGCAGACGCACCATGGTGGGCTCGCTGGTCAGTGCATTCTCGATGCGGGTATAGATGAGATAGATCTCATCCAGCTTGCCGGTCTTGAAATCATCGATGGCGTCCATCGTGATATCGCGGGCACGCTGCAGCGTAGGCTCCGTGGCACCGTAGTGGAAATCCTCCACCAGCCGCGGATCCTTGTGGTACAGGGCGCGGTAGCCGGTCTGGCCGATCACATAGAACCGGTCGTTCTCATCCGCATTTTCCTTGAGGAACTTGATGATGTTCTGGTTGTAAGCGCCTGCCATGCCCTTATCTGCCGTCAGCACGATGTAAGCGCGCTTGGGGTTTGCGGTATTGCGCTCGTGGAAGAACGGATGCACCGGCTCTTCCGGCAGGTGGGGCACCACGCGGGAAATGGTGTCGCGCATACGGTTGAAGTAGGGCGACACATTCTGGTAGTTCTTGCGCGCCTTGCGCAGCTTGGACGAGGAGATCAGATACATGGCGTTCGTGATCTTCATGGTGTCCTGAATGCTCTCAATGCGCTCCTTCAGCAGCTTACTGGACGGCATGGCTGTCGCCTCCCGCATAAGCTTTCCAGGCGTTCAGGATGGCATCGACCATTTCAGGTTCCAGCTTGCCGGTGGCGGTGATCTTATCCATCGTACCGGACACATCCGCGCGGAACTGACGCACAAATGCGGAAGTTTTGGCGCGCAGCTCGGCAGTGGGCAGTTCGTCCAGCACACCGTGGGAAGCCAGCACCAGCGTGACCACCTGCTCTGCATCGGACTTGGGCTGGTACAGCGGCTGCTTGAGCATTTCCGTCAGTGCCTTGCCGTGATCCAGCTGGCGGCGGGTCTCTGCATCCAGATCAGAGCTGAACTGTGCAAAGGACTCCATATCCTTGTATTGTGCCAGTTCGATACGCAGGTTTGCGTTGGCCTTCTTCATGGCCTTGGTCTGGGCAGCGCCGCCCACACGGGACACCGACAGGCCCACATTGACAGCCGGGCGGTTGCTGCATTGAACAGGGCGCTCTCCAAAAAGATCTGGCCATCGGTGATGGAAATGACGTTGGTGGGGATGTAGGCCGAAACGTCGCCTGCCTGCGTCTCAACGATGGGCAGTGCAGTGATGGAACCGCCGCCCAGCTTGTCGCTCATGCGGCAGGAGCGCTCCAGCAGACGGGAGTGCAGATAGAACACATCGCCGGGGTAAGCCTCACGGCCCGGAGAGCGGCGCAGCAGCAGAGAAATGGCACGGTAGGCCACTGCATGCTTGGACAGATCGTCGTAAACGATCAGCACGCTCTTGCCCTGACTCATGAAGTACTCGGCCAGTGCGGTGCCGGCATAGGGTGCGATGTACTGCAGGGGAGCAGAATCCGAAGCAGTAGCCGCCACGATGGTGGTGTAGCTCATGGCACCGTGCTTCTGCAGATCGCCTGCCACGCGGGCAATGGAAGAAGCCTTCTGCCGATGGCCACATAAATGCATAGCACACCGGTGTTTTTCTGGTTCAGGATGGCGTCCGTGGCGATGGAGGTCTTGCCGGTCTGGCGGTCGCCGATGATCAGTTCACGCTGGCCGCGGCCGATGGGGAACATGGAATCGAGGGCGAGGATGCCGGTGTGGAGCGGGGTATCCACGCTCTGACGCTCCAGAATGCCGGGGGCCCTGCTTTTCGATGGGGTTGTAGCCACAGCTTCAATG
>ENA-OQER01000640-OQER01000640.1-human-gut-metagenome-genome-assembly--contig:-NODE-640-length-18638-cov-1.816379_pt1 | contig 18638 bp, 20 predicted proteins | sample MGYA00242797_ERZ504639 | MGnify/ENA primary metagenome ERZ504639 (study PRJEB26092, sample SAMD00036306) | human gut metagenome | host: Homo sapiens | study: EMG produced TPA metagenomics assembly of...
CTCCTCCGGAAAGGGTATCTCCCAACTCTCCGACCAGCGTATCGTATCCATTTGGAAGGCTTTCTATAAATTCATGCAGAGATGCTTTTTTTGCTGCCTCTACGATTTCTTCTCTGGAAGCCCCCGGCTTTGCGATCGCAATGTTGTTGGCGATTGAATCGTGGAACAGACACGTCTCCTGTGTCACATAGCTTTCCATATCACGCAGCTCGTTTGTATTGATACCGGACAGTTTTCTGTCTCCCATTCGGATCACTCCGCTGTGTACATCATAAAAACGCATCAGCAGCTTTAACAGCGTTGATTTTCCGGAACCGCTTCTTCCATGGATTCCAATCCGGCTGCTTTCGAAATCGAGATCGAATAGTCTTTTAAAATCTGTTCTTCTTCATAAGCAAAATCAATGTTTTCACAATTGATATCTGCAAATTCTGCGGTTGCCTGACCGGATACTTCTTCAATCTGCGGTTCTTCTTCCAAAAGGGATAACACACGCTCTCCACTTGCCAGTGTCTGCATCAGATTGTTTGACAGACTGGACAGAGCAACAACCGGTCCAAAAGAGCTCATCATCAGGATCGTACAGAGCAGTACTGCGTCAAATCCGATCTCCCCCTGCTGATGCAGCCATGTTGTAAGGAACAGCATTCCAAAAGAGAAAATCAGGATCAGGACATTTGTTCCTCCCTTTGTGTTCCTTCCAGTTTCTTCATTTCTTTCTGTTTCGCATCCAGTTCCACACTTTTGCGTTCCATCTGCTCTTCCCGTTTTTCTCCGCATCCATACTGGATCGTCTCATCCAGACCGCGAAGACTGTTCAGAACGAAGCTGTTCAGATCCCCCGAAACGGTACGAAATTCCATTCCTTTTTCTGAACCTCGTCTGGAATTCCACATGGGCATCAGAACTCCAATTGCAAGATATCCCACAAGGGCGAACAGACCGATCAGCACATGATATCGGAGAAAGAAAATTTCCATGATCAGGGATGTCAGGAATGCGATTGCGATCGGCGAAATCGTATGCGCATAAAATACTTCCAGAAGCTCAATATCTGTTGTGATGATCGAGATCAGATTTCCTTTGTCTCTTCCGTCCAGTTTTGCAGGACAGAGCTTTCTCAAAACCGCAAATACTTTGTGACGGATCAGTGCCAGCAGCTTAAACGCAATATAATGATTGCATGCCTGCTCTCCATAGTGCAGAATTCCACGCAGTACTGCGATCACTGCAAGGCAGACAAACAATGTCGTCAGAGAAGCTCCCTGCCATATTCCCATAATCTGCAGGATTCCAACTCCTGCCAGTACGGTGAGAAAGATCGCACAAAGATATCCTGTGACACCTAGCAGAATCGCTGCTGCCATAACGTGCATCAGGGGACGGATCAGTCCGATCAGTTTTCCCATAATCTGTATTCCACTTCTTCGCTTCATGCTCTTCCCTCCCTTACCTGACACAATTCCTGCTGTTTCTGATACATATTTGCATAGCTTCCTGCTTTTTCATAAGTTCTCCATGTGTGCCGCTCTCTGTAATCTGACCGTTTTCCAACATATAAATCTGATCAGATGCCACCACATTTGCAAGCCGGTGAGAGATAAACAGAATCGTTTTCGTCTTTGCCAGCTCCCGGATCACTTCCATGATCTGATCCTCACTTCCACATCAATATTGGACGCTGCCTCATCAAAAATATACATCGGCGTATCATGAAGAAGTGCTCTGGCGATGGCAAGACGCTGTCTCTGTCCTCCCGAAAAGTTACTTCCCTGCTCCTCCAGCATCGTATCCAATCCATTTTGTGCCTGCAAAAACTCATACAGATTTACCTGCCTGAGCGCTGCTTCCATCTGTTCTCTCGACACAGATGGATCCGCCATTTTCAGGTTTTCTTCTACCGTTCCCTTGAACAGATAACTGTTATGTCTCACCAAGTGATCTTATCCATCAGACTGGACTCTTTAATCTCCTGAATCGGTACATTATTGATCTGGATCTGTCCCGAAAATGTACGATTCTTCCCTGTCAAAAGTGCCGCAATGGTACTTTTCCACAACCGGACAGACCCACCAGAGAGACAAATTTTCCGGATGGTATGGTCAGCGAAATATCCCGTAATACCTTTCGCTCCGGCTCATAGGAAAATTCCACATGCTGCAGTGTGACGTCCATTTGTTCGCCCTCAATCTCGTGCTCTCCCCGTTTTGGCTCTTCCATATCCAGAATCTTAAAAATCTTGTCACTTGCCGACATTCCGTTCATGGCAATGTGGAAGAAAGAACCCAGCAAACGCAGTGGAATGAAAAATTCAGATGCAAGCAGAATAATCGTAAACGCCCCTGCGAGTGATACATTTCCTGCCAGATACTCTTTGACAGTCACAATCATTCCAATTGCTGCTCCGCCATATGCTACAATATCCATCACACTGACAGAATTAAGCTGCATAGTGAGCACTTTCATCGTGATCTTACGAAACCGCTCTGATTCGTCGTCCATTTCTTTGGCTTTTTGCTCATCTGCCTGATAAATCTTTAAGGTTGTGAGTCCTTGCAGGTTCTCTAAGAAACTGTCACCAAGTTCTGTATAGATTCCCCAGTATTTGCTCAGCAGTTTCTTTGCGAATTTCTGTACTGCCACGATCGACATCGGAATCAGCGGTACACATACAAGAAGCACAATACATGCCTTGATGCTGATCGGTGACAATACCGCAAACAATGTGATCGGTGCAAGCAGACTGTAGAACAGCTGCGGAAGATATCTCCCATAATAAATCTCCAGCTGCTCGACTCCTTCCGCAGACACCTGAACCACCTCGGAAGTAGATACCTTTTCTTTATAGGCCGCTCCCAAACGCAGCAGCTTCTCATAAATCTGCTTTCTTAAAACCGTCTTTACATCCGCACTTGCCCGATAAGAGGCATATGCAGCTCCTTTTTCGCACAGAAAACGCGCACAGATTGCCAGGATCACAATTCCTGCCGTTTGCAGCATCACCTGCTGATCCAATGTTTTTTCAAACAGCTGCTGGATCATATTTCCTGCCGCAAACACTGCTGCGATCTGAAACAGCAGTGCGATCCACTGCCAGAAAATATTAGCTCCGATATATTTTCCCGAGCCCTTCAACAGCTTGAGTAGTCTCGTCTTAATCATATGTTTCTTTCCTTCCCATTCTCTTTTTTTCTTTTGCAGAAGTGATCACGTGCCGGATTGCCATGATTGGATGATAAAATAACATTCTCGGTCCGGCAAACCGCATCACATTTCGAATTTCTTCTCTCATCTGCGGCTTGTAACAATGTACCCTGCAGTTACTGCAGAATGTCTTTGTCTCCATAAACGGACATTTATCCACACGCATTGCGGCATAGTCTCTGAGTTTTTCACACTCCTCGCACAGTCCATGATGTTTTTCCACAGTTTTATGTTTTTTCCGGCAATAAAGGTGGATCATCAGATCCACGATCTGCTTTTCTTTTTCCCGTTTGTTCTGCACTTGCTGACTCTTTTTTATATCTTTCATTTAAGCCGCCTCAATTCTGATCGTCTTGATTTTTGTAAAGAAATATACATATTTAAAAAGGATCAGCAGAAGAATAAAAATACGCCCCGGCAGATTGCTCATCATAAAAAATGCACACATCAGCATTGCGGATGCCGGAAGCAGAATACACAGCTTTGTCTTTAATGTCATGGCACGCTCCTTTACAAAGCTGTCCAGATGATTTTTGTAAAGCTTCGTCCCCATAAACCACTTGTGAAATCTTTCCGATCCTCTTGCAAAACAAAAAGATGCCACCAGCAAGAATGGAGTTGTCGGCAAAATCGGCAGGATCACTCCCACTGCTCCGATTCCAAGACATAAAAACGCTGCTGCCAGCCATAACATTTTCAATGGGTTTTTTCTCATACGCTCTCCTTTTTTCACTTCTACCAAAAGTTTTTTATCATCTATTTTCAATAGTCTCAACTAACAAAGTGATGCTACCATAATTGATAATTATTTTCAAGTAAATTTTTACAGGAAATCAGAAGAACTTTCTGTGAATTTGCTGTTCAAAAGAAAAATCCATGATATGATAAGGAACAAATGTAGAAAATAATTTGATTTGACAAGGTGATTTTATGGATAAATTTGAAAAACGATGGATTCGACGTGAATTTAATAAAACAAACGGTATGATTTTTCTTTACAAGATCTTATTTGGCCAACTCACTTTTTTGATCATGATGGCGATGTACCGGCTGTTTCCGGTTGACGAACATTTTAATGACGGAGCTGTCTGGTATCTGATCTCCGGCTTTCTCTGTCTCGGGATCTTTGTCATATGGCGCAGACCTTCCTTTTTCCGTACGCAGATTTTTCCGGTACATTCTCATATGAGCCCGGGAATTTCTCAGCTTTTTCGGGATTTTTATGATCGCACAGAACGCTTCTTCCGTTCTTTATGTACTTATGGAAATGGGAGCACAGCACTTCGGTTTTACATTTGCGCGTTCTCTGGAAGCTGCTACGGGAGGCTCTGTTACGATCTCTATGCTTCTCTACTCCGGATTTGCTGCTCCGCTGATCGAGGAATTCATTTTCCGCGGTGCTGTTTTAAAGACATTGGAGCCTTTCGGCAAGTGGTTCGCACTTTTGGCTCCTCACTTGCCTTTGCTCTCATGCACGGAAATTTTGCACAGATTCCTTTTGCAATGGCTGCCGGACTGATCCTTGGATATATCGCTATGGAATACTCGATCTGGTACAGTCTCCTTTTGCATATTTCCAACAATCTGATCCTGGGAGATGTTCTGCCCCGTATTGCAGGCATAATGCCTGGCAACAGCGGAAATATCCTGTACAATGTGATCACCAATCTGCTCGTCATCCTTGGAATTGTGCTCCTGCTTCGAAAATACCGCTCCATTCCCCGCATCTGCAGCAGCGAGTCTCACAATACGGGGAAACTGTTATTTTTATATTTTACTTCCGTTTTTGGAATTTTATTTACACTGTCCTGTATCTGGAGCGGATTTGCCGGAATCAGTCCGCTGTAGTGTTTCTTTTTAATAACTCTACCACATACCGCTGAGCTTTTTCCCCGTATAAAAAGACATCGTACAGATTTCCGTTCTGACTTTCCCTCTCTTCTGCCCGGATGCCCAGCGCTTCTCCTTTTTCTGTCAGAAAGGTTCTGCTGTATCCGTTCCAGAACTTCTGCTCCAGATACCCTTCTGCCAGAAGTTCCTCAGTAATGGATTTGATCGTCAGACGCTTCATCGTCTTTTCATCCCGCAGTGCGTTGATAGATGCCACGAATTCGCTGATTGTCGTCTCCGTGACAAAAGCGATCTGCTGTTCCATTTCCTCTGTCAGATGAAATGCCTCTTTTCTTCCTTTTTTTGCCCGCTCTGTCAGCGGAATCTCTGAAGCACCATAGTTCGTTTCCTCGGCTCCGTATGCCGCCTTATCTCCATTCGTAATATCACGAATGCAGTATAAAAACGCCTCCCCATACTGTTCCAGTTTTCTGGCGCCATCCCGTTAGCTGTCAGCATTTCTTCTTTTGTGAGAGGGATTTTCACGCACATATCATGAAGCGTCTTATCAGATGCCACCATATACGGCGGAATGGATTTTTCTTTTGCCAGTTCGCTGCGCAGCTTTCGGAGTTCTTCAAACAGATGCTGCGCTTTTTCACTCAGGTCTCCCAGTCCTTTCACACCTCGCCTTGCAGATGTTTTCTGTACTTCCGCTTTTCTGTATGCGATCACAAACGGATCCGTCCCTTGAAGCAATTGTTCTGATGTATCTGTGAGCTTCAGTAATGCGTATTTATCTTTTGTCTGGCACAGATAGCCTCGCTCCAGCATCGCCTGAATGATCTCTTTGATGCGTTCCTGTCCGATTTTGCTTTGTTTTCCATAACAAAGATTGTCGTTCATCCGGTAATTTCGGATTTTTGCAGTATTTTCGCCGAGCAGCGTGCCTGCTATCATGTTCACCCCGAATCTCTGCCCGGACTCACGGACGCATTCAATCACATCTGCTGCCGCTTCTGTTGCATCCATCTCTTCCAGTTCCTCCAGACAGTTGGAGCAGTTTCCACAGAGCTCTTTTGCCTGTTCCCCAAAATAACCGAGAATATAATTTCGCAGGCATCCCGTAGTCGTACAGTAGGTTGTCATCTTCTGAAGCCGCTCCCGATCCTGCACCTGGATATTCTGCATCTCTTTCGCTGTGTATTCTCCATAGTTTTCCTTGCTTTCCAGCAGAAACTGATTGATAACGACGTCCTGAGGCGAATAGTAAATGATGCATTCTGACGGCTCCGAATCCCGTCCGGCTCTTCCCGCTTCCTGATAATAATTTTCCAGACTTTGGGGCATATTGTAATGCAGGACATACCGGACATTGGACTTATCAATCCCCATTCCAAACGCATTGGTTGCGATCATCACCTGGATCCGATCGTAAATAAAATCCTCCTGACTGCTCTTTCTTGCCTCATTGCCCATTCCCGCGTGATATCTGCCCACTGAAAATCCCGCACTTTCCAGAAACAGGTAAGTTCATCCACATTCTTTCTTGTGGCACAGTAAATAATTCCGCTTTCATCCGAATGTTTTTCCAGATACTCCCGGATTCTTTCTTTTTTCTCTTTTGTTCTCTGCACCTCAAAATACAGATTTTCCCGGTCAAATCCTGTCACTGCCACATAAGGATTCTGCAGCTTCAGTACTTCCCGGATGTCTGTCTGTACACGCTTTGTTGCCGTGGCAGTAAAGGCTGTCACGATAGGACGGACAGGAAGCTGGCGGATAAATGAAACAATCCGCACATAACTCGGTCTGAAATCCTGTCCCCACTGAGAAATACAGTGTGCCTCGTCAATCGTCACCATAGAGATTTCGGCATGACAGGCAAAGTCGAGAAACCTTGGAGTCTCCAGACGCTCCGGCGCCACATAGACGATTTTGTATCGTCCCGCTTTTGCAAATTCCAAAGCCTTTGCAACCTGGTTTTCTGTCAGAGAGCTGTTGATATATGCGGCATGAATCCCGGCTTCATTCAACGCCTTCACCTGATCCATCATCAAAGAGATCAAAGGGGAGATCACGATCGTAATTCCCCGCATCATCAATGCCGGAACCTGATAGCATAATGATTTTCCGGCTCCGGTAGGCATAATGGGCAAAGCGCATCTCTTCCCGCCAAAATCTGATCGATGATCTCCTCCTGGCCCGGACGAAATGAATCGTATCCAAAATATGTTTTTAAAATCTGTAAGTTTTTCCCCTTCCACTGTCAGACCTCCTCTCTTTCTAAATTCCAAGCGTCTTTCGCACTTGTTCTCTTCTCTGATAAAACTCCTGATAAAATGACCCGTCATCCTCTGCTTCGTATGGAGTCTGATAAAACAATCGCAGAATATACGTCGTAAGGATCTGGATATTCTCTTTTTCCAGCTCTCCTATTGACTCTTCGCAAGTCAGAAGAAATTGGTGCCAGTCTGAAATGTACTGCTCATAAGCTTTCAGGTTGGTAATTCCGAGCCATTTTTTCACTTTCACCTTTCCGCGGTTCTCTTTTTTGCATTCTTTTGTCAGAAGAAAATATCGAAATCCCTCTTCTTCATACAGCCTTCCCAGCGGAAACAGTCGGCAGATTCCCGACCGAAACGCATGAATCCCACATCTTTCGTTCTCATCCAGAAACGGACAGGCATCCGTCTTAGGATCCATTTTTAAATTTGGAAGGATCATACCATCTACTACATTTAACTCGATCTCCTGATTCAGAAGCCCGGCAAAATCCTTTCCGGTTGCCTGTTTCAAATGAAACAGATCGATGGGATCCAGAATAATAGATTTCCCCATTCCGCGACAACACGCCGAACACCCCTGACACTCATAACAATCTGCCTTTACCATATCATTTGAAGTATATAATTTTCCATCTGAAATCTCATTTAAATCTACATTACGCCTCATACAAGCTCCTTTATCATCTAAAATATTTCTAACCAGTTTATTTTAACACGCTTTTTATGGACTGGACAACAGCAACTATTTCTCCGTCATTTTTGCCAATTTTATATCCATTTCTCCACTTTTTATTGCAATATGATACAATACAAAAACAAACAACCTAACAAAGGAGGGCACACTATATGAATCACCTGAATTCTATTTATCAGCGTCTGCAGTCTAATTATAGCGATTGTGATATCACATACGCTCCCGGGCTTTTGACTGTAAAGTGCAAAAAACGGTGAAATCCGGGCAGACGGTTTTCGTACCTGCTTTCTCGAAGATGGAAAGACCGTACAGGAGCTTTTGGAAAAAAACGATGACAATCTCTATGAAGAAATGGAACGATTTATCCTTTATCTGCAGGAAGGCGGAGCAGATGCCGCACAATCGGATGAATTAAAAATGCTGAAAAACCCTGCTTATCACAATGCATTTACACGTTCCGGCAAAATTGCCGGTCGTATTTTATTGATCGCAGGCGGTGCAGAACTTCTGCTTTTGGCGTTTTGTTTCCGTCAGGATCAACTGCTTTTCTTTTTACTGCCATTGCTGATCTGGCCGATTTTTTCACTGGCTCTGATTGCCTTTGTGCGCAAAAAGATCCTCGCCCGGATCTGGATCTGTCCGAATTGTGGCTCCCGGCTTCCTTTGACCTGTTCTCCTTTTTCAGTTATCATTGAATACGTAGCTTCCTGCCCTGCTTGCGGAGCAAATCTGGAGACAGAGTCACTTCCATCGGAAATTCCGGAGACAGACGATGAGGATGGAAAAATATCCGATACAGCAGATCAGTCCATGACGTTCTCCCCGAATCCAGAAGGAGTGGTCAAACCACCTCGTAAATGGCCGGCACTCCTTTCCGGTATTGTGATCATTTTGTACAGTCTCCTGGGACTGTTTATGACACTGTTTTATATGGGGGATGCCCCTTCTGTCGGGATTGCACTGGGAATTGTGATGCATGTGAGCATTCTTCTGTCCGGTATCGCCTTGCTGGTTTGTCGTGCTCCAAAACTGCCGGAACATTCCCGTCCTGTCATTTGTATCCAGGAGCGGCTTTTCGTTTCTGTTTTAGCGTTTATTGTCTGGCCACTGGCACTTTTTCTTTTGTTGATTGCTTTCGGATACTGCGTCCAGCCTCCTCTGGATGTTCCATTTGGTCTGATTATGTTTCTGATTGGACTGGGACTTCTCATCTGCGGGATCTGGATGCTGCTGGCCGGAAAAAACCGCAGATTGTACGTTTTTGAAAACGGAAGTCTGACTTATATGACAAGCTGGGGACGCAAACGTGAACTTCTTCCCGGACAGCGATTTTCCATCCGCTTCGGAGCCAATGACTCCATTCAGTTTTTAAATGCGGACAAAAAGAAAATTTTCGCGATCGAACGTAATATGCGCGGCGTAGACAAACTGGCGGACTGGGTCGAATCCAGAGAGATTCCGCTTGAGATAACAAAGTTAAAAGAACAACAGATTCAACAGGAAGAAGGAATCGAACCTGTCATTCAATGGCGGGAAGAATATACAACCAAACTTCACAGCCACCTGAAAGAAATCCGACTTGGGAAATGGCTGGTACTGGCACTCTTCTGGGCCGGTAGTATCATTCCGCTTTTCTTTTCATCGCAGGAGCTTGAAGTTCAGCCAGACCATCTACCTGATGGCAGCTTCTCCCCTTCCATTGATTGTATATTATCTGGCGTTTGCGCCTGTCCTGACACTAAACGGAAAGCAAAAAGGCGCCACTGCAGAATGGCAGTCTCACCATATCCGCATTTCTCTCCCTCTGGTTTTGCTTCCTGCATTGTGGCTGATGTCAGTATTTCACTACGGTCTGGAGCAAGTACTGATTATGGAAGAAAAATGGTACACACTGGCATTCTGGTTTGGACTTGGCGCAATCTTTATCATCGCCTTTGTTCTTCGCACTCCAAACGTCTGCGTGGAGAAGGGCTTTCATGATCAGTCTGTCACTCCTGTTGGTGGCAGAACCGATGGCGTATGCGGTAATTTTGCCCTGTGTGGAGAGGAAACCCACTATCCGGCAAAAGTACTGGAACGAAATATAGAACAAGACGATGACGATGATTCTCTGGAATATTCTTTGACTGTGCAGTTGGATGACGGAACAGCTTTTGAATTTCCTGTTACCGAAGAATTGTATGAAATGGAAGAGTCCGGAACAGAATTTGTTGTATGTCAGAGAGAAAATCCATTGGGTGTGCGGATGCTGGATCTGCACTTGCCGCCTGAAAAATAGTCACAGATATTTTTATAAATGAACGGAGAAATCAAAATTACAATAAGTGAGGAGAAAAAATATGTTCAATATAATAGAATTGTTATTTCCTGTGATCTTCATACTAATCTTTATAATGATTATATTCACTTTGGCAAAGGGGATTTCTACTTGGCATAAAAACAATAATTCTCCCCGTTTAACTGTATCAGCAAGAATCGTTGCAAAACGCCAGAATACCACGTATCACAATCAGCCAAACGCTGGAGATACCTCAGGAGCTCATGAATATCATACAACATCCAGTACTACTTATTATGTCACTTTTCAAGTGGAAAGCGGTGACAGAATAGAGATGTCTGTATCCGGCTCAGAGTACGGAAAGCTTACAGAGGGCGATGAAGGAAAATTGACATTTCAAGGAACAAGATATTTACAATTCAATATGGAAAATTGAACAACAAATACATCATTGAACAGAGAATATTTCAATGATACAATTCTATCCATTAGAATAAATTATTAGGAGCAATACAGAAACTTATGGAAAAAATACATTAGGTGAAACAATCTATCATTACGTAAAAAATCTGGACTGACACAAGAGGCAGTTGGCAGATGGTATTTGCTCCCCTGTTTCTATCTCAAGGATAGAAAACGGAAAACAAATGCCATCGGGAAAAGTTTTAGAACAACTCCTTGCACGCCTTGGCACAAGTACTTATCAGCTCTGCAATATTTATTATGAAAACGAGTGTCAGTCATCCTTACGCCAAACTTTAGATGAAATCAGTGAACAAGTATCCGCAGGTGAGTTTATTCAGGCAAAAAAGACATTACAGCAGCTTTCTACTGAAAAAATGGACATCGCTAATCTCCAGTACACCAAAATGATTCATGTGGCAATTCGTATGCATGATGGTGCTGCAGACAAGCAAATGGAAACTGAATTAACAAGCGCACTCCATCTGACGAAACCAAATATCGACTTCAACGATTTTCGCAGGGAGTTGTTTTCCCCTACGGAGGCTAATATTCTTGTCATGCTGACAGCTGCAAAATATATGACAGGTAAAAATTTAGAAGCGATTCGCATTGGTGAGGAAACTCTGTTTGCCCTGGAACACAGCCATAGCCGCCTTTCTGACTATAAGGTTCTTCAGATCAATTTAGCGCATAATCTAAGTCAAATTCTGAAGGATGAAGGACGATATCAAGAAGCGCTTCTCTATGCAACAAAAGCAGAGAATCTCAGTATTTCCGGAACAGAACAGTTTCTCCTTCCGGAAATTGAATTTAGTATTGCACAAATTCTTAACAATATGAAAAAAAGGCAGGAAAGTCGTATGCGTATGGAAGCGCTGATTCCCTATATGCGCCTGATTGGAAAAAAAGAAATGGCAGATTTAGTTCAAGAATATTTAGAGAAAAACTTAACAAATGATGTAAATTAAAACTATACATGGCTCGATATGGAAATGCCGCATTCTTCCCTTTACAATTTACTTGTCGAAGGGAGATATCAAGATTATGAAAAAATAAAATGGGAACACATCCTGCTGTTTTTCTTAGAATTACTAGTACAGCGAATAATAAATAATTGCTATATTAAACCGATGCCGCTTCCTCTTCACTGATTTCATCCATTTTATACTTCCAGTGATAAACTACAGGCTCACGGTTTATTTCGTCAAAATACTTGTAAATTCGTTCTTCCAATTCCTGTTTGCTATTGACACGAATTCCACGAAGCATCTGTCTGGTCATCTTACTGAAGAAGCTTTCAATCATATTTAACCATGAGCCATGTTTCGGAGTAAACACAAATTTAAAACGTCCCTTTGGCAGCGTATCCAGAAAGCGCCGTGTTTCTTTAGAAGTATGTGCGGAATGATTATCCAGGATGATCCGGATTGTATCCTGTGATGGATATTTTTTATCCAGTATCTTTAAAAACTCAATAAAATCAGAACTCTTGTGAGTCTCACTTACTAACGGGATGGCTTCTCCTGTAAGCAGATCAATGCCTGCCAGCAAAGAGAGCGTTCCAAGACGTTTGTATTCTGCATCACGATATACCTCTCCGTGTTCCGGTGTCGGGCGTAAATCCGGTGCAGTATTGGAGATTGCCTGAATACCCGGTTTCTCATCATAGGACACCGTAATCGTCAATTTATAATCGTCTGGAACAATGAGATCACCATTCTCATCAAACTGCATTTCAATCTGTTTGTAGACCAGCAGGACTTCATGCATTTTTGATTCAAAATCAGGATCCCTCTTTTCGCAGTAATATTTGATTTTAAAGGGTTTCATATCCTGTTCCCTGAGGAATTTCTGGATATAAGGTTTCGTAACTGTTGAAAGTCTTGGATATCCCGCCTCCTCTGCATGTTTCTGAATGTATTTATGGAGAGAAGCCAATGTCCACAGTTCCTGCGCATAACCGAGTTCTGCCGGTCTCTGACACGCAATACTGATCATCCATGCCTTCGCATCGTCGGTGATTTCGGATGGACGTCCAGGACGCTGAACATCAAACAGTGCAGCATCCACACCGCCTTTATGAAACTTCGAAACACAAAGGCGTACCGTGGCAGTGCTGATTGCAAGTTTATCAGCAATTTCCTGGAATGTCATTCCATCGGCTTTATATAAAAGAATCCTGGCACGATCCACGACTTGTGCCTGAATGGTTCTCTTTTTTGATAATGATTTAAGGTAATTCCTGTCTTCATCTGACAGAGGAAGATATGTTTTTCTCATAGCGTTCATCCTTTCTTTGATAACACTATTTTACCATACATCATCTCAAAAATATATAGCAGAAATTTAATTTATTCTATACTAGTAAATATGGCAACTGTAGGTGTCGCAATTCTATTAAATGCCTTAATTGATGCTGCACAAATTTCCATTACCAGCCAAGACGCTCACCATTTACAAAAAGTGTTGTTTATTAGTATTCTCTATGCTGTATGTTTAGGTGTACTGGTCTTTTTGTCAAATCGATACAAAGCCTGCTATATCAGAAAACGTTTACTTGAGATGCGTACTGTATTAGCAGATGGTACTTTGCAATCAAGTATTGCTAACTATGAAGAAACGGGTAATGCGTCATATGTTACGGCATTCAACCAAAATTTTTCTATCATTGAGGAAAAAGTGTTGCAAAACCGTATTTCCATCTTAGACTCTGTCATTTGTATCGTGTTTGCTGTTCTCGTGCTTTTATACATGAATCCACTTATTGCTGTTATCTCCATTGCAGCCATGGCAATCCCAAGCTTATTGCCAAGTCTTTTTACCAAGGTACTTGGCACAGCACAGGAAACAGTCATGAAATCAACAACATCCTACAATGAAACAGTAGCTGATCTTCTAACTGGTTATGAAGTGATAAAAACTTACCATGCAGAGGATGAGATGTTTCATAAATTTTCTAAGACAGCAAAACGATTAGATAGCAACAAAGAACATTTTTCATCCTTGATGGCAAGTGTATATGGTTTAACTACACTTTCATCTGTCGCTGTCCAATTTTTTATCATGGGGTTGGCTGGATTTTTTGCAGTTAAGGGATATATCACCATTGGCAGTATTGTCGCAGTCACTCAGCTTACCGGACAAGTGATTTCTCCTGCCTTCGAGCTTTCTGCAAAGATTAGCGAACTAAAGTCTGCCAGACCTGTATTGGATACTTTGCATACTCTTTCTCATCCTGAAATCCATGAGAAAAAAACAGGACACAAACTCAAAAAACATATTTCACTACGAAATGTAAGTTTCAAGTACGATGACAGAACTATCTTAAAAAATGTATCTGCCACTTTTGAAAAAGGAAAGAAATACGCGATTCTCGGAAAAAGCGGAAGCGGAAAAAGCACACTATTAAAACTCCTTGCAGGATATTATCCGGAATTCGAAGGAGAGATTTGTACAGATGAAATCGCAGCTCTTCCAGACAGACTGGCTATGATTCATCAAAAAACTTTTTTATTCAATGATAGTGTTCGAAATAACCTTACTCTGTGGAAATCATACACAGAAAACGAAATTTCAGAAGTTATTAAAAAAGCTGGATTAAAGGAAGTAATGGAACATTTGCCCCAAGGACTTGATACAATCATTGAAGAAAACGGTAGTAACTTTTCAGGAGGGGAATGTCAACGGCTTGCTATCGCCAGAGCATTACTGAGTGGAAAAGATATCCTGCTAATGGACGAAGCAACATCGGCATTGGATGAACAAACCGCAAATGATGTAGAAAACAGCATTTTATCATTGGAAAATATCACATGTATCAGCGTGACTCACAGACTCTCTCGTGAAAATATGAAAAAATATTCAGCAGTTTTGAAAATGGATAATGGAGAATTGCACGAAGATGTTCTATGACATTTCTGCAGAATCAGTAGAAATATATCGAAGAAATCATGTAAATTGTAACCTATTGCCTTACAGAATTGATGCAGATGTGCTATATTGAAAATGCAAAAAGAACAACCGCCCACAAGGGGTTGACCAATTAAAGAATGTACATAGAAAATACCACCCTCACTCGCCAAAGTATCATATCATTTTGGTGTGCTACCCGTCAAGAGGACAATGAAAAATAATAAATTTTTCTCCGTCAGCCTATTAACCGGCTGGCGGTATTTTTATGCTGCTTTCAACGTAAGTTCATGAAAGGCCATCGGTGTCATTATATGTAACTTACGCTGTAGTCGTCGGTTGTTATAGTATTCAATATAGTCTTGGATGCCTTGGATTAATTCTTCTTTTGATGTAAAGCGTTTCCCATAATACATTTCCCGTTTTAAAATTCCCCAAAATCCTTCCATTGGTCCATTGTCAATACAGTGTGCAACTCTGGACATACTTTGTTTCATATGATGTTTCTTCAGCCGACTATAAAATGCCTGACTGGTATATTGGAATCCCCGGTCCGAATGAAAAAGCGGATGCGCATCAGGCTCTGCCGTTACCGCCTGATCAAATGTATCCATAACAAGGGCATTATCATTATGCGCGCTGATTTTATACGAGACAATCCTGCGGTCGCACAGATCAAGAATCGCACTTAAATATATTTTGTGTACTTCTACCCCTATATAATATTTGAACTCTGTTACATCTGTCAGCCATTTCTCATTCGGTTTATCTGCGTGAAACTCCCGGTGAAGAAGTTTTTCGCAATGTGGGAGGGATTCCTGTCTGCTTTCGTACAGCTCTTCGCTTCCATTTGATAGATGACTGTATTCCGATTTTCCGGCAGATTCTCAGAATCCTCTTATCATTGGCCGGAATCCCATAATTACAGCCAGTTCATCACGGATACGCCGATAACCCATATCTGGATGCAGCCGATGTATTTCCCTGATAATATCGGCAATCTGTTCATTCCTGATCTCATTGTCACTTTTGGGATGTTTCAGCCATCGGTAATAGGAAGAACGAGTAATTCCAAGGTATCTGCACATTTGTTTGACCGGATATCCTTTTGATTTGGACAGTTCCCTGATTGCCTGATATTCACATAATTTATGTATTAAAGAAAGCGATCCCTCCTTTCTAATTCCCTTACTTTTTTTAACAGGTCATTCTCCATCTGTAAGTCTTTATTTTTACGTTCCAGCTCTGCGATACGGTCCCGTAATTCTTCTTCTGGAGTGCGGCTTGGCTTAGAGCCGATCCGCCGGCCTCTCCGATCCTCCAAACCGGCACTTCCCATTTTTCATACCGTTCCACCCAATTTCGGACCTGCTGATAGGAACAATCATACTTCAAGGCCATTGCCCCATAATTCCGGTCATGGTCAAGACAGTCTTTTACAATGCAGATTCGTTCCTCCAGTGTTGTTTTTCTTGCTTTCTTCATAGCGCTACCTCCGGTAAGTTCTTTTAATTCCTTACCTTCATTATACGCCTTGATCCAACTTGAAAGTGAGAATGCTGTCGGATTCCGAATTTTACACATATTTCATCTAACGATCCCTCTCCGGAAAGGTATGCATGAACTGCCTGCAATTTCAATTCTTTTGAGTAGCGTTTATTTGTCTTAGGAGACAGTAAACTTTTCTGGTCCGTCTGTTTTATAGATCCTGATCCAATCCTGAACACTCCGCTTATTTACACCGCACATTTTTGTCAGCGCCTTTTTGGCTAAGTTCTCCGTTCAGGTACTGTTCTACGATTTCTACTTTTTTTACTGCATCAATTTTACTTTTTCTGGACATAAAATACCCCCAAGTAGGTTTTTATATTTTTGTGTCCTACTTGAGGGTATCATATCATTTTGAGGGTGGTTTTTCTATGGCTTAAATCATCAGTGACAAATCATGTAAATGAATGTCAGTAGTGATAAAATGAACATTCCAACGGCCATAAGGTCTTTAAAATCAAAGTGATTTTTATTATCGTTCATCAGCCCCCCATTCTATGTAAAATAGAGGTCATCCACCCTGTAACACGGTTGTTCTACTTGAAGTGTTATCATATTCTTACTGATATTTCAATTCCCTGTTGCCCGTGCAGCCCTTCTCTAATAGTCTGCATTTACTCAAACATCTTCTTATAAAAATCAATTTTAATTCAACCGATCGTTCTCCTTACACAAACACTGCCAGCTTTTTTATGCAAAATCCCAATCCCAAATCGCCTTTCACTTTCCTCAAGCAAAAGACGATTTTACGATTTTCTTCTATTGTGCAGTATCCTTTGTAATCAGCTCCACTTCCACCGGGATGGTTTTTTCCACTGTTTCTCCCTGCAAAATCTGAATCGCGGTCTCAACTGCTGTCTCTCCCATCAGATTCGGTTTCTGTGCCACGGTTGCTGCCATTTTTCCTGCTTTGACTGCTGCGACTGCATCGTCTGTCGCATCAAAACCAACCACCAGGATTTTCTTGTTTCCAACTGCTTCCACTGCTCCAAGTGCCATCTCATCGTTATGTGCAAATACACCCTGAATTGCGGAATTTGCCTGCAGCATATTTTCCATAACACTCATTCCCTCAGAACGATTGAAGTTCGCGGTCTGTTTGGAAACAACATTCAGCTTTTCATCTGCCACCAAATGGAATCCTTTTCCTCGCTCGATCGTTGCACTGGCGCCGGAAACGCCCTCCAGTTCTGCTACTTTTGCATTTTCTCCAAGAAGTGATACCATATATTCTGTTGCCATTTTCGCACCTTCCACATTGTCGGAAGCAATGGCACAGTCTACGTCTACTCCGTTTACACCACGGTCTACTGAAATCACTTTAATTCCTCTTGAAACCGCGTCCTTCACTGCCGGTGCAACTGCATCGGAATCCACCGGATTTACGATCAGGACACTGATATTTTTTGAGATCAGATCTTCGATATCGCTGGTCTGTTTTGCCGCGTCATCCCCGGCGTCTACCACGATCAGTTTTTCCCCTTCTGTTTTTGCCTTTTCTTTTGCACCTTCACTTAATGTGACAAAGAATGGGTTATTCAAGGTGGAAACGGAAAATCCAATACTGCCGTTTCCGGACATCTCACCTGATGCGTTTTCCGTTTCTCCGTCAATCGTAATGGCATTGCATCCTGTCAATCCAAACACCAGAACTGCCGCTGCCAGTACACTTACAAATCTCTTCATTCTCATACCGCACTCTCCTCTCTTATCGTCTTCTGTCAGACAATACCGCGATCAAAATTACAATTCCTTTTACCACATCCTGATAATAAGAAGATACTCCCAGGATATTCAATCCGTTATTTAACACTGCAATGATCAAAACACCGATGAATGTTCCCCAGATTTTTCCGCGTCCTCCGTTCATGCTCGTTCCGCCAAGCGCTACGGCTGCAATCGCATCCAGTTCATATCCTTCTCCCAGTGTCGGCTGTGCAGAACCAAGACGGGATAATAAAATCAACCCGGAAAGTGCCGCCATACATCCGGAAATCGCATAAGCTGCCAGTTTTGTGCGGTCAATATTGACTCCTGCCAGATTGGCTGCTTTTGCATTGCTTCCTGTCGCATAAATATGACGTCCGAAGTTGTTTTCTGCAGTACGAATAAGAAGATCACAAAAATCAGTAAAAACAAGATGACCGGAATCGGAATGTGATAAAAGTTTCCTTTTCCTACCACTTTCAGTGTAAAGCTGTCTCCCAGGTTGGAGATCGGTTTTCCATCCATATAGATCATCGTCAGTCCACGGAACACGGTCATTGTGATCAACGTTGCAATAAAGGGCTGTAATCTGCCTTTTGTTACAACCAGCCAGATAATATACAGAGAAACCTCCGAAGCTGGCGCCGACGCAACCCAGGCGGTCTTTGTCTACATAAGGCAGGTTGGCTGTAGCATCGTCGATGGCAGACAGATA
>ENA-OQER01000642-OQER01000642.1-human-gut-metagenome-genome-assembly--contig:-NODE-642-length-18600-cov-12.598008_pt1 | contig 18600 bp, 18 predicted proteins | sample MGYA00242797_ERZ504639 | MGnify/ENA primary metagenome ERZ504639 (study PRJEB26092, sample SAMD00036306) | human gut metagenome | host: Homo sapiens | study: EMG produced TPA metagenomics assembly of...
AATGGTTTGTTTGCCAGGATCATTGGCAAAATTAGTGCACTTACCATTCTGCAATACGTAAACTTCATTAACGACAAGCCCATTGGCAGAATTAAGTATGCACTAAATTAATTCCGCCAACAGGTATAATTATATAATGTGGTTTAATCGTAATCGCAGAAAAAAAAGTATTTTTGTAGGCAAGAATCGTATAAAAAACAAGACCCGATAGCTTGACGAATCAGAGGCTACCGGGAATCAACGCTACAAAGATAGTGTTTTTTCTTGATACAACCAAGTAAATGAACGAATTTTTATGGAATATTTAGAATTTGAAAGAATCTTGTCTGCCAAGCGAATGCAGAGATATAAGGATGCTGCGAATGGTGATACTCGCAAGGCTATGGCTTTGTATCGCCACAACTTACGTTTGTCGCAGGAGATGTTTACAATAGTTAGCTGCTTTGAAGTGGCATTGCGCAATGCGATTGATAGCCTTTTGGTGCCGACCTTGGGAGAGAATTGGCTGAAAGATTCTGTTCAAGACAATGGAATATTCTCCAATGGACGCATGAATGAGACAAGGAAAATCATAGAAAAGGCATACAACCGCTTGAATAGACAAGGCATCTATTCTCATTCCAAACTTATTGCAGAAATGGAATTCGGTGTATGGAAATATATGTTTTCCTCACTACAATATCGTGCGACAGGACAATGTCTGCTAAGGGCTTTTCCAAATAAGCCGCGTTCATCGGTGGCTGTTCAATATAACAACGCCTACATATTCAATGAACTCGACAAGGTGAACAGTTTGAGAAATAGAATTGCACACCATGAACCTATCTGTTTCAGGCTTCATGCATCAGAAATAGACACAAGTTACATCGTCAATGAATACCAGAAAATTCAGACTTTATTTTCGTGGATGGGTATTGATTCACGTTCAATGCTTTATGGGCTTGACCATGTGCAAAGTGTTTGTGCCAAGATAAACAGTTTAAAAGGGTAATAATAGAGCCAGGTTATGAACAACGACAAGAATGACTTTTTCTCCATTCCAACGAGGTGAACCACATTGCGCCAACGACTGCCACAACCACTTGAAACTCAAAACAAATGCTCTATTTTGCTGTTTTTTGCCTTTTTAGGCGTTCTTTTTTATTGAAAAAAGTATCAAAGTATCATTTTTTCGACTGAGTACAGAAATAAATAACTGATATGTAACAAGATAGAAGAATGATACATTTTGAATTGTGTTATAAGAAGTATCATAGAAGTATCATAAAAAACGTCATCAAAGCATCGCAAAAACGTCATGAGGCATTCTTAATAGCAAAACTGCCGACCTTACAAGAAGTGCCCAAAAATCGCCGTAAGCGGCTCCGCGTTTATACCATTGTAGACTTCTCATTTATTCGTACCTTTGCACCATAATTTTAAAATCACATGAATTATGACAGCAAACGAACGTTTTGAGAAGGCTTGGGGGTCCTTTTTAGTCTATCTGAATCGAAACCCCAAGGCTCAACTTACTCCTTTCTTGAAGGAAAGACATATAAATCATCGCACCATGATGAACTGGATGTGCGAAAAAGGATATTCAGTTTTACGTGCCAAGCAGGAAATCCGCCAAGCCCAGGAGGCAGCCCGCAGAGAAAAAGCAGAAGCATCTACATCAAGTACAGGCATGATGTTCGTGCCTATGGAACCTCCTGCCATAGATCTTCCTATGGAAGACCTCCTTTATGGCATAAACATAACCTTTCCAAATGGAACTTTGGTTTCCGTTAAAAAAGGATGTGCCAAGTCTGTTATGGCGTTGATGAAACTTTATGAGAAGGAGGATGCAGTATGTTTGGATTGAATGAGAGTACCCAGTACTATGTCTGCCAGCGATATGTCCGAATGAACATGGGCATAAATGGTTTGTATCAGATAGTGAGAACCGAGATGGAACTTCCGCCACTTGGTGGTGCGGTATTCATCTTCTTCTCCAAGAACCGCCAGCAGGTAAAATTGCTCAAATGGGATGGCGATGGTTTCTTGCTGTACCAGAAGCGACTGGAGCGAGGAACCTTTGAATTGCCATACTTTGACCCCAAGAACAAACAATGCAAAATGCCGTACAGGACACTATCGGCCATCATGAGCGGAATTTGCCTAAAAAGCATGAAATATAGAAAGAGGCTTAACTTATAGCTTTGCTATGCTATATTTAACGTATTGTATATCAGTAAGATAGTAAAAATAAATATCTGAAAATCCTTGCATATCTCGATATTTTTTCGTACCTTTGCACTATGAAAAAGGACGAAATTATAGAACTTTTGAAGGAACAACTTCAGCTTGCCAACGAACAACTTCAGCAAGCTAATACTACAGTGAGTTCGCTGACCCTGCAGGTCAACGAACTCATTAAACGTATAAAGTCATTGGAAGAATTACTCGTCCAGAAAGGAATCGCCATTGACAAAGCGAATCGTCAGAACAAGGCACTCGGCAAGCTCGTTTCAGGCAAGAAGTCAGAACGTCAGGAAAAGAATCCGCAAGACTCGATGACCCAGGAGGAATTTGACAAGAAGAAAACAGAGCAGGCCGAAAAGAGAAAGGCACGCAAAAACAACGGTGCCAAGCGTGACATGCATTACGAGATGAAAGAGGTGCATGTTACGATAGATCCAGTCATGGATGCAGAGCTTTTGAAGACGTTGCGTCTCTTCGGAACTCGTACCTGTATACGTTACAGCATGGAACCCATCAAATTCATCAAGACAGTGTATCACATCAACACTTATACTGATGGAAGTATCATGTATCCGGGGAAAACTCCGCCGGCTCTGTTGTTGAATTCTTCCTATTCACCTTCCTTTGCAGCAGGACTCCTGCAGATGCGATACATCTATTCCATGCCGGTAGAGCGAATCATCAAATACTTTGCCGACAATGGGTTTACGTTAAGGAAAGCCACGGCAAACAAACTGATTGCCAGAAGTGCCGATGTACTGGAAAACTTCTATAAGGCTATCTGCCAAGTAGTGTTGCAGCAGGATTATGTCTCGGCAGACGAGACATACCATAAAGTGCTGTTAACCAAGATAAAGCCTACGGACAAGGGGTCGAAGAAAGGCTACCTCTGGGCTGTAAGTGCGCCTAAACTGGGACTTGTCTTCTTCGTATATGAGGATGGTTCACGCTCTGAGCAGGTCATACTTAACGTATTCTCAGATTATAAAGGTACCATACAGAGTGATGCATATGCTCCTTACCGGAAACTGGAGTCAGATGCTTATCCTGACATTATGAGAATCGCCTGCCTACAGCATGTCAAGAGAGATTTCATCGACTGCGGCAAGGAAGACAAGGATGCTCAGGAAGTCGTAGATATCATCAACAGGTTTTATCAAGAAGACAAAAAACATAAGGTTGGGGTAAATGGATGGACCGTTGAAGACCATCTTGCCTATCGGCAGTCATACGCACCGGACATTTTGCAGGATTTATTGGAGAAACTGGAGGAAATATCTTCCAGGAAGGATTTGCTGCCCAAGTCTACCTTGCGCAGGCGGTCGGTTATGCCCTTAATGAATATAATGCCATTTGTGACATCTTCAAAAGAGGTGATACGGCTCTCGATAACAACTATATTGAGAGAATCCAGAGGTACATATCACTATCAAGAAGAAACTCTATGTTCTTTGGCTCGCACGAAGGAGCAAGACGGGGAGCTATCCTATATTCTATAGCTATTTCATGCAAGTTGAATGGCATCAATCTGTTTGAATACATTAGCGATGTCATAGAAAAGACCATTGAATGGCAACCGAATACCCCACTGGAGAAATATAGAGACTTACTTCCTGACCGATGGAAAAAGCAGTAGCAGCATTTGTTTAATCAGCTGTTACTGCTTTTTTTGAATTATGCAAGGTATAAACGCGGAGACGCTTACAAATCGCCAGACGTTTGGGCACTCTGTGCTCACCGCACGGGCAACAGGTGCCCAACGCTTGGTCTGTTAATGCCCAACGCTTGGTCCCTGAGTGCCCACTTAATGGGCAAGACAGACCACTTGTCCTATTTGATAATCTGGCTACTGGTCATCTATTATGACCCGTTCCGGTCTTCTATAATGCTTGCTTTGAGGCTCAAATCTTTTTTTTGATGAAGGGTGGTGAAGGGTGAAATAGCACCCATCACCCTCTGAAACCCCGATAAACACAGGGGGGTACCGAGAAAAAGATGAAGGGTATTTTGCATATTCGATTTCAGAAAATTGAAAACGGCGCAGACAAGAGAGGTACTGCTTTTTAACCCATTATAATTCTTCTGAATTGTATAGTATATGTTGCCTGTTGCATAGCTATAAAAAGTTTCCTCAATTTTCTTTTCATCGTTCCACTATTTCGAGCATTATTACTTGTTCTTTATTAGCAGGACATAGAAATCATATTCTTATCCCGAACTGGGGTATATATTGCATGAAAAATAAAATAATCTTTAAAACATCAAGTTTTGGAAAAGTATATGTGTGTCTAACTTTGGGTGATGTTTAAAAAAAATAAGAATTGGCTATTTTTCTTATGGAATATTCTTTTCTTTGATTTATAATTTGTATTTTTGCAGAAAAAAGGAAATGAGACAGCTAATCATAGATAATATTGGACCAATATCCCACGTCGTGATGGACTTAAAGCGAGTCAATATCTTGATGGGACCTCAGAGTGCAGGCAAAAGTTGTATTCTGAAGATTGCTTGTTTCTGTGCTTGGGCGGAGAAACGTATTGAACTGGAACAAGGAAAGAATGGTTTTGCGGATTTCTCATATATCCAAAAAAATTTGGTGGATTTTCATAAGCTCAATGGCTTTTTGCGTAAAGGCAGTAGAATCTGTTATAAGACGGAACACATAGATTTTGTATGTGATTTTGACAAGAAATCCTTTGAATTGTCTTGGAATGAAGCAGGTAGGTGGACTTACAAGCGTCCGCGTGTGTCTTACATTCCAGCAGAGCGCAATTTGATAGCTGTGGTTCCTAATTGGCTCGATGTTCGTATTGGAAATTCAAATATTTTGAGTTTTATTTCCGACTGGAATTTAACAAGGCAGCTCTATAAAAAAGTGGTGCCATGCCAGTGTTAGGATTAGGAGTGTCCTATTATTTTGATGAAGAGGTCAAAACCGACAATATCTTATTAGAAAACGGCAAGTCTATAGAATTTTCAAATGCTTCCAGTGGTTTGCAGTCTGTGGTTCCAATGTGGGTTTATCTAAACTTCCTGTTTGACTTACAGTATGAGTCAAATTCTTTCTCTTCTGTTTCGAAAGAAGCAGAGAATGAGGAAGTTTTGCAACATATATATACAGTGAAGTTTAAGGAAGGCTTATCGGATAGAATAGGGGAAAATTTGCCGTTTATCGGCAGAATCGGCATGAGTAAACTTACTTTTGCTTCGGAAGGTGAGTTCCAGGAATGTAAGGCTCTTGTTGAGTCCTATACAAAGAACGTTTATTCAGACATTTATTTGGAAGAACCAGAGTTAAACCTGTTTCCTCAGACTCAAGTCGAGTTGATTTATCAGCTTTTGGAGAAATCTGCTGTTCATGACGATGGCTTGTTTGTCTCTTCTCATAGTCCATATATCCTATATGCATTGAATAATTGTATGTTGGGGTATAAAGTAAGAGAAAGATGCTTCTGTTGATAGAGAATTATTCTCTCATGAGAAAAGTTGGATTAATCCAGACGATGTGGGAGTATGGGAGTTGCAGCCTTCATCAGATGGCTCCGTTGCTCTGAATCTTCAGGATGAGGATGGACTGATTAGAAACAACTATTTTGACAGTGTAATGAAAACTGTCATGAATGATTTTACTAACTATTCCATTTACTATGATTGAGTTGGAGAAGGTTTTTCACCACGTAGAAGAGTATGATGGTGATGTTTGGGTAGCCGACTATACGGAAGCTACACAAAGAATGGATAGGGAATATCAGAAAGGAGTTGTGATCAGTCGAATTTCCATTGACGATATATCATCTTTTCATTTGGTGAACAAAGAAGGCGTTTCGTACTATGCTGTCAATTTCGAGGACAACAAGGAATTCTTTCCAAAAGGAAGGAAAGACTGTGAGTGCATGTTTAGGTGCAAAGAGGTCGTCGAAGGAGGATGGCTTTTGCTTTGTGAGTTGAAATACGGTTTGGATAAGGAGCCAAACAATTTCCAAAATGCTTCTAAGGCTTATCTCCAGCTGATGGATACTTGGAATCTGTTGGAAGAAAGGGGAGTGCTTAACAAAAAGCAATGTCGTTCTTTTCTGAACATATCTATGCCATCGCACAATAAACCTCCTTTTGATTCATTTGTTGTTACTCCTGCTGATAGGATACGGTTAAAACGAGAGAAAAATGTTATCTTGATGGGGGTGAATGAGATCCTGATAGTGAATAAGGGTATATTGAGGGCATTTTTGGTATGAAATGTTGATAGCAATTCCTCTAAAAGGACAGAACAACTTTTTATAGAATTTTGAACATATATAAATATGAGAATTTTGCAATTAGGCAAATTTTATCCTATACAAGGTGGGGTAGAGAAAGTTATGTTTGATTTATTGGATGGTATGTCTAAACAAGGCATAACGTGTGATATGCTATGTGCAAACGCTTATGTTGGACAGTCATTGCGAATTATTCAACACAATGATAACTCGCAAATTATTAGTACTAGCACTCTATGTAAAAAATTTGCAACAATGATATCTCCCCAAATGGTAGTAGAATTGCGTAAAATTTGTTCTAATTATGATATTATTCATGTTCATCATCCGATCCAATGGCAGCATTAGCTTTGTTTTTTTCAGGGTATAAAGGGAAAGTTGTTTTTGCATTGGCATAGCGATATTTTGAAACAGAAAAAATTGTTGATGTTCTTCATGCCATTGCAAAAGTGGTTACTAAATAGAGCTGATATTATTGTTGGAACAACACCTGTATATGTTTCTCAGTCTCCTCATTTAAAGACCGTACTGCAAAAATGTACGTATTTACCTATTGGCATTGATAAGGTATCACCTGATCCGGTTAAAGTCAATGAAATACGCCGTAAATATGGAAATAAAAAAATTGTCTTTTCATTAGGGCGACTTGTTGAATACAAAGGTTATAAGTATTTGGTAGAAGCTGCAAAGTTTTTATCATCAAGCTATGTCGTTTTGATAGGTGGCTCTGGTCCTTTAAAGAATGAGTTGCATAAGCAAATTTTAGAAAATGGTCTTCAAGAAAAAATTCATTTGTTGGGGCGTATTAGTGATGCTGAACTTCCCTCTTATTATGGTGCTTGTGATTTGTATTGCCTACCGTCAATAATGAAAACGGAGGCTTTTGCTATTGTGCAAATTGAAGCGATGTCTTGTGGAAAGCCGATTGTTGCGACAAAAATTCCAGAATCTGGAGTTTCATGGGTTAATAAAGATGGAGTTTCTGGTTTAAATGTACCTATAGAGAATGGAGAGGCGCTTGCTAATGCTATTCATGGGGTATTATCTAACGATGTGCTGTACCAAAAATTATCTCAAGGTGCAAAAGAACGTTTCAGCCATTTGTTAGTAAAGAAAAAATGGTTGAAACGTGTGTGGGGATATATGAAAAATTACTTAATTGATTGCTCCTTTGTGAGTTTGCATATTTTCTGCAAGATGTTGTCTGAGGTGATTTTGTAGTTGTATTGCTTCTCTATTTTTGCCTTAATGTCTTGTTGCTTATATGTAAAATTATACAATGCGAGGAAAAGACTTCTGAATCTCCTACTTTGAAGAATGTTACTGGATAATTTTTTGTATATTTCTTTGTATGTAGGAATGTCTGAAATAATGACATTCGTGTTGAGATACATAGCTTCCAATGGTGGAATGCCAAATCCTTCGTAATATGATGGTGATACCAATACTGCAGAATGTGAAATGATATCATAAACTTCTTGGTTTGTGGCATTACTAACAAACTTTATATGTTGTATATTATTCTTCAATAAATGTACAACTTCTTCGTCCTTGGTGCGAAAGTTAAAGTTGCCAATGATAGTAAGCGGCATGTAGATCTCGTTATCAATAAGCTTTTGGTAAGCTTTTAAAAGGAGTTGGACACCTTTGTGTTTCTTGAGATTTCCAAGGAATACTATTCCTTTTTTTTCTTTGTCTTTATTATGCTCTAATTGATAGTCTATTAACTCTTGGCTGATGCATTATATATAACTTGGATGTCAGCGTTAGAATGAAAATATTTTAGTATTCTATCTTTCGAAAAACGGGACACGGTAAATATGCCTTTTGAGATTCGTAATGCTCTTTTTACATACCATTTGTAAATGTTTCTTTTGAGTGGTGAGCAAAAGTTATCGGTCTCAAAAAAACAATGTCATGAATAGTTGAATAAATAGGCACCTTTATGCCAATTGGTATGTTAAAATTCGGGGTAAAAAATGCGTCACACAGATTGATTGCTTTTATTGGGAATTTTATGAGTTCATTTAGAGTAAAACTACGTATTGTGCATTCAAAAATGGTACAATTGTTATACGTCTCATATTTATGCAAATATTTTTTGCTACCTATCAATAAAAAATTGACATTTTCATGGCATACAATATTGTTCAAAACATTTTCTATAAATGTTCCGATACCACTTTGTCCAATTAGTCTGCAATCTATTGCTATTTTCATAACGTTTATTTTTTTATATCAATAAAACTATAATTCCTGATGCGAAGTACATCCAAGAATTGTTTAATTGTTTTTTTTACTTCATATATAGTCTTTTCTTTAAAAGAGTTATATTTACTTTGGGGCTTGTAGTCTTTCCAAGGTGTCATGACTAAATAATGAAAGTAAAGTTCTTTGTATGGATTTCTACATTCTTTAAACCAAGGCTTCAGAGGGCCAGAAAAGTGTATAACTACAGGATGATGTATTGCATCCTGTAGCTTTCCTTTGTAGCAACTTGGAATAGAAGTGCCCTTTATTAAGTAAAAATCCATTAAGTTATACTTAAGGTCTACTATTTGCTTTTTATCATATAGGAGTCCATTTATAACATCTTGGTCATGATAATATATAGTATGATTGCTAATATATTGTATTGCAATATCCATATTAAAATGTTTTCTTAATTCTGTTAAATCGATAATGAGAACGCCAGAATTGATATACGAATAATGGCAGTCGTAATTTAATCTTTGACAATTCTTAATAGTTCGTTTTGGATCATCAACAACACCGCCTATGCAATTATTAGCATTAAATTTGCAAGACCAAAAATCAGATATGTCACTATTAACGACAGTATCACAATCTAAATACAAGATTCTATCTATGTTCTGCGGAAGAACGTCTGCTACGAATAGTCTAAAATAAGCAGACAAATTTATGTAGTTATTGGCTGTTTTATTTCCAATGGGAAAACTCTCGATCACTTTATCTTCTATAAAATAAAAGAAAATTTGACTATTATACCTCTTTACGATATTTTGAAGTTTATCTTGATTGGTACTTGAAATACAATTTGAGATGATATGAAAAGAGTGCTTCCCTTTGTTATTGTAGCAAAAGGAAGTAATGGTGACACTCGCATGTTGAGTGTAATTGTCGTCAAATGTAAGTAATAAATCCATACTTGTTGATAATTATTTCATCCTCCAAATATATTTTTTGACATAGTATTTTATATAACAATATGCCTTGTTAAAAGACCAGTCTCTAATTCTTAACGTTTCATGAAAAACCTCATTTTGACATTGCATAGTTAGACCTAAAAATGCCTCGTATTTAGAGATGGTTGAAGAGATATGGATTATGCGTTCTTGTCCATATTTTTTGTAAATTTTATAAATCATGTTATAGTCGGCTGCATACATATATTTTGTATCAAACATAATTTCTTTAGCTATGTTTGTTCTTACAAAAAAAGATTGGTGTGCAGTAGGCATATTAATTTTTATGTAGTCAGGCTCCTTTGCAATTTCTATGTCCTGAGAATTCTCTCTGAAATATTGCGTGTTACCATAAATGACATATTTGTTTTCGTAATCACTGTTACGAAATACATTTGAAAGAACTGTTTTCTCAAAAAACAGATCTCCTGTATTCATGAATATAACCCAATCACCTGAAGCAATAGAAAGACCTTTGTTCATGGCGTCATATATACCTTTGTCGGTTTCACTCTTCCAAAAGGCTATATGATTTGAATATTTCTTGATAATATCAACAGTTCCATCTGTACTATTACCATCAATAATAATATATTCGATGTTAGAATAGTTTTGATTAATTACAGACAGTATTGTTTGTTCTATTTCATTTCGTGCATTGAAACTAATAGTAATTATAGAAATTTTATACTCTTTCATCATTTTTTTACCAGTAGCAACTATTTTCAACATCTTTTGCAGTTCTTGGTGTTTCTTCTGCTGATGGTCTTATCCAATGGTCATTAAAAAGAGTTGAATAGTCATTTTGACTGTTTTTATAACCTTCAGATTCCCATCTTTTTCCCTTTATTCCGAAAAATAATTGGAGGGAGCCTCCAATGTGAATGGCTTTCTTCCCCATTCTCTTTGCATGTGCCGCTAATGGAAAACCATAAGCACCACATCCTATTAGGACAATTTCATAATTTATCTTATCCATTTCTTTTTTCATATATTCTAGTGCATCGAACCAATCCTTGAAATTATTTGTTCCACTAACACTTTGTACTGCCTTTAGTAAATGTAGTTTAAAACTTGGCAATATTTTTCTGTTAAAAAGTTTGTCTTTTTGTTCGTATTGCTTTTTGATTGATTCTGCAAATGGGTGTATGACTAAGACTTGTTTGCCTCTTAATGCTAATGTCCATGGCACATCTGCAAAAAAAGGATTTAATTTCTCTCGATCAACTTTAATTATGTTTGTGGGAAAATACTGTGAAATTTGATTTTCTTTGCTTCGCCATGATCCTAAGACATCAAGCAATTTGGTATCTTCTAACATTATTGTTGAAAAATTTTTGATAGTTTCTTTGTTACATGGAAACAAACCAGCTTGGCAAAACATTCTTTTGAAGTATGTCTTGTTCCACCACCATTCAGAGCATTTCCCTGTTATATAATTATAAGGTGTGTGCGCAATATAGTCCTTTTTGTCGATGGAAATATAATTGCATATAGCATCTAATTCGTTGCTGCCAAATCTGGCTATCATGCAAGGTTTGTCTGATAGTATTAATTTTGTAATAACTTCTGATACCTTAGATGCATCGACAATACCTCTTTCACTACAATCTAAACTTTCACTTTTGGGATTGTAATGCAGATAAAATTTCCTAAGGATTGTTAAAATGTAATTAACGATGTTCATTATGTTTACTTTTTATTATAATGTAAAACTTCCTTAAATAGTGTTATATGGCGCAGAGAGATTACCTCTTCATTGAGGTTATTTAATAGATATGCAGTTGCATTATTAATAATCTCTTCGTTGTTCACTTCGTTTGACGCTTTTTTGATGGTGGCTACAATATTGTTGATATCTGTAACGTCTGCTAAATACCCATATTTCCCTAATCCTAAAACATATGGTACAGCGCCAGATTCTTTTCCTCCAATGACTGGTATTCTTCTTGCCATTCCTTCTAAAAGAGTGTTTCCGAAAGACTCTTCTAAGGATGGATGTACTAAAATAGATGCAGTATCCAATAGATTGATGATTTGGTCATGATCTTTAAAACCTAAGAGTATTACATTTTTTAATAAGTCGTTAGCGACCCAGTATTTGTAGGTTTTATGATTTTTGTTATAAGCACCAACAAGATATAATTTAGCCTCTTTGTTTGTTTTAAGATATAGTTTGAAAGCTTTTAAAAGTCTTGTGTTGTTTTTACGTTGGTCCAATAAATCTTGGCATATTGATACCAAAATGGGTGTTCTTGGATATGAAGTCCTATCTAAACGGATAAAGTCTTTTTTTATAGGATTTTCTATTGTATAGCATTTGTTTTGTGGATATTTTTTTTTCATTAGTTCATAAATATAGCGAGAATTTGCTATGAAATAGAAACTCTTATTGCTTAAAACTTTTTTGAAAATGCGTTCTTGAATAAGATACCACATCAATTTTCTGTGCCCTTTTTCGTATCTTCTGATGATTGGTGCCCAATCACGAATAGTGCAAAAAATAGGTTTGATATTTGTAAAATAGCTACATGCCATAGCAAACTCATATGTCCAGTGAGTATGTATCACATCTAATGAGTTTATATGTAAAGACAATTCTTTCCTAAGGCGATTAATCATATAGTATTTCTCTATAACATATGCCTTTGGAATTCTACTATGGGTTGAAACTAAATGGAAGGATATGTTTTTCCCAATGATGTGTTGTGTTGGTCCTTCAAAAGGATAGGAGGAAATGACCGTAATGTTTTCTCCAGCTTTTAAAAAACCGAGCACGATTGTATTTACAGCAGATGCCCATCTGTTGATATTCGGTAATTTTACAGAATCATCGAAATATTCTTTGAATTCTGATGGATTTATGTATGCAACGATTCCTATGTTCATATTTTTAATGTTTTATGTTTTAAAGATTGTAGTTTATCTTTGATCTTGCGCCGTTCTCCATTAGTTAAACCAATGGTATATGTTGTGATTATTGTTATTGTAAAACAAATCAGTGTTATGCAAATTAAATGCACAAGTCCATCATACACCAATAGTTTGTTGGCAAACTTCACTGTTATCAATGATGTTAAACTTACATACAATAACGGCATAATCACATTTTTATTGTATTTTGTAATACTAATGCCAACCTGTTTGTGTGCTATAACTAATCTGCAATATTGTGTTATGGCATACACTAATGTCCAAGCAATCATTGAGTATATTGCTGGAAAGCCAAAAATAAAAAGGCAGATACATATAGGAACAGTAAGAATCGTTGTTGTTCCTACTGTTATCTGATATTTTTTTATGTCTCCTGTGGCTCTAATCAATGTTGTGATAGGGCTTTCTAAAGTATTTACTAAAGAGAAAATGAGAGTCCATTGGCAAAACAATATCATATCTTGCGTAACATATGCTTGTCCGAGCCAAATACTTAAAACGTCTTGCATGCCAATGATTAGTGGTAGAGCTACAAAAAGTATCAGAAGGAAAGAATACTTCGAACTTTTGTATACCAACATGTGTGCATCAGCCATGTCTTGTGATGCGTAAGATTTTATAATTTGTGGACTGAATGCCATGAAAAAGTTAACATTCAATTGGCTTGTTAATTGATTGATCTTGTCTGCTATACCCTTAGCTGCGTTTGTGATTGGCCCAAAAAACACGTTTAGGCATATGTTTATGCCTATTGTACATAACATTCCTGCTCCATACCCAAAAATATTCCAACCAATATATGTGGTTAATTCTTTATATAAAGATTTGTCGTGGCTGAATGAAATCTTACATCCTTTGAGTTTTGTTTTACAATATATTGCGTAAAAGGCTAATAAACAAATTTGAAAAAAACTATTAAGTGCAGCTAACGTAACTAATTTGTCAGAGTTACAGATGTATAGCAAATATATTACTACTAATTTACCACATGCATCGAATATGCTAAGTCGTGCAAAAGCCCCCATTCTCTCATATGCAATGATTGCAGATGAGAATGGAACAAGCATCATAGATGCAGCAAGAGAAATCAATGAAAAGTAAAAAGTATAAACTGCTGCTGATAATCGTTGAGTTGGTATGGTTAGGTAATTTTGTATGCACCATGGACCTATTAGCGCAGCAATGAATGTGAGACTTATTGTAATAGTAAGAAAAGAAAGAAATAGAACTAAATGTTTCTTAAATAAACAATATCATTCTTCCTAAGTCAAAAGCAAAGAATCGTTGTGTTGCAGAAGTTAACGCTCCTGTGAAAATGCCTATAAAAGACACAATACTTGTTACAACATTTTGTATACCAAAATCTTCAACGCCTAAAATTTGCAAGGTGATTCTGGCAGTAAAAAAAGATACAATTGTGACAAATGCCATTCGTAAATACAAATATAACGTATTTTTTGCAATGCGTTTGTTTCTTGTTGATTTATTTTCAATTTTCATTTCTAATCTTTTTCTGTATCGTTATTTCCTTCGTTTAAAAGGTTATTCTTTTCCCCAATTTTCATAAAAGGAATGGAATAAAGAGGAATAAGAAAGTAAAAACTAAACGGTATCGCCCTGACCCAGAAACCAGCTGTGGCTACAGCCAGCATAGCTAACCATGACCTTTTGTCGTTTGGGTTGTATGACATCGTTGAATAGAAGATGATCGTTAGGAAAAGACAAATTAATCCATATTCATAAATAAATACTCTATAACCAGCATTTCCTACTCCAAATTCTTCCAGACTGTATTCTCTTCCGAACCACACATCAGAAGTTGTAACGTAGTCATCGTACACAGACTCAAAGGACTCTGTCACACGATTGTCTCCAATGAGTTTTCCGTTTTCATCAACTTCCAATCTACTTAGTATAAGAGTATTTACCAAGTTGTCTCCATTGTTGTAAAAGATTGAAGCTATGCCGATTCCTGATAATAATATAGTTATGGCGATAAGCTTCGCTACTATTTTTTTCTCTGAATCCATGCTCCAACAGTCATGATAATCATCAGTAGCACGTATGCAGCCAATGAAAAAGTTAGTAGTGCGGCGATCAAAATGTTAATATTATACCATTTTTTCCATTTACCTATTTGGGTGAAAAGTAATAATGCACATGCTGTTCCTAAGTGACCAGGCTCAAGAAAGACGGATTGAAAACGAGGAAATATAACTAAGAATTGTCTCTCGTCAATCATAAACCAGTAAAAGTTATTAAACTCATACATTAAATCTTCTTTAGCAGTCTCACTAAAAGGCAAATTGAATCCTATAAGATATAGGAAGAATGCTAAAAGAGAGATGGCAAGAAAACTTCCGAAAATTATGCATAAATATTTAATACATTTTCTTAGAATATCTTTGTTTAGCAATATAATACCATATATAACAAAAGCATTTAAAAAAGCTTCAGTAAAACCAAAGATGTTGCCTTTGTTGACGATTCTTTGTAATATTAGTACAAATAAAGCAAAAAAAGTTGGTATAAACCATCCCTTTCTGTTAAAGAGCATGGTGCGTGCAATATTATCAAGAACTAAAGCTATTCCAATAAAAATAGATGAAATGATAATATAAAACTTCATTATAGGCCATAGAAACCATGGTGATAATGAACCCCAATATGCTAATAAAATACCAACAAAATATATTCCGAAAATGATAGAACTTTTCGGAATATATATAAACTTGCTAATATTTATTTTAAGTTGCATCGTATTTTTATAAACTTATTATGCTTCGAACATGTTTATGATGGTTCCTTTAAGAACATATAAAGTTGTTAATATGGTTGCTAAAAATAGCATACCAATCACAAAGAACATTCTTTTCGGCCCTGCTGGCTTTACAGGTACAGAAGCCCCCTTCAGTAGAGTGAAAGCTGGGGTCTTTTCACGAACTTTAGCTTGCGCTGCTTGCATCTGTGTAACAAGAGTGTTGTATGTGTTATATTTAAGTTGCAAATCATTTTCCATGTCCTCTTGCTTTGCTTTTACACTTTGCAAGATTAAGTCTGTATTTGCGTCTGCAAAAGAGCCATACTTTTGGCGTTGTCTCTCATAATCGAGTTTTGCCTCTTCTGTCAGTTTTTTGTAGTACAGATAGTCTGCTTGTGCTTTGTTTGTCCTGTATTCTGTAATGTAATCTTGTAACAGACTTCTTGTTGAATCTGCTAATGTTTTACATATTATAGGGTCTTGTGCTGTAGCCTTTATTGATATTGTGCCATTTTTTTTATCAATGCCAATCTCAATGTCCCCTCGGATTTTCTCCATGATAGCGTCATCATCTTTAGAAAGATAATACGGATTAAACTTAGTCTTGCAGTCTTTATCTTTTTTCTTGCTGGTGAACAATTTTTTGATGAATCCAATACTTCCGTCAATCCAACTGTGATTTTGAAATTTCTTTAAATATGTATAGTAGTCAGTGTTTATTGTTCCTTCTTTATCTTTAACTTTAAATTTGAAAATCTTAGCAATAAATCCATTGTCTTCCATGAGGTTAGGATAGAGGTAAGGAGTTATAGCATCTGTTGTTTGCATATCGTTTATATCAATTCCAAATGAAGATGCTATCGAGCCTAATGTTCCACTTGACATGTTGTTTCCTAATTCTGGTGCCATGGTAGTTTCTGTGCTATAATATCTTGGTTTACTGAAAATGTAAATGCAAGAAAATATAAAAACGCATGATATGACATAGACATAAAGCTTTCTCTTGGCTTTAATGTCTTTAAAAATGTCTCTGACATCTATATATTCTTTATTTTTTTCCATAAGATTTTTTGTTTTTTGCTGTCCTTTATAATCTTTTGAAAATCTATGTAGACAAATTTGGAATTTTTGTTCTTCGATTTAATATGTATTTAGTGTTTTGTGCCTGTTAGGTAAGACTGCATTCGTATAGGTGATACGCCTATTAGCTTGGCAATCTTGGCTAGGCTTAGTCCCATTTCTTCCATTCGTAACTTTAGTACATCTGGCAAACTGGGGTCACCGATGGCAAAATGTTTATCGGAATAGTCGGCTACCATATTGGACAATAGCTATAGCTCGATGAAGTGTGGGTCGTCTTTTGGCGTTTCATCATCTACGAGTGGAAGTAGTTGTTCTACTCGATTGGCAGCCCAATCATATTGTTTGTTTTATTTTCTAATTCTTGTGAATATTCTCATTATTTATTTTTTTGCAAAGTAATAATTTCTTTTTATATAAACAATTTTATATAGTTTTATTGCTTTTCTTTTGCAAAACAGTTGTTTTTTCTTGGTAATATTGTTTTGAATGGAAGTTGTCTATTTCTTCAATCGAGTTATGCGAGAGCCCTTTCTATCTCCAAGTTCTCCTTGATGTATTCCTTCATCGCATCGGAAGCATGGGCGGATACTGCCAAGTCCATCATAGCAATCACTTTCTTGCCTTTACCTTCTCTGTAGTTCTTCAGCCAAATCTTGTCGTGCGACTTATTCTTGAGTTGCTCAAAACTGAGGGAGGCATTCTCCAGTCTGGAGGCATCCAAGGCTTCTTTCTCTGACTCGGAGAGGTAGTCTTCATTGGCTTGTCGCAAGGGAAGCATAATGTTGGAGGCATCTTCTGAGGCGAACTTGAAGGCTGATTTCAGCATTCGTGATAGCTCTGGCTCATGGGAGTCGCCCTTGATGGCATCGAGCAAGTGGGAGAGTACGGGACCGTATGGCATAGTGCAGACATCGTCAGCCGTTATGCGTTGTCCCCATTTCGCCAAGTGCTTCAGCTCTGCGAAATATATGGTTTTCAAGAGGGTGTAGTAATCTAGCTCGCCCGTCTTGTTGAGGACGTAGAGCACGGTTTCCACCAATCTTTCTTTATCGTATCTATTCATCTTTCCGAATTTTTCGCAAAATTACAACTTTTGAATGATATAAGCAAATATTCTTTCTTGAGAATGAAGAAATGGATTGAAATATTTGGCGGTGTCGGGGGAAAAATGTAATTTTGCAACAAAAAAGTGGTGCGTATGAATCATATAGCAGAAGAACGATATATCAGCTTGCTGACCGACTTCGGTTTCAAGCGTATTTTTGGAACCAAGCCCAACAAGGACTTGCTCATTAACTTCCTGAACTCTTTGTTTGGGAAGGAACAGGTGATTACGGACGTGAAGTACCTGAACAGTGAGCATGTGGGTGACGTATATACGGATAGGAAAGCTATTTTTGATGTATATTGCGAAAATGAGAAAGGTGAGAAGTTTATCGTAGAGATGCAAAACGCATATCAGACTTACTTTAAGGACCGTTCGCTTTACTATGCCACGTTTCCGATAAAGGAGCAGGCTCCTAAGTCGGCAGATTGGGATTTCAATCTGTCGCATGTCTATGTGGTGGCTTTGCTTAACTTCAACATGCATGAGGAGTCTTTCGATCAAAAGGCGATTGCCCATGATGTAGGTCTCTTGGGTAAGAAAACCAAGAAGGTGTTCAACGATAAGTTGACCTTCAAGTATGTGGAGATAGCTAAGTTTGATAAGCCTCTGGAGAAGCTTCGCACTCTTTATGATAAGTGGCTGTATGCGTTGAAGAATCTTCCCAAGTTGGAAAACCGTCCTATGGAGTTGAAAGACAAAATTTTCGATAAACTTTTTGCTGAGGCAGAAATCGCTAAGTTCTCTAAAAAGGAGCTTCGAGAATATGAGGACAGTCTCAAGGCATACCGTGACATTAAAAACTCGCTGGATACGGCTGAGGAAAAGGGGAGGAAAAAAGGTAAGGAAGAGCGTTCTCTTGAAATTGCTCGTGAAATGCTGCAAGATGGTGAGCCAATAGAACAATACTCTGTTAATAATTACGTAATCGTTTGAAAATGAGCAAGTTGATTAACAAAACATAACTAAATAAATTTGGCTAAGTGTCTGATTTTCAGTACCTTTATAGTTGATTCAAGACTTTAAAAG
>ENA-OQER01000643-OQER01000643.1-human-gut-metagenome-genome-assembly--contig:-NODE-643-length-18557-cov-2.607271_pt1 | contig 18557 bp, 18 predicted proteins | sample MGYA00242797_ERZ504639 | MGnify/ENA primary metagenome ERZ504639 (study PRJEB26092, sample SAMD00036306) | human gut metagenome | host: Homo sapiens | study: EMG produced TPA metagenomics assembly of...
AGAGCAGGAACTTCCGGATGGAATTTCCCGACCGTTTCCTATCCGAATCCAGAGTCGCCAAAGGCATTTGAGCTTGCACTGAAACTGGCAAAAGAAGTAGATGCGGATATCGTTCTGGCAACCGATCCGGATGCCGATCGTCTGGGTGTTTATGCAAAGGATACCAAGACAGGAGAGTATGTAAGTTTCACTGGAAATATGTCCGGTATGCTGATTGCAGAGTACATTCTGCGTGAGAGAAAAGCAACCGGAACACTCCCGGCAAACGGTGCACTAGTTGAGACTATCGTAACCACCGACATGGCAAAGGCAATCGCAAAAGCTTACGGAGTAAAACTGATCGAGGTACTGACCGGATTTAAGTATATCGGTGAGCAGATCAAATTTTTTGAGCAGCAGAACAGTTATGAGTACGTCTTTGGACTGGAAGAAAGCTACGGATGTCTGGCAGGTACTTATGCAAGAGATAAGGATGCCTGTGTGGCAGTCATGATGCTCTGCGAAGTGGCAGCATGGTGCAAATCCAACGGAATCACCCTCTGGGATGCCATGGTTTCCCTGTATGAGACTTACGGTTATTACAAAGAAGGTCTTGAGACTATGACCTTAAAGGGTATGGACGGAGCAGAAAAGATTCAGAGCATGATGAACGAGATGCGCAGCAATCCGCCGAAAAAGATCGGTGCATGGGATGTTCTGGCACTTCGGGATTACAAGAAAGATACAAGAACAGAAATCGCAAGCGGCAAAGTGACACCGACAGGTCTGCCGGAGAGCAACGTACTTTACTATGAGTTAAGTGACAATGCATGGTGCTGTGTACGTCCATCCGGAACAGAACCAAAGATCAAATTCTACTTTGGTGTTGTCGGAGCAGATATCAAAGATTCGGAAAAGAAACTGGATGAGCTGCGCACCGCGATGCTTGCATACGCAGGAGAATAAAATTTATGGATGATCAGAAAAATATAAGACCGGATTTCTCAAAAGCCGGGGTGGACAGTGTCCTTTATCAAAAAGAAGAACCCAAAACGGAAAAAGAGAAGTTAAAGGAACTGCATGGAAAAGACAAAGTGTGGTATCTGGTTCATTATTATGGATTACAGGCGATGGTTGCACTTGCCATCATAGGGACGCTCAGTTTCTGGTCATCCACTACTTACGCAAAAAAACACAGCACTTGAAATTATGGCTGTGAATGCACAGCAATCAGCCAGTAATCCGGTGGATAACTCGGACTATTACAAAGATTTTTTGGAAAATAATGGGGTAGACCCCGAAAAAAATGAAGTGCTGGTCAGCAGTAATTTTGGGGCTTCGACCAATGAAAATGACGGGGCATCTGCAGAGAGCATTCAGATGATCCAGAGCCGTTTTATGACACAGTCGGTAGATGTCTTTTTTGCGGATTATGATTTCTTTTATTCATTGGGAGAGTTTGACTATCTGGCAGACATCCGGGAATATTTGCCAGAAGAATTGCTGGAAAAATATAAGGACGATCTGGTGTATGTAAAAAGTACCGAAACAGGGAAAAAATATCCGATTGGCATAAAGTTAGAAAAAAATGCTGGGTGAAGGAAACCGGCTGGTATCCGGATACCTGTGTGGTAGGCCTGGCAGATGGTTTAAAAAACAAAGACCTGGCCGTGAAGTTTATAGAAGAAAAAATACTGGAGGAGTAACATGAGTATTGTATTTGATGAAAATCTGGATCTGTTTTGTCTGGAGACGGCCAATACCAGCTATATCATAGGTCTTGCAGACCACCGGTACCTTTGTAGGTCATGTATATTATGGCAGGCGTGTGCGCAGGCAGGATCTGCGCTATCTGCTTCGTACCGGAGAGGCACCGTTTGTTCCATCTGAGAATGAAAGAGAGCGCTGCTCTTTTTATGATACATTTCCATCGGAGTATTCTGGAAACGGAGTGGGAGATTATCGGGAAAGCAGCATTGCTGTGCGCACACAGGCTGGACAGCATGCGGTTATGCCGACCTATGTCTCTTATGAAATTACAGATCAGAAACCAGAACTTCCGGGACTGCCGTCTGCTTTTGACCGGGAGAATACCGCACAGACACTGATTCTTCACTGCAGGGATGAAGTGTTACAGCTGGATGTGGATCTGTATTATACCGTGTTTGAAGAAAATGATATGATTACAAGAAGCGTGCGTATCTGTAATCACAGCAAAGAGGCTGTTTATCTTACGAAAGCATACTCCGCATGCCTTGATATGGATGACGATGGATACGAGATGCTGACACTTCACGGTTCCTGGGGGAGAGAGCGCCAGATGGATCGTCGTCCGATCGGTTATGGAAAGACCAGCGTGGGAAGTATCCGCGGGGAGTCTTCCCATCAGGAGCACCCGTTTATGGCATGGATGAAATCATCTAGTACACAGACCGCCGGCGAAGTATATGCCATGCATTTTATTTATTCCGGCAATTTTATTGCGCAGCTGGAAAAGAGCCAGTTTGACAGTATCCGCGCGGTGATGGGAATTCATCCGGCAGATTTTTCCTGGAAACTGGAAAGCGAAGAAGCCTTTTATACACCGGAAGTGGCACTTACCTTCTCCGCAGAGGGACTTGGAAAAATGACGAGAAATTTCCATGATTTCTATCGCCAGCATCTGATCCGCAGCAAATACCGCAACCAGAAGCGCCCGATTCTGATTAACAACTGGGAAGCCACTTATTTTGATTTTAATACGCAAAAACTTCTCGACATTGCAAAACTTGCATCCCAGTACGGTATTGAGATGTTGGTTATGGATGATGGCTGGTTTGGACACCGCAACGATGATAGTACGAGTCTTGGAGACTGGTTTGTCAATGAAAAGAAGCTGCCGGGCGGACTGAAATATCTTGTGGATGAAGTAAATAAGCTTGGTCTGAAATTCGGCATCTGGATGGAGCCGGAAATGATTTCTCCGGATTCCGAATTGTACAAAGAGCATCCGGACTGGGCGATCGCTGTCAAGGGACGTACAGGAACGCTTTCAAGAAATCAGTATGTCCTGGATTTCAGCAGAAAAGATGTGCGCGACTGTATCTATGAGAAGATCCGTGCGATTTTAAACAGTGCAAATATCGAATATGTCAAGTGGGACATGAACCGTCAGCTTACGGATCTGGGAAGTCTGGCACTTCCAGCAGACCGTCAGGGCGAGTTAAGCCATCGCTACGTGCTCGGTGTCTATGAGATGCAGGAACGTCTGACACAGGATTTCCCGGATCTCCTGCTGGAGAACTGTTCCGGCGGTGGAGCGCGTTTTGATCCGGGCATGCTTTATTACAGCCCACAGATCTGGTGCTCGGATGATACGGATGCAATCGAGAGACTTGGCATTCAGAAGGTACGGCACTGATTTATCCACTGTCCGCAATGGGAGCACACGTTTCGGACTGCCCGAATCATACCGTGGGCAGAAATACCCCGTTTAAGACAAGAGGGGAAGTTGCCTGGCAGGAACCTTTGGTTATGAGCTGGATATCACAAAGATTGCAAAGGAAGAGCAGGAACAGATTCCACAGCAGACAGCTATGTATCACAAGTATAACGATCTGGTAAGAGAGGGGGATTATTACCGTATCGCTTCTTACCGGGAAAATCATTTCTACGATTGTTATATGGTAGTATCCAAAGATAAAAAAGAGGCACTGGTTACTTTCGTGACCGTACACGCACGCCCGAATTACCACAGTTTAAAAGTACGCCTGCAGGGACTGAATCCGAATCTGGATTATCGTCTGGAAGGTGAGATGGAGAACGAATGCGTATACGGTGGAGATCTGCTTATGAATGCCGGTATGCTGGTTCCTTCTGAGCAGGGGGATTACCGAAGTTATCTGTACCATTTTGTGGCAGATTAATTGACAGAAGAAAAAAAAGAATGTAAAATTAACTTAAATTAGCCGGTTTATGTGGCTGCATAAATGAATGAGTATAAAAATATCGAGGGAATTATGGCAAAAGCAGTAAAACTTGCAGATATTGCGGAACAGGTTGGTGTCAGCACCGTAACTGTTTCAAAAGCTTTGTCCGGACAAAGGTGTCAGCGAGGAAATGCGGGAGAAAATAAAGAATCTTGCAGAAGAACTTGGATACCGCAGTCCTTCAGAGACGAAACGGCAGTCTGCGGAAAAACAATATAATATCGGAGTCCTGATACAGGAAGTATATCTGGACAAATACGATTCCTTTTACTGGAAAATGTATCAGGAAGTAAACAAGAAGGCAGTTTCCCGTGGGTGTTTTACGCTGCTCGAAGTATTTCAAGGGAGAGTGTGCTGGAAAACCAGATGCCGCTTCTGCTTCAGGAAAAAAAAGGTGGATGGTCTGATTATTCTCGGAGATATGACAAAGCCGTACATTGAACAGATTGAAAAAGAGGGCGGCGTGCCAGTGGTCTGTCTGGATTTTTATAACGATGCCGTTGGTCTTGACACCGTGATTTCCAACAGTTTTTATGGAACCTATGCGCTGACCAATTATCTGTTTTCCATGGGGCATAAAAAAATTGCCTATGTGGGAACCGTTGGTATGACGAACAGTATTACAGACCGTTACCTTGGTTATCTGAAATCAATGATGGAACACGGCATGGATGTGCCAAAAGATTATGTAATGGATGACCGGGATACCAAAACCGGGCGGATGGATCTGGAAAAATATTATAAATTTCCGAAAGATATGCCGACGGCATTTGTCTGTAACTGCGATCTTGCAGCTTCGTATCTGATCCGGAAACTTGAAAATGAAGGCTACCGGATTCCGGAAGATGTTTCCGTCGTGGGATTTGATAATTTTCTTTATCCGGGGCTGTGCGATATCGGAATTACAACATATGAGGTGGATATATCGGAGATGGCACGCAGAGCCATTCATAAGATTGTCCGCAAAATTGCAAATGAAAACTATACAACCGGTGTGTTCATTGTAGATGGACATGTGGTATTTAAAGATAGTGTAGCTCGGATATAGAAACCGGGGCATCCTGCTTAAATGCAAGTGGGGTTGCCCCGGTTTCCCGTTTAAACAGATTGATAAAATGATTGGTATTATGAATTCCTACCTTGCTTCCGATTTCGTGTATGGTGTCGTTGGTAGTCAGAAGCAGTTTTTTAGCCTCTTCAATCCGCTTATGGTTTAAGTACTGGACAGGAGAAGCCCCATAGTATTTAGAAAACTCGCGGCAGATCCGGTATTTGCTGACGGAATACGTATTTTCCAGTTCGTCCAGTGAATAATTTTCTCCGTATTGTGTGTCAAATAAATGATGAATTTCCCGCAGATAATCCGGGATCGTATCCCGGTGTGTGGCAGGATGCAGGAATAGACTGCCATTTCCGTAAGAATATTGGTAATCCACATGGAGATCCGGCAGACGGACAGAGGATCATTAAAAGTGTCTTTCTGCAGATTCTGTAAATGCTCCATCGTATGGAACAGCGTAAACATAGAAGAACTCTCTGCCGGATAGGCAAGAGGTGATGGGAGCAGTGTGTGAAACTGCAAGAGGCAAGACCGGAAATATACATATGGAAATAGTGGCAGCGGCCTTTTAAAATTTCGATCGTGAGGGCACCGGAAATCGGAAGAAGTGCTGCGTGCCGGTCTGCCAGCCGACACGTATGATGTTCATCCGTTACAGAAAGAGTGCCTTCATATACATAAAAAAAATGATAAGGCGCGTTGATACGGAATGTCATGGAACAATTGTTCGGAAAGGAACAGATGCCTTTTCCGAGCAGATGAATAAAGCCGTCATCCGCTGGTGCGGACAGCGGAAAAGCCGTAAAGTTTTTCATGTTGTCAGATAATACATGCTTTGGCACCGTTCCTGTAATCCCATGATGCTGTAATTGTTCCATAAAATCATCCTCTTTCAATCATAACCAGTTTTTAATTAAGTATAATTGGATGAAAGGTAAAAAGCAATAATTTAAAATAAAATATAACTTAAAATTACTTTTTGGACAAAAATATATGGGCATAATATACAAAAAAGTAAATGCAAAAATTTGTGCATTATAGGGAATGTGTTTGAAAACGCAATATGGTATGATTAAAAGCAATAAAGAGTGATGATTAAATTAACAAAAAAATGTATACTTAAATTAACTTAATAATTCACATGTTTAAGGAGGAGAACAACATGAAATTTAAAAAGTTTATGGCACTTGGTCTTGTAGCTGCAATGACCGCAACATTATTCGCAGGATGCGGTTCTAAGGGAAATGATTCTGCTGATACCACACAGAAATCAGACAGCGCTTCCGCAGATGGTCTTGTAAGCTATTCAGACATTGTATTGGGAGAAACAGGAAAAGACTTAAGCGCAACAATTACAATGTTCAACCACAGAACAGATATGGATACCGATGATTACGGCGGAAAGAACTGGAAATCTTATCTGGAAGACTTCAACAAAGAGTATCCGAATATCAAGGTTGAAATCACTACAGATACAAACTATGCCGATGATGCACTGACACATTTACAGTCCGGACAGTACGAAACCATTACCATGATTCCGGCAGTAGATAAGGCAGACCTCAGTACATATTATATGTCATACGGTACACTTGATGAGATGAGCCAGCAGATCAACTACGCAAACACATGGCTCTATGGAAATGATGTATACGGTGTTCCTTCCACAGCAACGACACAGGGTATCGTTTACAACAAGAAAGTGTTTGAGGATGCCGGTGTGACCGATATTCCAAAGACTCCGGACGAGTTCATTGATGCATTAAAGAAGATTAAGGACAAGACGGATGCAATTCCGCTTTACACAAACTATGCAGCAGGCTGGACAATGGGTGCATGGGATGCTTATATCGGAAATAATGCAACTGGTGACAATACATATTTCAACCAGAAACTCCTTCATACAAAGGATCCATTCAAGGATTATGGCGATGGCACACATCCATATGCAGTATACAAGATCCTTTACGATGCAGTTGCTGGCGGACTTACCGAGGATGACTATTCTACAACTGACTGGGAAGGCTCTAAGAGTATGTTAAACAACGGACAGATCGGATGTATGGTACTTGGATCATGGGCTTACCCACAGATGGAAGCAGCCGGTGAGAACGCAGATGACATCGGATATATGCCATTCCCGATTTCTGTAAACGGTGAGCAGTATGCATCAGCCGGAGCAGATTACTCTTATGGTATCAACGTAAACGCTTCTGATGATGAGAAGCAGGCAGCTTTAATCTTTGTTAAGTGGATGACTGAAAAGTCTGGATTTTCTTACAACGAGGATGGACTTCCGGTTGCAAAGTCATCTTCTGATACAAAGCTTGATTTCTCCGGTGTAACATTCCTTGAGGATGAACCGGCTGTAGAAGGCGAAGAGGATCTTTTAAATGCATTAAATGCTGATTCAGAGTTAAATGTTAACAATGGCGGTAATGATAAGATTCAGGCAATCATTGAGCATGCCGCAAATGGCGATGAGAGCTTTGATGATATTATGAACGAGTGGAACCAGAAATGGACAGATGCTCAGGAATCTGAGGGCGTAGAAATTACAGAGTAGTTCCACGCTGCATAAGGTACATCATCCAGTTGCCGGGCCGAAAACTGTTTTCGGCCCGGTGGCATGATTGCCTGTTTCATATGGGAGGAACGTAGTATGAAAATCAAAATCATTTAAATTTTAAAAAATGGGCAAAGAGCAGAGCCGGCCAGCAGGTATTTATCTGTATCGGTTTTATGATTATCCCATTGCTCTTACTTTTTTTTATTCACTTATTTTCCATTTGCGGAAATGATCAAATTTAGTTTTTATAAGATGAAATATACAACGCCAATAGACAGGCGCGAATTTGTCGGATGGGATAACTATCTTGATGTATTCAGAAGAAACGATTGTTTCGGGGCGTTGAAACTTAGTTTATTCTATATGGTCGGTGCATTGGTCCAGCTTGTGCTTGCACTGTATCTTGCAACAATTTTAAGCTTTAAGGTAAAGGGTGGAAATCTTTTCAAAGGGCTGATGTTTTTCCCTTACCTCATCAGTGGTATTGCCATTGGTTTTATCTTTAAATTCTTCTTCACCAGAGGATTCGTATTTGATACAATCCTGCAGTGGTGTGGGTTTCAATTAGAAAATCTTCCATACTGGTTAAAGGATCAGAGTGTAAACAACTGGTCCCTGACGGCGACTTCCGTATGGCGGTATACCGGACAGAATATGGTACTGTTTATTGGTGCCATGATGTCTGTGGATAGCGAACTCTACGAAGCAGCGTCCCTGGATGGTGCAAATAAATGGGAGCAGTTTAAACACATTATCCTCCCGAGTATCAAGACAATTATTACATTAAATGTTATCCTTTCCATCACCGGTTCCTTAAGTGCGTTTGAGGCGCCTTTCGTAATCACCACCGGTGCAAACGGAACAGGAACGTATTTCGTAATTATGAACAAGATCGCACATACCAGCCAGAAAGTAGGTCTGGCATCGGCAATGTCTGTTGTTCTGCTGATGATCATCTTTATCTGTACGATCTTACAGAATGTGTTCTTTAAATATGTGTTCAGGGATGCCGCGTCGGAGGATGAATCCTATAAGGCAAAGAAAGCCCGGCTGAAGGCGGAAAAACAGGTGATTAAGCAGATCAAAAAACAGGAGAAAATGAAGAAAGGAGCAGCGAAATAATGAGTAGTACAGCAGCAGTAAAACGTAAAAACATGAAACATTATTCCGTAGGAAGCATTATCTGGATTATTGTGGAATATGCATCGCTGATCTTTTTCGGATTCTGTGCAATCATTCCGATTGTTTCCTGTATCACAACGGCATTTAAGACAGATGCCGAGTACCAGAATACCAATGTTATGGCATTCCCGGGAAGCTGGTTGAATTTTGACAACTTGTAAATGCATTTAAGACAGCAAATATGGGACGCGCATTTTTAAACTCTGTCATAGTTATGGTGGTTGTGCTTACCGTATCCGTTATTGTAGGTTCCCAGCTTGCTTACGTATTGAACCGTTTCAAGTTCCCGGGCAATGGGTTTATCCGTAACCTTTATACAATTGCCGCACTGCTTCCGGCAGTAGCAATGCAGGTTACCGTATACCAGATTATGTCAGATTTACATCTTGTAAACAGTCTGGGCGGTTACATCATTATGAGCTGTGGTACCGATGTTATTTCCATGTATATTTTCATTCAGTTTATGGAAAATATTCCGCTTTCACTGGATGAGTCGGCAATTATCGATGGCGCAAATTACTGGCAGATTTACTGGAAGATTATGCTTCCACTGTTAAAACCGGCAATCGTTACATCCTGTATTTTAAAGGGTGTTGGTGTGTACAACGAATACTACGCAGCAAACCTTTACCTGATGAGAAAAGAAATCCGTACCATGGCACTTTCCCTCTACACATTCGTAGGACCAATGGGAAGCAAGTACAATCTGATCTGTGCAGGTGTTATTATCTCCCTGCTTCCGGCGCTGATCGTATTTGTCTGCTGCCAGAAACAGATTTACAGTGGAATTACAGCAGGTGCGGTAAAGGGTTAATGATTTTGGAAAATAAGAGGTATCGGGATGAATAAGAGCATGATGAAAGAAGAAGTCACAAAGCATTTGACGGAAAATATCATTCCTTTCTGGAAAGCATTAAGGGACGATACTTACGGTGGATATTATGGATATATGGACTACAATTTAAACGTAGACAAAACAGCAGAAAAGGGATGTATTTTAAACAGCAGAATCACCTGGTTTTTTGCGAATGCCTACATACTGCTGAAAGATGAAACCTTGCTGGACGAGGCAAGACACGGTTATGAGTTCCTGCGTGATCACTGCATCGACAAAGAAAATGGTGGAATCTTCTGGTCCATGACTTATGACGGAAAGCCACTTGACACCACAAAGCATACCTACAATCAGGCATTCTGCATCTATGCTCTTTCTTCCTATTACGATGCATCCGGGGATGAAGAAGCATTAAAGCTTGCCAAAGAACTGCAGCTTCTTATTGAAAGCAAATGTACGGATGAGGTTGGATATCTGGAAGCATTTACCAAAGACTTCCAGCCGGAATCCAATGAGAAGCTATCGGAAAATGGTGTGCTTGCCGAAAAAACCATGAACACACTGCTTCATGTGTTTGAGGCTTATACCGAGTTTTACCGGGTTTCCCATGATGAAGAGGTGGGAGAGCGGTTAAAGTGGATTATGGATGTATTTGCAGATAAGGTATACAATCCGAAACTTAAGAGACAGGAAGTATTCTTTGACAAGAACTACAACACCATCATTGATCTGTATTCTTATGGTCATGATATTGAGACAGCATGGCTGATGGACCGCGGTGTGGAAGTGCTTGGGGATGATCATTACAAAGAAAAAATGTCACCGATTACTGAGACTCTTGCAGAAAATGTCTACGAGGTTGCGTTTGACGGTCATTCTCTGGCAAATGAATGCTGCAAAGGGGAAGTGAATGACCACCGGATCTGGTGGGTACAGGCAGAGACTGTGATCGGATTCCTGAATGAATACCAGAAGCATCCGCAGAAAACGAAGTTTCTGGAGGCATCGGAGGCTGAATGGGAATTTATCAAAGAACACGTCATTGATAAGAGAACCGGTTCCGAGTGGTTCTGGGAAGTATATCCGGACGGCAGTCCGATTGCGGACCGTCCAATCGTAGAACCTTGGAAATGTCCGTATCATAACGGAAGAATGTGTATGGAAATAATAAGGAGACTTAAACAATGCATGAAAGATATTATGTAGAACTGGCAAAGCAGGAAAAGCTGCTTTCACGTAAAAATGAAAAAAGTGACTTTTATAATGGTGTATTTGACCGTTATGTGAATCCCGTTCTTACAAGAGATATGATTCCGCTCACCTGGAGATATGACTTAAACGAGGAGACCAATCCATTCTTTATGGAACGTCTCGGAATCAATGCAGTCATGAATTCCGGAGCAATTTATTTAAACGGAAAGTATTATCTGGTTGCCCGTATCGAGGGAAATGACAGAAAGTCTTTCTTCGGTGTGGCAGAGAGTGATAACGGAATTGATAATTTCCGTTTCTGGGATTACCCGATCCTTCTGGATGATGTATGTCCGGAAGAAACAAATGTTTATGATATGCGTCTGACACAGCATGAGGATGGATACATTTACGGCGTATTCTGTTCCGAGAGCAAAGACACCAGCGTAAACGATCTGTCTGCGGCAGTTGCAGCAGCAGGTATTGTCCGCACAAAAGATTTAAAGCACTGGGAGCGTCTGGAAAACTTAAAGACCCTTCGTTCCCCACAGCAGAGAAATGTTGTGCTGCATCCGGAATTTGTGGATGGAAAGTATGCATTCTATACCCGTCCGATGGATGACTTCATTGATACCGGAAGCGGAAGCGGTATTGGATTCGGTCTTTGCGAGGACATCACACATGCAGTCATTGACGAAGAGAAGATGACCAGCATCCGTAAGTACCATACCATTACCGAGGCAAAGAACGGTGCAGGTGCTACTCCGATCAAGACTGACCGTGGCTGGATTCACATTGCACACGGTGTAAGAAATACTGCAGCAGGTCTGCGCTATGTGATCTATGCATTTGCCACGGATTTAAACGATCCGTCTAAGGTAATTGCAGAGCCATCCGGACTGTTAATCGGACCAAGAGGTGAGGAGCGTGTCGGAGATGTATCCAATGTTGTATTTACCAACGGTGCAATCGTAAACGATAAGAACGAAGTATTTATTTACTATGCTTCTTCTGATACAAGAATGCATGTGGCGACTACAACGATTGACCGTCTGATTGATTACGTATTCAACACCCCACAGGATCCGGGAAGAAGCGTACTGTGTGTACAGCAGAGATGCGACCTGATTAAGAAGAACTTAGAGTATTTAAAAAATCATAAATAAGAGGAGAGTTGATTATGAGTGAAGTAAAGATGCTGACAGCACCGGTACCAAACGTACTTGGCAGGACAGACCGGCAGGACCACAGAACGGTGCACCGATCTGGAGATACAGTGAAAACCCAATCATTGGAAGAAATCCGGTAAAGGGTGTTGCAAGAATTTTTAACAGTGCGGTTATGCCATATGGCGATGCTTTCATCGGTGTGTTCCGTGGAGAGCAGACTAATGGTATTCCATATATTTATCTTGGACACAGCAAAGATGCCATCCACTGGGATTTTGAAGAAAACAAGATTCCATTCGTAGATGAAAACGGCGATCCATTTATGCCAATCTATGCATATGATCCAAGACTTGTAAAAGTAGAAGACACCTATTATATCATCTGGTGTCAGGATTTCTACGGAGCAGCAATCGGCATGGCAAAAACAACAGATTTCAAGACGTTTACACGGATTGAGAATCCGTTCCTCCATTCAACCGCAATGCCGTGCTGTTCCCTAGAAAGATCAATGGAAACTTCATGATGCTTTCCCGTCCTTCAGACAGTGGTCATACACCGTTTGGTGACATCTTCTTAAGTGAAAGCCCGGATCTGGTATACTGGGGCAAACACAGACATGTCATGGGCAAAGGAAGCGAATGGTGGGAGTCCTTAAAGATCGGCGGTGGTGCTGCTCCAATCGAGACTTCCGAAGGATGGCTCTTATTCTATCATGGGGTATCCGGTACATGTAACGGATATGTTTACTCCATCGGTGGGGCAATCCTTGACATTGATAATCCTTCCATCGTGAAGTATCGCTGTGAGAATTTCCTTCTGACTCCGGAAGAGTGGTATGAGGAGAGAGGTTTCGTTCCGAACGTATGCTTCCCATGTGCAACCATTCACGACAGTGCATCTGGTAAGATCGCGATCTATTATGGTGCGGCAGACAGCTACGTTGGCCTGGCATTTACAAAACTGGATGAGATTGTAGATTACATAAAAACAAACAGTGTTGTAACACCTGCAGACACTGAAATCGGAAGGAGATAACTATGCATATTTCACCGGACGACAAGAGATTACAATATTGTGGAAGAATTGATTTTGATGATCCGAAAGCACCGGTGCTTGTCTATGCGGCAAGTTTTGTACAGATTTGTTTTACCGGAACAGAAATTTCCGTGACACTGGCAAATAAGCGTGCTTACTGGTCGAGCCGGATGGGGATATATATTAGACGGAAAGCAGGGACAGTTCTTACTCACCTCAGATTCCGATGCAAAAACGTATGTGATTGCAGAAGGTCTTGAGCCTACAGAGCATACCCTCACTCTTTTTAAAAGAATGGATTCCTGCCATATCGTCACATTACTGGGATTTGAATTGGGAAGCGATGCCGAGGTACTTACTCCGGCACCGCTTCCGTCCCGTAAAATCGAAGTTTTCGGGGACAGCGTTTCCTGCGGCGAAGTATCAGAGGCCGTAGATTATGCAGGAAAACGGATCCGGAACACGATGGGGAATATTCAAACAGTTGGTATTCTTATGCGTGGATGACCGCGCGGAATCTGCATGCACAGTTGCATGACACATCACAGGGTGGTATCGCCCTTCTTGACAAAACCGGCTGGTTTATGGAGCCGGATTATCTGGGAATAGAATCCTGTTATGATAAAATAGAATACCAGCCGGAACTCAGTGAAGTAAAACCATGGGATTTTTCACGTTATACACCAGATGTTGTGATTTTTGCATTCGGGCAGAATGATAACCACCCGGATGATTATATGGCAGAAGATTATAACAGTGCACGTTCCGAAAACTGGCGGCAGCATTACCGCAGATTTTTAGAGCATCTTATGGGAGTATATCCGAAGGCAACCTTTATATTGACAACCACAATATTGGAACATAATGAAAACTGGGACATTTCCATTGAGGAAGTGTGCAAAACAGTAAACAGTCCGCGGGTACACCATTTCCTGTATTCACAGAACGGAAAAGGAACACCGGGACATATCCGTATTCCGGAGGCAGAACAGATGAGTAAGGAACTTACTGCATTCATCGAAAGCCTCGGAGAGGAGATTTGGGATATGTAATCAATTTTTAAAAAAATTGATTACATGATATAAGGAGTATAACAATGCAGATTGAATATGAAAGAGGTATTTCCAATCCGGGCAATCTGTACCGGATGAAAAAATTAATGGCAAGGGCAGAGGCCGGGGAAACATTAAACATTGGTTTCCTTGGTGGTTCTATCACGCAGGGATGTCTTGCATCCGCACCGGAGCTGTGTTATGCTTACCGCGTATTTCAGTGGTGGGAGAAAACATTTCCGCAGGCCAAATTTCATTATATCAATGCCGGAATCGGTGGAACAACATCACATTTCGGGACGGCCCGTGCCGAGTCCGATCTGCTTTCCCATAAACCGGATTTTGTTATCATTGAATTTTCGGTCAATGATGAATCGACGGAATTTTTCCGTGAGACATATGAAGGACTGGTACGCCGTGTATGGCAGGATGAAAACGAACCTGCTGTGATGCTGGTGCACAATGTTTATTATAATAACGGTGGAAATGCGCAGATCATGCACGGTCAGATAGCCAGACATTATCAGCTTCCGGCGGTCAGCATGCAGAGCAGTATTTATCCGGAGGTCGTTGCGGGGCGGATTCCAAACCGCGAGATTACAGAGGATGATCTGCATCCAAACGACAAAGGGCATGAGCTGGTTGCATCTGTGATTACCTATGCTTTGGATAAAATCCGCATGGCACAGACGGATGATGAAGAGCCGGAGTTCCTGCACCGCTGACACAGAATTGCTATGAGAAAGCAGTTCGGTTGGATAATCGTAACTATGAGCCTGAAAATTATGGCTTTGTCAAAGATACCAGAGTACAGGAAGAAGTCAAAGACTGTTTTAAGAATGGCTGGGCGGCAAAAGAAAAAGGCTCATCTCTTACATTTACGGTACAGGGAAGTGAGATTGCCGTGCAGTTTAAGCGTGTGTGACGCAGCCGGCACCGGTGGCGCTTGCCATCGTTGATCATGATGAGGCACATGCGGTGACACTGGATGCAAATTTTGATGAGGACTGGGGCGATTCCCTGACACTCACTCCGGTTATGGTACACGGTGCAAACGGTACTCATACGGTGGAAGTGCGTCTGATCTCTGGGGATGAGACAATGCCAGCCGCATTTGAGCTGATTTCTGTAATCACATCGGAAAAATAAAAGGAGGAATGGAATGTTTCCAAAAGATTTTGTCTGGGGTGTGGCAAGCAGCGCCTATCAGGTAGAAGGAACCGATGCAAAAGATGGCAGGGGGAAAAATATCTGGGATGAGTTTGCACGCTCGGGCAGAGTATACGAACACCAGACCGCAGAGGTTTGTTGCGATCATATGCATCGGTACCGGGAAGATTTTGCACTGATGCGTATGGTTGGAATTAAAAATTATCGATTTTCCATCAACTGGTCGCGGATTCTTCCGGAGGGAACCGGGAAGGTCAACGAGAAAGCTGTGCAGATGTATCGTGATATGATTCTTTGCATGAAAGAAAATGGAATTCGTCCGTTTATTACGCTGTTTCATTGGGAATTTCCGTATGAGCTGTTTAAAAAAAGGCGGCTGGCTGAACGATGAGGTGGTACAGTGGTTTGGTGAATATGCAAAAGTTGTTGCTGAAAATTTCTCCGATCTGTGCAGTGATTTTATCACGATCAATGAGCCGCAGTGTGCGATTGGACTGGGACACTTAAATGGGTACATGCACCGGGAATGAAATATTCCATTCCGGAGACTTTTCAGATGGCACACAATCTGATGAAAGCACATGGTCAGGCAGTGATCAATCTGCGTAAATATGCAAAGCAGAAGATACGTGTCGGCTATGCACCGACCTGTGGTGTGGCATATCCGGCATCGGAGGGTACAAAGGATATAGAGGCTGCAAAAAGGTATATTTTGGTTTTGACAACCCAATGGATAATTGGACCTGGAATGTGGCATGGTTTTCCGATCCTGTCTTTTTAGGAGAGTATCCAAAAGAAGGACTGGAAAAATTTGCACCATATCTTCCGGAGATTACGAAAGAAGATATGGAACTCATTCATCAGCCGCTCGATTTTATGGGACAAAATATATATAACGGTTATATGATCCGTTGTGGAAAAGATGGAAAACCGGAATATGTAGACCGCGCCCCTGGGGCAGCTAAGACAGGCACAGGCTGGCCAGTGACACCGGAGGCATTGTATTACGGAATCCGTTTCTTGACGGAGCGTTACCATCTGCCGCTTTATATTACAGAAAACGGAATGTCCGATCTTGACAATATTTCCGCGGACGGACAGGTGCATGACAGCGAAAGAATCACATTTTTGGATGCATATCTGGGTGCTGTGCAGCGTGCGGTCAATGAGGGAATGCCGGTGATCGGATATTTCCTCTGGACATTTCTGGATAACTTCGAGTGGGCAGAAGGTTACAAAAGACGTTTTGGACTTGTTTATGTAGACTACACAACCCAGCGCAGGATTGCAAAAGATTCCGCATATTGGTACAGAGAGGTGATGAGAATGAATGGAGAAAATTTAAGTTGTAACCAGCCGTATAAGCAGATCCTTTTTATGGAGCCGGTATTTACCCACAATATCTGGGGTGGTACAAAGCTTCGTGAAGAGTATGGATATTCCATCGAGGGCGATGACATCGGAGAATGCTGGGGAATCGCAGCACATCCAAACGGAACCTGTACGATTGCAGACGGTGCGTATAAGGGAAAGAAATTATCCGATCTGTGGGAGGAACACAGAGAACTCTTTGGAAATACACAGGGGAAGGTATTCCCGCTGCTGATCAAGATTATTGATGCAAAGGCGGATTTAAGTATTCAGGTACATCCGGATGATACCTATGCTGCAGAGCATGAAAACGGTTCTCTTGGCAAGATGGAGTGCTGGTATATCCTTGACTGTGAGCCGGATTCCAAGCTTGTTATCGGACACAATGCAAAGACACACGAAGAACTGGAAGACATGGTACACAACGGACGCTGGAGTGAGCTGATCCGTGAGGTTCCGGTAAAGAAAGGTGATTTTATTCAGATTGATCCGGGTACCGTGCATGCGATCAAAGGCGGTATCACCATCCTTGAAACCCAACAGAATAGTGATATTACGTACCGTGTTTATGATTATGACCGTCTTTCCAATGGGAAGCCGCGTCAGCTTCACATTCAGCAGAGTCTCGATGTCATCAAAGTTCCGGCAGCACCGCTTTCTGAGTGCATGATAAAGACCGGGGAGGCAGAGGCAAACAAACTGCAGAAGCTGATCGAGTGCAAGTACTATCAGGTATTCCACATGAAAGTCGAAGGTCAGGCTGAATTTGAGCAGGAATATCCGTTCCTGATCGTCAGCGTGGTAGAAGGAAACGGACTCTTAAACCATACCAGCGTGAAGAAGGGAGATCATTTTATTCTTCCGTATGGCTATGGTAAGGTTGAGATTGAGGGAAATCTGGAATTTGTTGCTTCTACGGTTTCTACGAAATAAGACTGGGTAACGGTTTGTAAAGGCATACATGATCCTTTGAGGAATGTATGCCTTTTTTATGTGCAAAACTTTGTTTGACAAAGTAAAATATTTATGTAAAATAATTATAACAGAATTTATCAATAAAGAAATCCATGAAAACATTGGAGGAATCGTATGGCAACAATTAAAGAAATTGCAGAAATCGTAGGGGTTTCGAGCTCAGCAGTTTCACGGGTACTCAATTATGATGAGGGAATCTCTGTTAGTGATGAGACAAGAGAGGCGATCTTTGCCACAGCAGAGAAAATCGGATACAAAAAGAGAGTAATCTATCCCAAGATCGAAAATGTGGCATTGCTGTATTTTGTTGACCACGAGGATGAACTCGAAGATGTCTTTTACCACGGGGTAAAGGATGAGATAATAAAGCAGGCGAAAAAGATGAATATTCAGCTCAGCATCTATGACCGAAAAGACGGCATGGATCATGTTCCGAAAGATTTAAGTGCCTTTATTGCGATTGGATGGCTCACCAGAAAAGAAATCAATGCTTTGTATAAACGGTGCAAAAGGGGCGTGTTTATCGGCACATCCCCGGATGAAAAACTTTTTGATGCCGTGAAGCCCAATATGGATTCGTTTGTGACACAGATGGTTGATTACTTTGTGGAAAAAGGACATAAACGGATTGGATTTATCGGGGGCAGTGATAGAAATATTGACACCGGAAAACCTTCCATGGATATCCGGGAGTGGTCATTTCGACAGAGCGCTGCATACTATGGGTATCTCAATGAGGAGTACATTTTCATTTCCGAGAGATTTACGGTGGATGATGGCTACCGCATGGGAAAAGAACTGCTTAAAAAAGAGATACTGCCAACCTGCGCTGAATGTTCACTTCAAGTCTCCCACTGACGATTATGTAAAAATGTTCGAGCAGATGGAACAGGATGGCGTGATCTCCACCAGAGGTCTGAAACCGGATGCCGTCAAATACGGCGAGTTAGTATTTGATGTGAACTCTGCTTATTTCTACAATCATGCGGCTATGAATTTGC
>ENA-OQER01000644-OQER01000644.1-human-gut-metagenome-genome-assembly--contig:-NODE-644-length-18523-cov-2.042944_pt1 | contig 18523 bp, 26 predicted proteins | sample MGYA00242797_ERZ504639 | MGnify/ENA primary metagenome ERZ504639 (study PRJEB26092, sample SAMD00036306) | human gut metagenome | host: Homo sapiens | study: EMG produced TPA metagenomics assembly of...
AACAATGTTATCTTTTTACTGTCATAGGATAATGCAATTGGTTTTTTATTCAAAAATGTAATCTGCGTATACCACTGGAATCCTCATTGACCTCTTCTCCCGTATACTGCTTATACTTTTTGACTGCATTGGAAAAAAAGACGCTGCTCAAATACCTCTATCGGATATTTCCCCCTCCAATATCCGTCCTCAAACTTCATCACCAACGGTGTCAACACGTAAATCTCGCTGATTGTTTTTTTCGGAAGAATCCTGTTTTCTGCCACCAGTCCCTTCAGTTCTCTGGTGTAATGATTTGGCAGGACTTTGGAGAAATATTTTGCCAGATCTACATTGACCGTCCGAATCCGAAATGTATAAATATGATCCTTTAAATATCCACCGTCTTTTTCGATTGGGTATAACATATCATAGGAATATAACTTGTATTTGTTATCTTCGTGATATTTTATCCACTGATCATCCAACCCCAAAGCAGATCTATAAACGCTGCTTCTTTTCCCAATAATTGCTCTGTGGGAATATCCACTAGAGTATAAATTTTTAGTTTTATTTCATATACTGCTATTCCCATGATCTCCTCCATTATTGATTTGTTCTACCTGTTTTACATATTTAACTATAACACACACTTTTTTAAATTCCAATAAACAATAAATATTTTATTATTCAAGTATTTGTAAACTATTACTATCAGCATCCTTTTATGCAAAAACAGCAGGAAACCCATGACCTCCATCATAAATTTTCTGTTCTTTATATAAAAATCAAATTCACCGATTGATAATGTTATATAGGAAATTATTATGGTGGAGAATGGTTGGATTCAGAAATATTTGAGGAATGGTAAGAAAAATGTTATGATAAATTTTAGTTTATAGATTTGCTTTTACATCAACAAAAGACATGTTAATCTATGTCTGTGAAATATCAGAATGCATCATAATGGATATGATAGAGTTTAATAATCTCTGATAATAGGAGAAAGAGTAGAAACTATGATTTATATTGTAGACAACATCTCAAATTATTTAATATATTTGTTTATAATCTATTTTGGATTTAGGATCAGTCCAAGAAGAAATAAATTTCTTCTTGGCATATCTGCATTGATTGTGCTGTTTGCAGGAACTTTCAATGCATATTATGATGTCAATTCTCCGATTGTTTATATCGTTTGGAGTGTGCTTTCAATCTGTTTGTTTTTCGAGGATCGTTTAGGACATTTGATTGTATTAAGTGCTGCCCTCATGTATTTTACCGGAATCATTGATACATTTAGTGTCATGTTGATACAGGTTATAATGATAGGCGGGGTATTAACAGTACAGATATCGCCTGGTGGATGGAACCCGCTTATTTGCTTTCGTTCCTAATATATCTTTTGGCATACCTGCGAATTCTGAAAAAATATGAAGTTTATATGTGCGACATAGAGTTCAAATACAAGTTCGCGCTTTTAATGCAGGGCAGCATTTTTCAAATATTTTACAACTTTGTTTTTGCTTTTTTTAATAAGAATCATACGATGTATGGTTGGGATGCCTATGCAGTATTTTTTATCAGTATCATGGGAGTAATCTATTCGATTTTTCTTACGCTTAGCCTTGCTGTTAAAAATATACTGTCAAACAGGCAGAACAAGGAACTTCAATCTTTTATGTATATGCAAAAACGGCAATATGAATATCAATTACAGCAGTCGGTAGCTGTACGGCATTTTAAACATGATTTGGTAAATCATATTGGCGTTCTTAGAGAGTTAATGAACGAAAAAAGGACAAAAGAAGCCAAAGAGTACATAGAAACTATCTGGAATATTCAAGATGAGTTTGATTTAAAGATTCATACAGGAGATAGTTTTCTCGATATTATTGTTAATTATTATTTGTATTTGGCGATAAAGGAAAATATAGAGTTTGTTGTTTATGGAAAGCTGACTGAAAAAATGCCTTTTGAGATGTTTGACATTACCACATTAATGGGAAATATATTGCAAAACGCTTTTGAAGCAACGATAAAAGCTGATGTTCCCAAAATACGTGTTGAACTTATAGAACATAAGGAAGAAATTTTTTATTGTTGTCAGTAACAGTGTAGAAAAAAAGTCAATACCAAAACAGACTTCTTTATAACATCAAAAAGATAATAAAAATCATGGTTTTGGTCTAAAAAATATCACTGCAACTGTTAAAAAGTATCATGGAGAATGTTATATGGAATCCATAACGGAAAATAAGAAGCTTCTTTTAAAATCAGTATTGCTATACCAACTGCCAAAGCAAAGGAGAAAGAGGAATGAAAATAGGTATTGTAGAAGATGAAGCAGTATGGAGAGATAAGATACAGACGATGATCGAAAGATATTGCAGAGATAAAAATATTCCATTTCAAATCAATTCCTATAGTAGTGGAAAAGAATTTATGAAAAATCCCGATATTGACCTGTTATTTTTGGATATTGAACTTGCAGAGGGCGAAGATGGTTTTCAAATTGCGGAACAATTGATGCATTGTGGGAATAAAAGTAAAATTTGTTTTTTGACTTCTCATACGGAGCAGGCAAGGTTAGGATATAAAGTGAATGCCTTCAGATATATAGATAAAAGACATTTGGAAGAAATAGATGAAACACTTGATTCCTTCTTGAAAACAAAGATTCAGGACCAGATTATTTCTTGCAATGATACCGCTGGGATTCGCATAAATATAGACTTAAATGAACTTCTTCTTGTTGAAACATATGGAAGAAAGTTAAGATATCTTATGCTTAATGGAAAGGAACATTTTTGTGATGGACAGATATCAGAAGCTGCGCGAAGCTTATCCCAATTTGGATTCTTTCAGATACATCGGTCGTATATCGTCAATTTAAAATATATTGAAAAAGTAAACAGCCATGAAGTTATGCTTTGCAACGGATTAAAAGTAATTATTGGGAGAGCCCATAATAAAGCGTTTAAGAAGGCTTTTTTTTGAATGGAGAATGTGGTTTGATAATTGATTTTATGTCATTGCGCAAAAATAATGTCGTTTTTGTGCATGTAGTATTTTTTTTATCCTTTTTGCTGTGATATAAATAAAGCATCAAAAATTATATGCGGAGGATGAAAAAATGGTACAAGTACAACATATTTCTTTTAAAGATTGGAACCCAATTGGAAAACCACACAAAAAACCATATGGAAGCAATGGGGATTCGCTGAGCCGTGTAAAAGATAGAACTTTAAGTAATGCCGTTTTAAACAGAAACAAGCCAACAGAAAACAAAGATCCATTTGGCGAGGCAGCAACACTTGAGTTAACACATGACTATGTTAAAGAAAAAGCGGCATCTACTGATATGGTATCTGCAAGTAGAGCGGCTGCCCGTACATTAAAAGTTGGAAGTAGGGGAGATGATGTGAAAGCGTTGCAGCTAATCTGAACCAGCTTGGCTATAATGCTGGTACGCCTAATGGAATTTTTGGAACTAGTACAAAGAATGCTGTCATTTCCTTTCAAAAGACATATGGGTTAAGTGCAGACGGAATTGCAGGGACGAATACACTTGATGCAATAAGTACCACTGTAAACCGGAAGAATAAAAAAATTTTGTCTAAAGGGCAAGTTAGTAATGACGTTAAAAATTTACAAAATAACTTAATTTCTTTAGGTTATCTTTCGGGGACGGCAGATGGCGCATTTGGTAAAAATACAGAGAACGCAGTTATAGCGTTCCAAAAAAAGCATGGATTAACACCAGATGGGCTTGTAGGGAGTGATACGAAAAAAGCCATAAATAAGGCGATAAAGAATAGCGGATCTACAACGCCATCTAATCCAACAGGAAATGCACAAAAAATTCAAAAAATGCTGGATAATTTGAAAAATGATACATCATTAGGTCTTTCTGCTGATAAAAAAACTGCCATGTTAAAAGCTGCGAAAAGACTATTAAATGAGAATTACGAAGTTGAGTTTGTTGCTGGTGTACTTGGTAATATACAAAACGAAGGAACCCCAGGAAAGTTTGAAAGTTCTAATTATGTATCTAATCCCAGTGCAGAGCCATCGTATTTGAAATATATGGATAAACATTTTGATTATCGTAAAAAATTTTCGGGAAAATCCATACAAGATGTAGGTTTGAGTGCAGCGATTGACTTGGCGAATAAGGCTAAAAATAGCGGATATACAGGAAAGTTTGGATTAGGAATGATTCAATGGACTGGCGAGCGTACAGTTTCTCTTTTAAAATCGTATCAAAAGTACGCAACCAGTGACAAGCCTACTAAGGAAGAATGTATTACAGCAGAAGTCAACTTTATGGTAGATGAGTTGAAAGGCAACTATGCATCAGTATATAATACATGGAAGAATGGAAGCAAAACGGCTAGTAGTGCTGGTGACATAGTTTGCAGAAGTACGAAGTACCAAAAAATACAGAAAACGAAGCTAAAAGCAGGGCACAAAATGCAAAAAAAATATATAATGTATTGCTGAAGTAGGAGGAGTTATCATCAATGAAAAAAGTAACATGGATATTGGCATTTGCGGTGGTAATGTGTATACTTTCATCATGCGGTCAAACAAAGAACTCGGAAAATACGCAGACGAATGTAATAAGTCGTACTACAGAAATTAACGATGACTCAAGTGAAGTTGAAGAGACACAGAGTGATGACGCTTCTGCTTCAGCTAATACTAATCCTATAAATGGTCATAAAGAAGATGAGCAATCAGTAATCAATGAAGTTCCAGAAACTCAGAATGATAATATTGAAGAAGAACAATCAACAACTGATGAAGCCAAACCTGATTTATATGAGGGTGAGTATTCGGACTATGATGTTAATGAGCCCTCATTAGAAATCAAAAAAAATAATGATGAAACATATCAAATTCAAATAAAAATATATAGGTTATTTTATTTAGATGATGGTGTGGGAAAGGTGACAGAAAAAGGATTGGAATTTGAAGCAACAGGTCCTAATGGAAATAAGGTTAATGGAGTAATAAGATTAGAAGAAGATATTGCAATGGTAACCTTTTTTAGCCAAGAATGGATAGATTTTGCAGGCTGAGCAAATATAAATTTTATAAAACATCAAATGTACCTGACATTTATGTGTATGAATAAATTTAATTGTGCGACTAAAAGATAACGGGTTTGGGCTCGCTATCTTTTATGTCAATATATTTAAAAGTATGCTTTTCCTTTATCAGTAGGAGGAAATGATAAACAAATCGCGAAAATCCTTAGAAATAAACGAGTTCAAAATACTATATAATTAAAATATTATAAGAGCAGAGATTTCCTGCTGTTTTCTTCTTATTTCACATCTCCCCAGAATTCATTCCACTCACCGCCACCCATAGTGACAAAATATTTCAGCCAGATCTTCCACTGATCCATCTCTTCATCCGTCTCATGATCCTTAATCACCGAAAGCAGCCGATCCATCCGCACCATATAATCCGGATCTTTTACAAAATGCTTTTCATCATAATAGCGTTTTAATTTATGTATTGCTGCAATTGCGGCTTTTTCCGTAAATCGTTCCTGTTCGAGCGCACAGTTATATTCCGGCACAGAATGAATGTAGTTCACACACGCACGATACCACTTTATCATAGCTGTTCTAACACCTCATCTCCATACCGGGCACGGATCTGCTGTTCCAACGAGACAAACACTCCAATATACTGATGCAGAATTTTTTTCAACCAGTTGCTGTGCTGCTTCTTCATTATAAATATGTGTGGCATCATTTCGATCACGCAACATTTCCAGCCATACATCTTCTTCCATAAAATGAAAATAGGCATACGCGGTCTTAATAATTTCTCTGGGAGATCCCGTTGCCGCCTGATTTGCTCCTTCATACCTCAACAACTCCTTTAATACCTTCCCGCCTAATTCAAACTGAATATAAAATTTATCTATAATGCCACTTACTATAAATTCGTTGGTGACATCTTCCTGTTCTGCCCGACAAAGCACCTGCAAATGTCTAACATACTGATCAAAACTTTTTCATATAAAAACAACCCCATCTTTCTCTATCTCGGATACCAATTCAGATGACACGTATTTATCATCCATATTGATAATATCCAGCTTTAAAAGCGACCACAGATCTTCATTTAAACTATCTGACAAACCTCCAAAATCTGCACATCCATAAATCGCCAATCGATATCGCTTTTTGGCATATTAGTTCCACGCGCACGTGATCCAGATAATACTACTTTTTTCACCTGATATTTTTTTGAAATTTCCACTATCTGCCGATATACATTTTGTATGTTACGGTCCTGATTCTCTTTCATCACAATCATTATCCCTGTTTTCTGTTAGTTCAGTGATCTTATTATACGCCAGATTCTATAAGGAATGCAACCAGCCATTACTTCCCACAAATGAAAAAAGGGTCCCTTACCATAGTAAAGTTCCCTTTTTCCCCTAGTTATAAATCTTCTTCAGTTTTTCTATATCAATTGCAAGTTCCCCGTCACCATCTTTTACTTTCGCAATGACCGGTATGCCTGTTAATTCCTCAATCATTCTTGCATTATCTTCCTGCATGATTCCACCCACGTAATGATTTAGGATCACTCCTTTTACACCCATTCCATGATTCCGGATATATTCTATCGTCAGAACAACCGCATTGATCGTACCAAGGCCGGCATCCGCTATCACCAGCGTATTCAGGTTCAGCGCCTTTACAATATCTTCCAACAAAATCTTATGTTCTTTGTCCCAGCGGATGGGACAGACAATACCGCCGCTTCCCTCTACCGTGACATAATCGAATTTGCTCTTTACCTTGTCAAAATCTTTTTTTATTTTCTCTGGATCAACTGGATTACCTTCTATTTGAGCAGCTAAATGAGGAGATACCGCATTTTGATACAAATATGATAGCAGACTGGTATCTTCCTGTGTAATCCCGGCAATCTTTTTCACATATCCCGCATCACTATCACCTATGGATTTGGCTCCCGATAAAGCCGCTTTATAATACCCTGTACGGATTCCTGCATCTGCCAGTTTTTTTACGATCAATGCGGTAACATATGTTTTTCCGATATCTGTGCCGGTGCCTGTCACAAAAATTCCTTTTCCCATAATTTTAATCCATCCTTCCTATTCGTTCAGACAGAATCCATTTTTTCTCATTTTAAGTCCTACACCAGATGCCAGCAGACATAGCACAAAATCTCCAGGCATATCCAATGGGAAACAGGACAAAAAGATTACAGCAATTGTCGCCGGTGTATGTGCATAAAAATTTAAAATGATAAATTTATATACAATTCCAATGGCATAAGTCACAACAAAACCGGCCAGACAGGCAAGCAGATAATTCTTATAACTTGCTTTTAACTTTTCACATATTTTTCCGGTCACAAACGCGCTCGCAATAAATCCGACCAGATAACCAAAACTCGGTCGGAATATGTATCCAATTCCTCCACCTGCGGCAAAATCGGAATTCCAATCAGCCCAAGCAATACATAACAGCCTACAGATATTGCGCCCTTATTTCCACCCAGAATCAATCCTGCAAGCAACACGAAGAAAAACTGAAGTGTAAAATAATCCATATAAGGAACCGGAATCTGAATAAAGGCGCCTACTGCAACTAAAGCGGTAAACATAGCGCACAATACCATACTTTTTGTCGATAATCGTTTCGTTTTCGTATTTTCCAAATTGTTAACCCTCCATTCAAGTTATTGTTAACAATTTAACGCATTTCTCTCTTATTGTCAACCTATCTTGTTCTATAAGTTGACATTTCAATAAGATATATGAAACCCGTTTGCGCAAAAAGATGCAGGGACGAAAATTTATCCCTGCACCCTTTTATAAATATGTCCGAAGATCCTGACACAAATCTTCTTCCAGTTTGATTAACTTTTTGGCAAATGTCTTTGCCTTATGATCCGCTGCCTGGTATTGGTTCAGATAGCGGCTGAGGGATTTTATGCCCATATCACAGCCATCTGTCATCAGCTCCGCAATCGCTGCATCCGAATCATTCATTGCAAGTTTCACATTAGTTTTGATCCAGGACATCCCCTGTGCCATTGGATTTGGTTCTTTTCCATCATCATGGAATTCTTCCAGCAGACTTTCCAGTTCTTTCTGAAGATCTTGATGCTGGTCCTTACAATTTTCCAGCATTTCTTTTAATTTTGTGTCATTTACCTTGTCGAGTACATCCGCAATCGATGCTGTACCCATCTTGATTCCTGCGTCGCATTCCCGTAGCAGCTTTATGGTATCCGGTTCAATCATGATCTGCCTCCTGATCGTTATACTTTTTATAAACAGTATTTCCGGATATCCTTTTTCTATTCATAAGAGATAACTATTCATCTTTTGTTTCGATCGGCACTTCCCGCTGCTCTACGGACGTTGAAAACACAATCTGCGTCTTTGTCCGCCCAAACTGCTGCAGCTCATTGATAAAATGATCCAGTTGTGCCGTAGACTCAAACAATGTCTCTATCAGCATGGAATAATCGCCCGTCACACAGTTACACTCGACAACATTTGGTATTTTTTCAATAAATGGGTAAAATACCGGTTTTTGTAATGGTTCCACCTCCAGGTTGATAAATGCCTTGATATGGTAATTGAGGTACAGTGGGTTTACCTTTGCCAAATAACCGGTAATTACGCCTTCATGTTCAAGTTTTTCAATTCTGGCAGACACCGATGGTGATGACAGAAATACCTGTGCGGCAATCTCCTTGAGCGGTGTACGGGCATTTTTCTGCAGAATCTGTATGATTTTTTTATCCACTTTATCCAGTTTTTTCATGATCTAAACCTCAATTTTTCTGTAAATACGCAAAAAGGACACCTGCTTAGACGCTGTGTCCTTCTTTTATCCGAATTTTAAATTATGAGGTCATTATAGCACATGTATTTCCATTTGCAATAAACGCGTTTGAATTTTACTTTATTTTATTATGTTTTTCCAGTATTTTCCTTATTTTTTATGTTTAGTTAACCATTTTCCGGCTGTTTTTCCAAATACAACTTAAGTATTTACCTTTGCCGCAAAGAGTGCTATCCTCGTCCCATTGAAAAAAAGCGCGCGAGGATCAAACAACAATAGTAAAGGAAATAAAGGAGATTATCATTATGAAAGAGAAAGAATATATGCGTTTAGAATCTGATTCCATCGGAACCATGGAAGTCCCAGAAGATGCCTATTATGGCGTACAGGCTTTACGGGCCAAAGAAAATTTTCCGATTACCGGAACAAAATTACATCCTGTTTTCATTAAAAATCTTGCAAAAATCAAGCGGCAGCTGACCATTACCAACCGAAAAGCCGGAAGATTGAAACCGGAAATTGCAAATGCAATTGAAGCCTCTGCAAACGAAGTCATCTGTGGCATGTTCGACAAAGATTTTATTGTCGATGGTATTCAGGGCGGAGCGGGAACAAGTGCCAATATGAACATGAATGAAGTCATTGCCAACCGAGCCATAGAAATGCTCTGTGGCAAAAAAGGCGATTATACGATTGTTCATCCAAATGACCACGTCAATATGGCACAATCCACCAATGATGTCATTCCAACCGCTGGTAAATTAACTGTTCTCGATCTTCTCAAACCTTTAGACAAAAGTCTTTCCCTTTTAACCGAAGCCTTATATGACAAGGCTGAAGAATTTGATCCTATTGTAAAAATCGGACGTACACAGCTGGAAGATGCCGTGCCGATGCGTCTGGGTCAGACGTTCCATTCTTATGCCACCATGATTTCCCGTGACCGTGACCGTCTTACAAAAGTCCGCACGGAAATGTATCCCGTAAACATGGGTGCAACCGCTATCGGCACAGCAATCAATACGTCCCCGTTTTATCTGGATAATATTGTACCAACCCTTGGAAAAATCACCGGCTACCCGCTGACCCAGGCCGACGATCTGTTTGATGCCACCGAGAATCTGGACGGATTTGTACGCGTTTCCTCCTGCCTGAAAGCATGTGCGGTCAACTTATCCAAAATGTGTAATGATCTGCGTATCCTTGCAAGCGGACCAAAAGCCGGGTTCGGTGAGATTACACTTCCGGCTATGCAGAATGGTTCTTCATTATGCCCGGCAAAGTCAATCCCGTCATCCCGGAAGTTGTCTCACAGGTTGCGTTTCATATTATCGGTCACGACACGACCATCACTATGGCGGCAGAAGCCGGTCAGATGGAATTAAACGCTTTTGAACCGGTTGTTTTTTACAATCTTTTTGACTCCATTACCACACTGACACACGCAGTGGATACTCTGACCGCCAACTGCATCCTCGGCATCACCGCAAATGAAAAACGCTGCCGCGAACTTCTCGATGCAAGCGTCGGTATCACCACCGCCCTGTGTCCGTACATCGGCTACAAAAAAGCTGCAAGTCTGGCAAAGAATCCTTAAAAACAGATATTCCAGTTAAAACTCTTGTATTGAAATACGGTCTGTTAAAAGAAAGCGAACTGGATTCTATTCTCGATCCTTATGCAATGACCGAAGCCAGAACCAGACAGACACAGGCAAAAGCCGTATAATAAGATTTATCTTTTGTGCAAACTATGCTATAGTAATGGCATAAACCACTACACAAGGAGGTACTCATAATGGAAACAGTAACAGAAGTAGTTAAAAACATGGCCGGCGGAGATGGCGAAGTAACCATCAAACGCATCCTCGGAGAAAAAGAATTAAACGGAAAATGTGGTCTGTATGCACAGGTAACCATTCAGCCGGGATCTTCTCTTGGTTATCACGAACATAAAAATGAAAGCGAGACGTATTACATTCTTTCCGGTACCGCAGAATATAACGATAACGGAACCACACGCACTGTAAAAGCCGGAGATGTAACCTATACACCAGACGGATGCGGACACGCCTTAAAACCAATTGGTAATGAGCCGGTTGTATTTATGGCTCTGATCATCTTTGATTAATTTATCTTAGAAACATGCAAAAGGACCGGCTATCCCAAAAGGCAGCCGGTCTTAAAGCTGGCAGAACTCTTTCCCATATCTGAGGCGGGGCCAAACGTGGAAGATGGATGAATGAAATAAATGCAAATCATGACCTTTGATTGCTCATGCATTTATCTCCAGTTCGTCTCTGCCACTCCAAAGCCATCTTCCATCCGCTTTCCCTCATTTTCTCTCAGCCTTACCGGAAATTTTCTCTGTAAAGATTCTGCTGATGTACTCTCTTTTTTCCCAGTGTTCTCTATATCATAGTATATCCAAATAATAATCGATTCATTCGGATTTGTAAAGTGGGAGAATTTCGGATTTTGTCTGAAAAATCCTAAATTTTAAGATTCCTCAAATTCCTCAAGGTAAGAATCATATTCCTTCTTGGTAATCACGCTGCATTTTATCGTCTTCTTGGCACCATTTGCCTGAAGCGTGATTGTCACTTTACCGGACTTGAGGCCTTCCACTACCAGATTCCAACCGTTATCTTTGCTTTTGACAACAGAAGCTTTTGCAACAGTCGGATCGGATACCGTTGCTGTAAACTCTCCCATATACTCATACGGATCAACTTCAAGATTAATCTCGGTTTTTTCGCCAACAATACAATACGGTTTTCCATCATAATCATCAAAATTATTTTCCCCGAGAGTAATCGACTTTGCGGTTGTAATCTTTGTGATGTTAGCTCCAAACGTATCTACATAATAATACTTGTTTTTGCCGTAATCATATGCAAAGAACGCACCATTTAATTTTCCGCTGTCCGCCTTGATTGTAAGCGTGCCATCTTTGCGGTTCCATGTATAGTACTTTCCTTCATCATCCGTCTTGTCACTCGGTGTCGAACTGTTCAGTTCTGTCAGCCACTTATCGATAGTCTCCTGTGTCACAGCCTGATCCGTGCAACGAATCGTACATTTGTTCCAGCACCAGAATGGTAAGTATGGCATATCCTTTTTGGCTTCTTTATCCGAAAGCCAGTCTTCAAAGAACGTGGTATAAGCCTGTCCGGCACACCACTTGACATTCTTGTTTACAACTCTCGGAATCAAGATCGCACATCTGATTGTTCCGACTTTTCTCGTTTTCTTGTTAAGTGTTTCCTTTACAATAATATTAACCCTCTGCTCATCTTTTGTCGGATTTGCAGCTGTCACCTTACCATCCTTCGTCACGGTAAGTAATTTTTTATTAGAAGACTCAAATGTATACTTTGCTTTCTTATTTCTGTTTTCTATCATTTCCTTTGCGGACAGCTTCCATGGATGTACTTTTAAATATCCTTTCTGACCATCAATTGCCCATATGGATTGTTTGTACTCTTCACTAAGTGTTGCTTTCTTTGCCTTTTTACCTGCTGCCTGTGCGTCTGTCGGCATTACTACAACGGTTGTAAGCAACAATGCAACTGTCAGTAAACCAAGAATCAGCTTCTTTGCTAATTTCTTACACATTTTCAATTCCTCCTTTGAATTGTTGTATTATATCACATGATATGAGGGTCAAAAGGTATAAGCGCAAATAATTGTTTTAATTGTTTTTGAATTATAAACAATTGAGTAATAAATACCAATGGAATCACTTGAATTTCATTGTGCAATTTTAAAACAATTGACACAATTAATATTAAAATGACCTTTTGACCCTCGAATCATCACATTACAGCTTAAGATCATAATCCGCTTTCTCTGTCAGCACCTCTCTAGAAATAATGTGTGAAATCTTGTCCGAAAAGGTATCTGTACTGTTTTCACTCGTTAATACCCTGATTTTGTAAACTGTCCCACCAATCCTGCGATAAAAAAATCCAGCTTCACATGAGCCGGACTTTCTATCGCCATTATTTAGTTTTTTTGCCTCCATAATCAACCTTGCCTTTCTCTCTGATAAAATTATAATTGTTTCATGCTTCCGCTTCGTGTAACCGAAGCTTTTGTTTATCCATACTTCATACCTTTTTGCTCCTTTCTGTAATTGTTTTAGTGATAAAAAGAATTACTCTCTTCACTAATAGGAGAAATACGGCTACAAAATCGGAAGTGTTTTGAAATTATTTTTGAAAAAAATTTTTAAGGACTGATTAAATTGCCAAAATATGAGGAACTAAAAGCTTTCCGCAAACAAAACTTAATACCAGAATACAACGATTCTTCCAGTGAGAAAACTATGCTGCCTGAAATAAATAACAGGGTAATATGATACTTTTAATGTTTTGTCAAAAGAAAATTGCGTTGAAATTTCAGAATGATAACCCTTGACCTATAATGTGTAATCGAATAGAATTGTTAATAGATTACAGTTTCTTTATATAGAAGTTATACGAATTGAATTTCAGACGATTGCTCTGATTCCAGTGAAATCAGATTGGAGGCTTTTCATGAAAAATCTATTTGAACATACCAGTTCCCCATGGATACGGTACAGCAGTTATGAATACCGTACCGCCGAGGATGGGACTTTATATATTGTAGTATCTGCGGATGCCAAACCAGAAATGTATAATCCTACGAAAGATGCAGAATCACTTGTACTGGATGCTGTCAATATCGGTTTGCAGGTCATGCATAAAGCACCAGAAGATGAACTGAAAAGTATGGTTCTTCGTTTCATCAATTCCTACGGATTTTTAGACTTTATGACTGCACTTCCGACAACTGCGGAATTTATCACCTATGAATCTGTATATCTTCCAAAAAACCATTTTATTAAAGAAGAATCTCTATCAACAGAAAGTTATCTCGATTATTTTTATCCATTTGATAAGATGGATTTTCACAAAAAAGGGGTAGAATCAAGTTGGTCGGTATCCGACAAGGATGGCATTGCAATCGCACTTGCAACGGGAAAGAATCCACAGGCTGTTACGATGAGTTTTCAGAAGGAATATGCAGAACGCTATGACTGGCTGGTGAAAGAATTTTCCGACTGGGCGTTTACCTTTACTACAAGCTTCTTATATTATTTGGACTATGACAGTCTGGACGAACAGACAAAAAACCTGTATCGTCAGGGTATGTCTGCATTTGGCGGCATATCCCCGACTTACCATATCGCATTAGCGGAAAATGCCCCTGTTATCGTATGGAACTTCCATTCCCTGCTCGTCATGATCCAGATGTGCTTTTCTTTTATGCTTACGGATTCTGACTGCGATATGAAGCTGTGTAAGCACTGTGGCAGGGCATTTATCGCAAGCCGTAAGGGAAATGAATTCTGCTCTCCGAAATGCAAGAATCAGTATAATGTCTATAAGACAAGGGCTAGAAAAAAAGAGGAATAACTCCCATATACCAACAAAGACGCAAATTATCAACAACTTGTTGACGATTTGCCGTCTCTTATTTTTTATTATTTCGTTAATGATATTTACGCCATTGCTGGCTCTTTCTTTACAATTTTCTCAATTTCAGATATGCTCTTTTCTGTTACATCTGCAATTTGAGCTGATATATAATTTTTATATTAAAGGAATGAAACAAATTCTTTCATTGGTATACGCTGGGATTCATGTCTATTTGCATCTGCTTTCTCATTCGTATATCCAATCGCCAATATATTGATTGGTTCAAGTCCCAACGGAAGTTTAAATTCTTCTTTTATCACATCTGGTTTAAAGTAACAAATCCAAACAGAGCCCAAGCCAAGTTCTGTAGCTGTAAGCATCATATGATCGGTAATGATTGACGCATCTATATCCGTTGTTTTCATCCCATCAAATGGACGCGTCCATGCTTTATCCGTATCTGCACACACAATGATTGCAACTGGAGCACTGTAAATATTGGCTGCCTTTGCCAGTTTTTCTTTTGCTTCATCGCTTTTTACAACCAATAGTTTAACAGGCTGCATATTTGCTGCGGTTGGTGCTACATGAGCTGCTTCTAAAATTGTCTCCAATGTCTCCTGTGAAATCTCTTTAGTCAGATAGTTTCTTACTGAAAAACGCTGTTTTGCAATATCTAAAATATTCATTTCTGTAAATCTCCTTAAAATTATGATTGTATTGTCTAGACAATTTGATTATAATGGATTCGATATAAAAAAGACAAGAACGTACTTTTTTGTAATATACTAACTAAAAAGAAAGTGTAAAATGTAAAAATGCAAAACAAATATAATTGTCCTGTTGATGCAACGATATCTAAAATTGGTGGAAAATATAAAGCCGTTATATTGTATCATCTTGGCAACAACACGCTAAGGTATAACCAAATCCACAAAAAAATTCCAGCTATCACTGATAAAATGCTGGCTCAGCAGTTACGCGAACTTGAAAACGATAACTTAATCATTAAAAAAATATATCCTGTAATTCCTCCAAAAACAGAGTACAGCTTAAGCGAGTTAGGCAAGACACTGATTCCTTTATTGGACTCTATGTGCGAATGGGGGCAACAATTTATGCCAGACTAAGATTTATCAAAATAACATAAAATTCAAAGAAGCGGCAACTCCTCAACAACCTGTTGACGATTTTGCCGCATCTTCATTTTAAACTATTTTACCATGATGTTTACGCCATTGCAGGCTCTTTCTTCAATTCCTGTACTCAGATTACACATAATTCTCACATCCTCTCTAAATTCTTGACTGATTGGAATATTATATTCATGTTCTATAATATCCAATTTTTCCTGTTCTTTCAATTCGCCTGAAAGCAAAGTCCCAATCAGGCGGTGCATTTCATATTTTTCATCATGTTCCGGAATCTCATTTGTGATTCCTATTAACACAATATTTAACTGAACTTTTTCATACCTAAAGAAATACCAGAATTTTCAAAAAGTATAGGAACAATCAAATGGTATTTGTCAAGCAGAAAAAAGAAAACCATACGATATAAAAAATTTTTAATTTTCTTTAAATTTACCATAAGAGCTGTTTGTCGAAATCCGCGCAGATATCAGGATCAATAAAAGAGCCATCCAGATGGATGACTCTTTTATCTAGTGCTTATTTAATTGATCGTGCAAGCGCTACCGTTTCAGCATCTATGCTTCCCACGGAACTGGTGTCAGGCACCTCGTTCCCTTTTATAAATGACCGGCACATCATATCCGAAAGTTTCTTTCCATTCACTTCCATACTTTCGGACACCTCCAGACATGTCTCCGAGAATCTCTCCCATAACCGGAATGTCATCACAGGGGTAAACTGACTCACACTTCCCCCTTCCCAGACACCATCCTTTTCCTGATACAATGCCGGGGTAACTTCTCAGATCTTTTCAGGTCACTATATTCTACGTTCTTCATGGAAGCATAAGAAAACGTATTTTTGTCTTCTCCTGCCGGAATTTCGTAGGAAGAAGCATAATTCCACCGTCACAATCCGTAATAAGAAATAAATGCGGTGATGCATGGCATTTTCCATCCGTCTCATAATAACTTCTTCTACAATAAATATTCCGGTAAAATTTTCCGGAATATTATTTATCTTATCATTACAGACTGTATTCACATGTCTGGCATACGGAAATAATTTTCCTGCAGATTTCATTTCTGTAAATTGTTCTCTGTTATCAAAATGTCCCGTCATAAGCTTTACAAATTTTTCCATTTTCATTATAATGCCCTGCCTCTATAATATTTTTGTTTTTAAAATAACAGTTGTAGTCCCATTGCAATCATCCACATATATGCACAGGTTTTTGGAATCATTAATAATCCCACCTTTGGTTTCGTTTTACTGAATAAAGTAACCGGCAGATAACAGCCAAAAGAAATTCTCTTTTTCCCCCCCTACCAATCGTTCTTTTTAGAACGATTGTAGGATATTTCCGGTATGTCAAATGTTTTTTGCTAATATGTCTTCGCCTTTAATGTTCCAATATATTCCCCATTATTATAAACAAACGGTCCGGCTTCTCCCTCTTCTCCGAAATATTCCGGTCTCAATGACAGAATATTGAGCAATTCATCCACCGTCTTCACCTTTGTTGCCTGATATGGCTGTTCAAATGCAATCTTTTCTACAAATAAGTAATCGTCCCTGTCCTTTATCAGGATACCTGTATGACCCACGAAGTAACATCCGAATACGGGTCATATATCACGATACTAAGGAGCGATATCCTGTCACTGTCTATTTGAAATCCATAATGTTTCCAACTATCCGAAAATGCTGTTTCCGGATGTTTTTTATCTGCAACACTCTTTTCTCCATAGAGTGTGGTAAACATATCCCGGTTCTCTTTTATGGTTTCATACCTTTCCACATTATCTATTGCTTCTGTATCAAACATTAGATAAGTACCTTCATAATTGTCTTCCGTTGATTCTGCGTGAAGCAGACCATCCAGTAAGAGAAAGGCTGTCATTCTGCAGTCCGTGTCGGAGTAATCATGATTCTGTTCCCAGCCATCCATACATTTGCCGATATCTGCTTTCATGTTTTCCGGATCAGACCAGACATCCTCAAGCTTTGCATTCTTCCCGGCCGAATCTGCAAAATCAGTTACCCATTCCCGGAATGTATCTACATGGGAAGCTCCCGCGGTATCCAGTTCTTTGCAAATTTCTGTAATGGTATGGTTTCCTCCCATATAAGTTGCAGCCGGTATCTTCTGTTTCTGTGCACATGCCCCCAGCATCAGGCACAGGAGCATAACAACAGCTGATAATTTCATTGCCGTTTTGGTTTTATTCTGCCTGTTCCATAGATTAAACGCTCCGCCACAAAACATCCTGCCAATTATAACTGTGATCCGTTTCTTCCTCATCCATAAACCTCTTTCTTATGATCCGCATATTTTACATATTTTTTAAGATTACCTTACGGTTTCATTTATGTAAATAGTATGGTTTCAAAATTAAAGAAATATTTATTTTTATTGCTCTGTTTGTGGAACATTCAGCAACGCTTTCGGCAGATATCACATCTGTCCTGAAAAGCAAAGTAACCGAATGAATTGCTTCTTATGCCACATGGATTCAGGCTTTATTCGGAAATGTTTTGTTATTCTTTTTTACTCCGTCTCCCTCAGCCGCTCCACAATCGTCTGCTTTCCAACCACACAATAGACCACAAGCGGAACCCCCGCGCCGATCACGGTAAAGATCAGTGCCGCAAGCACGACCGGACCGATGGTATACTGAAACCGGAAAAACCAGAACATTTTTTTCAATCATCTTCCCATAAACGCTCAGATGCCACAACAAGAATAAGCGAAATGGCAATCGCCGCAAACGTATACAACAGTCCCTCATACACAAGCATCCGCTTTAGCTGGCGTCTGGTCATTCCAACCGACTGCAGCACAGCAAACTCCCTGCGCCTTGCAATCATCCCCGTGAGGATGGCATTCAGGAAATTTAATGTTCCGACCACGGCAATCACACCGGAGAGAACACCTCCAAGCAGCAGAAACATCCCACGGAACGAATCAAACTCTTTTCGTAGGAATTTCGATTCATAGCTGTACAGCGGCTCGACCTGTTCCGTATAATTTTTCAAAAAACTTTCCATTGCTCTTGCACTCTGATTGTTTTTCATATCAAACATCATATCATGACATC
>ENA-OQER01000645-OQER01000645.1-human-gut-metagenome-genome-assembly--contig:-NODE-645-length-18513-cov-10.411563_pt1 | contig 18513 bp, 21 predicted proteins | sample MGYA00242797_ERZ504639 | MGnify/ENA primary metagenome ERZ504639 (study PRJEB26092, sample SAMD00036306) | human gut metagenome | host: Homo sapiens | study: EMG produced TPA metagenomics assembly of...
CTGCCATCAGCTGCTTGATAGGGTCTGCAGTCTCAGTTACCTTGCCAGGTACCCGAGCAGCTTGATGAGCTGCTCATCCTTGGCCATCCAAATGTAATCGCCTATACCGAATAGGCGCTTGCGCAGGGTCGAACTGGAAGTGATCTCATCCATGTTCAGTTCAATGAGGCGTGAAGGTTCCTCTCCGTTATTCTTGATTTCAAAGAGGCGAACCGGGTTGAAATCATCACGAATATGGAAGAGAGGTTTCAACTTGAAGTTGGACCATTGAATTTCGTCTCCTTCCTTGTTGGTACCCCAATAGCTATTGTCATGTTCTGTGAATCCGAACTCACGAAGCATCTTGATGTCACCCTTGCGCTCCTTCTCCTGTTTGGCGCTCAGTTCCGACTCCTTAGCTCGCTTCAGCGTATCCTTCCATTCTCGGCTATGCTTATACATAGTGCATAATCCGGTCAGATAGCTTGTGCGCAGGTCTTCGTCACGGATCATCATCAGCAGGGAGCAGATATCAGCGATAGCCTTCAGGCGGTCCTCTGTTGTCATCTGCTCGATATCATCAGCTGTTGGCCAATATCTTCTGCGGCAGAACCAGTAGATGAACTCCTCTTCCTTCATCTGCTGAAAATGCGCCTTGTCAACAATCCAGGAGTCCGGATCTTCTTTCTTAGGTGCCGGATAGTCAATAGGAATTTCACGGACGTTCACAGTGAATCCGGCTGCCAATGCCTCTCGACCATTCGCGAAGACATTGGCGGTACCTGCAGGCCACTCGTTGCCTGGCTTCAGCGTGTCAGCATCCGGAATAAATGTGACCGTATGGCTGATGTGATAGAGTTGCTTCAGCTGGTTCTCTGTCCACGCTCCGCCCAGTGAGGCTACTGTATTGAGGATTTCAATCGATTGCAGCTTGACAACATCAGGTGCGCCCTCTACCAGGTAGAATTTATTTTTCAGTCTCGCCTCCTTTTGCGCGAAATTGATGCCGAAAACAGACTTGTCCTTAGCATACACCAGGCTATTCTTAAGATTGAGATACTTGCATATATCCTTATCATCGGACATAGTTCTAGCCGTGAAGCCAATGACATTGCTCATCTTGTCATAGATAGGTATTGTGTATCGGTCACGGAGCATGGCATATTTGCCACGCTCACCTATACCGATGAGACCTACCTGCTCCAGGAGGTCGAAGTCAAGACCCTTACGCATAGCCCATTCGATAAAACCATCTCGTGGAGCGTAACCTATTCCGAACCTCTCAATAGCGTCAGCTCCCCATCTTTTGCGGACGGTCTCACGTGCCTTGTTTGCTGCAGGGTTGACCTCATGTATGCACTGCACATAGAACTCTTGCGCATAGCTGAGTATTATCTGCAGAGACTCTTTTTCTTTCTGCTTCTCCTCTTCCTCCTTGCTCGGCTTGTAATCGTCTTCTATGTCTTCATTGAGATATTTTTTTGCAAGTTCCTTGCAGGCGATAGGAAAAGGGAGAACATTCTTCAGCTTCCGGTAGAGGCTTATCACATTTCCACCGCTATGGCATCCACCATAGCACTTCCATGTGTTGGTACCTGTATCAACGAAAAATGAAGGAGTGTTCTCTTTGTGGAATGGGCAACATGCCCAGAGCTTCCCTCCCCGCTCCTTGCTGAAGGTTATACCTTCATCGATTGCGACGTCTCGAATTGAGACATCGCTTATAATTCTGTCAATGTTCTCTTGTTTAATCATATCTTTATATTTAGTGCTGCAAAATTAACTTAGAACTTCCGAAAAAGAAAGTACTAAGATAACCTGCGCATGAACTTATCAATGTCTTCATTGACAAAGTAGCGAATCTGACGCTTATAGGCGTAGTCTCGCTCCATCATCAACTGCTGGAGGATGCCCTTATATTTGCCCCCCCCGCTTGTCGAATGCCGCTCTAATCTCGCGGTCACTCCAAAACTTAATTCTATTCCTCATAACTTCGGCTTATAAAATGAACACTTGGAGTTGGCCATGAAGAACTCATAGTCATGCTCCGACTCTATCTCGTTGTACAGCTTGCGGTGTGAACACCCCCAGAACTTGCAGGTTCTGCCACTGCTGCGGGCACATGTATTGTGACACTCTACGAATATCTTGACTTGTTTCTCCTTCTTCTTTTTCATAATTCTATATCAAACCATGGTAATCTGACAGATTTGGATATTGGATCCAATTTTGATACCTGCAGACATTGCCCAGTTTCTAGCCACCAATACTCCATGACTTCATTAATACACATGTATGCTAAAATGCCATAATCATTCTGCACATAAAAATCTTTATTCTCTAATGTAGCGAATCTAGAGATTAATAATATAATTTTGGCTTTTATATCTTCACTGCTCATAGAATATGCATAAAACAATAAATTTATACTCCACATAAATCTTAAAGCAACTGCACCAGGAGCCATTGATGCAGTTGCGCTTGTAGCGGCATCGATGGCAAATCATAGGTTCAACTGATGAACTACCTTGATGATGTCTCTCGTTGACTGTAGCCCCAGTCGCTTGGTCATTTTGCGAAGCTGTGCAGACACCGTGTTCTTGGATTTGCCAAGAATCTGGGCTATCTCTCTAGCAACATAACCCTGTGCAAAATACTTCGCTACCTCAAGCTCTTTAGGGAAGAAGGAGTCTTCAGCTTTGGGAGGCAGACTATGTTCTCTCTAGGACATATACCCCTGAGAGGGCAATCGACTTTCTCCAGGTGCAGAATGGTTCCATCGACATCGAAACATAGTGTATCGTTGGAACCCAGGTTGCAACGGATAAAACGATCTGATATTAGAAACTTGAAATAAAGTTTGTTAGGCTTACTCTTGGCGTATAAGCTGCCAGGTACTTATACGCTCCGGGTAAAGCGACTTATCAACTCAGCCATGTGGTTGATGATTTCCGGATGCTCTGTACTGTAGCTGAGCACCTTGCCATCATGGCCATAAAAACACACTTCTCCTTGTGGAGACACGAAAAATTCTACTTGCTTTTCCATAAGCTTTGATTTATAACTGTTTGTACTACCAAGATATCTCTTGGATTGAACTTGGTCCTGCCCGACAACTTTTGTTGTACGGTATTGTAACAAAAACCATACTTATTCATGAGAAACTGAATGAGCTGACTCTTCTCTTTTTTGGAAAGAGTCGCATAATAACCTTCAATAGTTAATGCTCCATTTTTAACTTCTTTTTCTTGCATATCTCGAATTTTGTTGCTAAATTTGTGGGCAAATATAAGAAGAATTATCGAAAACTCCGCTGTTTTAGGAAAGAAATCCTATTTTTGCGGTGTTATTTAACTTACATTTAATGATATTAGGTTATGTTTAACGGAGATTTAGTGAATCGACTGCTCAAGGAGCAGAAAAAAACAGTCGGTGAAATGGTGGCTTTTGTCTTCGGTCAGAGTTCACACATATCATCGAGCTACTTCAAGGGTCGAACTTACATTGACTCTCGATACCTTGAAAGGTTATCGGAATATTTTGAGGTTCCAATAGAGGACTTCTTCCTCTCAAATGAAGAGTATGATGATAAAAAGTTAGAGAATACGAATGTTCATCACATCAGCAACTCAACTGTCAACATAAACAGTAGCCCTGATGTATTGATGGGTGTCATTAACAACCAAAAGGCGATGCTAGACCAACAGGCTGAGCAGATCAAATGGCTGCGGGACCAAGTACAACTTCTGACAAAAAACATCGTACAGCAATAAAAAAGACTTTACTCCTCTCTTATTTCGTGTAGCAACCGACTAAATTACAGGCTGTTGCTACACCCAATAAGGGAGCGAAAAATCGGTACAGAATGTCAAAAACATCAGATATCGCATATTGATTATCAATAAGTTATAGGAAGGAAATGGAGTCAATACTATCCAGTAATCCCGACCAAACAATCATATAGACTTAAAATCCGTAAGCCTATGAAGTTTTTAAAGGATTTTTTTTATATCAATTACCATGAACGGCGAGCATTACTCGTAATCCTGACCCTGCTCGTTGTCAGTACCACAATGATTTTCATTGTAGGTTCTAAAGAAACTATGTCCTCAGAAAAGCAACAAGCCCATAACGATAGTATCATCAGACATGCCACGCGGCAACAGCCAGGCTATTATGACGAAGGACTTCAGTCGAGCGAAGTATTCGCCTTTGACCCCAATACGGCAAGCCATTCTGATTTCCAACGGCTGGGACTGGAATCATGGCAAGCCAGAAACATCATCAAATATCGAAATAAAGGAGGTATCTTCAGGACACCTAGAGACTTTGCACGGGTTTACGGACTAACCAAGAAGCAATTCGAAAAACTGCTGCCCTTTATCAGAATTGGTAAAGACTACCAGCCGGCTGCCAACTTTTACCCAAGAGAAAGATACAACTACGGCTATCAAGAGACGGCTATAAGAACTAGAGAAGAAAGGAAGAAAGACTCTACCCAATACAGTTATCCACGAAAACTGAAAGAAGGTCAGTATGTCAACATCAATTCTGCTGATACGACCGAACTGCAGAAAATTCCCGGCATAGGCTCTTACTATGCCAGAAGCATCATCCGTTACAGAGAGCGGTTAGGCGGTTTTGTTTCCATGAGCCAGATACAAGAAGTGGAAGGCGTGCCCGAGACAGCCTCCACTATATGAATATTGATGCAAAACATATCCGGAAAATGAATGTCAACCAGCTCAGTTTAGCCGAACTGCGCAAACATCCTTACCTAGACTTTTACCAGGCAAAGGAAATCGTAAACTACCGCAGAACCCATGGTCCGCTGAAAAGTGCTGAAGAGCTGCGTCTCCTCAAAGACTTTCCACCTGCCGAAATAGAAAGAATCAAGCCGTATCTTGCCTACTAGGGGCAAGATAGCCTGTCTGCAAGTTTGCCGGTTTTGCTAAATGACACCAAACTGGTGCAGGAAGATAAGGAAAATACAGACTGGACAGATAAAACGGATGGTGAACAGGAAGACCGGGAAGAGAGTTCCCTTCAGGGTTCCCCAGTTAGTAAACTCATCACGCACAATCTTCTTTGGCACATACCATCCCAGGAACAGACAGGTGATGAATGAACTCAACGGCATGAGCAGCTGGGCAGTAAAGTTGTCACAATTGCTCAGGAAATCCTTGCCGAAGAAGCCCAAATCAGGTACGGCACCCTGAGAGAGCGAACAGAATACAGCTATGATGCTGCAAACGATGGTCTCGAACCAGGCTCCCTTGGCACGGCTTATCTTACCCTCCTCATAAATAAAGGCGGTACCTATCTCGTGCATCGAGATGGTAGAAGTCAGGGCTGCCAATACAAGCAAAGCATAGAACAACACCGAAATCACATAACCGACAACCGGCATGTTACCGAAAGCCTGCTGGAATACGTTTGGCAAGGTAATGAAGATGAGCGAAGGACCGCTGTCTGGCTGCACACCTACCGAGAAGGCTGCAGGAAGATCATCAAACCTGCCAATACGGCGATTACCGTATCAATGGTCACAATCTGAGTAGCCGACTTCAAGAGATTGGTCTGTCTGTTGAAGTAAGAGGCATAAGTACACAGACATGCCGTACCCATACTCAAAGAGAAGAACGCCTGTCCCAGCGCTTCGAGCAACACGTTTTCATCTACCTTAGAGAAATCCGGCTTCAGCAGGAACTCCACTCCCTTCACCGCTCCCGGCAGAGAGCAGGAAGCTATCACAATCACAATCAACAGGAAGAAGAGCATCGGCATCAGTATTTTGGATGCTTTCTCTATACCATTGCGCACACCGCGTACTACCACCATGTGGGTAAGCAAGATAAAACCTACTGCCCATAAGGTAGGACGGATAGGATCGGCTGCAAAAGTCTGGAAATAGGTCTTCACATACTCCGCATTGCCATGAACACCGCCCATGATACTAGCATAGAGATACTGCAGACACCAGCCAGCCACCACGGCATAGAAACCCAGGATAATCATAGAAGTGATGACCCCCATCAAGCCCAAAGCACCCCAAGCCTTATGCTTCCCAGATTGGAATAAGCTCGGGCTGCATTAGAAGCGGAATGACGGCCGATGATGAATTCGCTCATCATGCCAGGCAATCCGAGCAGGATGATACATACCAAATAGATGAGAATGAAGGCAGCACCACCATTCTGACCTGCCATATAAGGGAAACGCCACACATTACCCAAACCGACTGCGAGCCGGCTGTGGCAAGAATAACGCCCAACTTACTACCAAAATTTCCTCTTGTTTCCATTATCTAAATCTTTAATGTGTAGTGTTTATTTCTTCCGACGAAACGGCAGATGCTACACCTTATTATATATAGTTATATCCGATTACAAATACTTTATCCGAAGACACCAAACTGGTTCAGGAATACCAGGAAGATGAGGACAGGACAAACGAACTTAATCAGGAAAAGATAGATACCGAAGAGACGGCCCTTCAAGGTTCCCCAGTTAGTAAACTCATCCTGTACGATCTGCTTAGGTACATACCAGCCCAGGAACAGGCAGGTAAGGAATCCTGCCAGAGGAAGGAATATCTGACCCGTAACAAAGTCGAACCAATCGAACAGCGCCTTTCCGAAAAACGAAAGCTTATCTGTTGCACCCAAAGAGAGCGAACAGAAGGCTCCGATGATGGCACAGGAAACCGTAACGATGGTAGCACCCTTCTTGCGGTCGATCTTCAACTCCTCGTAGAAGAAAGAAGTATTCACCTCATGAAGTGACATCAGCGAAGTCAAGGCAGCTACCGACAGCAATACGTAGAAGAGCAGCGAGATAATCCAACCCAGTACAGGTAACGATGCAAACGCCTGATTAAAGACATTCGGCAAAGTGATAAAGATGAGCGAAGGACCACTATCCGGTGATACTCCTACAGAGAAGGCTGCAGGGAAAATCATCAGACCAGCCAGTACTGCTACCAGCAAATCGATGATGGAAATCTGCAAAGCACTCTTGAAGAGATTGGTCTGACGGCTGAAGTAAGAGGCATAGGTACAGATACAGCCCATACCGATACTCATAGAATAGAACGACTGTCCCAAGGCATTCAGGAACACGTTTCTGTCTACCTTTCCGAAATCAGGCTTCAACAGGAACTCCACGCCCTTACCTGCATCCGGCAACAGACAAGCTGCTACCACAATGGTCAAAAGCAGGATGAACAGGAGAGGCATCATCACCTTAGAAGCCTTCTCTATACCGCCGCGCACACCATGAATAATCACGAAATGACAAATCAGGAATATCGCTACCGTCCACATAACCGGACGCACAGGATCAGAAGAAAACTCCTTGAAGTAATTCGCCACAAAGGTAGGGTCACCATGCAGTTCGCCCATAATGCTGGCATAAACATACTGCAGACACCAGCCCGAAACCACCGCATAATAGCCCGTAATCAGGAAACCGGTAAGCACCTCCAGGTAGCCTACCCACTTCCATGCCGTACCATTAGAGAGTTTGGTATAGGCACGTGCGGTATTTGAGGCACCATGACGGCCGATGATAAACTCAGAAATCATACATGGAATGCCCAACAGGAGCACACTTCCGATGTATACCAGAATAAAGGCTGCGCCACCTTCCTGACCAGCCATATAAGGGAAGCGCCATACGTTACCCAAACCTACGGCGCCACCTGCTGTAGCAAGAATCAATCCAATCTTGCTACCAAAACTTCCTCTATTTGAATCAGTCATTTCTATCTTTCTATTACTAATTTCTTTATTTTTTTAATTTTTCTTCATGCAAAATTATAAAATAATTCTGAAATAAATGAATTATTTGAAAGCAAAAACACAAATTTAGTAATATTTATGCAATTTAGTCTGTTTTAGGACGCAGAAATGACCTTTTCAATACATTTTCTAACGATATTCAGCCGGCAAGGTATCACGCCACTTCGAGAAAGGATTGCCCAAGAGATGCGAATTGTAGAATCGCTTGTCGCCTGTTACCTCCATACCGATGAAATCAGGTTTCTCATAGGCTTCGGTCTCGCTAGCCAACTCCACCTCTGCCATGACCAGACCTTCATTATCGCCATAGAACTCATCTACCTCGAAGGTATGACTGCCACTTTTCACAAGATAGCGACGCTTATCGATGACGCCACCCTGACAAAGTTGCAGAAGATGCTGCGCCTCGTCCATCGTTATCTCCTTTTCAAACTCATAGCGGGTCATGCCGCCATTTACCGACTTGCCCTTAATAGTAAGGTAAGCCTTCTCATCCCGTGTGCGAACCCGCACCGTAGCCCCCTCGGCAGGAATATATCCCTGCTGGATATGACTAGAAGAAAAGGCGGCGCTTTTATAAGCGTCGCCCTTCTTAACGAGGAATTTTCTTTCTATCTCTAATCCACTCATTGTTTTATACTAATGATGTTGCATAGATGGCAAAAAGAATACCGAGGACTATCAAGCCACCGAATATCCACTTGATTACTTTCTCGCCTTTTGCAGCCTGTTTCTTCTGATAAGCCTCATGTTTGGCTCTTCTTAAGTCTTTATTTCCACTCATAGTCGTATATTTTTTAGATTATTATTGTTGTTCGTCATCATTCGTAGGGAACTCCATCAGGTATGCCTTGATGAAATCATCTATCTTGCCGTCCATCACGCCATCTACATCCGATGTCTGATAGTTGGTACGGTGGTCTTTCACACGACGGTCGTCGAAGACATAACTTCTAATCTGGCTTCCCCACTCTATCTTCTTCTTACCGGCCTCAATCTTAGCCTTGGCCTCCAGACGCTTCTTCATGGCGCGGTCGTAGAGTTGGCTCTTCAAGAGCAACAGGGCTTTGGCACGGTTCTTTGGCTGGTCACGGGTCTCGGTGTTCTCGATGAGGATTTCTTCTTCCTCGCCGGTATCAGGATCAGTATACCAATAACGCAGACGGACACCGGATTCCACCTTATTCACATTCTGACCACCGGCACCACTCGAGCGGAAGGTATCCCAAGAGAGCTTGGCTGGGTCGACATATACCTCGATGGTATCATCTACCAGCGGAGTTACGAAGACACTGGCGAAACTGGTCATTCGCTTGCCCTGGGCATTGAAAGGAGAAACACGCACCAGTCGGTGCACACCGTTCTCGCTCTTCAGATAGCCATAAGCGTACTCGCCGCCCTCAATGGTCATGGTCACGCTCTTGATACCAGCCTCATCGCCTTCCTGCATATCGGTGATGGTAACCTTGTAGCCATGAGCCTCTGACCAGCGCATATACATACGCATCAGCATCTGTGCCCAGTCCTGGCTTTCTGTACCACCGGCACCGGAATTAATCTTGAGCACGCAGTCCATCGGATCTTCCTTCTGGCGAAGCATGTTCTTCAACTCCAGGTCTTCGATAGCTTTTATCGCCTTGGCATAATCGGCATCCACCTCTTCTTCAGTCACCATTCATCTTTATAGAAATCGAAGGCAAGCTGCAGTTCATCGGCATAAAGACGTACGGTCTTATAACCGTCGAGCCATTTCTGGATACCTTTCACCTTCTTCATCTGCTCCTGTGCATACTTCGGGTCTTCCCAAAAGTCAGGAGCCTGAGTGCGGAGCTGCTCCTCTTCAAATTCTACTTTCTTCTGGTCTATATTGAGATAGTGATGCAGAGCGTCAGCTCTGTCCATCACATCCTTCAACTGGTCAGCTGTAATCATTAACTTTGAACTTTAAACTTTAAACTTTATGATTACTCCTCATACATCTTGTCAATCTCCGCCTTGTAGTTCTTGTTGATGATAGGGCGGCGAATCTTCAAGGTATTGGTCAACTCACCCGACTCCATAGAGAAGTGGTGAGCCAGGAGGGTAATGCGCTTAATCTGCTCATAATAAGCCAGATTTTGCTGGAGAATCTGGATACGGTCCATCAGCATCTTCTGCACCTTCTCGTTAGCACACAAATCTTCACGGCAGGTGAAGGCGATATGATGCTCACGTGCCCAGTCCTCCACGAGACGGAACTCTGGAACGACGAGCTGATACGAACTTGCGCTGGTCGGCAATCACAGCCACCTGATCGATAAACTTATCTACCAGGAGCAACGATTCTACCTGCTGCGGAGCGATATACTTACCGTTGGATGTCTTGAACAGGTCCTTGATACGATCGGTGAGATAAAGCTCGCCATCCTTCAAGTAGCCGGCATCACCGGTATGGAAGAATCCATCCTTGTCGAATGCCTTCGCATTGGTGGTATCACGATGATAATAGCCCGGAGTGATGGTAGGACCCTTGAGGAGCACCTCATTATCCTCACCTATCTTTACCTGAATGCAGGAGATAGGGCGACCTACAGAACCCAGACTGCGTTTCTTGTCGAGATGATCGCAAGATACGGTGGCAAGACTCTCGGTCAGACCATAACCCACCACCATATTGATACCGATGGCATGTACAAACTCCTCTACTTCCGGACTTACATAAGCACCCGCTGTAGGGAAGATATTCGGTTTTTCCAAACCCAACTGCTTGCGAACCATGCTCAAAACAGTCTTGTTGATAATCTTATATTCCAACTCCAATGTCAGAGGAGGGCGCTTGCAGTTTGCCAGATATTCTATATTCCGCTTCTTTCCTACTGCCAAAGCATGATAGAAGAGTTTCTTCTGGATAGGACCGGCATCATCCATCTTAGCCTTTACGGCGATATACACCTTTTCCCAGAAACGTGGCACACTACACATACAAGTAGGATGCACCTCTCTCATACTCTCCTGAATTTCATGAGGATAAGTATTAATGATGAGTTCGGCACCTTCGCTCAAGCAGAGATATGCCCATCCACGCTCAAAGATATGGGTGAATGGAAGGAAGTCGATGACACGGTCCTTTTCGGTAACAGGAATGCACTCATCGTTTGCCTTCAAAGCAGCATAATACTGGCTATAAGTCAGCATCACGCCCTTGCTATCTCCAGTTGTTCCACTGGTATAGAGGATATTAGCCAAATCATCCATACTTGCCTGCTTGTAGAGTTCCTCGACCTCCGTCTGGCGAGGAAGATTCTCTCCCAACTTCAGGAAGTCCTTGAAATAGAGGGCAGCAGGGTCGTGTGTACTGATGCGCACGCTGGAATCGAAGATGATGATACGTTCCAGAGAAGGACAGAGGGCAAAGATACGGTGAGCCTTGTCATACTGCTCCTGTTCGCCAACAAAGAGGAAGCGAATCTGCGCATCATTAATCATATATTGAATCTGCTGCTCGCTGCTGTTGGCATAGAAAGGCACAGAGGTTACCCTGATACCGTACGCACCGAAGTCGGTGTACAGATAATGCACACAGTTCTGCGAGAAGACAGCGATTTTGTCAAGAGGTTTAGCCCCAAGATTCAGGAGGGCATTGCTCACTTGTTTCACTCTTAAGGAAAAGAGGTTGAATGAAACCGATTGCCACTGGTCGCTGCCAAACTTTCTGAAAGTTAAAGCAGTTTTCTCTCCCCATTTCTTGGCGAGATCATGTACCAGTACCGAAAGATGACTATTAATCTGCATAAGCTTATATTTATATTCTGATGCAAAGATAATAGAATTTGTTAAGAACACAAAATAAAAAGATATTTTTTCCACTTTATCTGCTCTTTTTTTCGTATCTTTGCCCCAAAATCAAAAAATAGAGAGATTATGATGACACAAGAAGAATATGTAAGCGATGCCGTGGATTTGCTGAAAAAGCTCATCGCCACCCCATCTGTAAGCAGAAACGAGAAGGAGGCTGCCGACATCATGGAGCAGACCATCCGCAAATATGGGCTCGAACCTCATCGTGAGGCGAACAACATCTGGATTATCGACCCTCATTACGATGAGAGCCGACCTACCCTGCTGCTCAACGCTCACATCGATACCGTGAAGCCTGTAGCTTCATGGACACGCAACCCGTTTTCACCGGATGTTGAAGAGGGTGTCCTTTACGGCTTGGGCAGCAACGATTGCGGCGGCGGACTCTGTTCGCTCCTCCAGATATTCAGAATGCTGACCGCAAAGCCTCAGCAGTATAATCTTATCTATCTGGCATCCGCCGAAGAAGAGGTGTCGGGAAAGGATGGCATCACCCGTGCCCTGCCTTTGCTTCCGCATATCGACCTTGCCATCGTAGGTGAACCTACCGGCATGAACCCGGCTGTTGCCGAAAAGGGACTGATGGTGCTGGATGTGATTGCTCACGGAAAGAGCGGTCATGCTGCCCGCAACGAGGGAGTAAACGCTATCTACGAGGCATTGGATGATATGCGATGGATTCGTGACTATAAGTTTGAGAAGGTAAGCGAGTTCCTGGGACCTACCAAGATGACGCTTACCGTAGTGAATGCCGGAACCCAGCACAATGTGATTCCGGATAAGTGTACGATGCTTGTGGATATCCGCACCAACGAGTTCTATGACAACGAGGAGGTTTACAAGTTTATCTGCCAGCACCTGAAGAGCGAGGTGAAGGCCCACAGTTTCCGTCTGAAGTCATCCCGCATCGACCCGGCGCATCCTCTTATCAGGAAATGTGTAGCCATGGGCATGAAGCCATTCGGCAGTCCTACCCTCAGCGACCAGGCTCTGATGCACTTCCCTTCGTTCAAACTGGGTCCTGGCGAATCTTCCCGCTCCCATTCTGCCGATGAATTTATCAAAATAAGCGAGATTTCGGATGCTGTAGCTAAATACCGGGAACTCTTGGATAGAGCCAGCATCTGAAAGAGACATTCGTTCTGACTACAATACTGAGTACACTATAAAAAGTCCGTAAACTTTTGAGTATTAATAACTTATTTAATAATCGTCTCGTTTTAACGGGACACTAGTGGTCCAGCTTATGGATTTCCTCCGCTAAATTGAGTGTCTTTACAGCTTCAGTTCGGCTCATGATACGGCCAGCTCCATGGACCATGCTCAAACGCTTCCAGACAACAGAGACAGAAAGCAAGAGCATCTACATTGCACCCGAACTATTTGACATACCAATCAATAACTATTTGACATACCAATCAATGTGGGTGACCGTTCTTCTACCATACAGGATACCAGCTGTGCCTTGATGGGTATTACTCTCCTGCTAGACATTATCATAGTTATCAAATCAAAGGCAAGCACCTACTTGCAGCTTCAAGTCCAAGCTTCCCTTGAAAAGGTTGCCATGAATACCCACATGATTGGCTTCTTCTACATTCGCTGGCCTATCATCAATGAAAATGCTCTCCGAATCCTGGAGGTGATAGCGATTTAATAATAGCTGATAAATCTCCGGATTCGGTTTCACCATCTTCTCTTCCCATTTACTACAATCCCATCAAACATGTCGAAAAGGCGGGCATGTACCTTCTTGACAATTGGAAAAGTCTCATGAGGTAGGCTCTGTTACCATAGACTGATACGATGATGGCTTAGGCCAAATGGATATTCTTAATGTTCATAATGTCTTTGGTTTCTTTTTGTTGGATGCAAAGTTACTATTTTTAGGCGAAACCAGCGAGTAATTTCTAGAATTTTGTTATCTTTGCAGAAGATTTGCTGCACTCGGCATCATATTGACGAGGATTTTTGAAATAACAAAGGAACATACAATGATAGATACAAGACTGAAAGTTTTCAGAAGTGTGGCTACACTCCTGAGTTTCACTAAGGCTGCCAACGAACTGTTCATCAGTCAGCCTGCCATCAGCAAGCACATACAAGAGCTTGAAAAGGAATATGGGGTGCAACTGTTCGACAGAATCGGCAATCGCATCCAGCTCACCCGTGCCGGACAACTTATGCTTGACCATGCCTGCAAGATTATCGATGCCTATCAGAATCTCGATTTCGACATGAAGAAGCTCACAGAGAAATCTGGTGGCGAACTGCGCATCGGAGCCAGTACCACCATCTCACAATATGTTCTCCCCGAACTGATTGCTGAATTCAGGAAACTATATCCCGACATTCGTCTTACCCTGCTCAGCGGAAATTCTCATGAGATAGAGGATGCGCTTGCTGCAGGAAGGATAGATCTGGGTATGGTGGAAGGCATCAAGCGGCAGCCCACCTTTAAATACACTCCTTTCATGAAAGATGAGCTGGTGGCGTTCGTACATTGTTCCAATCCCCTAGCCCAGCAAGATGAGATTTCTTTGAATCTTCTCAGGCAGACACCGATTGTACTGCGTGAATTAGGTTCCGGAACCTTGGATGTCATCCAAAAAGCCCTGCAGGAAAACGGCATTGCTCTTTCTGATCTGAACATTGAGATGAATCTGGGAACACAGAGGGCATCAAGCATTTCGTGGAACATTCCTTAAGCATGGGTATCATCAGCATAAGAGCCATCTACAGGAGTATCTATGAACAAGTATTCAAGGTTCTGGAAATTGAGAATCTGAAGATGGAACGAGAATTTCTATTTGTTGAGAAGAGAGGCGAGACCGCTAAACTCCAGCAGACATTCACGAGATTCATAACTAAAGATTATAACGTATAGTTATTATGTATATACAACATCTCATGATTTTTCGTACCTTTGCACCCGCTTTTCAAAAGCGAATAACCGACAAAAAAGAAAAATATGAGATTATCAGAACAAAGGAGCAGTATGCTGCATGGCGTATTGCTCATCGCACTCTTCGCATGCGCTGCTTTCTACATCGGTGGCATGGACTGGGTGAAAGCTCTTTCGTTTAGCCCCATGGTAGTGGGTATCATCATTGGTATGCTCTATGCCAATAGTTTACGTAACAACCTGCCCGACACCTGGGTACCGGGTATCAAGTTTTGCAGCAAGCGAATCCTCCGCACAGGCATCATCCTTTATGGTTTCAAGCTCACCTTCCAGGATGTGATGGCTGTGGGCTTCTCTGCCATCGTAATGGATGCCATCATCGTATGTGGCACCATCGGCTTGGGAATCCTGGTGGGAAGACTCCTGAAAATTGACCGCAGCATCGCACTGCTAACCGCTTGCGGAAGTGCCATCTGTGGAGCTGCAGCAGTTTTGGGTGTGGATGGGGCCATTCGTCCAAAGCCTTACAAGACGGCAGTAGCCGTAGCCACCGTAGTCATCTTTGGAACATTATCCATGTTCCTCTACCCTATTCTCTACAGGGCTGGCATCTTTGACCTATCACCAGATATGATGGGACTCTTTACGGGTTCCACCGTTCATGAAGTAGCCCATGTGGTAGGTGCAGCCAATGCCATGGGAGCCGAGGTGAGCAACAATGCCATCATTGTGAAGATGATAAGGGTGATGATGCTGGTACCGGTATTACTGGTGATTGCATGGACCGTTGCAAGGGATGTTGCCAAAAGAGATAATCTGGAAAATACTGATACCAACAAGCCTAAAATCAGCATTCCATGGTTTGCCATTCTCTTCCTGGTAGTGATTGGATTCAATTCTCTTGGTTTGCTTTCGGAAAGCATAGTAGATTGGATTAACCAACTGGACACCTTCCTCCTGACCATGGCAATGGCAGCATTGGGAGCAGAAACAAGCTTTGACAAATTCAAGAAAGCTGGCATTAAGCCTTTCCTCTTGGCTGCCATTCTTTATTGCTGGCTCATTGGAGGTGGATATTGTCTGGTGAAGTTTGCCATACCTTATTTATAAGAATATCTATATAGAAGGTATATTATAACGACAGAGGAAAACAGCCATGTGAAAAGTAGAACGATTCACAAATGGGGAAAGAAAAGCCGGAGAGATATATACATGATAGTATTTACATCGTTATAAACGGTAAGAGAAGCATTATTGATAGACTACAAGTTCTCTCGGGAGGTTGATGATTTTCAGTCTCTCGAACCAGAGCTTCATGGAAGAGCCTTGGTGGCGCTTGACATGGCTATTGATGATGTAGTAGTCGGCCTGGTATTCGTCCATCAGGTCAGAGAAAGCTGCCTTGATGCGCGAACACTTCTCGTTGATGGCATTATCAAGAGGGTTCGTCAGGCGATTCACTGTTTCTGTGATTTTATCGGGATCGATTCTGTTGCCGATTTTTCGGTAGAGGGCAAACAGTTCCTCACGATGATCCACCAGGTTCTTGAACTCTATTCCTTCCGGGTGATTCAGAAAGAGCAGATAGAGGGCCTTGTGGATGGGACTGAGCTGCACTTCCCTGTTTCCATAGTCAGGGAGCAAGAAACGGTAATCTTCCGTGATGACCAGAGGACTGAGGGTTGCCCTTGCTGCCTCGATACGGAGCTGTTCCAATACGGGCACACTGATGGCTTTTAACAAAAGATCGGTTCTACCTTCTGCTAAAAGCTGGGTGGAAAGCGTCTTTACCTGAGCGGCTTTCTCCTCTGGGGTCATATTTCTTGTTTCTTCTTGCATACTGGTTGCAAAAGTACAAAAAGAATGGGAAAAATCGTTTCTCATCTAGAAAAAAACTTCTTTTGCAAGGCTTGCGTTTGATTTTTCATAGGGAATCTGATTCTTTGTATGTATCTTTGCATCCAAATTGAAATATAGAATGATGAAAGAAGATTGGACTCCTATAGATTTCGGACAGACAGAAGATACTACCAAGAACATCATCAAGGTGATTGGTGTGGGTGGTGGCGGATGCAATGCCGTTAAGAATATGTATGCAGAGGGTATAGTAAACGTGAGTTTCGCCGTCTGCAATACGGATAGTCAATCACTATCCAAGTCGCCTGTGCCGGTAAAGATCATGCTCGGAAAGAGTGGTTTGGGTGCAGGGGCAAATCCCGAAGTGGGAAGAAGTGAGGCTCAGAATACCCAGGAAGACATCAAGAAACTGCTGGACGACGGAACCAAGATGGTTTTTGTTACTGCCGGAATGGGTGGTGGAACGGGTACGGGTGCCGCACCTGTCATTGCCGGTATTGCCAAAGGGATGGGCATCCTTACCGTTGGCATCATCACCATACCTTTCTACTTCGAGAAGCGAAAGAAAATAGTCAAGGCTCTGCAGGGTGTAGAAGAAATGCGCAAGAACGTGGATGCCTTGCTTATCGTCAACAACGAGCGTCTCTGCGATGTTTATGCCGACTCCGAGATTACCGTAAAGGATGCCTTCAAACTGGCAGACAAGGTACTGAGTGATGCCACCAAGAGTATCTCGAACTCATCACTGTGGAGGGAACCATCAATCTTGACTTCCGAGACATCGAGACTACCATCAAGAGCGGTGGCGGTGCTATCATGGCCATGGGTAGAGCCAGTGGTGAGGGAAGGGTTCAAAGTGCCATCAAGAATGCGTTAGACTCTCCTCTGCTCTATGGCAGCGATATCAGTAATGCTCAGCGCATCCTTTTCAATATCTACACTTCCAGCAAGCACCCTATCTTTGTGAGGGAGATGAGAGAAATTGATGCCTTCTTTGATGAACTGAACCTGATATCAAGGTGATTTGGGGTCTTTCTGATGATGACGGTTTGGATGAGGATGCCAAAGTCACCATTCTGGCAACTGGTCTGAACAATGAGTTGGCCGAGGATATTCCTGAAAGTTCTTCTGTATTGAAGGATGAGGAAGACTATCAGAGAATCATCGACAAGCTCTATCATCCTATCAGAGACAACTTCCAGACGCTAGCAAATAAAACCGAGCAAAAGCAAGAAGCAGAATCTATAGATAACATCAATCCAGATGCTACAGAGAAGGAAGCTACTATTGTCCATCGAGAAGAAATGTCAGGAAATGAGTCTGGAGAAGAGCCAGCTAAGGTTTTAGTGGAAGACAATCCTTCTACAACCGAAGATTCAAGAGAAGTTCCTGTTGAAACGCCTATCGCCAAGCCAAAGTCATGGACATTAGGTGGAAGAATCAAAAATGGGCTGAAGAAAATAGCAGAAGATCTGGACATCATCACTTACGATGATGAAACTACAAGTAGTTGATGATGATTAATACTAGGAAAGCGATTTTGGTTGGAAATAGAGGGTGTGTCATAAGACCATGACGCACCCTCATATAACAACCATTTAGTGCTCGGAATCGCTGCGATTTGCAGGAGGAAAGCCATCAAAGGTCTACGCCAGATTGTTGGATAGGACACTAGGGGAAAGCTTACTGCATGACTATCACCTCGAAGATGGGGCTATTACTCATTAAATTCTTCTAAGAATTGTTTTCTTTTTCCCTCTAATTCGTAAGTCTTCTAACTCATAAATTGACTGGGAAAATCATACATCGAAATAACAACACGATGTTCGTCTGTCTTTTCAAACTTCAACTGAACAGAATAATAGCGAATCAGCTCTTCATAAGAAGTCAAATCGGCTGCAAATAAGAATACCTATTCACAACCTACAATTTTCAACAATTCCTGTATTTTTGGCACTTGTTTGTTGACTCGCGGTAATATTTATTTCAGACCCGTGATCAGTTCCTTGTTTATCCTGTGTATGGATAGTAACCACAAGACCATAGGCTCCGCGCACCTCGATGCGGTGCGGGTTTACTGCCCGGCAGTTGAGGTATTCAGTCTGCCCTTCTACCATAGCCATCCAGCTGGTGA
>ENA-OQER01000646-OQER01000646.1-human-gut-metagenome-genome-assembly--contig:-NODE-646-length-18504-cov-5.099962_pt1 | contig 18504 bp, 28 predicted proteins | sample MGYA00242797_ERZ504639 | MGnify/ENA primary metagenome ERZ504639 (study PRJEB26092, sample SAMD00036306) | human gut metagenome | host: Homo sapiens | study: EMG produced TPA metagenomics assembly of...
TAAAAGACATCGTAAACCTCCAATTTCGATAAGTCGTAAAAAGTCGAATTTGGAAGGCTACGGATATTTCGCCGCTTGGGGCATCCACGAAAAACGGACAAACATAAAGCCTGCTCCTTTTTACGGGAGCAGGTACCTGAAGGCTAAAAAAATAGCCGGACAACCAACTAACAGAGCGGTTCTAAAGCAGAATCACTCTATCAGCTGTTGCCCGGGCTATTTGGTGCGCGTTTCATACATTGCCTTGCGGCAATGGCCCGTTGCTCGGTGACGAACAGTCATATTCAGGGTGCAATGCACCCGATTTTTGAAATCGTTAGTTTTTCTAAAAAAGTCACGCCTGCGGTAGGCTAAGTCAACTGTTGCTACGTTACCGCACTTGAGGCACTTTTATGCTGATAGAGCCTGAACAGCTCTCGGTTTTTTGGTAGAGCTTGTGTCCGCAAACCGGACAAAACCTCCAGCCAATGCTGAATTGTGCCTGCTGTATATTGTTCGGCGGTTTACTCTTAAAAGAGCGATTATTTGACCAAGTCATATTATTCTCCAAATCGAATGACGTCCAATGGATGGCAGTGGATGGGTTTTCCGTTGATGACCTGCATCTGCTGTAATCTGATCCTAATCGCAGACCACGATACTCCCATCCGTGCAGCCATCTCCAGAATTTTTTCATAGTTCGGGTCCGATGCGGATTTGTACAAGATTCCATTTGGCAGGCACAGCGCTGCACGTTCTATTTCGGCGTTGACCAGAAATGTTGGCATCAGCAGCTCCGCTGCAAGGGTATTCGCCTGCCATTCTTCCCATGAGGCTGTCCGTTTCGTTCCCGATAGGCAATGTGCCACGGCACTTGACTGATTTTCCGTAGTCGTTCGGAAACAGGTCAGCCAGTATATGGTGCGCCGCTTCATGCGCTATCGTGAAATTCCGGCATCCGGTGCAGTTGTCTGCCGCAAGGGCGGAATCGATCACAACGTCCTTCGGCATGAACATCTCTACAAGCTTTGTACCATCCCCTAAAGTTACGGTAAAACCGCATCTTTGAAAAACGGTCAGTCCGAGGATGCTGCCATCGCTGCACAGCGGCAGCATTTTCACATTCAGCCCAAGAACAGCGCTTGCAAGCGTTCAGTCAATGGGTTCCGGGGCATCTTTGCTGATCCTGAAGCGGGTATAGTACTGGTCGATATACTTACCCGCTATGCGCGAAAGGTCTGCGCGGGATAAGTACCTTGCCATTACGAAGCACGGCTTTCCGGCACAGAGCAGTAGCTTCCACGAACCACTTGCCCTGCTCAAGCCAAAGATTTCGCTTCTGCCCGCAGATTAGACAGGTGAAGCAGTGACCTTTTCCGCCAAGCGCGATGTGCCATGCCTGACTGCCAAAACACGGTCAATTCCATAAGTGTGAGCCTTGTCATAGTTTATGGCAAGAGGGCGGATCTTACCGTCAGGAGTAAAACGAACGTCCACTTCGACGTATCTTTTCTCACGGCGAAGGTTGTAATCACCACACATCAGAATTCCTCCTTTTTGCGGATTTATCAAAACACGGCGTGCATTACTTGCGAATCATACTGCGTGCCACGAGCTGTTTTTCGTTCAACAGCGGAACGGACACTGTATGTTTTTTCCACTCATCCATAGAGCAGGTCACTGCTTTGCACAGACGGCATTTTGTCCAGCCACCGGTTTCATCAAGATCCACATCATAATTCATGGTTCCGCACATTGGACATCTTACATTTTCTTTTCTCATAGTATCACCTCGCAAAAAAACGCCAAACAAACACAATCCCATACGAAAATAACACCAAAAGGCTGTTATTTGTGGATTTGGTTTGATTATACACCCACTTTATGGAGATGTCAATTACGCATTTGTCGCCATTTTAGAGATTTCCTGTTGATTTCTTATATTTTCTATACTATAATAGAGCTACCGGATTACAAAGGAGTGTTCTTGTTATGAAAAAGAAAACCACGCTCACCAAAATGCACATAGCCCCATACAGTGCGCTATGATGCAGTCGCTGCGAGGGATAGCAATGAGGTTGGTCAGATTCTCGCAGGCACACGAAAAAGGAATGGCTATTCACTTGTAACTTTCTCTGAACTTCTCCGTCACTATGGCGTCGATGTCAGTGATAAAGGAATCAGCAAATGGGAAAAAGGCTATACCACTCCTAGCATCTACCAACTAGTTGCAATCTGCTACGCATTGAACATCAAGAAGGACCTTCCTACTTACAAAGGCCTTTCAGAACCGCCTCTAATGATATAGGCAAAAAAGTTGCCGAGTACGAAATGGACTTGATTGCATCCCGGCGCTACCAGCCAGATACAGAAGAGCCCGCGGAAATCGACTACATGATGATGCCTGTATCAGAGTTGCCAGTATCGGCAGGTCTAGGAGCTTTTCTTGAGGGTGAAATGTTCCAGCAGATACAAGTGCCTGCCAGTAGCGTTCCGGCTGGTGCCGAGTTCGGGATATATGTTAGCGGTGATAGTATGGAGCCACGCTATCATAACGGACAGATTGTATGGGTGAAGCGCTGCGAAGAACTTGAGTGCGGGGATATCGGGATATTCGTATATGATGACTGTGGATATCTGAAAAAATACGATGAACATACCCCAGACAAATCCCAAGCAGAGTTCCTTACCGACAGCTATGGCGTGGTGCATAACCAACCGGTTTTGGTTTCTCTTAACACCAAATATTCGCCGATCCTTATATCTCCAGAGCAAAGATTCGAGGTTGTTGGAAAAGTTTTGAACTAAAAAGATGGGAGGAGTTTTTGTGGATACGATCAAGCGTGTTCAGGATTTGATGCAAGTGCGTGATATGAATCTATGTGTATTGGCAAAGAAATGCGGAATATCGTACTCCACGATTCAAACCACCGCCCGTCGGGGAGGGCAGTTAAGCGTAGAGACGATTGAAAGAATTTGTCAGGGTTTAGGAATTACATTAAAAGACTTCTTCGATTCCTCCTACCTGTAAATATAGGGGCAGCAAAAAAGCCGTTCGCCACGCTGGAAAATCTGCGTGGTGAACGGCTTTAATACTGCTTCTATTTATCCTTTGGTAATCTCCAGATAAACACTAATCTCCATGATTGTTACCATTGAAGGAATACATTTGCGACGATCTTCGGGCATACCGAATAAGATTTGCATTGGCGGTTGAAGACGGCTCATGTTACCTATTGCAATTCTGACTATTTGGAAATATACTTGTAAGTATCAAATCATTTCACTTTATGGGAGGAAATTATTATGGCAAGACCCAAGGGAAGCAAGAATAAGGCTCGTACTGTAAAGGCCAGCGTTGATTATGTAGCAGTCATTGCAGAAAAGGCCGCAAAAAAAGAGAAAATCGAATCTGAGGTTGCTACGTTGACTGCAAATCTCGATGATCTGAAGACGCAGCTGAAAGCCAAGAAAGCAGAATTGAAAGCCGCCACCAAGGAACTTGCCAAAGCCGAAAACAAAAAAGCTGCCGCCGAAGCAAAAGCAGCAGAAGAAGCAAAGAAGGGCGAAGCAGAAGATGTGCTGAAGAAGCTGCTTGCCAGCGGTATGACGGCTGAAGAAATCCTTGCAAAGCTCCAGTAATGCAATATGATGAACTGGACAAGCTGCTGAAGTAAAGGAAGGGGCTGTTGCACAAGGATAAAACCGGTGTAACAGCCTCTTTTTCATTCATGCTGCAATTTTTTCAGCTTTTCAAACGTATCTAAATTAAAGTGGCATATCATCTTCCTATTTCACAAATCCTTGCCGTTTTCAGACAGGAGGTTGCTTTTATGAAAGTATCTGCCGACTATCGTATGCTCGCTCTCGATGCCCTGCGCGGAAAATGGAAAACTGCTGTTTTGACAGGTATTGCCGCCAGTGCGCTCGGTGCTACCATTGTGAGCAGTTCCAACAGTGCCGTATCCAATTCCAATCAGGCAAAGGACATCCATTTTGAACTGTTCTCCCAGCCCAACGGCGGTCGGCTGCTTGCTGTTCTGCTTGCCGGCATTGTTCTGTGGGCAGTCCTCCAACTGATCGTGGGCGGTGCAGTTCAACTGGGATATGCTCATTTTAATCTGAACCTTGTAGATGGAAATGATGCTGCCATCTCGGACTTGTTCTCTCAGAAAGACCGTCTGTGGGATGGCTTCTGCATGAAATTCCTGCAGGGTCTGTACATCGCCCTCTGGTCGCTGCTGTTGGTGATTCCGGGAATCGTGAAAACATACAGCTATGCGATGACACCTTACATCATGTCCGAGCATCCTTCGCTGACCGCAAATGAAGCGATCACAGAATCCCGGCGGATCATGAATGGCAACAAATGGCGGCTGTTCTGTCTGGATTTCAGCTTCATTGGCTGGGAGCTGCTCTGTTCGGTGCCACTGTATGCCGAGGGTTTTCTGGTTCTCAAATATTTCACCGGTTCAGAGGCTCTGGCGATTTCTCTTGTTCTTCTGCTGACAATTCCATTGAGCATTGGCTTCTTTTTTGTACGCCCCTATGAGGAAGCTGCATGGGCCACTTTCTACCGCGATATTACCGCAGCACCTACCGAACCGGATGAAGCATATTGACTTTTATATTAAAATTATCGTTGTAGTTCCCTTCATCGGCTATGACTCTAAATGGCCGGATCAGAGTAAACATAGATTGAAAAAGCTGATCCAAAACGCAAACGATTCTATTGTTATTTCACATTCTGCGGATGTTTCCAGTTATAAAAAAAGGAATTACTATATGGTCGATCATGCAGAGTATCTCATCGGTGTGTTTGATAATCAGAAAAAGCTGCGTTCAGGCACAGCACAGACAGTCAACTATGCCTTACATCAGGGAAAAGTAATCACTCTGATCCATCCAGACACTATGGAGATAACAGCCCCTGCGCCTTAACAAATTCACAAAAATTTTTCATTAGCATTTCCAACAAAATATTTTCATTGAAGGGGTGCTGTGATATAATAAGATATAAAACTACGCTCAGAATAAATGGTGCCGCTATGAACAAATATATTGGACAGCAATTTGCTGCTTTAAGATACGAAAAAAAATATTTTGGTTGTTGAAGAAACTACATCTGCTGGTGGATGCGGCTCCTTCAACGCGGCTTCTTCATGTCCTGCGTCAGCCTGTCTTTATGACAGTGCGGCGTGGGGCTTTTTTATTGCCTGAAAGGAGTATGAGAACATGAGTCTGAAATATACCTGCCCCAGCTGTGGAACCCCATTGGGTTATGAGGGATTGTGTTGGAAATGTAAGTGCGAGCAAGAACGGCAAGCTGCTCTGGCCTGGATGCCGGAACAAATTGTCGAAAAACAAAGAAACTTGATACAGAACATCCAGAGGCTGGCTGATATGGAGGACCCAGAGTTCGCCGACTTTTGGCAGCTGCTTAGCTACCATAATGCCATCGCCCCAGAGATCCAGCGGGCGGCACTGGCCGCAGAGGTGTTCTGGCCCTGTGAGATCTATTATCACGCTCCCGCCGATGTGCGGGATGGTCTGATCCATGCGCTGTTGTCCGCGGAATATTCCAGCGCGGCCTCCAACCTGATGAGCTGCCTTGCTATGCAGGGAGATGACAAGGCAATGGAGACTCTGCTGGAGCTGGAGCGACATCCCCGGCCCTGGCGCAAGGGCCTCTATGTGGACCCCTCCAGCTATGCACAGATCGGCGGCTGGACCTTTGACAGGGAAGGCCAGAGAATCCAACTCAACTTCGATACCTGCTATCCTATGGTCAAAGGAACCACCGGCGAGAAATCTCCCGTCCGCATTGGCCGGGCACGGGAGGACATTTGCCCCCACTGTGGAGGGCGCATGGTGGATATGTTGGTGCTGGATGGCCGAGACGAGCGGCTCCGGTTCCTGGGGCTGGATGGTGTCTTGACTGCCACCTGCTGCCCCAGCTGTGTGGGATTTTTGAAAGGCCCCGCCTTCAATCACTTCACTTTGGACGGCGGCGTGGAGATCTTTCCTTCTGAACTTTTTGACGGGGAGGAAAAGATGGATTGTTATGTCCGACCCGAGGAGTACAAGGCCCTCACCGAGAATCCCTTTGTGCTGGGCAAATCTCCTGTTCCCCTATTTTATGGGTGCGCCCGTGAGGATGTAAACACCATCGGCGGTTTTGGCAACTGGTACAGGACGCGGAATATACCATCTGCCCCCACTGCGGCAAGCCCATGAAATATCTGGCCCAAATTCAGTGGGATACGGTGTTTGACTGTGCGGAGGGGACGCTCTATGTGGAGTTCTGCCCAGACTGCCAGATCGTATCCATGCAGCATCAGCAAACCTGAGAGGAGACCTTGCCATGAGTTTGCCAAAGCGTGATGGCGTGCATAACCGCTACTATCTGATCCACAAGCCGGACACTTCACCGGAGGTGCTGGCGGAGGCGGATCTCTGCATTCAGGATGTACTGAACGGCACTGCCCGTGAAAATCACTCCGCCTACCCGACTGTGGTGCGAAATCACAACGGGACACCGTTCCTTCCGGATCAGCTACTGGAACGGTATCTGACCGGGCTGCTGCTGAAGGAATTTTCCTGCGAGAATGCTGTTTCCCTCTGCGATGCCATGCGGCGGCTGGCGGGCTGGCAGGAGATCCGCTATGCGTTGGAGAAGTACATAGAAAAGCAGGTGCAGGAACGCTACTTCCTTGTAGGAGAGCGTGAAGATGGGTTTACCGTCTTTCCACCCTGCACAGTGCGGCCGGAATTGCAAACGGAAGATGTAGACGAAGGGCTGCTGCGATTTGCCTGCTATGTGGCGGTCTGCATACAGTGTATGGGCAGAGTTTTGAATCCCTCACCACCGAACACATCCTTGGCCTGGTTTCCCAGCTCCGCCCTGATATGGTAAAGGAACTGAAAACGGCTGGCAGCGGCAAATTGCCGCCTAACATCCAAAAGCGGAAAACAAAGCACCTAACCGCCTCGGCCAACGATGCCTTTGCCACCATCCGAATCACCGCCAAGGATTCCACGGAGGAGTGCTATGATGAAGCCCTGGACTATCTATGCGCGGTACTGGAGCAGGAGGAATTCCCCCGCAGTTACTCAGTGGAGTTTAGAGGAAAAGAAAAACTCTATCTGCCCATTCCCGGATTGCCTAAGAAGGGAGTCAATCAGCTCTTTGCCTGTGCTGTGCAACACCCCAATCTGCATCCGGCTATAGAGCGATACGCTCGTCTGGCTATGCGGGAGTATGAGTGGTACCAAAACCTCGCGGATGAAGCCTGCGCGATGCCCGGCTCTTTCGCTGTATTCGCTCTTGGATTAGAGGGAGAACAATGGGCACCGCTGGTGGCGGAGTATCTGGATCTCTGCGACGACGAGCACTCCTCACTGCAAGCAAAATTCCTTCATGCCTTGATCCGGAAGTTTGGTTTCCAACCATGGACGCTGGGGGTATTGGTGCGGGGCACTTTATCTATGCAGTGGCTTGAGCCTGCTAAGGAATTCAGCCGCCTGATTGCCAATGCGGAAAGTCTGGATGCACTGCTGGCAGTCAAGCACCGCTTTTCTGCTTATCTTCTGTCGGAAGAAAACAAAGACCCGAAATTCCGGGCTATCGCTTGGCAGAGTCTGCTCCGGGCCATTTGGGGCACATCTTCCGAAAACGGTGGCAGCAAGGTTATCAAGTCAGCACCGAAGGAACTGAAAGAGAAATATCAGCAAGTGTTTGCGTAAGGAGGGTACAGAATGAACAGCGAGCAGATCACGGCTTTTTTACAGGAGCATTGGTATATTGCCTCAGTGATCATTGGGGTCGTGATTTTGATTGGAGCAATCCGCAACTGGAACTGGCTCTGCGACCCTACCGGCAAGCCGGATTCTCACCGCTATGGACGCGGCTCCCGGCGGGTGATCTTCTTCCTGCTGGGTGTCCTTCTGATCGTGGTGAGCATCTGGGGATTCGTGCTGAAATTGCAATAAAAGGAGCGATCCCATGACCCAAGAAGAACAGATCCGCCTCTATCGCTGATGGAAAAGCTCAACTGGTTTTCCATCAAGAGATGCACTACCTGGATCGGGAAACGGCGGAAAAGACCGCACGAGAGTGTTACCCGGAAATTCGAGATTTTACATACGATATTTTATGGAACGACCTGCCCAAAGAGGTCCAGGAGCAGCTCATGGACGAGGAGGAATCCCTATGAGTGCGCTGATTTGCTCTTTTGATGGTCTGCACGACAACAGAGTCCTGCGCTACTACGCTGACTTTGAAGCCCACATCCTGCACATGGATACCCAGACCGAGGCCGGAGAGAAGTATCCGTTCACTTTACTGGCCTGCTGGCCACTGGTTTGAAAATGTGGTTCAGGACAACATCCTCTTCGGCATGGATGAGATCAGCGTGGACGCTTTTTTTGAACAGAATAAAGACCTGCTGAGCGGGACCATCTCTTACGGTTTTCCCGCCTGTTGCAGCATCGAGGAACTGCGGGAGCGCATGGATCGGGAGCACATCCGGGTATTTGTCATTGATTCTTCCCTTGGGCTGTGCGGATTTGTATTGGCTCAGGAGGTGAAACTGCAATGTCCATAACTGCCTATAAAGTTGAAGCCGTCGGTCATGACCGAAAGGGTGAGTTTGAGGAGTAAAGCCATGACATCAATAGACTTTCTGAACAAGGTACATAAAAACCTGGACTCGCAGGAATACAGCCTCTCTTATTCTCCGGCCAAGTTCAAGAATTATATGCTGTACTGCAATGGCAACTTCATCGGCGGCCTGTTCGATGAGGAACTGTGCTTCGTCTACGCCGACAGCGTGAGTGAGCTGTTGGGACAGCCGGAACCCGTCTATCGCGGATACTCCAGCACCGCCCAGCACAGGATGCTGGTGATCCCGGAGGAACACTGGGCAAAGGCGCTGAAACTGCTCTATGCCGAGAAATTTGACTGGAGCCGGTTGGTGTACGACATCACATACACCAGCATTGGCGCGGCTGTGGTGGAGGACTTCTACGACGAGAATGTGGTATTCCTGCGCTTCTGCTTTGAAAAGGAGCTGTTGAAAAAGAATCCTCTGGACCGGCAAGGCCGTATCCTGCGGATGGTCTATATCAACCAGGACTTGACAAATACCGGTAAATATTTGTTTCCTGAGTTGCTGGACAAGTTCCTTGCCTTTTTGATAGGAAAGGAAAAACCAGTCTGGAAACCATGCTGAATCGGTGGTACACCGCGCTGGAGAAGGAGTACCGCAGCCAGACGGCGGGATAAGGAGGACTGCACCAATGTTTGAAGAATTCTATGAGATGTACGAGTCCGAGGAGCAGGAAGTGGTCGCTTTGATCAATCGCTGCATCGGGGGCGGATATAACAACAGGGGCAACTTTTGGGAAATGACCGTTGTGACGCTGGGCGTGGTATTTTGTGACACCGGCAAGGTCACCACCAAAGAGGAGCGGCTGGAGTGGCCGGTCACCGATGAGGAGCGTCACAGCGAAAAGGGCTGGGAACGCTTTCAAAACGAGCAGATCTGCCGCCTGAAGATCCGCCAGATGAAAGAGGAATGGGCAAAAGATCTGGTGTCATGGCCCTGGTGTATCTCCCAGGTGGTCAAGGCCCACGAGGACTGTCCGGAACTTCAAGCCGTTCTGGACGAGTACCACAAGCCGGTGGTGATCCAGGACCAGGTGCTGGGTGAACTGAAGCTGGACAAGGACTATGATACCTTCGAGGGAGAAATCCAGTGGTGCGGAAAGGATGTGCTTCTTTCCCTTGAGGTCAATGCGGAGAGCAAGCCCTCCTGGACCCGCGCCCGCAGTGCCGCCAAGAAGTTGCTGGCCGACTGTGAAACTTGGGACAAGGCCATGCGAGAGCTTGCGGCCAAGAACCTGACCGAGCTGGCCAACAACTGGCTCTCCCAGGATGAGGAACCCCCCCGCAATCCGGAAACCGACCCCATCACAGAGGAAGAATTGGCCCGACGGATCAGCCTGACGAGCCTGTCCGTCACCTCCGGTGGCAGCTTCACCGCCTGGTTTGACTGCGACGAGATGTTCACCGACCATGCGGTGACGATCTACGGCTCCTTGAAAAAGGGCCTCAAAACTGCCAACATTGAGGGGTAAGGAGGATAACATTATGAAACTGAACTGTAAACGCATTGATTTTACATATATACCCGGCGAGGAAATCTTCAACTTTCCCGAGGAATCGGGACTGCCCTTTCTCTTCGATGTAGAGGAAGAACTGACCGGCGATTCTGCTGCCATGGATGCGGTGGGAGAAATGCTGGATGAGGCGGAAAAACTGGCAGAAAAGGCCAAAGCCGCCATCAAAGCGGCGCTGGCGGACGAGGACAGCCGCTACCATAGCGTTGTGACCTTTTCATGGAGTTCCACCGAGACGAGGTAGGCCCGGATATTGCGGCGGAACTCTTTCCGGGAACCGACCCGGCCAAACTGTCCTTTGCTGAGATGGTTGACTTTTTGAAGCTCAAGCGGTTCGGCAGTCTGGTGGATAGCGAGATGAACCAGCAAGTTTCATTCTGGATCTGTCCTTTAACCCGGAGATTACCGACGAACTGATGGTAATCTACTTTGATTTGAACAAGGAGATTTTCTGTATCACACATGAGAGCTGAGCGTGACTGACATACACGAGGAAAGGAGCAATCCCTATGAAAGCATTTGACCCCAATTACAAGCTGCTGGACGAGATGTATCAGGACAATTACTATCCCACTTTTCTGGTGGACAAGGTAAAAGACGAGCTTCAGAAGGTCATCGCCCTGCTGGAGAGTGGCGAAACCGACACCGAAGTGGTGCAGGAAACGCTGGACGAGGCGGTCTGCGGCATCAATGATCTCCAGGAGGAGTTTGACGAGCACGACAGCGAGATCGAAACGGTGGCACGGGAATGTATCGCGGCAACCGTGGCCTACATTCTGGAGTGGTTTGGCATTCCTATTGACACCGAGGAGGCCATCCGGGAACGGGACTGGTGAACCCTATGGCAGAAAAAGAACTGGCCCTTTGTGATGAGTGCGGAAGCCTGTTTTTCAAAGGCTCCTCACAGATGATGGGGCTGTGCCCGGAATGTGCCCATGTTCTCTATGGCTACCCGAATTGTGACCATCATTTCCAGAATGGCCGATGTGTGAACTGCTACTGGGACGGCTCTAAGAGCGCGTATATCAAAAAACAGAACCAACAGGAGGAAACTGATATGCCTACAACTGAATGGTTGAACAAATACGAAGCAATCAAGGATAAATTGACCTGTAAAGATGACTTGGAGGCCCATTTCACAGAGAAAGTGATTGGGAACATGGCGGTGGATGTACTGGACATCGGTGTCGTCCATTTCCCCACCGGGCAGATCTTCGCCTGTGATCCGCTGGTGGAACTGGAGGACACTCTGCCGTTCCTTCAAACGATCCCCGCCGGAACTTATCCCGTGAAAATCTGCGTGGTACCCAGCGAACAATACGGCGACCGCTACGCCTGCGTCAAGGTGGAGGTCAGCCGGGAAAAGCCTGTCCGCCATGAGCTGGGCATGGTGGGCAACGAGAATCTGGACGCGGCACTGGGAGATGATGACTACTTCGGTTTCGGCGTAGATGCCGGAATGGGGTGTATTGCAGACATCCAGACCCAGGCGGCTTTCAAAACATACTGGGCCAAGCGGCTGGAGGAGGACCCGGACATCGACCCCTACAACGACCTGTTCTGCGACTTACTGGAGGAAAACGCCCAAGCCCACCCCAAATATCAGGGGGACTGCGGCGACTGGCTCAACTGGACCGTGCCGGACACGGACTGCAACCTGCCCATCTTCTCCTCTGGCTGGGGTGACGGTTACTATCCCGTCTACTTCGGCTATGACGCAAAGGGCAAAGTCTGCGCCGTGTATGTGCGCTTCATCGACATTGAAGCCAGTTATCGAGAGCAGGATTAAAAATGTGACAGAACAAAGGAGAACACTATGAAAGACCTTTGCCAATACGGAAACCGGCCGGAGGACGAATGGGAAATCTTGCCCTGGATACCTGATCCGCGTCCGCCTTTCAAAATCTGGGTGAAGCCGGAGCAGATCGCGCCATTCTTTCTCATTCCCCACCACCCCTATGCCATCTCCCTTCTGCTGAAGATCAGTGACGGTTCCGGACAGAAGAATTCTGCCGGCTGGGACTGACCGGCAGCAGCGGAGACTGGGAACGGCTGGTCCGGGGCGTGATCCGGGAGTTTGAGGAAAATAACAGCGGCGTGGATCTGTTTCACTTCGACTCCGACGAAGATGTGTTCTGCGTGTACTCCCAATACATCGACGATTTGATGCTACTGTCCAAAATGATCCGGGCGGCCTGTGACAATGAAAAAACGATGGGGACTTATCTGGGTATAGGTGAGGTGGAAGATGAGAAATAAGGAGCAGGAGATGGCATGGCGAAAAGTAATAGAAGCCTGCATGGAGATGTGAAACACCACTTCGATGACATCCAGCAGGCCATTGAGTTTGGCTGCTACATCCAGCCGGACAACTACTTTGTGTCCTACATCTTTGCCACGGACTCGCAATTAGAGACGGCGCGGCAGAGCGGCCTGACGGAACAGATCAATTCCTATCACAGAGAGCAGCTGATAAAGAGTCATTACCCCATTGAGGGAATCAAGGACTGCACCTTTGCCTCACAGGAGGAATGTGACCGGGAATTTGGCGGGAATTGGTATTACTATTTCAAATGATACGATGAAGGGATCGAGATGATCGAGTACATCAAGCTCTTTTGGGCGGGCGCACCAGAGGGTGAACCATCGGTCATCCTCTATGAAGTGGATACCGAAAATGAGCGGCTGGCCCTCCGCTCCATTGACATCTTTGCGGATGGCCGCACCCGCAACATCCCTGACCTTTACGACGGTGTCATCGAGATCACGCCGATCCCCACCGTGGAGGAATTGAACGCCCATGTCTGGGGCGAGGAATTCCACGCCTGCATCATAGAGCAGGCGGAATTTGAGGCCATCTGGGAAACTCACACCTATGATGGAGCGTTAAAGTAGCCAGGAGGAGACACTATGAACAAACCTATAAAAGCCAAAAATCTGCCGTTGTTCTCCATCATTGACCTGAACCAGCTGCGCCGGGAAAACCATCTGGAGGGCACAGAAGTGACAGACTTTTTCACGGAAAGGGATGGAAAAGTCTATCTTCTCATGGAACAGCCGTCCGAAACACAGGGTAAGGACTGGCTCAGCACTCCTTCCACCTATACCGCAGTGGAAATCCAGCTGGATTGGGCGGAACAGCGGGTGCTGGAAACGACGCTGTTTCCTCTTGGCCTCTTGAAGTTCCAGTTCCATTATTTGCGGCCCGCAGGTGACCACTTCCTCCTGCTGGGGGCAAGATGCGCCTATCGGGAAAACGGCCCCGACCAGAACGCCTGGATCGTCAGCCGGGACGGAGCTGTGCTGTCCCGTTTCTGCCTGGGGGATGGCATTCAAGACTGTGTGGTAAAAAAAGATGGCACCATCATTACCAGCTACTTTGACGAAGGTGTATTTGGTAATTACGGTTGGGATGAACCTCTGGGCGCTTGCGGCCTGATTGCATGGACATCGGAGGGAACTCCTCTCTGGAAGAATGAGAAGTATTCCATCTATGACTGCTATGCCATCAGCCTGGACGAAGAAGAAAACCTGTGGTTTTATTATTACGATGAATTCCAGCTGGTGCGGACGAACTTCAAAGAGGATCTTGTGTTTGAACTGCCAATCGAAGGAAGCGGAGCTTTTTCTGTTGCCCCGTCCGGCAATACCTTCCTGTTTCAAGGCGGATACCAGCAACGGGACAAATTCTACTTCCTTACCGCTCATGGTGGTCGCCTTGGGAAAAAACAGAAGGCTATTCCCACCTGTGACGGAAACAAGGTCGCTGTGAGCAGTGCAGCCTGCTTCGCAGCCGGATGTTGTTCCTCGGAAAAGATGGTGTGCTCTATGGAGGTATTTTGGGGAGCGATGGCCAATGAGACAGTCTGATATTTATACCGAGGCTCTGACCTGTCTGCGCTCCATCCTTCTGGCAGACCATCCAGAATTCCAAAACTGGATCGACTGGCTGGAGCGGGACATTCTGGACTGGAACCAGCGGCGGGAGGTTACCCACCATCTTCGGGCATATGGTGGCATGGTTTCTTTCAATGATTTGCCCAGTATGCGTGGAAATCACGACTACATTTTTGACTTTCTAAAGTCTGTGTGCTATGCCTTCGGCCATCTTTATGGCAAGCGGGAGGGCATTTTGCCAGAGGCATTGATGGAGGAGTGCCTCCACGATGTAGAGCAGGCAGCTATCACCCCCATAAGGTACTGAACCAAGCCATTGCCCAGCACTTGATGCAGGGCGATTACAGGAAAACCTGGATAGGCTGTAGGAGGACTTGTTATGAACGAAAGACTATTCCGCACCCAATTCAATCAAATGGACACCACCGAGAAGCAGGCGCTGATGGAGAGCATGGCTGCTCGTTATGATATGACCTTTCTCGGTCTACATACCTTTGACCGCTGGGGCCAGAACTGCACCACCGGTATCTTCGAGAAAGATGGTCGGGAGTTTGTCTTTGTCCCCGGCGATACCGTCACCCTGGGCTGGGAGCAGTTTGCCGTGGGACTGAATCAGGAGAGCCGGGAGGAACTGGACTATCTGTACCAGGAATGGGAGATGGAACCGCAGAACCCGGAGGAGATGATCCGGGAAAGTATGGCTCCCGTTCGGCAGGCGGCCATTGGCCCCATGCTGGTGGGCCGGGAGTTGGAGGAAATTAACTGGGAGCCAGTCAAAATGGACGATCCCAGGCTGACTGCCACCCTGACTGGCTGAAGGAGTTCCGGGATTTTGCCTGGAGTGACAGCAGCAGTCTTACCTTGCATCAGTCGGCCCGCATTGAGCGGACGGAAAAGGGCTTTCAGATCTGTATCTATAACCGCACAGACTACGATGCGCTTCTTGCCATGCTGGAAAACAGGGGCTTCTCCCTGCCCACGGCGGACGAGTGGGCCTACCTGTGTGGCGGCGGGTGTCGGACCTGTTTCCATGGGGAGATGGGTTAGACTACTCCATGCGTCTGCACTGGTTTGAGGACATGGATGAGGATGAGAACCGGCCCTATGACATGGAGGAACCCAACTTCTTCGGCCTGTCCATCGCCTACGATCTATATGCGGGAAGTGGTGCAGGCTGATAGGCTTACCACCTGCGGCGGTGACGGCGGATGCAATATCTGCGGTGGGCTGGGCCCATTTCTCGGTTTCCTACCCTGTTCGCCCCACTGTAAGCCAGAAGTGCAGGAGGACAATGAACTAAACGGAGATTATGACTTTTATCGGCCTATCATTCGGTTGGAGAACTATGATTGACAATAGAAGCTTGATACGAAATAAAGAAAGAGAGGTGCCGACATGGGAGCATGGGGCATAAAAGCATTAGAGCGTGACGAAGGGTTGGATGTACTGGACATCCTCAAAAATGAATATGTACCGGAGCATCCGGTAATGGATCTGGGCGAGATGATCGAACTGATGAAAGAGGAAGTCATGCTGGGATCTGACTTCTCACAAATCGACTTCCTCTTTGACAATACTGCGATGGCTCTGGCGGAGCTGTATTTCCAATGGAAGGATAACAGCAAACTGGACTACGATCATGAAGAAGCTATATGGGATAAAGTCACCGGTTTCACAGCATCCAAAGAAGCCCTTGCTTTCCTGCTGCGGCAGCTCACCGACATCAAAAACGAGGTGCCGGACGAGGACGGCATCCGTGAGATTGTGGATCTTTGGAAGAACGAGGACAGCGGTGAGATCGCTCCTGCGTGGTTGGAACACTTGAATCAGCTCATTGATCGACTGGATTCAGAACAGGAGGCACGACAAATGTATATCAAAAAATACTGGGGCAACTTTATTGGCGGTTCCGATGACAGTCTGAACCTTGTGGCATTTTTGGAAGACCAGAAGAAAGAGGAGATCCCCCTCAGCGAGATATTTGCCAAGATTGGCTGGACAAACAAAACTGGGACTTCCGCCAGACCGTGGAGTATCTGGAGTTTACACACTCCGATGGCGTGGAGATGGACTTCCACTTCGCCATTGATGTGGTCACTGATCTGGCCGCCATCCTGCTGGAGTGCAGCGTCAGCGGCAGTGTAAACCTTCAGGATCTGGACGAGTACAACACCCCTGCCCGCCGCATCCGCATCACCGTCACGCCAGAGGAGCACGACGCCATGAACAAGGCCCTCGCGGATTTTGCCCAGAACCCGATGGAATATGACCTCAGTGAGATGATGGACGACGAGGAGATCCACGAAATGGCTCGGGATGTGGAGGCGCTGCGGAAGGAACTGTACGAGGCCGCTGGCCGCAACCGGGACTACCATGTGAAAGCGGCGGATGTGAAACCTCTACTCTCTGACTGGAAGGGTGCCGATGGCTGCATTGCCACCAACCGCATCACGGTGGAGGGCTGTAAGGTGGGCTACTGCTACCGGGAGAAGCCGGACGGCGGCTGGGACAGCGGCTGGCGCTTTACCGCCGGTGATGAGAGCGACGAGTACATGGACGACCCTAACAACGCCGGGATCTACAAGCTGAACACGATCTGCAATGACGATCCCGACATCATCCCTTTGCTGAACACCCCCGCTCCCTGCGCCTTTGAGCGGGATGAAAATGGCGTGTTCCAGCAGATCAAAGACTGGAAACCAGATGAGGACGAGGAGGACCCTGATATGGATATTTTGAAGCAGTGCCAGAAGTGGCATGAGGAGGACAAACACCAGAAAATCGTTGACGCACTGGAGGCAATCTCTGCCGAGGAGCGTACCCCGGAAATGGATATGGAGCTGGCCCGCGCTACAACAATCTGGCGGACTCCAGCGAGCCGGAGGGAAGGAAGCTGCTTCACCAGGCACTGGAACTGATGCAGTCCCATGAGGAGGAACTGGGAGATACTTATTCCTGGAATTTCCGTATGGGGTATGCCTATTATTATCTGGATCAGGAGGGCCGCGCTCTGCGGCATTTTGAAAAAGCTCTGGAACTGCATCCCGGTGATGATCCTAAGCTCAACACCCGACAGGACATGGAGGAACTAATTGACTCGTGCAAAAAGGGTATTTCTCTGCCGCAGTTCTGGGAGTGCTTCCGGGAACGGACAGAGAACTGGTGGGAAACCTTTGCCGAGATGGAAGCAGAGCTGCGCCAGATGATGGACGAGGACAAAGATCACACCCGCGGTGCGGAGATCGTGGCCCAAATGGAGGAAACCCTGAATTTGGTTTTTGACGAGATTTCCTTCGAGATGGGCTTCAACGGCGAAAAGCATGAGCTGATCCTCACCCGGAGGGGGATAAGGTCAAACTGTTTGAGCTGGTCTACTTCCAGAAGCACGCCCCCAAGGAGGTGCTGGAGCACTGGAATATCCTTGTGGGCCGTCAGCCTCTCCAGAACATCGGCCTGCGTACTGAGGATGGCTGGGACATCTCCGGGGAGGATGTGCAGATCTGGCTGGAGGAGCAGGGTGAAAACAGCTTCGCCATCTCCGCCTACTGCGAAAAGCTGCTGCCTATGCTCCGGGAGGAAGAAGGCCGGGCCTGGTGGATGCTCACTACCCTCACCGACCAAGTGCTGGGCGAGATCTCCCACATGAGATACATAGACAGCTTTGATGTGCTGGAGGAACCCAAGGCAGAGCCGTCCTTCCTCCTGTCCCAGCTGCCCGACAAACTGCGGGAGCAGGGCCTGGAGCTCTCCACCGACCCGGAAGCCTATCTGGAGAGCTATCTTGGCTACAAAATGGAACCCAATGAAGATCCCGACGCCGATTGGCGGTTGGATACCATGGTGGGTTCCACCTGCTGTGTGCCGCTCATCAACGGCTATCTGAATGCCGACAATGATTTTATGGACGATCTCCATGCCGACGGCACGGTAGCGGGCTTCTTCTGCTATCCCCTGGATACCCTGCGGGAGGAAGAAGGAACCCAGAAGATCTTTGACTTCCGAGACAAGCTGGAAGAAGTGTTTACCACTGATGAAGGATCGGAAGTGCTCACTCTCACCGGCGGGGCCACCGGCCTCTACTGCGGCTATGTGGACTTCATCGCCTGGGACATCCAAGAGGCGCTGAACATGGCGAAAGAGTTCTTTGAAGGCACGGACATCCCATGGGCCATCTTCCACACCTTCCGCCGTGAAGCCGGTTCTGTACCCCTAAAGCAACAAGATGCTGGGTCAGAAACTGAGAATCAGGATGACGAGTTGGACGAGGCGCTGACGGGCATGGACTATATTCCTTATACCCAACAGAACGCCGAAGCATTCTTCGCTCAGTTGGAGCAGTGGAACGACGAAGACGAGTACACCCGCTGTATCCAGGCACTGAATGCCATCCCGGAGGACTGGAGGAACTATCGCACCGCCTACGCCTTGGCACGGGCGCTGGAAAAC
>ENA-OQER01000647-OQER01000647.1-human-gut-metagenome-genome-assembly--contig:-NODE-647-length-18487-cov-3.287691_pt1 | contig 18487 bp, 13 predicted proteins | sample MGYA00242797_ERZ504639 | MGnify/ENA primary metagenome ERZ504639 (study PRJEB26092, sample SAMD00036306) | human gut metagenome | host: Homo sapiens | study: EMG produced TPA metagenomics assembly of...
GCTGCATCTATAAATAAATCAGTAGCTAAAGCGGCCGCATTTTTTGATTGACATGTCAATACTTTTCCATAAAAAATCCCACACCACACTATGTGTGATGCGAGATTTTCTTAACTTAATGCCATTGCAGTTGTTCTTACATTCGTTTTAGCGATTGGAACATTCCAGTTTGCACCTGGTGTAAGAACTATAGCAAAAGCTGCGGGGGCACCAGAAGCTGGCAAGAGTTATGTACTGGATTTTACAAAATTATATAGTACAAAGACACTGCTTAATGGTTATACATCTGATGATGGTGTATTTAAGGTAATATCAGAAGCTGATAAAGCATATTGGCATGATGGACAGCATGGTGCAGCAGTTTATAATGGAGACAAGATTGAAGTTAAGGTTGCAGGAAGTGCAGAGATTGCATTAACTTTATGTAAGTATGGCAGTGGAACTGCATTTAAGGTTACAGATGCTTCTGGTAAGGAAGTTGGTTCAACATCAGGTAAGTCAGATGCAGATGCAGGATCACAGAGCATATCTTATAACGGAGATGCTACAACACTTACAATAACATGTGAAGCATCAGGTGAGGCATATCTTCACTCAGTAATGGTAAATAATTTTGCTAAATCAGATAAAGTTGAAAGCTTTACTTTAATGCTTGATGACATTGCTAAAGAAGATGTTGTTGCTACAGGTGATTACAAGTATGGTGATAGCACACTTACATTAGTAGGTCAGGGAGAAACACAGTATACAGTAAAACCAGGAAAGACAGTAACAGTTGACGGAAAAGAATATAATAGCTATACAGCAGGTAAAAGACATGCAGATAGTAACAATATTCCTACTATTCCTGGACAGGGAGATGGTACATTAACTATCTTCACTCCAGCAGCTAAAGGTACAATGACAGTATACTTTAGTTCAACATCATTCTTAAGAATCCATGATTATAATACAGCAGATGGTTCTAAGAATGGATATACAGATACAGAAACGAGTATTAATTCATATACATTTGCAGTAATACCAGGACATACATATGTAATGTCTACAACAGGAAAGACTAATAACATGTTTTATGCAGGTTATAAGTATATTGTAGATAAGGAAGTAAGCGTTCCAGTTAAGTTTGAGAATGTAGATGCTAAATTATCAGATTCATTAGAGATAAGTGTTGTAGATGCTAATCTTGGTGGTAACGCAATCAAGTTAAAGGATGGCGCAAATGCAGACCTTCTTGAAGGACATGAATATAAGTTAAGTACTAATGATGGTGGTGTAAGAGCTGCTGTTGGTGACAGCGATACATTTACAGCTACAGGTGAAGCAATAGTTGTTTCTCTTCATGATGTACCAGATGTAACTGTAGAAGGTAAGATCACAGGCACTCCAGAAGGAACAGTTAAAGAACTTTCACTTACAAACATGGTTAACGGACGTTCATATAAGGCTACTGTATCAGGAGATTCTTATACATGTACATTAAAGCCAGGTGAATACAATACAAGTGTTGTAACAACTAATGGTGGTGTAACACATGATAGAGTTTCAGTTAAGACTGAAGGAACAACAGTTAATGAAGTATATGTAGAACTTCCAGCTAAGGAGGCAGAACCAGTAGCTTTTAAGAGCGAGCTTAATGTTCCTGGTGATTATGCTACATTAAATGAAGCTTCAGATGCAATTCTTAGAATGCAGGACAGACCAGAAGGAGAAGCAGGCAGAGTTACTATTAATCTTAAAGCAGATATATTCGAGCAGACAGTTATGGCAGCTCCATATGTAACACTTAAAGGTAATAACCATACTATTTCATGGTACTATGGTGTTGGTACATATTATTATTCAGTAGATCCTGTTACAGGTCTTTACAATGAAGTACTTGCAAGAGATAAGTATTCATATGTAGAAGGTAACGGAAGTCTCTGGGGTGGTGTATTTATCGTAAGAGGTGATAACTTCATTGCAGAAGATACAACATTTAAGAATACTTATAACTATGAATTAACAGAAGCAGAGAAGACAGATATTGCAGGTACAACATTGTCAGTAGACAGACTTGCAAAGGATGCTGATGTTACAGCATATGTTTATAAGGAAAGATCAAATGCTTTCTATATTGAAGCAGATAATATTGAGTGTTATAACTGTAAGATTCTTTCTTCACAGGATACACTTGGAAGAAATGGTTCTAAGAACAATAACTATCATACATATTTCAACAATTGTGTGATTGGTGGTAATGTAGATTATATTTGTGGCGAATTCTCAGCAGTATTTGATAACTGTGAATTACAGTGGAAGACATATAAGGATGATGAAAAGGATGCTGCTAAAAACAATGCAAAGCTTGGCTATATCACAGCAGCTAAGACAAGTCCATATGTATTCAGAAACTGTAAAGTGACAACAGATGGTGTAAGCACCGGTGCAGTATCAGGATATTATGGTAGAACATGGGGCGCAGGCTCTAATGCTACATTTATTGGAACACAGACTAATGGTTATGTGTTAGAAGATGGATGGGGTGAGATGAGCACAGGAGATGGAACATCAGCTATCTTCAAGGAATATAATAATGTTTCAGGAGAAAATGCTTTTGTAACTAAAGGACAGTTCAGCAAGGCTGAAAATCAGTCAGCTGAGGCAGTTGCAGATTATATTGAATCAGCTAATGTTTCAGCAGTTAATACAGTACTTGGATGGATTCCTGCTCATTATGCATATGATGTTAAGCCAGTAGAGATAGTTACTCCAACAGAAAGTGGAATAGCAGCCGTTGAGGTATCAAAGGAAGCTAAATTCGTAGATGAGTCAGGCAAGGGCGTAGCTACAGGTTCTGTTACAGCAATAGAAAAGGCTGCAAGTGAGGAACAGGTAGCAGCAGTTAAGGAAGCAGTTGCTAATGCAGAGGATATAAAGCTTACAGACAAGGCACAGATCATTGATATTTCTTTAAGCAATAAAGATGGTAGTGTTGTTAAGCTTTCTAATGGTACACTTAAGATAAGTCTTAAGAAGAATGCAGATATTGATTATACTAAGTATGCAGTAGTTGTTTATCATCTTAAGGATGATAATACACTTGAAAAACTTGATGTAACAGTATCTGATGATGCTATATCATTCGTAACAGGTGGATTAAGCCCATTTGTTATTGATTATGTGGAAGTTGAGTCAGCATCTGGAGCTGATACAACGATTACAGAAGATGCAACAGTTACAGCACCTACAACAGGAGATGCAGCTCCAGTTGCTATCTACTTATTACTTGCAGTTATGGCTATAATGATGGCTTGTACAGTAGCAGGAAAGAAACGCATAAGATAATATAATATGAGATTTCATAAAGTTAAATTTGTTTAAAGTTGTAAAATAAAAAGATTGCAGTCATAATAGTTAGGAACACGCTAACTGTTATGATTGCAGTTTTTTTATATTGCATAAATAGTTAAAAATAATATAAATACTTCCTTTTTTGACGGATATCATTTATATTATGATGGTGGATCAAAGTGTCAGAGGATTGTACGAATTGCATAGCAATGCGGCAATTAAAGTTTAATGATAAGATAAACAGAACAGGGAGAATAAATTTATGTATATAGTAGCAGGCTTAGGAAACCCGGGAACACAGTATGCAGGGACAAGACATAATGCGGGTTTTTCATGCATAGATGAACTTGCAGACAAGTATAATATTAGTGTTGATACAGCAAAGCATAAAGGACTTATAGGAAAAGGTGTTATAGAAGGGGAAAAGGTTCTGCTTGTAAAGCCTATGACATATATGAACAATTCAGGTGAATGTATAAGAGAGGTTATGGATTATTATAAGGCTGATATTGATGACCTGATAGTTATATTTGATGATATAGCTTAGAGCCTGGAAGGTTAAGATTACGTCCAAAGGGAAGTGCTGGCGGACATAACGGAATAAAGAGCATAATAGCTCATCTTGGCAGTGATAAATTCAAAAGAATAAAGTATGGTGTAGGAGACAAGCCAAAGGGATGGGATCTTGCAGACTGGGTTCTTGGAAAGTTTCCAGCTGAATTATATCCTGCACTCAGAGAAGGAAATAAAAGAGCCTGTGAAGCAGTTGAATGCATAATAAGCGAAGGCATTGAAAGTGGTATGAATAAATTTAACGGATAATCCCACGATATGCGAATATTGGGGAGAATTGTGGGAGTGCGTAGCACGGAACAATTCGTAGGTATCAAAGTCGGGAGCTTTTGATCACGACATCTTTATATCAGACAGATTTAATTAGGAGGATGGTTTTGAACACATTTTTTTAAGCCTGTATGTGATACAGCAGCAATAGAGCAACTTAATAAAGAATTATCAGTGGATGGTGGAAAAACAGCACTTATAAGTGGCTGTATTGATACGCAGAAGGTGCATATAGCAAGTGCTATAGGACAGGATTATCGTTTTATGCTTGTTATAACAAGTGATGAAGCCAAGGCAAGAAATATGTGTGATGATGCAGCATTTTTTAATGGCGATGCATTGTATTATCCAGCTAAGGACGCAATATTCTATAGTGCAGATGTTACGGGCAATCAGATAACAGGACAAAGATTAAGCTGTATAAGCAGAATCATAGAACATATAAAAGCGGCAGAACACGTAGAAGTATCGGACAAAGACGGCAGTAAACAGGAAGCGGATAAACGTAATGGAGAAGCTGGAAGCATCAGAGCTGACTCGGGTAGTCTGCTGACAGTAGTAACTACCATTGATGGAGTATCAGACAGACTGATTCCTCTGAAAAGATATATGGATTCAATAATAACTATTGACAGCACGACCAGTATTGATACAGAGGAACTTGCAAAGAAAATGGTATCCATGGGTTTTGTAAGAACTGCAATGGTTGAGGGGAAAGGCCAGTTTTCAATAAGAGGTGGAATCATAGATATATTTTCATATACAGATGAGGCGCCAGTAAGAATAGAACTGTGGGATACAGAAGTTGATTCTATAAGAATGTTTGATGCAGAAAGCCAGAGGTCAATAGAAAAGCTGAAATCATATCATATATTTCCAGCTACAGAGTATCTTTTCACAGCGGAAGAAAAGCAGGCTGGACTTGATAAGATAAGAAAAGAAAGAGATGAGCAGCTTCAGTGCTTTGATTATGATAAACGAAGGCGTACACAGGAGCAGATAGAGGCTGGCAACAATATTAATAAGATTGTTGGGGATGTAGAAAGAACAGGCAGTTATGATAAGTTTCTGGATACAATAATTAAAGACACAGTAGGCTTAACAGAGTATTTTCCTAAGGAAAGTACTCTTGTTGTGCTGGATGAACCGAACAGACTTAAGGAATGTAACGAGCTTACATTATATGAATATGGTGAAAGCATGAAAAACAGGCTTGCAGCAGGCTATGTCCTTCCAAGCCAGACACATAAGATAAAGACTCTTTGTGAGATAACAGGTGATATTAGAGAATATAAAAAGCTTATACTTACAACTCTTGATTATAACCGGAAGGTTTTGAAATAAACTATAAGATGCATGTTGAGGCAAGAAGTATAAGCTCTTATAACAACAGCTTTGAGTACCTGTCAAAGGATCTTATGAAGTACAAGAAGAGTGGCTATACAACGGTGCTTGTATGCAGTTCGAGGACAAGGGCACAAAGAATAGCTGACGATCTTGGGAAACTTGATATACCAGCATTTTACAGTGAGGATTTTAGTAAGGATTATGGAAAAGGACTTATTATAGTTACATATGGAAGTCTTCATAAGGGTTTCGAGTATCCAGTTCTTTCGTTTGTTGTTATAGCAGAAAATGATATATTTACGTCCAAAAGAATAAAAAAGCTTAAAAAGAAAAAACATGATGGCAAAAATATAGCAAGCTTTAACGAACTGAATATAGGTGATTATGTTATACATGAGAATCATGGGCTTGGTGTATATAAGGGAATAGAAAAGATAAAGGTGGATGGAGTAGAGAAGGATTATATAAAGATAACTTATGCGGATGATGGTAATCTTTATGTTCTTGCTACTCAGCTTGACAGACTCCAGAAGTATGCAGACCAGGATGTAGAAAAGAAACCTAAGCTTAATAATCTTGGAGGCAAGGAGTGGAGCAAAACTAAAGCGAAGGTTCATGGGGCGGTTGAAGTTGTAGCTAAGGAACTTGTAAGACTGTATGCGATAAGACAGAAGGCAGAAGGATACAGGTTTTCAAAGGATACGGTATGGCAGCAGGAGTTTGAGGAAATGTTTCCGTATGAAGAAACTGATGACCAGCTTAACGCCATACAGGATACAAAAAACGATATGGAAAGTGGCCGTGTTATGGACCGCCTTATATGTGGAGATGTTGGATATGGTAAGACAGAGGTTGCCATAAGGGCAGCTTTTAAGGCGATACAGGATGGAAAGCAGGTGGCTTATCTTGTGCCGACAACAGTACTTGCAAGTCAGCATTATTCAACATTTGCAGAGAGAATGAAAGGATTTCCGGTAAATGTAGGACAGTTGTCAAGCTTCAGGACGTCGGCACAGAATAAAAAGACTATTGAAGAACTTAAAAGCGGAATGATAGATGTGGTTATAGGAACACATAGAATTCTGTCAAAGGACGTTAAGTTTAAGGACCTTGGACTGCTTATCATCGATGAGGAACAAAGATTTGGTGTTACACATAAGGAGAAAATCAAGGAACTGAAGAATAACATAGATGTTCTTACTTAAGTGCAACGCCTATTCCAAGAACACTGCATATGAGTCTTGTTGGAATAAGAGATATGAGTGTGCTGGAAGAACCACCAGTTGACAGACATCCTATACAGACATTTGTAACAGAGCATAATGACGAGATGATACGTGAGGCAATAACAAGGGAGCTTGCCAGAAATGGACAGGTGTATTATGTATACAACAAAGTGCGTAATATAGAAGAAAGAGCCGAATATATACAGAATCTTGTTCCGGATGCTGTAGTAGAATATGCTCATGGACAGATGGATAAAAGGCAGCTTGAAAAGATTATGTATCAGTTTGTTAATGGTGAGATAGATGTACTTGTATCAACAACCATTATCGAGACAGGTATGGATATTCCAAATTGTAACACCATGGTTATAGAAAATGCAGATCAGTTCGGACTTTCACAGTTATACCAGCTAAGAGGAAGAGTTGGACGAAGTACAAGAACTTCGTATGCATTTCTTATGTATAAAAGAGACAAGATGATATCTGAAGTGGCAGAAAAAAAGACTTAGTGCCATAAAGGAATTCTCAGATCTTGGTTCTGGTTTTAAGATAGCTATGAAGGATCTTGAGATAAGAGGTGCGGGTAATGTGCTTGGTAAGAGCCAGCATGGTCATATGGCTGCGGTTGGATATGACCTGTACTGTAAAATGCTTAACCAGGCGGTGAATACTCTTAAGGGCGTGAAGAATGAGTATGAGTTTGAAACGACAGTTGATATGGAAGTAGATGCGTATATTCCAGCAACTTATATAAGAAGCGAATATCAGAAACTTGATATATATAAAAGAATCGCTGCACTTGAAACAAGAGAAGAGCTGTCAGATATGAAAGACGAGCTTATGGATAGATATGGAAGTGTGCCATCAAGTGCTTCTAATCTGCTTATGATTGCACTTATCAAGATGAAAGCACATAAGATAGGGATTATGGATATAAAAGGTGCTACACAGCATAATCCATCGGGTGGTGCCTCTAACTGGCGTACGGTTATGACTATATATCCTAAAGCAGATATTAACTCGGATAATATACCAAAGCTTGTAGATTCATTTGGTGGTGCGCTGGAGTTTAAGCTTAAAGGTACACCTGAATTCGTATGGACAGTCACTAAAAGAAAGTTTACAAGTGCAAGTGAGTATCTTGAGGGTATGCTTGATATGATGGATATTATGCAGGATGCGCTTGAAATATAAAAATTGTGGTAAAGGTATTTACAAATTAAATAATAGTGTTATAATAGACAACAGTTTAGCACTTTAAGTGTAACGCTTTAAAGCGAATTGCATTAATCGTGGATGAATTTAAAGTTATCTGCGAACATTTAAGGAAGAAGAGGTAATCAGGTTATGGAACAGAAGGGTGAGTTAGTATCATACAGACCAGATATCAAAGTTGTAGATTGTACACTTAGGGATGGAGGCCTTGTTAATAATTTTGAGTTTAGTGAGGATTTCGTGCGTGACCTGTATAAGGCCAATGTGGCATCAGGTGTTGACTATATGGAATTCGGTTACAAGGCATCAAAGGAAGTCTTTAACGTGGATGATTATGGCAAGTGGAAGTTCTGCGATGAGAAGGATATCAGGGAAATAGTTGGTGATAACAATACTGACTTAAAGATTTCTGTTATGGCTGATGTTGGTAGAACTGATTTTAAAAAGGATATCATACCTAAGTCTGAAAGTGTTATAGATATGATAAGGGTAGCTACATATATTAATACTATTCCGGCAGCTATTGAGATGATTAATTACTGTTCAGATATGGCTATGAGGTGACTATCAATATTATGGCTATATCTACAGCAAGTGAGAATGAGTTAGATCTTGCGTTAGAGCTTCTTGCAGCACAGAGCAAGGCAAGTGTAATATATCTTGTTGACAGCTATGGTTCACTTTATCCAGAGCAGATAAGAAGACTTGCAGATAAGTACCTTAAGGTAGCTGAAAAGTATGGAAAGAGCGTAGGTATCCATGCACATAACAACCAGCAGCTTGCATTTGCCAATACAATAGAAGCTTGTACTATTGGTGTAAGCTATCTTGATGTTACAATGAGTGGCATGGGAAGAGGCGCCGGTAACTGCTATTCAGAGCTTCTTATGGGCTTCTTAAGAAATCCTAAGTATAGAATATCACCAGTACTTAAGTTTGTTGAGAAGCATATGGTACCGCTTAAGAAGGCTGGAGTCGTATGGGGATGTGATGTACAGTATATGATAACTGGAAATGCTAACCAGCATCCAAGAACTGCTATTGCATTTACAGCAGATGGAAGAACAGATTATGATAACTTCTATACACAGATTACAAGCTATGAATAATTGCGTTTTCAGGTATGTGAAACATCCCTGAACACGCACGGAAAAAACAGCTAAAAAGCATCTGTACCGCACAAATATATAAAAAATACATGGATATAATGATTAGATAAACAAAATTTATTGACTTATAGAAAATGTGGGTATAAAATATCCGTAATTTAATTAATCGATGGGATTCATTATAATGAACACAAAAGGGTGTGTTATGCCAAGGGGTTAGTGGACTGGCGTATATGCTGACTGTACTGCATGTGAATTATGCAGGATAGAATTGTCTGCGGCAGTTATTATAGAAAGCTCCTGACAGTAGGTGAGTAAACTGTCGAACACGAAAGGAAGTAGAATTATGGCAAAGAAAGATATTGATTGGTCTAATTTAGGGTTTGGCTATGTAAAGACTGATAAGAGATTCGTAGCTAATTATAAGGATGGAGCATGGGATAACGGTGTTATCACAGATGATGACAAAGTCGTTATCAGCGAATGTGCTGGTGTATTACAGTATTCACAGTCATGTTTTGAAGGTATGAAGGCATACACAACAGAGAATGGTCACACAGTTATTTTCAGACCAGATATGAACGCAAGCAGAATGGCAGATTCTTGTAGAAGACTTGAGATGCCAGTATTCCCAGAAGATAAGTTTGTAGAAGCTATTGCTGAAACAGTAAGAGCTAATGAGGACTGGGTACCACCTTATGGTTCAGGTGCATCACTTATATCCGCCCATATATGTTCGGAAGCAATCCGGTTATAGGTGTTAAGCCTGCTGATGAATATCAGTTCAGAGTATTTACAACACCTGTTGGACCATACTTTAAGGGCGGCGCTAAGCCACTTACAATCAAGGTTTCAGATTTTGATAGAGCAGCACCACACGGAACAGGTCATATCAAGGCTGGTCTTAACTATGCTATGAGTCTTCACGCAATCGTTACAGCTCATGCAGAAGGATATGCTGAGAATATGTATCTTGACCCAGCTACAAGACTAAGGTTGAAGAGACAGGTGGAGCTAACTTCCTCTTTGTTACTAAGGATGGAAAGGTTGTAACTCCTAAGTCAGATAGTATTTTACCATCTATCACAAGACGTTCATTAGTACATGTTGCTAAGGAATACCTTGGACTTGAAGTTGAAGAAAGAGAAGTTCTCTTTGATGAGGTTAAGGATTTCGCTGAGTGTGGTCTTTGCGGTACAGCAGCAGTTATCTCTCCAGTAGGAAAGATTGTTGATCATGGTAAGGAAATCTGCTTACCAAGTGGTATGGACGAGATGGGACCTGTTACAAAGAAGTTATATGAAACTCTTACAGGTATCCAGATGGGTAGAATCGAAGCTCCTAAGGGCTGGATTTACACAGTAGACTAATATTGCTGATGGTTAAAAAGGCTTGTTAGAAGCTTAGCTAACTGGTTTATAGATGTTTATTACAGCTGATAATATAGTTATTATATTCGGTCAGAATGTTAAAAGTACGTTCTGACCGAATTTTTATGTGATAAATGTATGATTGGTGATGGGGTCAAAGGCATATTCTGCAGCTCTTTAATATAGCTGTGCAGAATAGTTGTGAATTAACACTTACACCATAAAATGAAAATATAGATGGAGTAAACATATGTTGTTTAGTGGAAAAGATTTAAGGAAGCTTATAATCCCGCTTATGTTTGAACAGCTGCTTGCTGTTCTTGTAGGACTTGTGGACACACTTATGGTATCCCAGTCAGGAGAAGCGGCAGTTGCAGGAGTTGCACTTGTTGATAATATCAACAGGCTTATCATACAGGTTATGGCAGCACTTGCAACAGGTGGCGCTGTTGTTTGCAGCCAGTATATAGGTAAAGGCAAGGATGATGAATCAAGAAAGTCAGGAGCGCAGCTTGAGACCGTTTTGTTAGTATTTTCAGTTATAATGACTGCATTTTCAGTTTCATTTACAAGACCATTACTTAAGGTGATATTCGGAACTGTTGAAGATTCGGTTATGGATTGTGCTGTGTTATATTTTGTTATAACAGCCCTTTCATATCCTTTCCTTGGAATGTACAATGCAGGAGCTGCAATATTCAGAAGTGTAGGCAACAGTAAGGTAAGCATGAATATAAGCATACTTATGAATGTGATTAATGTAGCTGGAAATGCGTTGTTTGTATTCGTATTTAAGTGGAGTGTAGCTGGTGTTGCGCTTTCTACTGCGCTCAGCCGTGTGGCAGCAGGTATCGTTATGTCAGTGCTTGTGTGTGGTAAGACGAACCCTGTAAGAATAGACCATATAAAGTACTTTGTTCCGGACTGGAACTATATAAAGAAAATTCTTACAATAGGTATTCCATCCGGTATTGAAAATGGAATGTTCCAGATAGGCAAGCTAATGGTTGTAAGTATGGTTGCTACATTTGGAACAGCCTCAACAGCAGCGAATTCTGTAGGTTATACGGTTATTGATTTTGCTAATATACCGGCTGCTTCTATGGGACTGGCGCTTATCACAGTTGTTGGGCAATGTATAGGAGCTGGCAAGAAGGATCAGGCAAAGATGTATACAAAGAAGTTCTCTGGTGGTCATATCTTGGCGACTGGGCATGCAACATACCACTTTTCTTTGCAGCAGGATTTATAGCCTCCTGGTTTCATCTTTCACCAGAAGCAACACATATTACTGTCACTATATTAAGATGTTTTAATGTTGTATCACTTTTTATATGGCCGCTTTCATTTACATTGTCGAATCCTTTAAGGGCTTCGGGAGATGTAAAGTATACTATGATTGTGAGTATAGTATCGATGTGGCTTTTCCGTGTCGGCAGCAGCTATATATTCGGAGTTGTACTTGGACTTGGTGTGCTTGGTGTATGGATAGGAATGTTCGTAGATTGGGCTGCAAGATCATTATGTTTTGTCATAAGATTTGTGAGTGGCAAGTGGCTTGAGAGAGGGTCGCTGGCGTAGAAAGTTAATTGATTTTGGATATTACCGGTGTAGAATTATTAATAAGATATTACTTGTGAAAAATATAGTGAACTAAGCAAAAAATAGGAAAAACTAAGTAGTAAATTAAGCAGAAGATATTATTCCATATTAATGGAAGAGGGTATCTTCTGCTTTAATGTTTTATAGGAAAATTTCTGATGTTCTAATTCTTGTTTTGTTTCTTGAGATTTGTTACTTAAAATTTTTAAAATATCATATTGAAATAAACATAAATGTATGATATATTGTTAAATGAAATTAACATAAGAATTAATAAACAAAGCTAAAAAATAATTCTGAAAAATAGTAAATAAAACTCAGAATCACGAATTATAGTTTATTATAATGAATTAAAAATTCAGAGTTATAATTTTTATAATGTATCTTAAAAGATAGCAGGATAGTTAAGAATTATCGTTAAGAGTGAGATTACTATACCCGCTATAATTTGTTTCAATTATAATCCCCCTATTATTAAAAACAAATATGAATGACAGAGTATTAATACCTGATGAATAACAGAGAAAAATCTATTGTGTGTACATTAATACATAGATAATATGAGTTACGGAGGTGTAAATGAAGTATCTAAAAGTAAATACAAATCTTGCAGAAACGCTTACCAGCATAGAAGAAAAGCAGGCTATGCATGATGATTATGCAAAGCTGGTTCTTGCTGATCCGCAGGTACTAGCCAATATTGTAAAGGTGATTGTGCCAGAGTTCAGGTCATATAGTATAGATAAGATAATTCCCTGCATAGGTGAAACAGTAGTATCACTAAGACTGCCTGAAAAACTATGCATAAGGATAGAAAGCGTAGGAACAGAGGATATAGATGCGGATGATGGGAAAATAGTTTACGATATACGATTTCCATTGTATTATAATAACAGAACAATAAAGTTCCTTGTAAATGTAGAGGCACAGAGAAGCACGTCTAATAATAAACTTGGATATCACATAGAATCAAGAATAGCTTACTATATGGCAAGAATGGTATCTTCCCAGAAAAATGTGGAGTTCATAAAGTCGAATTATGATGAGTTAAAGGATATATACAGCATATGGATATGCATGGATACGCAGGATGGAGAAGATTCTATAATAGAGTTAGGAATACAGCCAAAGCTTCTTTATGGAAAAGTAACTGGATGCCAAAGCGTAGTATAATGAATGGTGCTATAATAAGAATAAGAGATAGCAAAAACAGGAAGAATCTAAGAATAAGTTGATAGCAATGCTGGAAGTGCTGCTGTCGAGTACAAAGAAGAAAGAAAAAATGCAGCAGCTAGAAGGCTATGGACTGAAAATGACAACAGAACTGGAAGGGTGTGTGAGTGATATGTGTAATATAAGTGAGGCTATATTAGAACGAGCTCTGGAAGAGGGGCTAGAGAAAGGAATAGAGCAAGGATTAGAGAAAGGAATAGAGCAAGGAATAGAGCAAGGATTAGAGCAAGGTCTAGAACAAGGAATAGAGAAAGGAATAGAACAAGGAATAGAGAAGAATCAGTTAGATAATATAGTAAAGCTGATGAAAAAACTAAGCCTGACAGAAGAAGAGGCAATGGACATGTTGGATATAGCTAAGGAGAATAGGATAAGGTATCATGATATACTTAAGAAATAAGAGCAGATAGGAAGAATATATCTTAAGGTGCGACAGGACAGTAATAACAGTAAGGATTGAATATAATATTTATGAAGCGTGTGTATGAATAATGACATACGCTTTATTTAATACTTTTTATATTGATTTTGTATAAGATAAATAAATTAAAACTGTGAATTGTGCTGAAAATATTTAAAGTGCATAAAAGAGTAAGCATAAACGATTTTTCGACTTTCAATCCTTACATCATATAATTACAAAATTAAATATGTTATTATAAAAGCTCTTAAATCATGGTGTACCGGTATACAACAAAAATTTAAGAGCTTTTTTATATTATTTTCATCAGTTTTGTACAAAATATCCAAAATAAAACTAGCGATACCGCCGAAAATGTGGAAAATACCCAAATAATCATTGATTTTTGTGGACAAAAATGAGATACTAAATGCAAGTTCGGTTGAGGTGACTTCGCCGGATACAACGGGTACACCGTAATATATTAGGAGGTAAGTTATGAAGAGACAGACAAAACGCAGAATAATGGCGTTAGTTATGGCTGCTTTGATGGTAGTTGGATTGATTCCTACTGGATTCGCAGCTAAGGCGGTTTCAGCAGCTAATAATGTGTATACATTTGATGCATCAAAGAAACAGCTATAACAACAGCTGAAAAGAAAGCAGATATAGCAGCAGGTAAGTATGGTACAGAAGGATACTTTACATTATCTGGAAAAGTAACAAGAGGAAACAGCAGTACATTTTCTGCAGAACTTGCAAAGGGAGCTGATGATAAAGAAGAAGGAGCACTTACATTTACAGTAACAGGAACAGCAGATGTTGTAGTTACAGCAACAAGTACAGGAAGCACTAATACATCAGACCTTGCATTAGTAGATGCATCAGGAAACAAGATTGATGGAATCAAGGCTGTAACAGGTACAAAGCCAGAAACAGAGATTAAGTACACTAATCTTGTAGCAGGAACATATTCAATCATAGCACCTAAGGATGGAGAAAATAATAGAGGTGTAAGAATCTTAAAGACAGTAGTTACACAGACATCAGGTGGAGAAAGACCAGCAAGAGCTGACTGGAGCGGAGTAGCTGCACCAGTACTTGGTGATGTGACATCAAAGGATGGTAAGATAACAGTTCCATTTACAATGGTTATTGGTTATGATGGTGCTGATAAGTTGTAGTTACTATGACAGATGAAGCAGGTAAGGAAGTAGCTTCAGAAAGTTATGCAAAGGATACAACAGGAGCAAGTGTCACATTTACTCCAAGTGCATCAGGTAAATATACATTCTCAATCAAGGCAGTTCGTGATGGCGGAGCAGACAAGACAGGCGCAGAAACAAAGACAGCAGATTTTGTACTCCCATTAGCAACATCTGCTATAGGCAGCATTTACAACAAAGGTAACGGAAGTGTTGCTGTAGAATGGTCAGCAGTTAAAGAAGCTACATCATATGTTGTTGAATATTCAAATGATGGCAAAAACTGGGCATCATTAGATGCAGCAGATAAGACAGAGGCTACTATAAAGGGACTTACAGTAGGTTCTGAATATTCAGTAAGAGTAGTTGCTAAGAGAGGTGAAGACACAACAACTTCTAAGGAAGCAACAATCAAGGTAACAAAAGAAGCACAGCAGAAGTGGGGACAGATTACTTATGGTAACGGCGCAAGCTCATCTAAGGACAGCTTCACAGGTTCTGTTAATGAAGGCAAGGTAACAATCAAGAGTGCAAGTGGTAAGTTAGTACCAGCTTCTTTTGATGGAGTGTCATTCTATTATACAGAAGTACCAGCTTCACAGAACTTCACATTAAGAGCTAAGGTAACAGTTGATTCTTGGACATTATCAAATGGACAGGAAGGCTTCGGTCTTATGGCAGCTGATAAGTTAGGTGGTTCTGGTTGGAACAATTCTTATATGGCGGTAGCTTCTAAGACAGAATATTACTGGAATGAAGAAGCAAAAGAAGTAACAACTGATAGTTCAGCAACAAAGGTATCTCAGAAGATTGGTCTTGCATCACAGGAAAAGACAGGCGTGACAAAGGACAACATTGCTGCTATTGAAGCTAATGATACAGCAACTGTTCAGGCGAACTTTAAGTCAACATCTTATCCACTTGAGCAGAGATATCCAGAAGCTAAGAATATAATAGGTAACTCTACTAATACACCAGCAGATGCTGGAGATATAACAGAGATGTACCTTACAATCCAGAAGAATAATACAGGTTACTTTGTAACTTATGAGTCAGCAGATGGTTCATATTCAACAACAAAGAAGTATTATGATACTGAGGCACTTGAAAGAATCGATTCTGATTATGTATATGCAGGTTTCTTTGCATCAAGAAATGCAACAGCAACATTCTCAGATATAACATTTACAACAATTGATCCTAAGGAAGATGCACCAGCAGAAGAAAGACCTATTGAAAAGGTGGCAGTTAACACATATGTACAGTCTGCTACAGCAACAGGTAGTGCTGATTATGAATTCTTATTCTCAGCTAACTGCGATGGTACATTATCAATCGAGGATGCTAATGGAGAAGTTATTGTTTCTGATGTAGAAGTAAAGGCAGATACACTTGTTAAGCCAGCTAGTGTAACACTTAACAAGGGTAATAACGCATATAAGATAAACTTTACACCAGCAGAAGGATATAAGCCAAATGGCGAATATTCAGCAATGGAATCTTATGAAACAGTAGTTATTGATCATACAGTAACTTATAAGACATTCGGTGAAGCAGGTCAGTCTATCTGGGTTGCACCAGATGCAAAGGGTTCAGGTTCTAAGGAAGATCCTATGAGCATCTATGATGCTGTTAAGTATGTAATGCCTTCACAGCAGATTGTTCTTACAGAAGGTACATATAAGCTTGAATCACCATTAAAGATTGCAAGAGGTATCAATGGTACAGCAGATCAGATGATATACATGGTAGCAGATCCAGATGCAAAGACTCGTCCAGTTATTGACTTCCAGGGACTCTGTACAGGTATGACTATCGGTGGTGATTACTGGTATTTCAAGGGATTTGATGTAACAGGTTCAGCAGATGGACAGAAGGGACTTCAGGTTTCAGGAAGCCATAACACATTAGACCAGATTGAAACATATCACAATGGTAACACAGGACTTCAGATCAGCAGATTAAATGTAACAGATACATATGCTGAATGGCCTTCATACAACTTAATCCTTAACTGTACATCATATGGTAATGCAGATAAGGGTTATGAAGATGCAGACGGATTCGCAGCTAAGCTTACAGTAGGTGACGGAAACGTATTTGATGGCTGTATCGCTCATCACAATGCAGATGATGGATGGGATCTTTTCGCAAAGGTTCAGACAGGTTCTATCGGTTCAGTAACTATCAAGAATTCTATAGCATATGCTAACGGATATCTTGAGGATGGAACTAACGCAGGTAACGGTAATGGATTCAAGATGGGTGGAGACAGCATGCCTGGTTCACACGTACTTGAGAATTCAATAGCATTTGCAAACAAGGCAAAGGGTATTGATTCTAACTCATGCCCAGATATAAAGGTAAAGAATTGTACATCAATTAACAATCAGGGTGCTAACGTAGCATTCTATACAAATTCAGCTAAGAATACAGATTTTGAAGCTACAGGAGTAATATCATTTAGAACAGCTAAAGAAGATGTTGCAGAAAATATCAAACCAGTTGGTTCACAGGATTTAACAAAGATATATAAAGCAACAAACTTCTACTGGGATACAGCTTCTAAGACTTCATTCAACACACCAGCAGCTGGTGAAGCAGTAACAACAGTTTCAGCAGACTGGTTTGCAAGTCTTGATTACTCATCTATATTAGATGGTAATAAATCAGTAGCAGGTATTGTAAGAAATGCTGATGGTACAATAGCACTTGGTAACATCTTTAAGCTTACAGATAAGGCTCCAGCAGGAGTTGGTGCTGATTTCTCAATAGAGAAGTTAACTAAGTCATCAAATCCTACAATCGGTACTCCAGTACCTACAGGAGATAAGGCTAATACAGCACTCTATGTTGTATTAATCGTACTTAGTGTTCTTGCCCTTGGTGGTGTATGCTTCTATGAAGTAAAGAGAAAGAAGAACAGTGTTAAATAAGTTTATATCCTAATATACCTAATATATAGTATAAGACAGCCGTTTTATGGTTAATCCATAAAACGGTTGTTTTTTGTGGAAATTGCTTTTGTAGAAATTGTTTTTATAGAGAATTATGTGTTATTTGAATGTGCTTTTTTATAAAAAGTACATATAAAATATTTTACAATAATTAAATACGATAATTAATCAAAAGTCATATAAATGATAAAAGATATTATAAAATGATTGTATCTATCATAATTTACCTAATTATTTTAAGTGGATTTTTTAGAATTGATGTGATAAAATCTAAAAGTATAAAGGCAAAGATGATGAGAGGTGTCAGGTTATGAGTGAAGTTTCTACAATGGAGAGAGTTATTCGTTCGGATGTTTCTAAGGATGAATGCAAAAAGATAGAGAAGGTGCTTAGAAAGAATAATATTTCATATTTTGAGAGATGGAAGTTTCATACAGGCCTGTTAAGATTCCTTAACAATGATAAGAATGCGAAGTGTGACATTCTTGTTCATATGGATTCTTTTGAAAAGGCTAAGAATTTATTGGAACAGAATCATGAGAATATTGGGTAGGATTGTAGAAGTGCGTAGCAATAAACAATCCGTAGGTATCAAAGTCGGTGGTTTTTGACCAGGACATCAAAATAAGACTATAAAATAGCAAAGT
>ENA-OQER01000648-OQER01000648.1-human-gut-metagenome-genome-assembly--contig:-NODE-648-length-18484-cov-1.922482_pt1 | contig 18484 bp, 29 predicted proteins | sample MGYA00242797_ERZ504639 | MGnify/ENA primary metagenome ERZ504639 (study PRJEB26092, sample SAMD00036306) | human gut metagenome | host: Homo sapiens | study: EMG produced TPA metagenomics assembly of...
AAGGAGATATTGTGCCCAATAAACAGTGTTATGCCCATGCATTTGTGATCCTAGCTGCATCTTCCGCACTGACAGCCGGAAGGTCCGGGGCGGAGGAACTCCTTGAGGAGGCTCTGGCTGTTTATGATCAGTATTTCTGGAATGAAGAGGAGGGGCTGGCCTGCGATACCTGGAATACGGAATTTACCGTGCTGGATGATTACCGTGGATTAAATGCCAATATGCACACGGTAGAGGCTTTTCTGGCAGCTGGAGATGTTATTGGAGATAAGAAATATCATATCCGTGCAGGCAGGATCATTGATCATGTAATTGGATGGGCAGAAGATAATAGCTGGAGGATTCCGGAACATTTTACGAAGGAATGGGTGGCAGATCTTGACTGCAACTGTGACCGTCCGGATGATCCGTTCAAGCCATATGGAGCGACACCGGGCCATGGAATCGAATGGGCAAGACTGATCATACAGTGGGCACTTGCAAACTGCGGAGAAGAGAAAGAAAAACTGGAAAAATATCTCCAGGCAGCAGAGAAACTTTACACAACAGCAATAAAAGATGGCTGGAATGCAGATGGTGCACCGGGAATTGTATACACGACAGATTGGAATGGCAAACCGGTGGTACGTGACCGTATGCACTGGACTCTTGCAGAAGCGATCAATACCTCTGCAGTTCTTTATCATGTGACCGGTAAGGAGAAATATGCGAAAGATTATGCTGAGTTTATGAAGTACCTGGATGAAGTGGTCATGGATCACGAAAACGGTTCCTGGTTTCACCAACTGGATGAGACAAATCATCTGAAGGGAACTGTATGGCCGGGAAAATCCGATCTGTATCATGCGCTGCAGTCCACACTAATCCCGTATCATAAAGCAGATACATCCATTGCACCGGCAGTGGAGAAAAAACTGGAGATCTGAACAAAAATCGTTTTGTGATTTTTGTTCATGAGCATATAACAAAAGCGGAGTGCGAATGTCCACTGAAAACATAAAAAACCTTCCTGTGTTTACAGAAAAATTTCTCAGGACAGATACTTGCAGAGATACAGGTATCCTGTCTTGGAGAAATACGAGAACACAGGAAGGTTTTTTTAGTTTACTCCGTGACCTCTTTCAGATCCGAAATATCCGGAGAAGCCATGAGAGAATAATTGGTGTAATAAACAACGAAACCGGGTTTTGCACCGGCAGGTTTTTTTACATGTTTTTTCTGGATATAATCGATCTCTACCTTGGGAGCAGAGTGCCCTTTGGAGTACCAGGCTGCCAGGCGTCCTGCTTCTTCGAAGGTACGGTCCGGAAGTTCACCATCTTTGGTGCGGACGATCACATGGGAACCAGCCATCTTCTTTGCATGGAACCACCAGTCATTTCCGGTTGCAAACTTGAAAGTCAGCTCATCATTCTGGAAATTGTTTTTTCCCACATAGATATCAAAACCGTCACTGGATATGTAGTGGAGCGGTTTGGATTTCGGCTGGGCTTTCTGGCCTTTTTTGTTAGTGTAGTGACGTTTGATATAGCCGTACTCAGTGAGCTCTTCCTTGATCTGGGAAAGGTCACTTTCGGATCTGGCGATATCCAGAGCATTGGAGATAGATTCCAGATGAGAGATCTCACTTTCCGTATCTGCGATCTGTTCGGTGACGGCTTCCTCTGTACGCTTCAGCTTTCCGTATTTATCAAAATATTTCTTGGAATTCTGTGCCGGTGTCAATGTCGGGTCAAGAGGGATAGTGATTTCCTCGTTGGTGTAATAGTTCAGTGCCTTAAAGGATCTGCAGCCTTCTTCAAGCCCGTATCCATAGGTGTTGATCAGTTCACCGTAGACCTTGAATTTATCTTTTTTTGAAGTATCATTCAACTGCTTTTTCTGGATGTTGTATTTTTTTCGATTACGTTCCAGAGCGGTCTGTACTACACGGCGAAGATCGGAGGATTTCTGGTGGATGCGTGTCAACAGACTCTTGGTAGCATAATAGGTCTCCAGCATAACAGAAACACTGTCAAAGGTTTCACTGCGGTATTCACTGCCAAACTGCTGATAAGGAAAGACACCGTATTCCACAGGCTCATCTCCGCGGTAGACAATATTCGGGGTGAACTCTCTGTTCCGGATCTGCTCAATAAGGCGGAGAAAGGTATGATAAAGATGGGTGCAGGCCGTTTCATCCAGGGACTGCGCTGCATCACTTCCGTCAATGGATGCACGGTAGCAGATCTCCTCAGCCATTACCGGGCTCATACCGGTGAGGGAAGTATAAAGCGCTTTGGAAATGTTTACCGGTTTTTTGCAGATATGTCCGGTAAATTCTTCCTCGGAAACTGTCAGCGGATTTTCTTTATCTCGGGTATTTGGAATGAAATATTCTCTTCCTGGAAGGACTTCACGGACAGAACTCATATGGGAAGAGACATGTTTGATACTGTCCAGGATCATGCCTTTTTCATCGCAGAAGATGATGTTGCTGTGTTTGCCCATCAGCTCCATGATCAGGCGCTTCCGGCAGGGGTCGCCAAGTTCATTGAGATGCTCCAGCTCAAATTCCACCACACGCTCCATTCCCGGCTGTTTTACATCCAGGATTCGGGCGCTTCCGATATGCTTTCGAAGAAGCATGCAGAAGTTCGGTGCAGTTAAAGGACTGATACGGTTCTTATCTGTAAAATAGATCAGAGGAAGGGATGCGCTTGCACTTAAGAGAAGACGTTTCTGTCCATTTGCGCCTTTTCCTGTGATCAAAAGTTCATCGTTTTCCGGCTGGGCGATTTTATTGATACGTCCGCCTTTTAAATTATCATCAATCTCTGCCACGAGAGCAGAAACTGTAATTCCGTCAAATGCCATGATTTTACCTCCATTTCAGTTGCTGTTTCACTCCGTTCACAGCAACTCATTTCAACATCGATCATTATAACAGTAAAAAAAGAGTTTGACTAGGGTTTTGGAATGAACTATAATAAATCCGTATGCAATCATTGGCTGCATTTATTAGCAGCTGATAAACTTAAGAGGCAGTATTGGAGGATAACATGATAAAAAGTATGACCGGCTTTGGCAGGGCAGAAGCAGTTTCCAGAGAACGTAAGGTTTCTGTTGAACTGAAATCCGTCAATCACAGATATCTGGATCTGAACATCAAAATGCCGAAAAGACTCAGCTATTTTGAGGGAGAGATCCGAAATGTGATGAAGACTTATATCCGCCGCGGCAAAGTTGATGTGTTCATCACCTACGAAGACTATACAATGGGCGGAATGGCTCTGAAGTACAATGCAGAGCTGGCAAGGGAATATCTGGGCTATTTGAACCAGATGAGTGAGGAACTGGGGATTGAGAATGATATCCGTGTTTCCACACTTTCCAGATATCCGGATGTGTTTACAATGGAAGAGCAGGCTCCGGATGAGGAAGAACTCTGGAATTTTCTGGAGGGTCCGCTTCATGAGGCCTGTCGGAAATTTGTGGAGACCCGCCAGCGTGAGGGCGCTAATCTGAAACAGGATCTTCTTGGGAAGCTGGACGGACTGGAAGCAAAGGTCGATGTAGTGGAAAAACGTTCTCCGGAAGTAGTGAAGGCTTATCGGGAGAAACTGGAAACCAAGATGCATGAGCTTCTTGAAGATAACCAGATCGATGATTCCAGGATCGCCGCAGAGGTGATACTTTTTTCAGATAAGATCTGCAATGATGAGGAGACGGTACGTCTTCGAAGCCACATCCACGGAATGAGAAAGATCCTGGATGAGAACGAGGGCGTGGGACGTAAGATGGATTTCATGGCACAGGAGATGAACCGTGAGGCGAACACCATCCTGTCTAAATCCAATGATCTTACCGTATCTAACGCGGCTATCGATCTGAAGACAGAGATCGAGAAGATTCGTGAGCAGATCCAGAATATCGAGTAACCGGACAGGAAACAGGCTGTACACAGACAGAAAGGGAGAGCGTAAATGGCGAAACTCATTAATGTAGGCTTTGGAAATGTTGTCAATTCACGGCAAGATCGTGGCTGTGGTAAGTCCGGATGCCGCTCCTGTAAAGCGCATGATACAGAGTGTCAAGGGAACCCGAACTCTGATCGATGCCACACAGGGAAGAAAAACAAAAGCAGTGATCGTTACTTCCGATGATTATCTTGTCCTTTCCGCTCTGCAGCCGGAAACCATTGCCAGGAGATTTTCGGAAGCGTATGGAGAAGAAACGAGGGAGGAAGGAAATGAGTAAGGGAATTTTAGTTGTTGTTTCGGGATTTTCCGGTTCCGGAAAGGTACTGTCATGAAACGTCTGATGGAAAAATATGACAATTATGCATTATCTGTTTCTGTTACTACCAGAAATCCAAGACCGGGCGAGAAGGACGGAGAGGCTTATTTCTTCCGCACAAAAGAAGAATTTGAACAGCTGATCCGGGAAGACGGACTGATCGAGTATGCACAGTATGTGGAGAATTATTATGGCACACCCCGCAAATATGTGGAGGAGCAGCTTTCCGCAGGGAAAGATGTGATTCTTGAGATTGAGATCCAGGGTGCATGAAGATCCGTGAGAAGTTTCCGGATACACTGCTGGTATTTGTATGTCCGCCGTCTATGGAGGAGCTTAAGAACCGTCTGGTAGGTCGCGGAACAGAGACTCTGGATGTGATCAACGGGCGTCTCAGAAGAGCGGTTGAAGAATCCAGAGGAATGGATAAATATGATTATCTCCTGATCAATGATGATCTGGAGGAATGTGTTGATACACTTCATGAGACCATCCGGTGTGAGCGCATGCGTACATCCAGGAATCATGATTTTGTATCCAGGATCCAGAAAGAAGCGGAAGCTTTTTTATAAATACCAATTAATAAGTTAAATACGGCCCTGCCGTTACAGAAGGGAGAAAAGATATGATACATCCATCTTATTCAGAATTAATTGAGGCTATCAACACAAACAACGAGGACGACGATGAGGCTCTCGTGCTGAACAGCCGTTATTCTCTTGTACTTGCAGCTAGCAACGTGCCCGCCAGCTGATCGCAGGAGCAGAGCCGCTTGTACCGGGTGCAGCAGGAAAGAAACCGCTTTCTGTTGCCATTGATGAGCTCTACAAGGGTAAGGTAAAGATCCTTCCCGGACAGGAAGAAGAGGAAGAGCTGGAGGCTCTTGAAGCTGAGAAGGAGGCTCTTGAGGCAGCAGAGGGCGAGACCGCAGAAGGCACTGAGACTGCAGAAGCAGCTCAGACGGAAGCGGAGTAATTTTATGAAAATATTATTCATCTCTCTTGGCTGTGACAAGAACCTGGCGGATTCCGAAGAAATGCTGGGACTTCTTACAGCCGGAGGTCATGAGATCACAGACGATGAAACGCAGGCAGATGCAATCGTGATCAATACCTGCTGTTTTATCAAGGATGCCAAGGAAGAGAGTGTGGAAACCATTCTTGAAATGGCAGAGTACAAAAAAACAGGAAGCTGCCATGCACTGATCGTTACCGGCTGTATGGCACAGCGATACCAGAAAGAGATCATTGAGGAGGTTCCGGAGGTCGATGCTGTTCTTGGAACTACATCCTACGGCGACATCGTAAAGGCTCTGGAAGAAGCAGTAGCCGGAAATCATTTCGAAGAATTCCGTGATATTGATTATCTGCCGGATACAGGAAGCAAACGTGTCCTTACAACAGGTGGACATTTCGGCTACCTGAAGATCGCGGAAGGCTGCGACAAGCACTGTACCTACTGCATCATCCCGAAGCTCAGAGGTAAATTTCGAAGCGTTCCTATGGAGCGCCTCATTGCCCAGGCAGAGGATATGGCTGAACAGGGAGTGAAAGAACTGATCCTGGTAGCACAGGAGACCACCGTTTACGGAAGAGATCTTTATGGCAAAAAATCTCTTCATATTCTTTTAAAGAAACTCTGTGAGATCAGAGGTATCCGTTGGATCCGCATCCTTTACTGTTATCCGGAGGAGATTTACGATGAACTGATCGAAACCATTCGTGATGAGAAGAAGATCTGTCATTATCTGGATATTCCGATCCAGCACGCGTCGGACCGCATTCTTAAGAGAATGGGCCGCCGTACTTCCAAACAGGAACTGATCGATATTGTCGAAAAGCTCCGCAGGAGATTCCGGATATTATACTGCGTACAACTCTGATCACCGGATTTCCGGGTGAGACGGAGGAAGACCATGAAGAACTGAAGGAATTCGTAGATGAGATGGAATTTGATCGCCTTGGTGTCTTCACTTACTCTCCGGAGGAGAATACCCCGGCAGCAGAGATGGCAGACCAGGTTCCGGAAGAAGTGAAGGAAGAACGCAGAGACGAGCTGATGGAACTTCAGCAGGAAATCTCTTACGACAGAGGTCAGGATCGTATCGGACAGGAACTTCTTGTTATGATCGAGGGAAAAGTTGCAGATGAAAGTGCCTATATCGGGACGTACCTATGGGGATGCACCGAAGGTTGACGGATATATTTCGTTCAGACAGGCGAACTGCTTATGACAGGTGATTTTGCAAAGGTACGTGTGACAGGTGCGCTTGAGTATGATTTGATAGGAGTGCTGAGCGATGAATACACCGAATAAACTTACAGTTGCAAGAATGATACTTGTACCATTTCTTGTAGTTTTCTTACTGACAGGATGGGGAGGAGAAGCAAACCGCTGGATCTGTCTTGCGATTTTTGTCGCAGCAAGTGTGACAGATTGGTTTGACGGTCATCTTGCCAGAAAATATAACCTGATAACCAATTTTGGAAAATTTATGGACCCGCTGGCTGACAAGCTTCTGGTATGCTCTGCCATGATCTGTATGATTGAGGTTGACAAGCTTCCGGCATGGGTTGTGATCATTATCATCGGACGGGAATTTATCATCAGTGGTTTCCGTCTGATCGCAGCTGAGAACGGAATTGTCATTGCCGCAAATTACTGGGGAAAATTTAAAACCGTTTCCCAGATGATCATGATCATACTTCTGATGCTGGATTTCGGAGGTGTTTTTGCAGTGCTGACACAGATATTTATCTGGCTGTCTGTTGCACTGACCATCATCTCCCTGCTGACTTATATCATGCAGAACAGAAAGGTCCTTTCCATGCAGGAGTAGGGATCAAAGTATACGAAAGGAGTTTCTTTTCATGATCACAGAGCTGATATCCGTAGGAACCGAGATCCTTCTTGGAAATATCGTAAATACCAACAGTGCCTATCTTTCTGAAAAATGCGCCCTGCTTGGGTTAAGCGTTTACTATCAGGATGTAGTAGGTGATAATGAAGGCCGTATGCGTGACGTGATCCGTACCGCACTGGACCGTTCTGATGTTGTGATCCTCACAGGAGGCCTTGGACCAACAGAGGATGATATCACCAAGGAAGTAACTGCGGATCTGATGGGAATGCCGCTTAAGGAAGATTCCCACTCAAGGAAACTGATCGATAAATATCTGAAGGAATATGAGAAAAACAATCCTCAGAGACGTATCACGAAGAACAACTATAAACAGGCCATGGTCCCTGAGGGAGCCATTGTTCTTGACAATCATAACGGAACTGCTCCAGGACTGATCCTTGAGAAAAAAGGAAAACCGCAATCCTTCTTCCGGGCCCTCCCAATGAACTGAAGCCCATGTTCGAGGAGTACGTTGTCCCGTATCTGCAGAAAAACCAGCCGGAGATCATTGTATCCCAGATGGTGAAGATCAGCGGGATCGGTGAGAGTCAGGTAGCAGAGGAGATCCAGGATCTGATTGAAAGTCAGACTAATCCTACCATTGCACCTTATGCCAAAACCGGTGAAGTGCATCTTCGTGTGACAGCAAGCGCAGAGAATGAAAAGGTCTGCAGAAAGCTGATCAAACCGGTTGTCAAGGAGCTGAAGAAGCGTTTTGGAAAGAATGTTTTGCCACAGATGAGAGTAAGACACTTGAGGAAGCAGTGATCGATCTTCTGAAAGAAAAAGATCTGAGCTATCCCTGGCGGAATCGCTCACCGGCGGTATGATTGCCCAGCGCATTGTCAATGTATCCGGTGCGTCGGAGGTGTTTGGCTATGGCTTTGTGACTTACAGTAACAAGGCCAAGCATAAATGTCTGGGAGTGAAGAAGCGTACTCTGAAGGAGCAGGGGGCAGTTTCCGCCAAATGTGCCAGAGAAATGGCAAAGGGTGCCTGCAAAGCATCTGGAGCAGATATCAGTATTTCCGTGACGGGTCTGGCAGGACCGGGAGGCGGAACAAAGGAAACTCCGGTTGGTACTGTATTTATGGGCTGCTGCTATAAGGCAAGGCCATTGCCAAAGAGTTCCATTTCACAGGAAACCGCACGCGATCCGCGAGCAGACTACAGCGCATGCGCTGGCGATGTTACGTGACTGTATCATTATGAGCAGATAGCGAATGTCTTGATCTCTGTCTGGCGTTACAGATCAACCATAATATTTTTTTATACAAACAGGATCATTTTTTAAACAGATGAAACTTTGAATTCAAAGTATCTGTATCAAAAATCAGTCCTGTTGTATTTTTGTTTCCTGATAATAAGCCTTGGTATGAGCGACGAAAGAATATAAATGATCATATTTGCAAGGATACTATCATAAGTGCTAGTGTTTTTATCAGGGATTTCCTCTAAAATGTGGTTAAAGCAATATATGACGTAAATATACGTTTTACCGGAAAGAGGGAAATCAGAATGAAAAAGAAAAAAATCTGTTGTGTTTTGTGCTGCTGATCAGCCTTATTTTTACGATGGCATTCGGAAGTGTGACTGTCAGCGCCGCACCAAAACTGAACAGAACAAAAGTAACTCTATTAAAAGGTGAGAAGCCAACACTTAAGGTTACCGGGACCAGGCAGAAGGTTGCCTGGAGATCGTCCAAAAAGAGCGTTGCGACCGTAAACAGCAAAGGCCAGGTGGTTGCCAAAAATAAAGGTTCCGCAACGATCTATGCAAAGGTAAGCAAAAAAACATATAAGTGTGTTGTAAAGGTAGAGACACCGAAGCTCAGCAGGACATCGCTGACATTAACAGAAAAAAAATCCAGTGCCATTAAACTGACAGGAACAACTGTGAAGGTGAAATATTCTTCTTCCAATCCTAAGATCGCACGTGTGGATTCCAAAGGAAAGATCACCGCAGTGAAAAAAGGAACGGCAGTAATCACAGCGAAGGCAAATACGAAGAAATTTAACTGTAAGGTTACAGTAAAAGCAGCGCAGAAACCGAAGCCGACACCTACACCGATGCCGAAACCATCTTTAAGTGCCACCACCTTAAATATGAATAAAGGTGATGTGAGACAGCTTCAGGTTGGGATCAGTCCTGGCATGATCTTTTTACCAGGATCAAACAGCCGGCAGGAAACTATGAATATTGATCGAATATGAATGCTCCGCCATTCAATCCCATTCTAAAAAAAGGAATCGACAGCGTAAAAACTGTCGGTTCCTTTTGGGGATACATAATAGAATATCTCATCGGTGCAGCGCATATTTTTCAATGGCGCGTGCTACACCGTCTTCGTCATTGGAAGCAGTAATATAATCGGCTGCTTTTTTTACCTGGGGCTGTGCATTGGCCATGGCTACGCCAAAACCGACTTCCCGGAGAAGATGGACATCGTTGTCACCGTCTCCGCATGCCATAATGGATTCTCTTGGGATTCCCAGCATTTCGCCAAGAGCAACAAGAGCGGTTCCTTTGTTGACACCGGCGGCGTGATCTCAATATTGTAGCTTAAGGAGCCTTACAAGCTCCAGCTCCTTAAGTTCACTTAATTCCTTCCAGGCGGCGGCACGTTCCTCCATGTCTGCAAAAAGCGCCTGGACTTTATCCATGCTTCTGTTTTCTTTTGTAATGACATCCTGGATGTCTGGAACCGCGATACGGGTAGTACGGACATAATTCCACATATTAGGGTCGTGATGGTATTTTCCTACATTATCAAGCTTGGCAGCGTCTGCATATCCCTGACCGTCAAAATAGATCTCACTTAAAGTATCATATTTTTCAAAGATACGGAGAGCTTTTTTGCACTTTCCATGGGAAGAAGCTGCTCGATAAGAAGTTTATTATGGTCTGTATCAAGGACTCTGGCTCCGTTGGAGGTGAGAGCATAGTGAATTCCCGGAAATTTCTCAGTTCCGCGGGAATGCCGGTATATGGCCGGCCGGTAGCCATCAGAACAAGGATACCTGCATCAATAGCTTCCCTGAGAACGCGCCTGGTATTTTCTGTGAGTTCTTTTTTTGTATTCAGAAGAGTTCCGTCCAGATCAAGACCGATCATTTTTATCTGCTGCATATTTAAGATTTCCTTTCCCGGTTAAGGTCACATATACAGAAAAACCGTCCCGAAAAAACATTTTCCGGGACGGTACCTATCTGTTTATCAGATATCAAGAAGATCACTGTAAACTTTCAGTGCTCCGTCTGTATCATGAGCGAGAACACGTTTTGCAAGAACTTTACCAAGCTGTACACCTTCCTGGTCAAAGCTGTTCAGATTCCATACAAAGCCCTGGAACATGATCTTGTTCTCAAAGTGTGCAAGAAGCGCACCCAGAGACTTCGGTGTAAGTTCCTCACCAATAATGATACTGGAAGGACGTCCGCCCTTGAAGTTTTTGTTCAGGTTCTCATCTTCTTTTCCACATGCAAAAGCAACGATCTGTGCTGCAACGTTTGCACAGAGCTTCTGCTGGCTTGTGCTGTTCTCGATATCAACATCAACACCAAGCTGGCTCTTCTTAAAGCCGATGAACTGAAGCGGAACAATATTAGTTCCCTGATGCAGAAGCTGGTAGAAGGAGTGCTGTCCGTTGGTTCCTGGCTCACCAAAGATCACCGGTCCGGTCACATAATCCACCGGCTCACCAAAGCGGTTTACAGATTTACCGTTAGACTCCATATCACACTGCTGAAGATGAGCAGGGAAGCGGCTTAATGCCTGTGAGTATGGTAAAACTGCAGTAGAAGGATATCCCTGTACATTTCTCTCATAAACGCCGATCAGGGCATCCAGCATATCCGGGTTCTCAAGAATGTTCTTATTTGTTGCAAGCTTATCCTCCTCGGCAGCTCCGTCAAGCAGCTCTGCGAATACTTCCGGTCCGAATGCCAGGGAAAGGATTGCTCCGCCTACACCGGAAACAGAAGAATAACGTCCGCCGATATAATCATCCATAAAGATTGCGGTAAGGTAGTCATCGCTCTTTGCCAGAGGAGAAGTCTCACTGGTTACTGCAAGCATATGCTTGGACGGGTTTAAGCCGGCTTTTGTGAGAGCGTCTTTTACGAATGCCTCGTTAGTCAGAGTCTCGAGGGTTGTACCGGATTTGGATACAACGATGAAAAGAGAGTGAGCAAGATCTACAGATGCAAGAACAGCAGCTGCATCATCCGGGTCAACGTTGCTGATGAATTTTGCTTCCATCTTGAAGGTGTTGTTTGCCTTTGCCCAGTTTTCAAGTGCGATATATAATGCACGCGGTCCCAGGTCACTTCCGCCGATACCGATCTGTACAACCGTAGTGAATTTCTCACCGGCTTCATTTGTGATCTCGCCTGCATGTACTTTGTTTGCAAAATCTGCAGCTTTCTTCTGCTGAGCTACATAGAATTCTCGCTTGTCCACACCGTCAACAACAACAGGCTCGCCAAGCTGTGTACGTGCAAGATGATGAAGGACCATACGTTTCTCGCCTGTGTTGATCACTGCGCCGTTATATAATTCCTGGAATTTTTCGATCAGTTCTGCCTCATCAGCCAGTTTGGAAAGTGCGTCAAGAACGGTCTCGTCCACTTCCTTAGCTGCGTAATTGTAAGCCAGACCTGCTGCCATCGGTACGCTGTACTTCTTTACACGTTCTGCACCCTGCTCGCCGGACATTGCTTCTGCAATGTTCACGTGATCTTTCAGACCGTTAAGTTTGCTGTAAGAAGCAAGAGTGTCCAGATTTTTCCATGTTGCCATAATCATATTCCTCCTTTAATGACTGTGATCAGAGATATCAACATAAATCCTTCGGATATCTTTTTCACAATTGTCTACAGCCAATTATACTGAAAAAAGCTCTGGATTTCAACGGAAGGAACGATTTAATTGGTGAAAATCTTGTTAAATAAGGTAAAAAATATCAGAGATAACAGGATCGTGACGGAAATATGAAGAAGTTTCCGTCAGCAACAGGACAGGAATGGGGAAATATGATATGATAGAAAACAGATCACCCGGAGAAAAAAGCCGGGAAAATAATAAGTGATGAAGGGAATTGTTTTATGGAGGAAATGAAGAAAAAAGGAAATGTGATCGCACTGCTGCCTATCGGTGTTTTTCTGGTCCTGTATCTGGGACTGGGGATTTTGTTTGAGTATGTGATGAAGATCCTATGGGATTTTATAATGTACCGATCGTTGTGGCTTTTCTGTCTGCGATCCTGGTGGCATGTGTTCAGAACAGAACGATCAGCTTTGACAGAAAGCTGGAGCTTATGGCAAAAGGAGTAGGAGATAAAAATATCATCACCATGCTTCTGATCTTTCTGACCGCAGGCTCTTTTGTGGGTGTTGTGGGGCGCAGCAGTGCAGAAAGTGTGGCCTACTGTATGCTTTCTCTGATACCGGCACGTTTTTCTGTTGCGGTATTGTTTGTAGTTGCCTGCTTCGTATCTGTGGCTATGGGAACTTCCGTTGGGACGATCACGCTTCTTACCCCTATTGCGGTAGCGGTTTCCAAAGCTTCCGGTTTTGATATGGCATTTTGTGTGGCATCGGTGATGGGAGGAGCCATGTTTGGTGACAACCTTTCTTTTATTTCTGATACCACGATCGCAGCCTGCAACGGTCAGGGCTGTCAGATGAAAGATAAATTCCGGGAAAATTTCTGGATCGCATTTCCGGCAGCTGTTGTTACACTGCTCCTGATCCTTATTCTGTCTTTTCAGACAGAGATTCAGGGAAGAGTGGTACAGGATTATCATCTTGTGCAGATCCTTCCGTATGTTCTGGTGCTGATCGGCGGGATTATCGGCATCAATGTATTTGTGGTACTTCTGATCGGAATTGTCTCCGGAGCATTTATTATGCTTCTTGGAGGACATATCACGCCAGTGGAGCTTCTGACAAATATTGGCTCCGGTGTTTCCGGGATGTTTGAGACCTGTATGGTGGCTATCCTTGTAGCAGCATGTGTGCGCTGATCCGGGGAGCATGGAGGCTTTGAAGCACTGCTTTCCGGAATACAGAGAGTTTTTAAAGGGAAAAAAGGCGGACTTCTTGGTATGGGACTTCTGGTTGGAACTATGGATATCGCAACAGCCAATAATACGGTGGCCATTGTTATGGCCAACCCCATTGCAAAGGAAATGGCGCTGGAATATAAGATCACTTCCAGAAAGACAGCTTCTATCCTGGATACATTTTCCTGTATTTTCCAGGGGGTGATTCCATATGGAGCCAGATGCTGGTTGCCATTTCTGCGGCAAAGGAACTGGGATTTGAGCTTTCTGCTTTTCAGATCATGCCGAAACTGTTTTACCCCATGCTTCTGCTTGTGAGTTCTCTGATCGCGATCTTTGGTATAAAAGGCGGGATGATAAATGAATCAGGAAGAGATGATCCGGGATGTCCGGAAAAGACTGTTTGAAATGCAGGATACAGGATATCGGGATTTTCATGCAAGGCTGGTTCCGACTGTGGAGAAAGAAAAGATCATCGGTATCCGGACACCGATACTCCGGAAATTTGCAAAAGAATTTGGAAAAACAGAAAGATCCGAAATGTTCCTGAAGGTTCTTCCTCATCAGTATTATGAGGAAAATAATCTCCATGGCCTGCTGATCGAGCAGATCAGAGATTATGATAAATGTCTGAAAGAACTGGAGCGTTTTCTTCCGCACATTGATAACTGGGCGACCTGTGATCTGCTGGCGCTCCATATGATGAAAAAACACCGTGATATATTTATCCGGGAGATTTATCGCTGGATGGAGTCGGATAAGCCGTATATCATCCGGTTCGGGATCAGTATGCTGATGCGCCATTATCTGGACGAAGGATTTAAACCGGAATATCCGGAGAAGTGGCAGCGATCCGCTCGGAAGAATATTATGTAAATATGATGCGAGCCTGGTATTTTGCTACAGCGCTGGCAAAACAGTATGAGAAGATCCTTCCATTCCTGGAAGAGCAGAGAATGGATATCTGGACTCATAACAAGACGATCCAGAAATCCATTGAAAGCTACCGGATCACACAGGAGCAGAAGGATCATCTCAGGACACTGCGGATAAAGAAATAAACAGCAGGTAAGGGTTGGAATATGAAGGCAATATCAATCTATGCACTTACAAGAAATCAAAATATGGAATGTGTCCAGAAGCTGGAACGCCAGCTTTCCGGCAGAGATTTTTTTCTCAGGATCAAAGAGTGGGAACTGGAAAGTATGAAAGTACTGGTGAAGCAACTGGAACTGCATATGGAAGAAGTATATAAGCTCCGGCTTTTTTATTCGTTCCAGATCCCGAAGCTTGGAAAGGAGTTTGATCTCCTTCAGATCAAGGATGATCAGATCGTAAATATTGAACTGAAAAGTGGCAGTGTATCGGATGAGGCTATTCGAAGACAGCTGATCCAGAACCGGTATTATCTGTCTGTTTTTGGGAAACCGATCCTATCCTATACCTATATCAGCAGTGAAGATCGTCTGGTGAGACTGACCAATCACGATCACATTGTGGAGGGGGACTGGAAACAGCTATGTATTGCATTGGGGAAAGAAAGCCCGGACTATGAGGGAGATATCGAGGATCTGTTTCAGGCAGAGCTTTATCTGATCTCTCCGCTGACAGAACCGGAGCGTTTTCTCAAAAAAGAGTATTTCCTTACTTCCCAGCAGAGAGATATTGAACGGCAGATTCTGAAGAGAATACGTGGAGAAAGAGGAGGATATTTCTGGTTCAGCGGACTTCCAGGAACCGGAAAAACATTGTTGCTTTATGATATTGCGATGAAGTTGTCCGTGCGCCAGAGAGTCTGTATCATTCACTGTGGAGAGGCGGGAAAAGAATGGAAGATTCTTCATGAACGTCTACGGCGGATAGATTTTCTGGCAGATACTCAGCTGGACGGAACGACGGATCTTGGCTGTTACAGCAGCATTCTGGTAGATGAAGCACATCTTCTTTCCCCGGAAAAATTGTCTGTTCTGCTTACCTGGAGTGAGCGCCGGCCTGTGATCTTTTCCAGTGATTCCGAAGATGTGATATCACCGGAGGAGTTGGATCGAAGTATTGTGGAGGGACTGGGAAAGCTGCCGGGAATTCAGAAATTCCATCTGACAAACCGGATCCGTACCAATGCGGAACTGTCTTCTTTTATTCAGAACATGGTACATCTGCCGGAAAAAAGAAGCTCCAGATGGTATCCGCATATTGTGGTGATGTATGCCAACAATAACAGTGAGGCGGAAAAGCTTCTGCATGATCTTGTGAAACAGGGATTTAAGGAGCGGACAGAAGAGGCTTCCGGGCAGCCTGGTGTCCAGGCGGTGAGACCTGAGGAGAAGATTGTCGTATTGCTGGATGAACAATATTATTATGATGAAAACGGATATCTCAGATCCAGGTGCTTCGGGAGAATATTCTAATGTACGAAGTCTTTTTCACCTTCTGAACCAGGCAAAAGAGAGCCTTGCCCTGGTGGTGAAGGAGAATATGGCAGTATATGAAGTGCTGCTTGAGATCCTGCAGATGAAGAAAAAGCATATACGTTGAATTTTCGTGACTGTAAACTAACTGACTCTCCCTTGAAATCCCCCACCATTCCGTATATAATGGGAACGTTGTGGGGGATTTTCCCTGCTTGGCATTATGTTAAACAATAACTTCTGAAAGGAATATTATGAGAACTCTAGCTTTAAGCGATGAAATTTTAATGAAGGTTGACAAAGCTGCCCGCTATATCGGCGGTGAAGTCAACTCCGTAATGAAAGATAAAAATGCGGTAGATATCCGTTTCGCAATGTGCTTCCCGGATGTCTATGAAATCCTTTTTCTATTCGATGCCAAAACACAATATATAGTGTCTGGGAATGTTATTTGATAACAATATTTTGATGCCGATAAGTGTTGCTTGATACCAAATGACATTAAATGATACGATGACAAGTACCCATTTTTGACCATATTTTCTCATGATTTTTTACCCCATTTTTTACACTTTATGCCCCTTTCATTTACAAATCTTATTTCTCTAATACAAAAGACAAATATGTTATGACCAATCTTTTATTCTGTACTTAAATAGAATTTATGATGTCAAAAAATAACATACTAAACTCCAAATGCAGCAGATAACCTCTGCCAGAAGATTTTCTTACAGTTCTACTATGTAAGATATTTTTGGCAGAGGTTATTTTTTGTAAAAACATTTGCAATATTAATAAGGTCTTATTTTGGCTTATACTTATTGACTATACCTTCGCTGTTTTCAGCATTGGGGGATGCTGTCATTTCTTTAAGGGTATTTACCAAACTATCTGCTTCATCAAGTCTTAGTCTATAATCCCTTTCCAAGTTTGCTAATCTATTTATAATTTGATGAATTTCATTCTTGTCAAGAACAACACCTGAATTGCAGGAAGAAAATATTGTAGAAAACCGATTTAGCAGAATAACAGATCTAATGTTTGCAGACAGCAGCAGAGAATTGTTGAAAAACGAATTGTAAAAAGATTTGCATAAGAAAATAAATAGTATTTGGCAGAAGAGTTGTTTGTTATTAATCCGATATGGAAAATAGAAGAAACTACCTGGATGGATATCTGCTATGCCCGTCTGACGGGAAAAGATGTCAGTTCGCTGGAATCTTGTCCTACCGGGAAATCCAGGACAAAGAAAATGATTTTTTATTCCAGGCGGAAGGGCTGGTTCAGAAACAGTTGGAAATGGCTCAGCATAATGATTATCTGGATAAAAGGGATTTTGTGTCTTTTTCTTACAAAGGTCATACCATTTACGATCCATGGATCCGGGAAGATATGCAGGGCGAGCCGTTTGCCTGGAGCTGCATGAAGATCTAAAAGCAGGTGTAAATCCATTTGAATATTATGGAAAGAAACTTGTTGCAAGATTTATAGTTGAAATTGTGGAGAAAAACCAATGAATACAGATTGGGAAAAATTATCTCCGCTACAGCTCGGACAATTCGGGGAATACTATGCAAAGATGGAATTTGCTTCTTATGGATACGAAGTATATACCTCAGAAGTGGATGACCATGGCGTGGATTTTATTGCAAAGAAAAAGGATACCGGAATTTTTTATGAAGTACAGGTAAAATCCCAGTATAAGGGCAAATATCTATTCGTAAAAAAAGATAAGTTGGTTATGGAGACCATCATCTGGTCTGCTTTCTTCATTTCTTTCAGAACCAGCTGCCTGTTGTATATATTATCCCTGCGACGGCCTGGAGCCATCCAAATGCGGCACTCGTGGACCGGACATATGGTAAGCCGGGACAAACGAGCAAACCAGAATGGGGCATCAGTCTGGCAAAGAAAAACCTTCCTTTGATTGAAAAGTATAAGGCAGAAAAATTTCTTCAGAAATAAGAAAATGGGAAAAGCCAGGGCATATCACATTACGCTCTGGCTCTTGTTTTCATAAGCTGTTAATATATTCCAATAATTTGATTGTTTCTTCGGGGGTCAGATGGTATTCTGGTTCCATACACAATTGTAACAGAATGCTTTGGTCAAAGAAATCTTTGATTTTTAAAATAACAGAATCTAACATAATGAGTTTTCCTCCTTCCGTAACATCCATTGTATCAGTTTTGCACATATCTCACAATGAACAACATCGCCCATAATTATAATTCCATAATTATAATACAAAACAGATACTATTTTTCTGGAAAATCAAAAAATCAGATTGACTTTTTCAAGGATGCTGTTAGAATAGCAGTATAAACATTTGCAACTAAATACGATTAGGATTCGGATAATTCTTCAAGGGCTTAGTGCGTCATATTGAGAAACTGTACTGAGCTTGATGAATGAATATGGGCTCAGTTTTTTATTTCTTAAAAGCCTGTAATCCATCCTAATGCGGAGTTGGAACTGCGTATAGTTTTCCAACAGAGACATGCTGCTTCTGACAACAGCAGGGGATGGTAACCGACAGCCGGAAACTAAAAATCGTAGAATTCCATGGAGGTAAATGTTTATGAAGAAATTAGAATTTGCAAATATCGTATGTGAGGTATCGGTTACTGAAAACTATAAAATGTTCTCAGAAGTAACGTGTGAATACGAAAAAGATAACAGTTGCTTATGCAGTGGAGCGTTTCTTTCTGCCGCAGCAGCCGTTTCCGTCGGGAATGCACTCTGGAGAGCTGGCAGATCCGTACGACAAAGGGAAGAGAAAGAATACATAAGTTTTCTTACCTGATCCATCCGTTCTTCTGGAACTTCCAG
>ENA-OQER01000650-OQER01000650.1-human-gut-metagenome-genome-assembly--contig:-NODE-650-length-18448-cov-3.066536_pt1 | contig 18448 bp, 31 predicted proteins | sample MGYA00242797_ERZ504639 | MGnify/ENA primary metagenome ERZ504639 (study PRJEB26092, sample SAMD00036306) | human gut metagenome | host: Homo sapiens | study: EMG produced TPA metagenomics assembly of...
CACAGAAAAAAGCTCCCCCCTCGGGGAGCTGGCATCGCGCAGCGATGCCTGAGAGGGTTCAAACAAAAACAGAAAGTTGAGTGTGATTTCCCTTTTTATGGACGATGGCAGTATTACGCTTTTGGCGGCACTGATCATTCTGGTGGCATTTTCCGCCTTTTTCTCCGCCTCTGAGACCGCATTTTCTTCCCTGAACCAGATCCGCCTGAAAAGCCGCGCCGAGGACGGCGATTCGGCAGCAGCCCGCGTGCTGGCTATGTCGGAAAAGTACGACAAGCTGCTCTCCACCATCCTCATCGGCAACAATATCGTCAACATTGCCGCAGCATCCATTGGCACAGTGCTGTTCACCCGCTGCTGGACCCGGAGCGGGGCGCGACGGTGTCCACCTTCGTGCTGACCATTGTGGTTCTGATCTTTGGCGAGGTGACCCCCAAGAGCCTTGCAAAGGAGATGCCGGAGACGGTTGCCACGGCGGTTTCGCCCTTTTTGAACCTGCTCATGATCCTGTTTACCCCGCTGACCTGGCTGTTCACCCAGTGGAAGCGCCTGCTGGGGCATTTCATCCGCAGCACCGAGGAGGACACCATCACTGAGGGTGAGCTGATGACCATGGTCAGCGAGGCCGAGAACGACGGCGAGCTGACCGACCGGGAAAGCCAGCTCATCCGCAGCGCCATTGAGTTCGACGATGTGGAGGTGGAGGAGATCCTCACGCCCCGCGTGGATGTGATCGCGGTGGAGGACGATCTCTCGCTGGATGAGGTGGCCGATACCTTTGCGGAATCGGGATATTCCCGTCTGCCCGTTTACCACGGCACCATTGATAACATCATCGGTGTGGTACATGAAAAGGACTTTTACCTTGGCCGTCTGCGCAAGGATACCACGCTGGAAGACCTTGTGAAGCCCACCCTTTATACCACTGGCTCCACCCAGATCTCCCAGCTGCTGCGCACCCTGCGTGAGCAGCACCATCACATGGCGGTGGTGGTGGACGAGTACGGCGGTACCGAGGGCATCATCACGCTGGAAGACATTCTGGAAGAGCTGGTGGGCGAGATCTGGGACGAGCACGACGAAGCGACCGAGGACTTCCGTAGCAGTCGGATGGCAGCTGGATCGTGCTGGGCAGTGCCGGTGTGGACGACCTGTATGAGAGGCTGGGCCTGCCGGAGGATGAAGATATCGATTCCAATACGGTGAACGGTCTGGTGCAGGAAAAAACCTGCCATCTGCCCAAGGTGGGCGACCGGTTCACGCTGGGCGAGTACGACGGTGTCGTTACCCGCACGGCCAAGCGCCGCGTGACCGAGGTGCGCCTGACCCCGGCGGAAAAGCCGGAACCGAAGAAGGAAGAAGACGAAAAGCCGCACTTCAACCGGCTGACCAATAAGTAAATCTAAGGAGGATGCCGTTTTCCAATACGGCCCTATCCTGTGAAAAAGCAAACTCCGGCAGACCGCAGTCTGCGGAGTTTGCTTTGTAAAAATAATTGTTCCGCTGAATATGGCTAGAGCGAAGCGGAAGCCATTAAATGGTTTTGCTTTCCGCCTGCAGATAGGTATACAATGCTCCCACCTGATTGGCTTCGCTGCTGAAATGGCAGGGCACGATCTCGCAGCGGGGCAGACCGATCATGTAAGGTGATTCCCCACGGGAAGCAAACAGCCCGGCATATACCCGGCGCAGATCGTCCAGCAGCAGCGGCTGCTTGCTGATGCCGCCGCCGATGGCTACCTTTTCCACATCCAGCAATACGGTCAGGTTGTAGATCTGCACGGCCACCATCTTGCAGAACCGTTCCAGCACTTCCAGCGCTTCCGGCTCGGCGGCATTGGCGGCATCAAAAAAGAGTTTACCGTTCATGGGGGCATCGGCGGGCAGGCCCTTGCGGGCGCGGTACCACTTGAGCAGGTATTTGGTGCTGCACTGGCAGGCCATGGTTTTTTCGGTATTCTCCCACTCGTCGCGTTGGTGTTCACAAAGCTGTACTCTCCGGCGGTAAAGTGCACGCCGCGCACCAGCTGGCCATTGGCAATGATGCCGCCGCCCACGCCGGTGCCGATGATAAACACTGCCGCATTGCGGCAGCCCTGCAAGCACCGGCCCGCAGCTCTGCAATGGCTGCAGCCTTGCCGTCGTTTCCAGCGTGACACGGCAGCCGCATCTTTCGCGCACCAGCTGCCCCACCTGCGTGCCGGTGTTGTACAGAAGTGCCCCGCCGTTGGAGACATAGCCGGTGTTGGCATCCACAAAGCCGGGCAGCGCCATGGCGATACCGTCCACTTCATCCTTATGCGGTGCATACAGAGCGTATATTGTGTCGAGAAAATGCTCCTGCGTATCCTGCGGCGTGGGCACGGAACCGGCATCGAAACGGTTCATCTGCTCGTCCATGACCGAATATTTGATCTCGGTGCCTCCTACGTCAAAAACCATGACCTTCATTGCTGTTCCCTCCGCAAAGCTGATCTTCTTCCTTATTATGGCAAATGCGTGCAAAAAAGTAAAGCCATCCGCAACATGCCGCGAATAGCTTTACTTTAATTTAGAGCTTGCTCAGCTGCGGGCCCTGTGCGGTATCCTTGACCGCCCAGCCCAGTTCGGTCAGCTGTGCACGGATGGCATCGGCAGTGGCCCAGTCCTTGGCCTTCTTGGCGGCGGCACGCTTCTCTACCAGCTCGGTCACCTCGGCGGGCACCTCGTCCTTCTTGCGGTTGTACAGCAGGCCCAGTACGCCGGTAATCTCGTCGAACGCAGCGGCGGCGGTCTGCAGGGCATCCTTGGAGGAAACAGCCGACAGCGTGTTGATCTCCTTGACCAGATCGAACACGGCAGCCAGTGCATCCGGGGTGTTCAGGTCATCGTCCATGGCAGTGCAGAACTTGGTGCGGGCCTCGGCAGCCTTTTCCTTCAGAGTCTCGTCGGTGCCAAAGGTGTTCTTGGTCAGGGCAAAATCCAGATTCTCGCGGCAGGTGTACAGGCGCTCCAGGCTGTTCTTGCAGCTTTCAATGAGGTCCACGGTGTAGTTCAGCGGCATCCGGTAGCCTGCGGTCAGCATGAAGTAGCGGATGGGTTCGTAGCCGTAGACATCCGCCACGTCCCGCACGGTGAAGAAGTTGTGCAGGCTCTTGGACATCTTCTGATTGTCCACGTTGATGAAGCCGTTGTGCATCCAGTAGCGGGCAAAGGTGCAGCCGTTGGCGCACTCGCTCTGTGCGATCTCATTCTCGTGGTGGGGGAAGATCAGGTCCTGACCGCCGCAGTGCAGATCAATGGTCTTGCCCAGATGGGTGCGGCTCATGGCACTGCACTCGATATGCCAGCCCGGACGGCCCATGCCGTAGGGGCTCTCCCATGCAGGTTCACCGGGCTTTGCGGCCTTCCACACGGCAAAGTCTGCGGGGTCCTCCTTCAGGTCGTCGTCCATCTGGCTGCGCAGCTCACGGTTGCCGCTCTCCAGATCGTCCAGCTTCAAATGGCTCAGCTTGCCGTACTCGGGATCGCTCTTCACCCGGAAGTACACATCGCCGTTCTTGGCAACATAAGCGTGGCCGGAGTCGATCAGATCCTTCACGATATCCAGGATCTGCTGGATGTGCTCGGTAGCCCGGGGCTGGACGGTGGGCTTTTTGCAGTTGAGGCCGGCGGCATCCTTGAGGTACTCGGACTCAAAGCGCTGAGCGACCTCCTTCATGGAGGTGCCCTCTTCCTGTCCCTTCTTAATGAGCTTATCGTCGATATCGGTGATGTTGGAAACATAGAACACCTTGTTGCCGCGGTACTCAAGGTAGCGGCGCAGGGTATCGAACACGATCAGCGGGCGCGTGCCGATGTGGATATAGTTATAAACGGTAGGGCCGCAGACATAGATGCGGTATTCACCGGGCACCTGCGGCACGAATTCTTCTTTCTGGCGGGTCAGCGTATTGAAAATCTGCATGGCTGTTTCTCCTTTTTTACTTTTTTCATTATAACGGTGTACAGAAGGGAAGTCAAGAAAAACGACCGCTCCCGGCGCATTCTGCACACCGGAAACGGTCGTTTTTCAAATCAGGAGCTTAGCCGGGATACCTGCTCACTTCCAGCAGTTCTTCTGCACGCTTCACCTGCTCCGCGGTGGGCGGCACGGCGTCCGGCAGTGGATAAGGGATGCCCAGCTTCTGCCACTTGAACAGGCCCAGCGTGTGGTAGGGCAGTACCTCCACCCGCTGCACCGTTTTCAGGCTGCGGATAAAGTCTGCGGTCCTGCGCAGGCCCTCCTCGTCGTCGGTCAGGCCGGGCACCAGCACATGCCGGATCCACAGCGGGATGCCGAGGTCAGAAATATGCCGCGCCATCGCAAGGATGTTGCATTGTCTTTGCCGGTGAGCTGCCGGTGGCGTTCCGGGTCGATCTCCTTCAGGTCGAGAATGACCAGACTGGTGGACTTCATCAGCCGGTCGAAACCGGCCAGATAATCCGGGTCATCGGGCCGGAAGGGCTGCCCGGCGGTATCCAGAGCCGTGTGCACGCCTTTGGAGCGGGCCAGCTCGAAGAATGCCGTCAGAAACTCCATCTGGCGCAGCGGTTCACCGCCGCTGACCGTGATGCCGCCCTTCTTGCCCCAGTAGTTGCGGTAGCGGTAGACCCGCTGGAACAGCTTTTCTGCCGTCCATTCCTCGCCGCCCTCCGCAGCCCACGTTTCCGGGTTGTGGCAGTATTTGCACCGTAGGGCACACCCCTGCAAAAACACCACAAAGCGCACACCGGGGCCGTCCACAGAGCCGAAGGATTCCAGCGAGTGGACATAGCCGATGGGGTTACAGGGCTGCATGGCAGGTGCGGGAGATAACGTCCATCTGCTGCTCGCGGGTCAGGTCGATGAACTTGACGGCGTAGCCGGAGACGCGGATGGTGAAGTTGGCGTACTCCTCCTTCTCGGGGTGCTCCATGGCATCCAGCAGCTTCTCCTTGCCAAAGACGTTCACGTTCAGGTGGTGTGCGCCCTGATCGAAGTAACCGTCCATGACCTGTACCAGATTCTCCACACGCTCGCCTTCGCTGTGGCCCAGAGCGTCCGGGTTGATGGTCTGGGTGTTGGAGATGCCGTCCAGTGCCAGTGGTAGGGCAGCTTTGCCACCGAGTTCAGGGAAGCCAGCAGGCCGTTCTGCTCTGCGCCGTAGCTGGGGTTTGCACCGGGAGCAAACGGGGTGAATGCGGCACGGCCGTCGGGCAGCGCGCCGGTGTACTTGCCGTACACCACGTTGGAGGTGATGGTCAGGATAGAGGTGGTAGCCTCAGAGTTGCGGTAGGTGTGGCGCTTCTTGATCATCTCCAGGAAGGTGCGCAGCAGCCACACGCCGATCTCGTCGGCGCGGTCATCGTCGTTGCCGTACTTGGGGAAGTCGCCCTCGGTCTCAAAGCCGGTGGCAAGGCCGCTCTCGTCACGCACTACCTTGACCTTGGCGTACTTGATGGCGCTCAGGGAGTCGATGACGTGGGAGAAGCCTGCAATGCCGGTGGCAAAGGTGCGGCGCACGTCGGTGTCGATAAGGGCCATCTCGGCTTCCTCGTAGTAGTACTTGTCGTGCATATACTGGATCAGGTTCAGCACATTGACGTAAAGGCCAGCCAGCCAGTCCAGCATCTGGACATACTTGGGCAGCACCTCGTCGTAGTTCAGGTACTCGCTGGTGATGGGGGCATAGTTGGGGCCGCACTGCTCGTGGCTCTTCTCGTCCACGCCGCCGTTGATGGCGTACAGCAGGCACTTGGCAAGGTTGGCGCGGGCACCGAAGAACTGCATCTCCTTGCCGGTCTGGGTGGCAGACACGCAGCAGCAGATGGAGTAATCATCGCCCCATACGGGCTTCATCACGTCGTCGTTCTCGTACTGGACAGAGCTGGTATCGATGGACACCTTGGCGGCATATTTCTTGAAGCTCTCCGGCAGGGCGGAGGAGTACAGAACGGTCAGGTTCGCTCCGGTGCGGGGCCCATGTTTTCCAGCGTGTGCAGGAAGCGGTAGCAGTTCTTGGTGACCATGCTGCGGCCATCCATGCCGATGCCGCCCACTTCCAGCGTTGCCCACACGGGGTCGCCGGAGAACAGCTGGTTGTAGCTGGGGATGCGGGCAAACTTGACCATGCGGAACTTCATGACCATGTGGTCGATCAGCTCCTGAGCCTGGGTCTCGGTCAGGATGCCGTTGTCCAGATCGCGCTGGATATAGATATCCAGGAAGGTGGAGATGCGGCCCACGCTCATGGCAGCGCCGTTCTGGGTCTTGATGGCGGCAAGATACCCGAAATACAGCCACTGGCAGGCCTCCTTGGCGTTCTTTGCAGGCTGAGAGATATCATAGCCGTAGGCTCGGCCATCTTCTTCATGCCCTTCAGGGCACTGATCTGGCGGGCGATCTCCTCGCGCAGGCGGATCACGTCGTCGGTCATGGTGCCGTCGCCGCAGTTGGCGAAGTCTCCTGCTTGAACTTGATCAGTGCATCGATGCCGTACAGCGCCACGCGGCGGTAGTCGCCCACGATGCGGCCGCGGCCGTAGGTGTCCGGCAGGCCGGTGATGATGTGGGTGTGGCGGGCCGCCTTCATCTCAGGGGTGTAGGCATCGAACACAGCCTGATTGTGGGTGCGGGTATAATCGGTAAAGATCTTGTGCAGCTCGGCGCTGGGCTGGTAGCCGTAGGTGGTGCAGGCCTGTTCTGCCATCTTGATGCCGCCGTAGGGCATGAAGGCGCGCTTGAGGGGCTTGTCGGTCTGCAGACCCACGATCTGCTCCAGATCCTTCAGGCTTTCGTCGATATAGCCGGGGCCGTAAGCGGTCAGGCTGCTGACCACTTCGGTCTCCATATCCAGCACGCCGCCCTTGGCGCGCTCGGCCTTCTGCAGCTTCTGCAGGGCACCCCACAGCTTGTCGGTCGCCTCGGTGGGGCCGGCCAGAAAGCTTTCGTCGCCGTCATACGGGGTGTAGTTCTTCTGGATGAAGTCGCGCACATTGACTTCTTCTTTCCAGATGCGGCCCTCAAAGCCTTCCCACTGTTCAAAATTGATCATTGGAACCTCCTTGCTCCATTACGCAGTTAGCGCTTTCTAACTAATGAGCCTTTGAAAAACCGCTCTGTATTGGCGGCTTTCTGGGGGCAAAACGGTCTTGAACTGCCGACTGCGGCAGCCCCAACTACAAGGTGTAGACAAAAATGAAAACCTGCCCACAAAATCTTGCGTTATTATAATAGCAAGAACCACTTTAAAATGCAATAGAAAACAAGTGGGTTTTCTTCCAAAGCAAAGGGCTTTCTTTGGGCAGAATGTAGAAAAAGCGCCGAAATCCCGGCGGTGCACCTATTGCGAAAAAAATCGCAAAATAAGGGTTGACAAGACTAACCGGCTGTGGTATTCTGTTCTCGCAACGAGGTTAGACAAATCTAACCACGTTGCACCAGAAAAGCGGAAGCCTCTGCAAGGGCTTCTGCGAAAACCGGATCCGCCATGGCAGAGCTGCGGAGCTGTGTCAGGTGATCCCCAAGTTTGTCGTGGCGAGGCCACTCCATCTTGCTTACGCAAGACCGCTTTGTGGCTTAAAAGCCCCACTGGGGCTTTCATTGCTGCGCAAACGCCAATTCCTCCATTCCATTCTCTTTTTTCAAGTGAGCTGTGGTTTTAGTTTGCTCCCACGGCTCGATGCGCGGCATTCGGTGTGATTGGTACCGCACCAAGTGCAAAAGAAAACAAAAACGGGACATGCAGCTTGACCACCTGCGTGCCCCGTTTTTTGTTTTTATAAGGGAAACGACCCTCTCAGCCGCCTGCGGCGGCAGCTCTCCCGAAGGGCGAGCTTCATGCGCAAGTACGGAAAGATACTACTTTGGTTTGAAGAAAAACGTTTAAGCCAGATGCAAAGAAGCTCCCCCTTTCGGGGGAGCTGGCATCGCTCAGCGATGCCTGAGAGGGTTTACTTCACGATCTCCGCCAGCTTTTGATACACTTCCTCCGCGCCGCCTTTGGGCGCTTTGACCTTTACGAACTGGCTGTTCACGATGGCGGTGCCATCGGAGTAGACGGTGAACAGGAGTTTATTGTTCTCGGCATCATCGTAATAACTCACAGTGACGGAATCCACTGGGTATTCGTGGCTGTAGGAGGAATACTGCTGATTGAACCGCTTGACACAGGTAAGGCCGGAAAGCACGTTTGCGATCTGCTGATAGGCAGGGTCGTCGGCAGAAAGCAGCTGAACATCCATCTCTGCGGAGCGGGCAAAGTTCTGAATGTGCTCCACCCGGACACTGGCCTGTGTGCTGGCCTCGATGCTGGATGCAAGATCGATCTTTGCGGAAGGAAAGATCAGCACCAGTGCAAGCAGCACTAAAATGACAATGCCGAACCGGGACAGGATGCTCTTATCTTTCATGGCGGGTCAATCCTCCTTTGGCGGCTCCGCTCCCATTTGGCCCAGATGCCGCTGGGCAAAGAAGAAGCCCACGGCGCTGGCGGCGAACACCACATAATAGCTGGCGATGCGGTAGAGCATCATCACGCTCATCACCTCGCCGCGCTCCAGAAAGCTGCCGAACACCAGCAGGAATGCCGTCTCGATGGAGCCATGCCGGCCACATTGGGCAGGGCGTGGACAAAAACAGCATCAAGCTGGTGAGCAGCTGCACCTGCAAAAAGCTCAGAGGGGAAAGCCCCATGAACCGGATGCACAGGTAGGGCAGGCAGAACAGCCCGAACAGCTTGACCGCCTGCAATGCCAGAATTTCAGCGCAGCGGGGCTTATCCGCCAGCAGACGGCGGCTCTCCTCGCCCAGAATATCCAGCTGCTGCTGCCAGTCGGCGCGGCGCTGCTGCCATTTTTCCGTTTTGGGCAGCAGACGCATCAGCAGCGGGCAAGGTTCTGCACCAGCGGCGATACGCACACCAGCACCAGCACCACAATGATGGCCGCCACTACAGCGTATGCCATGGGCAGATAATTCATCACACCGGTGGTGTTGGCGGCAAGCATCTGTGCTGAAACAGCAGCATCACCGTGGCATACAGCAGCACGGTGGTTTTGTGGAACACGTACTGCAGGGTCATCAGGCCCACGCCCGGGCCAACCGGCAGGCCGCAGCGGTGCAGATACCATGTCTGCACCGGCACTGCACCTGCGCCCAGCGTGACCACATTGCCAAAGGTGCCGCACCACGCGGTATCGATGCCCTGCCAGAGCCTGAAGCCCGGGATGCGGCTGCGCACGATGCCCCACGCCACGCACCCCTCCAGCAGCGGGTAGCTGAGGCCGATGGCCAGCACCACCAGCACCTGCCATGCGGACAGCTGCGAAAGCGCTGCGGTGATCTCGGCCCAGTTGTCCTTGAACAGCAGCACGATGATGCCGGTAAGTGCGGCGAGCACCAGCAGCGAGATCACTGTCTTTTTGCGGGAAGGTGCGGCAGAGGCGGGTTGGCTCATAGAGAGAACAGGCTCCTTTCAGGCGGAATGATTTGATAAAAGTATAACACACGCGGCCTGTGTCTTTGTGAACGGAACTGGAATTTTCTTGTGCAATTTTGATGGAATGATAAAAAGGCAAGGCAGATGCACGCATCGACCCTTGCCTTTATTTTGTTTTTAGTCTGTTGATTCGTTCACCAGCCGTGTCAGGGTGGCAACATAGGCTTCGTTGGAATAATATTTCTCGTACATTTTCCGGCAGTCAGCTTTCATGGCGGCCAGCTGTTCCGGATGCAGGATAGCATGCTCCAGCACCTTTGCCAGCTGATCCGGGTCGTCGTCTTTGTACACAAAGCCGTCCACGCCCTCGGTGATCAGCCCGGCGGTGCCGGTGTGCTCCGACACGATGGAGGGCTTGCCGAAGATCAGGCCCTCGGTGACGAAGGTTGGCATGGGATCATCGCGGGAAGCGCATACCACGCAGGCGCACTGATCCATCAGGGATTTAATCTCGGGCCGTTCCAGACGCTTGCGGTAGAAAACGGTGTCCGGGTAGTCCTCCACCAGTGCATCCACGGCGTTCTTCAGGCTCTTGTCCGCCGCCTTGCCCACGAACAGGAAAGCAGCCTTCTGGCGCACCTCGGCTTTAGCAGGCGGATGGCGTTGCAGAAAATATCCTGACCCTTGCGCGGCTCAAAGGAACCTACGGTCACGAACAGCGGCCTGCCGCCGGCATAGCTGATATCGTAGGGCGGGAAGCTTTCCTGCGCATAGTCCGGCAGACCGTAGATCAGCTGTTCAATGCTGAAGTCCGGCCGCACCGAGTGCATGGCGGCAGTGGCGTGGGACCTACGGCGCACACATGCACATTGGAGCCAGTGTTTTGGGAATCTTGTGCGCAATGAATGGGTAGCCTGCAAAGGCATCGTGCAGCCACCACAGCACCGGCACGAAGGAGCCGTTCAGGGTGCTCACGGCGGCAGCCTCTACCACGGTGTTGGCCAGCACAAAATCGGCACTGGTGGCAAGGCCCCACAGCGACGAGTTCATCACGCAGTCGCTGCGGGTCACTACGGCGGCACCGGCATCCAGAAACAGCGGCAGCGAGCCGTCGTCCGCAGGGCCAAGCACCACACTTCAAAGCCCATGCTGCGCAGCACCGGCACGGCACTTGTCAGCACGATGGGCGCACCGGTCATGGTCAGCTCGTGGCTCAGGATCAAAGCACGCTTTCCGTCTGCAGAGAACACATCGTCGGCACACAGCTCCCGCCGGAAGTGCAGCAAAGACTGCGGGATGCGGTGGCAGTTTTCCGCCATGGCGGTGGCAAGGCGCAGCAGCTCGGTCACGCTGTCCCTGCCGCGCGCAGCGGCGCGCACCCGGTCCAGAAGCTTCCGCGATACCATGGCGCAGCGGCTGCACGGGATGTGCTGGGTGCTCAGATAAAGGCGGTGGAGCCATCGAAGCCAAAGGCGGCATCACACACCACAAAATCGGCACCGGTGCGCAGGCGGCGGCAAAATAGGTCAGGGCGGTGGAGGTGCACTCCAGATCTTCGCTGACCAGCAGCACGCCCTCCACCGAGTCGGTCAGGGCGGGGGCCAGCTCCGTCACCAGCCGGAACTTGCGGTGCAGCTGGTTTTCCAGTGCGTGCTCCAGCGCCTGATGACGGCCCGGTGCATACACCAGCAGATAGGTGCTCTGGGTATCGGTATAAACCTGCTTCGTCAGCTGCTTACGCTGCAGGGTGCTGTAACTGCTGTACATGTTGACAACTCCTTTAGCGATCCGATTCAGCCGCGCAGCAGGCGGCGCAAAGCACGCAGCGGTGCGGTAAGCCGCCAGCTGCTGCTCTCGTACAGGTTTTCCAGCGAATCTTCATAGGCAGCACGGCTGTTCTGCAGTTCCGTCAGCTGATTGTTCAGCCGGGTGTTCTCGCAAGGGCGGCCTGCAGCTGTTCCAGAACATCGTTCTTTTCGGCCTCAGCCTGCAGCTTGATGGTATTCAACGCGCTGAGCAGGGCCTTGCCGGGCTGCTCGTGCTGGAAGCGGCCCAGCGGATAGTATGATAGGTCACGGCAAACTTCATCCCGGCCGCAAAGGCACGGTGCTGCACACGGTCAGGTTGGGGTCCACATCCAAAAACAGCAGGCAGTCTTCCTGCAGCCGGATGCCGTTCATGGCGCGGCATTCCAGCCGCTCGTCGAGATGCTCAGGTCAGTCACGCAGCAGGCCAGCTCACCGGGGTCCAGCCGCAGCGCACGGGCATCCGTGGGCAGGGTGAACACCGCAGAGACCTCGTGGGTCAGTTCGTCGTAGGCATCCTCGGCAACGGTCAGGCATTCCCGCGGGGAATAGCCGGAGCCGGAATCGTAGAACAGCTGCGGCAGGGTCAGGGCGGCAGGCTCGTTGTCGCTGCCGTGCCTTGCCAGTGCGGCCTGATAGTTCAGCACCTGTTGTTCCAGCTCCAGACACCGCTGTGCCAGCCGGATACACCTTCGTCAGAGAGCTTGAGCTGCTGTTCCAAGTCAGCAGCGCGGCTGCGGGCCGCAGCAAGGGTCTCGGGGACATCGTTGTTCATAACCGGATTCTCCTCTTACTTTTATGATGGCTGCACCGCAGCAGCCGGAAAAACATGTCAGTGCCGGGAGGTATAGTGCACGGCGGGCGTTCTGCGCTGTGCAGGGAAAAATCGGATGATGAGTGCGCGGCGTACACGCAGCAGCTCACACACCAGCCAGATAGAGCCAGAGCGATGGCATATTGCAGCCACATGCCCAGCACCGGCTGCGCAGAGAACTTTGCTACCATCAGATACCACGGAATAGCGATGATCTCCACGGTATGTACGCAGAAAATGTTCAGCGAACGGCGGCCACCGCTTCCCAGAAAGTGCACGATGGGCCATGGCCGCGGCTGAGCCGCATGAACAGCCGGATGAAAAGCAGGCCTGCAGCACCGTCCAGAAAGATGCTCAGCGGCCCCAGCGACCACTTGGCCAGCGAGATGCAGTCGGTGGTGCGGGTAGCAAGAGCGCCTACGGCAATGAGTGCTGTGGCGGCCAGCAGCCCGGCAAAGACTTTGGGCGGCAGGGGCTCGTCCAGCAGATGCTTCTTTTGGCAAGGAAGCGATATAGAGGTAGGCACTACCACGGCACCCTGGATCAGCAGAAGGGCAGCTCCCACACAAGGCTCGCGCCCCAGCCCAGCAGGACGCAGCCTGCCACAGCCCATGGAACATAGCGCTCCGGGAAGATGTTCAGGATCACATCCAGCAGCACCCAGCCTACCATCAGCGCCAGCAGATACCACATCGGCCCGCAGGAGAAGAACTCCTGCCCGAAATACTCGGCCGTGTGGGGCAGGCCCAGCAGAAAGCCGCCGGTGACCTTGATAGACTCGCCGATGGTGCCGTAGGTACTGGAACGTCTTATAATGAATGATAAGTGCAGCACGCAGGTGAACAGCGCCGTGTAAGCATAGGGTTTGAGCAGGCTTTTGAGCTGCTGGTGGATGCACTTGTGGATAGAGCGCTTGCGGAAGCCGTAGCCGCTGGCAATAAAAAAGGCGGCCATCAGCGCTTCGCGGTAGATGAACGGGAAAAAACGCGGTCAGGGACAGGCCGCTGACCGCCTGCATGGGATAAAGCTCGGCGGTATGCGCAAAAACGATGGTCAGCATACCGGCACCCTTGAGCATGTCGAACATGCCGATGGAGCTGGCGGTGCGGGGCTTGGTTCCTTCCATGGAGGTTCCTTCCTTGCGCGGGACATTCCATCAGAGCCGGACGCCGCACAATGCGTAGATTTTGAATGAAAAAGATAAAATTTTGTATGGATATGAACCCAGTATAATGCTTTTTGCACAGACTGTCAATTTTGAATTGCGGTCCAGCGGGCGGGGACACATTGCAGCCTGCAATAAAAGCATAGCACAGGCAGGGTGGCTTCGCAACGAAAGGCAGAATTTACATCTGGAAACGGCATGATATGCAAGACTTTGTTGTCAATGTTTGGAATTAAATGTTGCAAAACTCTTGCATTGACACAGGCCTTATTGTATACTGGGCACAGTTGGAAATGACTGGAAGGATCTGTGTTGGCCTACACAGGAGCGCCGGATCGGATGATAAAAATGGAGGAAAAAAATGATTACATCGCTGTATCAGTCACTTTGCAATATGGAAACCAACATTGCAGACCGTGTGGCTCTGCGCTGGTATGATGAAGAAAAGCAGGGCGTGGCGAGGTGCACTACGCACAGTATGCCCAGGATCTGCGCCGGTTCGTGGCGTTCCTGCGTGCAGAGTATGGCGATGTGCGCGGCAAGCGTGTGGCGATCCTGGCCCGCAACAGCTACCAGTATGTCATCTGCATGTACGGCACGGTCATTGCCGGAGCCGTGGCTGTGCCGCTGAACCTTGGCAAGGACTGGGATGCCATCTCCTATGAGCTGGGCCTCACCGAGCCGGTGTGCATCCTGCAGGATGGCGAGTTCGCGGAGCGGGAGCCTGCCCTCGCTGAGACCTACGGCAGCATCCTGAAGCCCATGGATGTCTTTGCGGCCTATGAGCCTGCCGAGGACGTGACCGAGGTGGAGGACCTCTCTGTTCTGGCCTTTATCATGTTCACCTCCGGCACCACCGGCCGCAGCAAGGGCGTTATGCTGAGCCAGAAGAACCTGTTCAGCGCCATGCCGGCTTTTCTGGACCCCTTTGACGATGTGAAGAAGTACATGGCTGGAACACCGATGAGTTCTCGTCCCTGTCCGCCCTGCCCATGTTCCACATCTCCGCCATGACCAGCCTTGTTTCGTGGAGCATCACCGGCCACTCCATCAACCTGTGCAACAACCTGAAGTATTTCTACCGTGATCTGGGTGCCATGCACAGCGAGGTGATGGCGGTGGTGCCGGTGCTGCTGAAGAGCATCTACAGCGATGTGATGAAGGGCCGCCGCGACCGCCTGAACGGCCTGTGCGTGCTGACCTGCGGCGCTGCCATGTTCGACCCCAAGATTCTGAGTGATATGATGGAGAAGGGCTTCTTTGTGGCCCAGATGTACGGCCTGACCGAGACCTGCGGCGACGGTGCATGGAACTCCTCACAGGAGGCAAAGTACCTGACCAGCGTGGGCCATGTGGACCTCAGCTGTGAATACAAGCTGGACGACGGCGAGCTGTGCATGCGGGGCGACCCCATCATGCTGGGCTACTACAAGGACCCGGAAGGCACTGCAGAAGTCATCGATGCAGACGGCTGGTTCCATACCGGCGACATTGCCCGGGTGGAAGAGGACGGCTACATGTACCTGACCGGCCGCAAGAAGAACGTGATCATTCTGGACAGCGGCGAGAACGTGAGCCCCGAGGAGCTGGAAAAGCTGCTGGTGCCCTGTGCGGACATTCAGGAGTGCATCGTGAAGGAAAAGGACAAAAAGATCTGTGCCCTCATCTACTGTGACTCTGCAAAGCAGGATGCGGTGAAGGAGTTCGTCACTGGGGTCAACCGCGGCCTGCCGCTGTACAAGTGCATGGTGACGGAGTTCAGCGCACAGCCGCTGCCCCGCAACGCCATGGGAAAACTGCTGCGCTGAACACGGGAGGAAACAGAACAATGCGTAAGATCAGAGTGCTGGATAATGTCTACGACCTTATCACCATCAACATGGAAGACCGCTTCAAGGATAATGTGGCCTTCCGCTTCTACGACACCGCAAACGATGCCGTGACCACCATCCTCTATAAGGATTATGTGCAGGATATCCGCAAGGCGGTGAATTACTTCCAGTCCACCATCCCGGAGATCAAGGGCAAAAAGATCTGCCTGCTCACCAAGAACAGCTACGAGTATGCCGTGAACACCTTTGGCGTGGTGGCGGCCGGTGCGGTGCTGGTGCTGCTGAACCAGCGCAAGAGCTGGGACGAGCTGAGCTACGAGCTGGGCCTTGTGGAGCCGGATGCCATCCTGACCGACGGCGACGACTACGGCTTCAACGACCAGCTCAAGGCTGCCTACGGCGATATCCTCCGCCCCATGGATGGCTTCCGGAGCTATGAGCCTGCGCAGCTGACCCGCTGCATCGACCACGAAGCCTGATGGTCCTGATGTTCACCTCCGGTACCACGGGCCGCAGCAAGGGCGTGATGCTGAGCGAGAAGAATTTCTTCTCGGTGATGCGTGCCCACACCCAGATCGGTGAGCACATGATGGCGTATAAGCACGAACCGAACCTCGTCATGAGCCAGTACACCGTGCTGCCCATGTTCCATCTGGCGCGTTCATCTGCCTGTTCTCCTGGGCCCACGCAGGCTGGGCGCTGAACGTCAGCAGCGACATCCGCAACTTCTATAAAGAGGTAAAGCGGATGCCAGTCAGGCCATGGCGGTGGTGCCGGTCATTATGAACTCGCTCCACCACGATGTGATGCGCGGCCGCAAGGACCGTCTGGGGGAGCTGTGGGTGCCCATCTGCTCCTCTGCCATGTTCGACCCGCAGGTGATGCTGGATATGGCGGAACACGGCATGTTCGTGGTGCAGACCTACGGCAGCACCGAGACCTGCGGCGACGGCATCATCAACTACGCACAGGACGCAAAGCACATCGGCGCTGTGGGTCAGGGCAACGATTATCTGGACTACAAGATCGCCGAGGACGGCGAGCTGTGCATGCACGGCGACAGCATCATGCTGGGCTACTACAAGGACCCGGAGGCCACCGCCGAGGTCATTGACGCGGACGGCTGGTTCCACACTGGCGATCTGGCCCGCAAGGACGAGGACGGCTACTATTTCCTGACCGGCCGCAAGAAGAACCTCATCATTCTGGACAGCGGCGAGAACATCAGCCCGAAGAGCTGGAAGCATCGTGGGCAAGTGCGAAGCCGTGAAGGAATGTGTTGTAAAAGAAATGGGCAAGAAGATCGGCGTGGTGGTCTATTGCGACGAGGACAAACAGCAGCAGGTGCGGGACTTTATCACCGAGGCAAACCGCACCCTGCCGCTGTACAAGCGTATGAGTGCAGTGGAGTTCAGCACCGAGCCGCTGCCGCGCAACGGTGCAGGCAAGCTGCTGCGCCAGTGATACAGATGCGATCGAATGCCCGGATGCATAAATGGGCCGGCAGACCGGCAGACTGAAAACAGGAGTTCCGACAAAAACAAAGCTTTGTTGCCGGAACCCTTGCGCACAGGAGAGAATCAGGGTATTATTATGGAAAGGCATAGGAGATTGTGCCTATTATCCGTCACGGAAAGGAAGAAAATTTCTATGGAACGAGCAGAGATCATTTCCCAGATCCTGCCATCCTGGAGGATGTTGCCGAGGTTTCTCCCGAAGATGTGAATGAGAACAGCGTCCTGATGGACGATCTGGATCTGTCCTCAATGGAGATCCTGACCATTGTGGCAGACCTCGAGGAGACCTTCGGCCTGCGCATCCCTGAAAAGGAGCTGCGCAACTTTGTGACCATAGGGGATCTGGTGGATTATCTGGCGGCAAACGCGGGGTAACAGTTCATGAATGAGTCGCAGCGCTCGACGGAGTACATCTTTCAGGGAACGATGTACTTCTTCCGTCGGGAGAAAATCCTGTGTCGGTACCAGTTTGCGCTGCAGGATGCGGTGGAACCCGCTCTTTTGCAGCGCGCACTGGAGGCGGCGCTTTCGGCCGCACCGTACTATCGGGTACAGCTGGTGCAGGAAAAGCGGAGCTTTTTTCTGGAGCCGAACCCGAACCCCTGCCTTGTGTATCAGGGCAGTGCACAGCGCGATATCCCGGAGGAAACGAACGGCTATCTTTTCAGCGTGAGCTGTGAGGGCGACACCGTCTATTTTGACTGGTATCATTTCCTCATGGACGGCCACGGGGTGTCGCCCTTCCTCACCCGCATTCTGGAACAGTACTGCAACCTGCGCTATGGCACGGCGTTTGCAAACACGCCCATCGTGTGCAGCCCGGCCTATGACATCGAGGCCATGATGGAAAAATATCCACCCCTCACAGCCACCGAGAGCACGATGCAGAGGGATGTGGTGCAGACATGGGAGGGCAGGATGCGCCGCACCCGGGTGCGGCTGACCAAGCAGAGCCTTGTGGACCGGGCAGTGGAGAACGGCGTCAAGCTTTACAGCGCTGGCAGGTCTGCTGAGCCTTGCGCTGCGCAGCTATCTGGGCAAGGACGAGATCCAGTATTCCTACTCGGCAGATACCCGCAGGGAAGCGGGCGTGCCGGATGCCCTTTACAACTGCGTGTGCTCCTTCCAGAGCAGCGTGAAGCTGAACGATGACACCCGCCTTGCGGACATCGTGCCGGAAATGGATGCCGAGGTGCTCCGCACCCTGCAGCCGGAGGCAAAGCTGCGCCAGATGGTCCAGCAAATGAGCTGGGTGTACAAGGTAGACCAGCAGAAAGCGCCCCTGCGCATCAAGCAGAGGGTGTTCCAGATGGGTGAGTACATCAGCGGTGTCCTGGCGGATTTCTGGCTCAGCTATCTGGGCAATCCGCTGCTGCCGGCTACGCCGGAGCTTGAGCAGTACACCAAAGACTTCAACGTCTGGGTCCCGCCGGATGGCGGCTCCATGGGTGTGGAAGCCTCCAGCCTGAATGGCATCATCACCCTGTGCATCGAGAACAAGGCCGAAATGCCCGGCCTTTCCGCAGTCATCCGCACCGCTTTTGAAAAAGAGGACATCACGGTGCTGGAAGCCGTGGATCTGGATACATAAGTGCAGAACATAAAAAGCACTCTTCCCGGGCAGGAAGGGTGCTTTTTTGCGTCTTATTCGGTCCGTGCAGGCCGTGTGGTCACTTCGCCGCAGCGCAGAGCCTCCTGCCGACCGTTCTCCCGCTGGATGACCAGCCGCCCTTCCTCGTCGATGGCAAGGGCCTTTGCGGCGTAGGTCTCGGTCTCGGCACACACCGTCACCCAGTGACCGGGCACAAAGCACCGGGCGCGGTACTCATCCAGACAGTCAAACGCCGGGCAGAGGCCAGCAGCTCCCGGGCAATGG